>OGKO01000350.1_pt1 | contig 37326 bp, 30 predicted proteins | sample 1572451 | NCBI WGS metagenome assembly OGKO01 (sample SAMEA2582089, study PRJEB24529) | metagenome | biome: Human gut stool | place: China | collected 2011 | reverse complement strand
GAAGAATGGGACAAGCATAAAAAAGCCTGCCACATTGATACAGCAGGTTCCCCTGCTGTGGATTTTGATAAAGAGCATTGCAAAGATAGAATATAAATCAAAAAGAAGAAAGAAAATCTGTATAATTTAGAACTTATAGCAATAAACTCAACACTAAACTTCTGAAAACGAATATATAACTATTAAGAAGCATTTAGAAGGTTCATAGGTTTCACCTTTAGCTGAATAGCTATGAATCAATGGCCTACAGTGATACAAAGCATGAAATATAGAAGAGAGCATCCTTCACCTCTTTCATCATGTAGGGGCTTTCATATAGATTATTGGATATATATATCCAATATATAGGGGATATATGCGCAGCGTGTTGGATATATATGTCCATTGTGTTGGGTATATATACCCGACAATTCATGTATTAATATCCTAGCGATAGAGTATTAATACTTTTCCACCTTTACAACTTATCATGAACGACTAGATGTTTTAGTTATATTATGCAGAAGATATAATAAGTTCTATTGCATCTATTACTAATTTCTCCTTATCTTTTAGCTAATTCATCCGCATAAGTTAATCTGTTGCACTTGAGTAACTACTCATCTGCACTTGTGTAACAGCTACGTAGCACTTGTCCATTCGGTAAATTACTCAACTGCAAGCAAACAGTGATTATCTAAAAGATATCTTTACCGACAACAAAGAAATAGATGCGTTGAGGCCGAAGTGTGATGAAAAGAATAAAACGATACATCCAATACACTAAAATTCAAATGATTAAAAAGAAAGTGCATTTTATCTTCTCCAAAAAGCAGAAACTCTATATACGTTTTCTGTAAACTTCTCTTATTTCTACGCTTTTTTAGAACCAAGTCATTGATTATAAGCACTGCCACATTTTTGTTTTCCCCCGTATAATACTTGAATAAATGACAAAAATGTGGCAGAGAGTTATAGTTTTTATTGGTGTTCAAATCAGTACGAAAATGAGCTGAATGCTTTGCCATCTAATGGCTAAGCGGAAATATTGTCAAGCATTATCGCACTTTGTTAACGGTACTATTATCTTCTTCTATTTTGGGGGAATTAACTGAAAATATAAACAATAATTCCGGTAATCGCTACATATACTAATGCATACGGAATAGCCGCTTTCAGTATTTCACCTTCTTTTCCCTGTTGGTTTCCGGCAGAAGTAGCAATAGCAATACTTTGCGGGGAGATAATCTTACCACCTGTGGCACCTACTGTATTTGCCGCAGACAGCCAATCCGGACTAACATGAATCTGTCCTGCCACACTTGCTTGCAACTTTCCGAAAAGGATGTTGGAAGATGTATCGCTTCCGGTGATAAATGTTCCCAGACAACCGATAACCGGAGCAAATAACGGATACAAACTTCCGGTAGCCGTAGCCAGTGCTGTGGCAATCACAGCGATCATTCCGGAACTATCCATAATAGTAGATAACCCCACGAGGCAGATAACCGTAATGAATGTTTTCTTCAACTGCTTCACGGTATTCCAAAGAACGATGAACAGATCTTTTACTTTAGCCCCCTGAATCAATCCACCGATAAAAGTACCGATGAAAAGCAATACTCCGGCGTGAGTCAGCCAGGAAATAGTATAATTGACGGTGGACGCATTGATAGGCAGACTGATTCTCGTAATCCAATTGTTCTCTAAAGTATGACGCAATCCCGGAAAGAGCGGACTGGTCAGGATAATCAGAAACAGAATCAGTAAATAAATGCTCCATGCATTTAATATATCTTTCGTTTTCAGATGACTTTTTCGTGCTTTCTCTTCTTTGGATGCAGTAAGTTTTCCATAAACAACGATTACGATAATAGAAAGAATACTGCCGATTATGGCCGGAGATTCAGCACCCATATATTTTGCTGCCACATATTGACTGGCTAAAGAGACTCCGCCTACCAATAAAGCCAGGAATATATTTTTCGGGAGCGATTTAAGTTTGGAGTCAGTAAGGAAAAGTAGAACCAGCGGAATCAGGAACATTAAAACGGATAATTGCAATACGACATTCGTACTAAGATGTAATACATCCAAATTCGTTTCTTTGGCCAATACTAATACCGGAGTTCCGATTGCTCCGAAAGCAGTAGCTACACTATTGGCAATCAGACTCACCGTTGCCGAAAAGATAGGCTTGAATCCCAGACTGATAAGAATTGCCGCCGGAATAGCTACTGCTGTTCCGAAGCCGGCCATAGCTTCCAATAGACCTCCGAATCCCCAAGTCAGTAATAACACCTGAATACTTTTATCGGTAGAAATAGAAGCGAATTGCTGTTTAATAATCTCCATCTTTTCAGTTTTCAGCAATACATTATAACTGAAAATAGCCATCAAAATAATGATTAAGATAGGAGAGACAGCTTTTAATGCTCCATATAAAAAGGAGTAAAACAGATTGTCTACCGAGAAAGCGAAGCCGAAAAGAGCAATCAGCATCGTCACAATCAGAGAAATGATACTACTTTTATCACCTGACATTTTAAAAAATGCCATCAGTATAATCAACAGTAACACCGGAATAACAGCAAGGATCAAGGTCATAATTATCAGATTTAAAAAGTGGAACGTCGTTTATTATTGATATAACAAACGAATGCCCCACTTTGGTCGGTTGAATAAATAGATTTTTCTGTTTATTTCATCTTCACACTTAAAATTTGTTGTAATTGTTTTAAGTTGGCAAGGGCAGCTTCGTTACCTAGCTTTGCTGCTTGCTCGAATGTGGCCATGGCACGGTTAATGTCTCCGTTAAGGAAATTGTAGACTCCGGTATTGTTTATGAATTCGGCGGTATTGTGATCGGCTTTCTCCATAAACTTCACTGCTGCATTCAAATCCTTTTGTGATAATGCGACGGCTCCTGCGTTCAGGTTAGCTACGGCGTCAGTAGGATACATGCGTACAGCAATATCAAATACATTAACAAAATCCTTGCTGCCTTTCGGATAACTGTTGGCCACCTGATACATTTCGTTCAGACTAAGATATTTCGGATTTTCCCGGATAATGATACGGCCTTGTTCAACATCGAAATTGACAACGGTATAGTCAATCTTGCAGTTCACTTTACGCAATCCCGGATAAATCTCTTTCAGCATACTACGGTAAGGAGCTCCGCCGCCTACACGCATGATTTCCTGTTTACGTTTGGCATCGTCAGTTGTATTTTTGATGATGTTCAGGAATGTTTCCTTCTCCTTCATCGAAGAAGATTGGAGTGCTTTTACCAATCCATCCCAGTTTTCTCCGCCGAAAGTCACTTTATATAGTTTGGAAGACACTTTTTCGTTCTTAACCAGATAATCCTTCAAAGCTTCCGCACGTTTTTTGGAAAGCTGTTCATTGAAGGCAAGAGGTCCTTCCGGCGAGGCGAAACCTTCGATACTGATACCTTTCACAGTCAGGTTCCGGTCATTCTGTATTTTGTCAAACATGGCATGGATATTCACCAATTCAGCATGATTGTTCATGAAGTCGGTAAGGATCACCGATTTGTTGACCGGAAAATCCAGATGAGCTTCATATTGTTCGCTACGGTTTTTGACCACTTCTACGGTTGGCTGAATATAGGCAATGATAGGAGACATGGCACTTAAACGTTTGGCTTCAGTAGATACATCATTGGTAATCAGTTCCTGTGCATTCATTTCCTGATAATTGCCGCATCCGCATAGATTCTCTACAAGTTGCAAACTGGCATTAGCCATCCAGGGTTTGTAAGGAATCACCTGCGTATAATTAAAAGTTTCCCTTTTATTATACGGAACGATAATGGCGGTAGGTTCTTGCTTAGTGATTGCCAGACCGCGGATATATGCTTTTTCGCGTCTTTTACCATTGACGATGATTTCTTGCAAGGGTGCATTATGCTGTCCGTCCGTTAGCAGGGGAATAAGGCTTAAACTTCGGGCGGAACCTATTGTCAGATTCTTCATGTCGAAAGTCATGCCGACATAAAGAGAGTTACCTTGTTGCCATAAAGATACGTTCGAGAGAGTGAGCGCATCGTTCAGGAATTTTTGTGCATGAGCCGGCAGGATAGTGGCTGCAAGAGCTATAAATAGATAAATAAGTTTTCTTTTCATCATTGTAAGTTTTAGAAATTTCGATTATTTGATGACATAAATGAAGCTAAGACCGACTTTGGTCGGGCCGAAATAATTACGGGTGTTATGTCCCAGCTTTTCACCTCCGTCACCACGGGCATACTTATCATATTCCAGACGGGCGTATCCCACTCCGATGGTAGCTTCCATACTCCATCGTTTGCTTATGATCCATTGGTATCCGTAGGAAATACCGGCTCCGTACAGATTGCCGTCGTAACGGTCATGTCCCATTCCGAATATATTCAGATTGCTGACATTCATTTCTCCGTAATGTCCGTGTAAACCGAAGAAACTTCCGTTGAAACGTTCGCAGAGCCAATAGCGTAATTCCGGCTGAACGAGCCAATGTTTGATTTGACGGTCGTCACCAAACTTCCACGGATTGTAGTTACCGGATATGTCGAGAGTCAGTTTCTTTGCCAGTCCCACTTCGATTCCTAAGTTGGGCGTAGAAGTGGCCCAATAGAGAGCATTGGTCTTGATGGCAAATTTGGGTAGATAGGTTTCATTCCGTTGTACCTGTGCATGAATACTTGTACCGAACACGAGCAGGAAACCGGCTGCTAATAAGATTTTAATTGTTCTCATTTTGTTAGGGTATAGGTTTTATTAAAAATGATAAGCGATAAACAGAAAAGCATGGAAGTTTGTTGTCGCAACCTGCAAAAAAAAAGCTTCCTAAATAAATGGATAAAGATGTTTTAAGGCATAAATGCTAACAATTTCCACGCATGATGCGTTCATTATATAAAAGTACCTTTGTGTAATCAATATGACAATGATTTCATTTATTACTGTTTATTTTTACACACACATACAACTTTAATAATTACAGCCTATGAAAGAGCTTATTAGCAACCTGGAAGAACTGAACAGGAAAGCAGAAAAAGGCGGCGGAGACGCTCGCATTGAAAAACAACATTCTGTGGGCAAGCTGACCGCCCGTGAACGCATCGATTTATTATTGGAGAAAGGTTCGTTTATCGAACTGGATAAGTTGGTAACTCATCGGTGTACCGATTTCGGTATGGAAAAGCAGAAATTTGCCGGAGACGGCGTTGTGACGGGATATGGTATGATTGGCAAGCGCCTGGTTTATGTATTCGCACAGGATTTCACCGTGTTTGGAGGAGCTCTTTCGGAAACGCATGCAAAGAAGATTTGCAAGGTGATGGACATGGCTATGCAGATGGGAGCGCCTATCATCGGATTGAATGACTCGGGAGGCGCACGAATTCAGGAAGGAGTACGTTCTTTGGCCGGATATGCCGAGATATTCCTGCGCAATTCTATGGCATCCGGAGTGATTCCACAGATTAGCGCGATCATGGGACCTTGTGCCGGTGGTGCCGTTTATTCTCCTGCATTGACCGATTTTATTCTGATGGTGAAAAACTCCGGCTATATGTTTATTACAGGACCGGATGTGGTGAGAAGCGTGACACAGGAAGAAGTGACAAAAGAAGAACTCGGTGGAGTAGGCGTGCACATGACAAAGTCCGGTGTAGCCCATCTTTCTGCGGAGAACGATATTGAGTGCATCAATTATATTCGTGAATTGATCTCCTATCTGCCGGGGAATAATATGGAAGAGCCTCCGTTTGTAGCGACCAGCGATTCGCCGACTCGCCTGACTCCGGAACTGGCAGATTTGATTCCGTCCAATCCAAATCAGCCGTATAATATAAAAGAGATGATAGAAGCGGTGGCTGATGATAATAGTTTCTTCGAGCTTCAGGCAGAATATGCTGCGAATATTGTGACGGGATATATCCGCCTGAATGGAAAAACAGTGGGAGTGGTGGCTAATCAGCCATTGGTGCTTGCTGGCACACTGGATATCAATGCGTCTATCAAAGCCGCCCGTTTTGTCCGCTTCTGTGATGCTTTTAATATTCCTTTACTGACACTGGTAGATGTGCCGGGATTCCTTCCGGGAGTCGACCAGGAATATGGTGGAATTATCCGTAACGGGGCAAAGCTACTTTATGCTTATTGCGAGGCTACGGTGCCGAAAGTGACGGTTATCACCCGCAAAGCATACGGTGGTGCTTACGATGTGATGAGTTCCAAGCATATCCGTGGAGATGTAAATCTTGCTTTCCCTACTGCTGAAATCGCGGTGATGGGACCGGATGGAGCTGTTAATATCCTTTTCCGTAAGGAAATAGATAAAGCCGAGAAACCCGAAGAGAAACGGAAAGAACTTCAGGATGATTATCGCGGAAAGTTTGCCAATCCTTACCGGGCGGCGGAACTGGGATATGTGGATGAAGTGATCGATCCGGCGGTAACCCGTTTGCGGTTGATTCGAAGTTTCGAGATGCTTGCCAACAAACGGCAATCGAATTCTCCCAGGAAACATTCGAATATTCCGCTTTAGGTAGATGATAGGTGAGTGTTTATTAAAAAGAATCAAAGATTATGATAAAGAAAATATTAGTAGCCAATCGGGGTGAGATAGCGATGCGCATCTTCCGGACTTGTCGGGTGATGAATATCTCGACAGTGGCTGTTTATACCCATGTAGATCGCGGGGCTTTGCACGTTCGTTATGCGGAAGAAGCCTATTGCATTTCCAATTCGCCGGAAGATACCTCTTACCTGAAGCCGGAATTGATATTGTCCATTGCCAAAAAGACCGGAGCCGCTATTCATCCGGGATATGGTTTCCTGTCGGAGAATGCGGATTTTGCCCGCCGTTGCGAAGAAGAAGGAGTGATTTTTATCGGACCTAGTGCGGATATTATTTCCAAAATGGGAATCAAGACGGAGGCCCGTAAGATTATGCGGGAAGCAGGATTACCCATTGTGCCCGGAACCGAAACACCCGTACAGGGCATTGATGAAGTGAAGAAGGTCGCTAATGAAGTTGGCTATCCCATTATGCTGAAAGCACTTGCGGGAGGTGGAGGAAAAGGTATGCGTCTGGTACGTACGGAAGAAGAGGTGGAAACAGCTCTCCGTTTGTCGCAATCTGAAGCAGGGACGTCCTTTGGCAATGATGCGGTTTATATTGAAAAATATATTGAGAATCCGCATCATATCGAAGTTCAGATCATGGGAGACAAGTATGGGAATGTCGTTCATCTGTATGAACGTGAATGTTCCATTCAGCGTCGTAACCAAAAGGTGATAGAAGAAAGTCCTTCTCCTTTTGTGAAAGAGGAGACGAGAAAGAAGATGTTGAAGGTAGCTGTGGAAGCCTGTAAGAAAATAGGTTATTACAGTGCCGGGACATTGGAGTTTATGATGGATAAAGACCAGAATTTCTACTTTCTTGAGATGAATACCCGTTTGCAGGTGGAGCATCCTGTGACGGAGGAATGCACAGGCGTTGATCTGGTACGGGATATGATAACTGTTGCTGCCGGAAATCCGTTGCCTTATAAACAGGATGATATTGAGTTTAGCGGAGCAGCGATCGAATGTCGTATTTACGCCGAAGATCCGGAGAATAACTTCATGCCTTCTCCCGGTGTGATTACTGTTCGTGAAGCTCCCGAGGGACGTAACCTGCGTCTTGACAGTGCCGCTTATGCGGGATTTGAAGTCTCTTTGCATTATGACCCGATGATTGCAAAGCTTTGTTGTTGGGGACGTACCCGTGCTTCGGCCATTTCTAATATGGCACGTGCTCTGCGCGAGTATAAGATTCTGGGAATCAAAACGACGATTCCTTTCCATCAACGTGTATTGAAGAATGCGGCTTTCCTGAAAGGTGAATACGATACGACATTTATCGATACGCGTTTTGATAAGGAAGACCTGAAACGTCGTCAGAATACCGATCCGACAGTGGCTGTCATTGCTGCCGCAGTGAGACACTACGAGAGGGAGAAAGAAGCGGCTTCCCGTGCCACTACGCTTCCGGTAGTAGGCGAATCGCTCTGGAAGTATTACGGTAAATTGCAGATGACTGCTAATAATTATTAAATTGAAAATTGAGAATTAAAAATTAAAAAATAACGGAATTGGTTATGGGTACAACATTAGCTACATATTATGCCAAGCTCCAGGATATGCCGGACAGTGAATATAAGGTGGAGATTCTGGAGGACGGACCAATCAAGAAGATTGCAGTCAATGGTAAGATATATGAGGTCGATTATAACATGGGTGGCGACTCTATCCATTCGATCATCATCGATCATCACTCGCATGGAGTGCAGATTTCTCCTTCTTCCAATAATTCATATACGATTATGAATAAAGGGGAGCTTTATCAGATTGAATTGCAGGGAGAAATGGAGAAGATACATAATGCCCGCACTGCTGCTGAATCCGTAGGGCGTCAGGTGGTACAGGCACCGATGCCGGGAGTTATCCTGAAGACGTATGTAAAGAAGGGAGATCTCGTGAAGCGGGGTGATCCGCTTTGTGTATTGGTGGCGATGAAAATGGAGAATGAGATACGTTCGGTGACGGATGGAGTTGTGAAAGAAGTATTCGTGGAAGATGGCATGAAGGTGGGATTGAACGACAGGATTATGGTAATTGAGTAATTCTTTGAAAAAAACGGGGTAAATACATGCTTTTATTCAAAAAAATATTTACTTTTGGCAGATAAGTACGTATTTACCCCGTTACATCATGAGCATCGAACAAAGCAAAGAAGCATTACTAGAACAGTTAGAAGCACTTAAAAAAGAAAACGAGCAGCTTAGAAAAGAACTTTCTGTTCTTAGGGATGAGAAGCATAGCGATCGTCCTGTCAGTTTTAAAGAGAAATATGCTGTTAGAATACTAGACTCTCTTCCCGATATGCTGACTGTCTTCAATCAGAGTGAGGTCGGCATTGAAGTTGTTTCCAATGAAGAAACCAACCATGTAGGAATATCAAACAAGGATTTTAGAGGGATGCACATGCAGGATATGGTTCCACCGGAAGCGTATCAGAATATTCACTCCAATATGCGTCATGCTATTACCACCGGAACTGTTTCAACTGCGCATCACGAACTGGATTTTAATGGTGAACGCCATTATTACGAGAACCGTATTTTTCCGCTGGATGAGGAATACGTGCTGATTATGTGCCGTGATATAACGGAACAAGTGGCTACCCAAAGACAATTGGAAGTTTTTAAAAGTGTGCTCGATAAGGTGAGTGACAGTATTCTTGCTGTGGCAGAAGATGGAACGCTGGTTTATGCAAATAAGCAATTTATAGAAGAATACGGTGTAACGCAGGAGTTGGGTACACAAAAAATATATGATTTGCGTGTCTCTATGACCGACAAGGAGGCATGGGAACAAAAGCTCCAGGTGATACGCGATCATGAAGGAAGTCTGGCTTATCGGGCGGCTTATATACCTTACGGGCATACGAAGGAGAGAGTACATCAGGTATCTACTTTCCTGATTCGTGAAAATAATCAGGAACTCACCTGGTTCTTTACGCAGGACATTACCGATGTTATCAAGAAACGCGATGAACTCCGTGAACTGAATCTGTTATTAGATGGCATTTTAAATAATATTCCGGTCTATTTGTTTGTGAAAGATCCGGAAGATGATCTTAGATATTTATATTGGAATAAGGCATTTGCCGATCATTCGGGTATTCCGGCATCTAAAGCTATCGGGCATACGGATTATGAGATATTTCCGGTGCACGGAGACGCGGAGAAATTCCGTAAGGATGATTTGGAATTACTCCAGACTCATAAGCGTATTGATATGCAGGAAACTTATCTGTCCGCTAATGGAGAAGCGCGTATCGTGCAGACTTTGAAAGCACTCGTACCGATGGAGGGACGTAAACCTTTGCTGATTGGCATTTCATGGGATATTACTAATCTTCAGAATATTGAGCAGGAACTAATCAAGGCAAGAATTAAAGCGGAGCAATCCGATAGATTGAAAAGTGCTTTTCTTGCTAACATGAGCCATGAGATCCGGACTCCGTTGAATGCTATTGTAGGATTCTCCCAATTATTGCCTTCTGCCGAAACTGCTGAAGAGAAAAAGCTCTATTCGGGTATTATCAATCAGAATTCGGATATCTTGTTGCAATTGATTAATGATATTCTGGATTTATCGAAGATAGAGGCTGGAACACTTGAATATATCAAACGTCCAATGAATCTGGGAGAGGTTTGCCGGACAATTTATGCTGTTCATAAAGAACGTGTGAAAGAAGGGGTAACTCTTGTTTTGGACAATGAAGAGGAGGATTTGCTCATTGAGGGAGATCAGAACCGCATCATGCAGGTGATAACGAATTTCCTGACTAATGCGAGTAAGTTTACCTATGAGGGGGAAATTCGATTTGGCTTTGAACGGATGGATAAAGCTATTCGTGTGTATGTGAAAGATACAGGAATAGGAATAGAACCGGAAAAGGTGGATCGTATCTTCGAACGTTTTGTCAAACTGAACTCTTTTGCGCAAGGGACAGGATTAGGGCTCTCTATCTGTCAAATGATTATCGAAAAGATCGGTGGAGAAATCGGGGTGACTTCCGAACTGGGTAAAGGCTCTACCTTCTACTTCACAATTCCTTATGAAGAAACCGGAGAACTCGGTAAATTCTTCAAAGAGACAAAGGTGGAATCTAAAGGAAATACTGTCAATCGTGTACAACAGATTAAGAAGATTCTGGTAGCAGAAGATGTAGAGAGCAATTTCATCTTGCTGAAGAATCTGATTGGCAGGGAATATACATTGCTTTGGGCTAAAGACGGAGTGGAAGCTATCGAAATGTATAAGCAGTACCAACCGGATTTAATCCTGATGGATGTAAAAATGCCGCGTATGGATGGACTGGAAGCAACCCACATTATCCGCTCTTATTCTAAAGAGATTCCTATCATCGCCTTGACCGCTTATGCTTTCGGGACTGATAAGGAACAGGCCTTAGAGATGGGGTGTAACGATTATGTGACTAAACCAATTTCGGAAAGATCATTGAGAAAGGCTTTGGATAAATATTCGACTACTGTTTAAAAAATAAAGGATTATGGCTATATGTATCCGGTGAAAGTTACTTATGATAGCCATAATCCACAAAAGAGTACGATTGTTGTCGAGTGAAAGTAGTCGGTGATTGCTTTTCTATAGATTCTTTTTTATTTCCGGAACCAGTATAAACTTCGTTTCCGGAAAATACTTTTTCAGCCAGGTCCGGATAAATTCCATTGTATCATTCTGAATCGTTTTGTCTTCTACGGTAGGGTATAAATTATATAATACGGTATCTAGTATAATGCCGCGTTTTTGTATTGCTTCGAGACTAAGCAGGGTATGGTTGATGCTCCCCAGTTTGCCCGAAGTAACAAAGATAAGTGGATATTTCTCTTGAGCAATGTAGTCAATGGTCAAGAGTTCGGTAGTCAGAGGAACCATAAGGCCGCCTGCTCCTTCGAGTAAAACAGAGTCATACCGTTCACTCAATTCTTCGGTTGCACGTTTTATTTTATTAAAGTCGATGGGACGGTTATCCAGCTGGGAAGCAAGATGCGGAGAGGCGGGATAAGGGAAAATCTCCGGCATGGTTAGTCCCTCTTGGTCTTCTTTGGTGAAAGGGATTCCCATGATTTGCCGGTGTAGGTCAATATCTTCGGAATGACCTACATTTCCCGTTTGAATAAATTTCTGGGTGATGGTACGATGCCCGTTCTTGTTCCATTCACGAGCTAGAAAGCCGGTGGCATAGCTCTTTCCGGCATCCGTATCGATGCCGCTTACGAAATATACATTCTGTTTCATACTTTTTTCTTTTTTGCGATGATATAAATAGGGTGATATGTTAAGGACACAGAAGTGCCCTGAGTAAATTCCTGCGTGTAACGTTCACAGAAGAGTTGCAAGTCACGACGAGTCCACTGCTGTTGGGGAAGATTGTTCTTAGAATTATTTTTTGAATTGTCGTCTGATGAACACAAATCGTTCTCTTGTTTCCCGGCAGGAGAGGATTGCGTTGATAAACCATTGACTCCGGTTTGCTTCAAGTGATATAGTACTTTTATCGGGTCTTCGAACGAAAGCGGGATAAGCTCTTCTTCTGAATATAATATGTCAAAATGGGGTGACAAAGCTACTTCAAGCTCTTCCCGTGAACGATAAGGAAGTCCGTTGCCGGTAAGTTCGCGTATTTCTTTCATGTTTTCTTTTCCAAAAGTGCTAAAAGCGAAATAACCCTGATTATCGAGCAGAGTATTACACCTTTCGAAGAAGTTTTCCGGTGACTCGAACCATTGCAGGGCGGAGCAGGAAGTAATCAGTGTGCTTTCGGTGGGGAAAGAGACTGTCTCGGCATCTCCCGGAAGAAAAGAAACTTGCTTCTTCTCTAATAAGTCTTCGCAGCAATATTTCATATCGGGGCAAAGGTCATTGAGTAATAACTCTTCCGGGCGGAGGGTTTGGAGCAGCATACGGGAGTAAATACCGGTTCCGCAGCCAAATTCAATCACTTTCGAGCAGGGAGAAGATATATGTTTCGCAAGCAGACGAATCATTTTATCTGCTATTTGCCGTTGCACGTTTGCTTCCTTTGGATAGGTAGTGATAGCTTTTGAAAAACGTTCTGCGATTAGTCGTTTATTCATAATCAATCTTTATTTAATATGCTGATATACTGATGGTATGATAATTACTTTATTCTAAAATGATGGATGCATCAGTATCCGGCTACATGAGTATTGTATTAAAAAGCTCCTGTTGGTAATGTGCCGCTTCCACTTGTTCAAGAGAGTCCACTTGGTTTTCCCATGCCAAATATTGGTTATCCGGGAGGAAAATGCGGTCGCCTTTTCCTATGATAGCTTTTTGCCATTTAAAATCAGAGGGAGGCAATGATAAATATTGTTGTTGTATGGCGGCAAGTTCTTCTTTAAGTTCTTCAACCGGACGTTGGGGGGATACGGTTTGAAAAGCTTTATAGTCAGCTATTGAACCACACATTCTTCTTTGAAATTTCTGCAAGGTTTGTTCGTTCAATCCTTGGAATGTACCATCGAAAATAGAGGGAGCAATACCTTTGGTTTCGTGTATGGGATAGAGGGTACCGTTGATGGCGATACTTTGGGAAACAGGCAGATGTGGATACTGCCTTATGAGTTGAGAAGCTGCCCAAACTCCCATCGACCAGGCGATGAGTGTAATCTGGGAATAGGTTTCCAATAAACTGGCATCAAATGTTAATGAACGGTAGTCATAGCAAATCATCCAGTCCTTATTAGCAGGATGAATGGTCAGGAAAGGAGTTTCGTCCATTCCCCAACCGGCGAAGAAAAGCAATAGATGCTTCTGATTATTCTTTATGATAAAATGCTGCTTCATTCGTTTATCAGTTTGATGAGTTGGTCAATTTCATGTTCTGTGATGTCCGCTGTCAGTGAGAAACGGATGCGTGAAGTTCCGTCGGGTACGGTAGGCGGACGGACGGGCAACGCATAGAATCCTTTGCGTTGGAGTTCTTCTGCTTTTAATATGGTATCTTCACTGGCTCCTATAATCATAGGTACAATATGGCTCACCGATGGGCAATTATATCCTTTGTCTGTAAGGGCTACCTTTAGCTTTTCACTGATTTGTAGCAGGTGAGTTCTCTTATGTTGTAAAGCTGAAAGGTGTTCTAACACCCATGAAGTCCACTGAATATTGATAGGAGGAAGGGCAGTGGTGAATATAAACGTACGCATTTTATTGATAAGATATTCCCGAATGAGTTGTCGGCAGACGATATAAGCTCCTGCCGAAGCAATGGCTTTTCCAAATGTTCCTACCAGAAAGTCTATATCATTGATACAGTCCTGTTCTTCAGCACATCCTAATCCCTTTTCTCCCCGTACACCAAAAGCATGAGCCTCATCTACATAAAGAAGAACATGGGAATAACTCTTTTTGAGTTGAATGAGAGCGGGAAGATCAGCTTCATCGCCATCCATGCTGAAGATACTTTCGGTAACAATAATAAGCTGCTCATAAGCGTTATGATTTTCAGCAATCAGTCGTTGCAACTGGGAAATATCATTGTGACGATACCGGATACATTTAGCTGATGATAATTTAATTCCGTCTATCAGGCTTGCATGTACCAGCTTGTCAGCAAGAATCAGTGTATGAGTATTGCAAATGGCAGGAAGTATTCCTGTATTGGCGTGATAACCACTATTGAATATGAGTGCACTTTCCGTTCCGAACATGGTGGCTAGCTGTTGTTCCAGCTTCTGATAGTCACTAAAATTACCGGTCAATAACCGGGAAGAAGAGGAGGTAGGCAGGAATGTTTCGGGAGTGAGTGTCTTTAAGAATTCCTCCCTCAATGAGATGTCATTGGCCAGTCCGAGATAATCATTAGAAGATAGGTTCAACATTCGTTGTCCGTTCAGCAGAACATCTCGGCCCTCGTGGATTAGCGGTGGGAGAGAACGGTAATTCTTTCTCTCTTTCAAGGTCTGGAGTTCCTGGTTTATATACTCTAATGTCATGAATTATTATTTTAAGTAATCAGTATTTGATATATGAATGATTGAAAACGTAATCAGTTGTTTATAAGATGTTTATCATCAGAAGAACTATTCCGAAAGTTTCTCACCGACCAAGGTATCCTTCCTCGGTGAGGAAAGGCCCGTTCCTCACCGAGGAACACCCTTTTGCTCACCGAGGAACAGATTCTTGGGTGAAAATCCGGTAATACCCTTCTTGTCTGTCATCTTTTTTGAATAACTTTAAGTAACCCGGAAGTCAGCTTGCTTAATTGTTCCGAAGTGATGATGAAAGGCGGCATCAGATATACCAGTTTTCCAAAGGGACGTACCCAGATTCTTTCTTCCACAAATCGTCGTTGCATATAGGCCATATTTACCGGACGCTTCATTTCAATGACTCCGATAGCTCCGAGTATTCGTACATCAGCCACTTCCGGAAATTCCCGTGCAGGTGCCAGTTCTTCTTTCAGTTGAGTTTCGATTCGTTTTACATTCTCTTGCCAACCGGATTCGAGTAATAGGCGGACGGAAGCGCAGGCCACTGCACACGCAAGTGGATTCCCCATAAATGTAGGTCCGTGCATAAAAGCTCCCGGTGTATGGTTGGAGATGGTATCTGCTATCCGGTTACTGGTCAATACAGCAGAAAGTGTCATATATCCTCCGGTCAGTGCTTTGCCGATGCACATTATATCCGGTTCTACTCCGGCGTGTTCCCACGCAAAAAGTTTGCCGGTACGTCCGAATCCTGTTGCTATTTCGTCGAAGATAAGAAGAACATCGTGCTTCCGGCAAAGCTTTTCGGCTTCACGCAGGTACTGCGGATGATAAAACCACATTCCGCCTGCTCCCTGTACCACCGGTTCCAGGATAAGCGCCGCCAACTCTTTTGAATGTTTTTCAATCCTCTCTTGTAAAGGTAGTATATCTTCCGGATTCCATTCTCCGTCGAACCGGGAAGTGGGGGACGGGACAAAATAACGTACAGGCAATGCCGAACCGAAAAGACTGTGCATACCCGTCACCGGATCACATACAGACATGGCATTCCACGTATCACCGTGATAGCCGGAACGGATAGTCACGAAATTGTTCTTTTCCGGTTTTCCTGCTGCATACCAATATTGTACAGCCATTTTCAGTGCCACTTCTACGGCTACCGAACCGGAATCTGCATAGAATATTTTCTGCATGGAGGAAGGAACCAAAGGCAATAACAATTTCCCCAATTCTATGGCCGGATCATGCGTCAGTCCCCCGAACATGACATGAGACATTTTATCTAATTGTTCTTTTGCCGCCTGATTCAATACCGGATGATTATATCCATGCACTGCACACCACCAGGAAGACATTCCGTCAATGAGCGTTTGTCCGTCTTCGAGGGTAATGGTAGCGCCGTCTGCCCGTTTCACTTTATATACAGGAAGCGGATCGGTAGTCGAAGTGTACGGATGCCAGATGTGCTCGCGATCAAATTGGGAATCGGCGAAATGATAGCCTTCTTCCTGAATCATCTTTTTGTCTTCCGATACTTTGGAGCCGAGTGTTGTCAATAGGTCGCCTACGATAGCCGAATTAATTCCGATATATAATGCCTTGTGCATCGCTTCGGAAGAAAGTTGTGAACGTCCTCCGGCAAAACGCAGAAAAGCGGTCGGATTGATAAAACGAAAGAGTGCGATGGTTTTAAGTATTTCTTCTTCGCTTAGAGGCTGCTCGTTTTCCAGTGGAGTTCCCGGAATCGGACTAAGCAGGTTGATAGGTATGGATTGAACATTCAGTTCTGCCAAGGTGAAAGCAAATTCAATCCGTTGTTCCATCGTTTCTCCCATGCCGATGATACCTCCGCAACAGATATCCATGCCTACACGACGGGCTGCATCGAGAGTAGCCACTTTCTGTTCTTGCGTATGCGTAGAGCAGAGTTTGGAAAAATAGGACGGGGCAGTTTCCAGATTACAGTGATAACGGGTGATTCCTGCTTCATGCAGGGAACGCAATTCTTCTTCATTGAGCAGTCCCAGAGAAGCACAAAGTTGAATCGACGAATGTCGACGCATATAGTGGACTGTATCGCAAAGTTGAGTAATCTGTTTGGGAGATGGTTTTCGTCCGCTGGTAACGAGGGAGAATCGGTTGACGTCCTGGGCTTCATTGTATTGGGCCTGTCGAAGACATTCTTCAGCGGGAAGGAGATCGTAAATCTCGGCTTTAGTCTGGTAGTGGGAGGATTGTGCACACCATTTGCAGTTTTCCGGACATCGGCCGGACTTGGCGTTGATGATGGAACACATGTCGAACTCGTGCGAAGCACGCGCGACGGTAATCTCATGCGCGGCGGCATAAAGCGCCTCGCTGTCAGCCATGTTGGCTAGCCAAGCAGCTTGGTCGGGTGATATGTCGATACCCGCCAACACTTGGTCTTTGATTTCCTGAAGTGTCATAAATGTATGATAAGGGATAGTTTGTGCAGCATTCTGCTTACGAAGAGCAACGTCCACTACATTGGTATGCAGATGACCGATTTGGAATTCGCGTCCCATACTTGCAAAGGCAGCATAGTTCTTTCTTCCCCAGTAGCGAAAGCGGGAAAGAAGAGTGCGTGTGGTCTGTATGTGGCGTTGTTGCTTCATTGATTTTTTTACTTTTGCTCGTTAGAACGTGGCAAATGTACAAAGATTCTTTGGATAAGCAAGCAAGTTGATGATTTCTAGTTTCTGTGGAATTATTTCTTTTTCCTGTATTCTTTGCGGGTGTTGAAGTTGAATCCAGCATATATTTGGAGAGTACCGAATCCATTGTCGACAGAGAAATTGTTGCGATGATAATTGTAGTTTTTTCCAACAAAAGAAGTACCTACGTAATACTTGCCAGTGTTGTAGACAATCCCTGCCCGAACCAGAAAATCCAGATTGAATTTGCCGTACCATGCTTTTGCTTCATTCGTTTCTGCGTCCACATCGGAAGCTTTGTAGGCAATGGCAGGGGTGAGAGACAGGCATGCCAGACAGTTGCGGGCAAAGACCCAGTTGTAGGCGTAGCCGAAACTGATGTTGGCATTGGTGTATTTAATATTCTTGACTTTCATGGCAGGATTCATCGCCTCCTGGATAAATCCCGGAAGTGCTGTATAGTCGAAGTCGAGATGATGCTTTGAAATGGAAAAACCTGCAATAAATGTACCTGCATTGCGTCGTTGATTGGTGGACTGACTAAATGCGGCAGGGTAAGAGAATTTACGGTTATTGAAGATATAATATAGATTCAGTCCTTTGATATCTACCTTTATTCCGCTGAAATCTTCGGAATAGTTGGAGGGAATATCGTCTGAAAATCCTCTGATTTTATGTATTTTGTAATCATTACCGGTGCGGCGATAGAAGATATCCACCCCCAGTTTGGAACTGTATAGGCTAAGATCGAATTCTGTTCCTCTGTTCTTTCGGTTGCCTTTTTTGAAAATATCGTTTACATCTACAGACCATCCCAGGAAAATCCATCGCCAGCCGAAATACAATCCTATCTTGTTGTGCGGGTTGGGAGAAAAACTAAGTTTCTGTGGCTGCGGCAATTCACTGGTGATAGAATAATACTCAAAGTTGCTGAAATGAGTAACCATCAGCGCATAGTTATAACGGTTGGGACTGATATAGAGCGTATCGAAATCACTGAAGTTCATAAACTTCTTGATCGCTCTTTTAAAAGCACTTGGCTTGGCGGTTGCTGTGGAATCTACTTCTGTACTATCGTTGCCTAAAGAGACTTTCTCTTCAGTCTGTGCCTGTAAGGACAGTGAAAATAACAGAAAAAGATATAGAATAACCCGTTTCCCCATGTGGTTCTTTGTTGGTATAGATATTTTTTGTTTCACGAATGTACTACCTTTCGTTGATTTATACTAGCAATCTTCTAAAAAATGTTTCGTTTCCTAAACAAAAAAGTTCAATATACTGTTAGTTACAACAAGCAAATAAATCTTAAGCCACAAAATTATGAGAATCTATTTACGTTTATTAGTCGTGTCTCTTCTGCTTTTTGCAGGAAATATAGTATATGCGGAAGCACAGCAGGAGAAACGCGTGACAGGCACAGTGACTTCTGAAGGAGAACCTTTGCCTGGTGTCTCCGTACAATTGAAAGGAGCATCTTCCGGCACCATTACCGATATTGATGGAAAGTATTCGATTGAGATTCCTGCGACCGGCACTTTAGTGTTCCGTTTTGTAGGAATGAGAACGGTGGAACAACCGGTGAATAACCGGAGTGTGATTAACGTCACGTTGGAATCGGAAAGTAAGGAACTGGAAGAAGTAATGGTGGTAGCTTATGCTACCGCTAAAAAGTATAGTTTTACCGGAGCAGCTTCGACGATGAAAGCAGGTGAGATTGAAAAGTTACAGACTTCCAGCATATCACGTGTATTGGAGGGTACGGTATCCGGAGTACAGGCGAGTGCGGCAAGCGGCCAGCCGGGTACGGATGCAGAAATCCGTATTCGTGGTATCGGGTCTATCAACGCTTCCAGCGCTCCGCTTTATGTAGTGGACGGTGTCCCGTTCGATGGTAGTGTGAACTCTATCAATCCGGATGACATATCTTCGATGACAGTATTGAAAGATGCGGCCTCTGCTGCTTTGTATGGTTCCCGTGGTGCAAACGGTGTGATTATTATCACGACCAAGCAGGGAGACCAGAATACCAAAGCAACAGTAAAGGTGAAAGCTTCGTTAGGAGGTTCCAACCGTGCCGTACGCGATTATGATCGTGTCAGTACCGACCAATACTTCGAATTATATTGGGAAGCACTTCGCAATCAGTATGCCAAGAGTGCGGATTATACTCCGGCAACTGCCGCGACGCAAGCATCCAAAGACTTGGTAACGAAATTAATGGGAGGTGGCCCGAACCCCTATGGTCCTCAATATGCGCAACCGGTCGGTACAGATGGAAAGCTGGTGGCAGGTGCCCGTCCGTTATGGAATTCTGACTGGAGTGACGCCATGGAGCAACAGGCACTTCGCACAGAGTTAAATCTAAGTGTTTCCGGAGGTGGAAAAGCGAATCAGTATTTCTTTTCTGCCGGATACCTGAATGATAAAGGTATTGCACTCGAATCCGGTTACCAGCGTTTCAATCTTCGTTCCAATATCACCAGCGAGATGACTTCCTGGTTGAAGGGAGGCGTCAACTTGAGTTTCGCACATTCCATGCAGAATTATCCGGTTTCTTCCGATTCCAAAACCAGTAATGTGATTACCGCAGGACGTACCATGCCGGGATTTTATCCTATTTATGAAATGAATACGGATGGTAGCTACAAATTGGATGAGAGTGGAGATCGTATTTATGACTTTGGTTCCTATCGTCCTTCCGGTTCGATGGCAAACTGGAACCTTCCGGCTACTTTGCCTTTGGATAAATCGGAACGAATGAAAGATGAAGTCTCCGGTCGTACTTTTCTGGAAGCTACGATTATTGAAGGACTGAAATTCAAGACAAGTTTCAACTTTGACTTGATTAATTATAATACATTGGATTATACGAATCCGAAGTTAGGTCCGGCTAAAGAGAACGGAGGCGGCGTCAGCCGGATGAATACCCGCACTTTCTCCTGGACGTGGAACAATATTGCTACGTATGACAAGACAATCGGTGAACATCATTTTAATGTCCTTGCCGGTGTGGAAGCCTATTCTTACCGTTACGATGAACTGACAGCATCACGTTCCAAAATGGCGCAGCCTGATATGCCGGAATTGGTAGTCGGCTCACAGCTGACCGGAGGTTCGGGATATCGTATTGACTATGCATTGGTGGGTTATCTGACTCAAGCGTTATATGATTATCAAAATAAATATTTCTTCTCGGCATCTTATCGTCGCGACGGTTCTTCACGCTTTGCGCCCGAAACCCGTTGGGGAAATTTCTGGTCGCTGGGTACTTCCTGGCGTATCGACCGGGAAGAGTTTATGGCAAGCACTTCCGACTGGTTGTCTGCCCTAACTCTGAAAATGAGCTATGGTGCACAGGGAAACGATAACTTGGGTACGTATTATGCGAGTAAAGGGCTTTATACCATTGTTTCCAATCTGGGAGAAAATGCGTTAGTGTCCGACCGTATGGCGACCCCGAACCTGAAATGGGAAACGAACCTCAACTTTAACGTGGGTATCGACTTCTCCCTGTTCAACAACCGTTTTTCCGGTTCGTTTGATTTCTTTACACGTCGTTCGAAAGATTTGCTTTACTCACGTCCGATAGCTCCTTCTCTGGGATATGGTTCTATTGACGAGAATGTAGGAGCCTTGAAGAATACAGGTATAGAAATGGTGTTGAACGGAACAATTATCAATCAGAATGGTTGGGTATGGAAACTGGGTATGAATCTGACACATTATAAGAATAAGGTGACGGATCTTCCTTTGAAAGATATGCCGCAAAGTGGTGTGAACAAGTTGCAGGTAGGCCGTTCTGTTTATGATTTCTATATGATAGAGTGGGCGGGAGTAGATCCGGAAAACGGAGACCCGTTGTGGTATATGGATGAAGAAGATGAAAATCACAATCCGACCGGAAAACGTGTCACAACAAACGATTACGGTTCGGCCGACTATTATTACGTCAATAAATCTTCTCTCCCGAAAGTGTATGGTGGATTCAATACCTCTCTTTCCTGGAAAGGATTTGATCTTTCTGCCATCTTTGCTTATAGTATAGGTGGATATATCTACAATCGTGATATTACAATGATTCTGCATAATGGAAGTCTGGAAGGACGCGACTGGTCGACGGAGATTCTAAAAAGATGGACTCCCGACAATCGTAATACAGATGTTCCCGCTTTGAGTACTACCACTAATAACTGGAACTCGGCTTCTACCCGTTTCTTGCAGAATAATTCGTATATGCGATTGAAAAACCTGACTCTTTCCTATAACTTACCCAAACAATGGATTAGTAAGTTATCATTGAGCAGTGTGCAGGTATATGTACAAGGAGATAATCTGTTTACCATTCACCGGAATCAGGGACTAGACCCTGAACAGGGAATTACCGGTATCACTTATTATCGTTATCCGGCTATGCGAACGATCTCCGGAGGTATCAACGTTTCTTTCTAAATTCAGACTAAATTATGAGAAAAATAAAAATTAAATCTATTCTTGCCGCAGTTGCCGGACTTTTCCTGGCAACGAGTTGTAGCAGCAGTTTTTTGGATACGGACCCAACGGATGCGGTAAGTTCAGAAAAAGTACCTGTGCCCGAAAATGCAGCGGCACTTGTGAATGGTGCCTGGTATAATCTGTTTGATTATTCAAGTACTTATGCCAATATCGGTTATCGGGCGCTTCAGTGTCTGGATGACATGATGGCAAGTGATGTTGTTTCCCGTCCGAAATACGGTTTCAACTCTTCGTATCAGTTTAACGATATAGCGTTACCTTCAAACAATAGAACAGAATTTGCTTGGTATCTGATATATAAAACGATTGATAACTGTAATACTGCCATTTCCATTCAGGGAGATTCGGAGGAGCTCCGGCAGGCGCAGGGACAGGCATTGGCGTTGCGTGCTTTCTGTTATTTACACTTGGTGCAGCATTATCAATTCACTTATCTGAAAGATAAAGATGCTCCATGTGTTCCTATATATACCGAACCGAGTAATAGTTCGACAGTTCCGAAAGGAAAATCAACGGTGGCACAGGTTTATCAGCGTATTTTTGATGATCTAAACCTGGCACAGGATTATTTGAAGAACTATGTCAGGAGTGGTGATAACCAGAAATTCAAACCGAATGTTGCCGTGGTGGATGGCCTCTTGGCTCGTGCTTATCTGTTGACAGGGCAGTGGGAAGAAGCAGCGAAAGCAGCTGAAGCCGCACGTACAGGATATGCGTTGATGACAACTACAGCCGAATACGAAGGCTTCAATAATATTTCCAATAAAGAATGGATATGGGGATTTCCTCAAATACCTTCTCAATCGGATGCCAGCTACAACTTCTATTATCTGGATGCAACATACGTCGGAGCTTATAGTAGCTTTATGGCCGATCCTCATCTAAAAGATACCTTTATTGAGGGTGACATTCGTCTGCCTTTGTTTCAGTGGATGCGTGAAGGGTATCTGGGATATAAGAAATTCCACATGCGTGCAGATGATACAGCTGATCTGGTCTTGATGCGTGCTTCTGAAATGTATTTGATAGAAGCGGAGGCGAAAGTTCGTGATGGAGTAGCTTTGAATCAGGCTGTCATTCCATTGAATACGTTGCGCAATGCCCGTGGAGTGGGAGATTATGACGTGACAGGGAAATCGCAGGAAGATGTTCTTAATGAGATTCTGATGGAACGTCGCCGCGAACTTTGGGGAGAGGGATTCGGTATTACAGATGTACTTCGTACACAGGGTTCCGTAGTACGTACTGCTTTATCTGATGAAATGCAGAAGACAGAAGTCGATTGTTGGCAGGAGGGTGGTAGCTTTGAAAAACGAAATCCTCTGGGACATTGGTTCCTTAACTTCCCGAACGGTAAACCGTTTACAGTAAATAGCACCTATTATTTGTATGCTATTCCCCAGAAAGAAATAAACGCTAACCCTAACATATAAATAGCTCTCTTAATTTTTTGACTTTGACCTTAACTTGTAGACCGGTATACGTCGTGACGATGCATACCGGTCGTTTTCTTTCTTCTGTTAAGTATGTTAATAGAATAGAGTTTCGTAGGTTATGTAACTGTTTTATTGTAACTTTGTATTATAAAGAAAGGAGATAATTAATATGTCTACAATGGAACTTAGGGCTTCACTTCTTAAAGAGGTGGCTGCTATTATTGCTGATGATGATCTGACGGCTGAAGCTTTAAAAGCCTTAAAAGCTTTGCGTCGCAAATCGCGTGTTGCGCGTAAAGAGCAGGAAGCGGAATCTCCCTGCAAAGATGAAATAGAATGTATAAAGAAACGTGCAGAAAGTGCTTTAGTACGCTATAAACAAGGAGAATATGCTTCGCAGGATGAGATGTTGAAGCGTACGGAACGATGGAAATAGTATGGGATTACGAGGCATTGGATGACTTAGAGGTCATCCTTTGTTATATTGAAACCCAGTTTTCGATGAAAGAGGCTCGCCTTTTCAGACAACAAGTTGTACATGTTACTCGGAATTTATGTGAGTTTCCATTTCTTGGAAAAGTAGAGCCTTTGCTGGAGGATTTTGAAGAGATGGAATTACACTCTATTCCTGTTGATAGACTATGCAAACTTGTGTATGCAGTTATGAATGATCGTGTTTTTATTATCGCCCTTTGGGACACTCGTCGTAATCCCAAAACTTTAGAACATGAGGCTAAAGGAAGACTTCGTTAATAATTAGAATAAATAATATAGTGACTTATTGGAATACCGTATGGTGAATATTAGTATTTTTGTAGGATAATTATTACTCACACTCACAAATTAACAAATTAAAGTATGAAAACTAGACTTTTATTTTTATTGTTGTTCATTGGCTTAGGATTAGTATCCTGTGATAACGATGATGAACGTTTCTTTCTTTATGAAATAGATGATATTTATTTCCCAGATCAACCTATTAGTGATATAGTAATGGAGATAACTGATGGTGCTGCTGTAGGAATGACAGGTGGGGTAGCTCCTTATACTGTAGAAACTGGTGATGAAGAGATAGCAAAAGCTAAGATTCAGGAAGAATATGGTTATGTGATGATAGCTCCCGTTCAATTGGGAACAACATTTCTTGTAGTGAAAGATGCGAATGGACTGACTGCTAAAATTGATATAAAGATAATCAAAGGTACGAAATCGTTTACTACAAAGAAAGTAAGTGTAAAAGTCGAAGGACTTGAGGGTGATGAGAAAGTAGATTTAGAAAATCAAGTTATTGCAAGCTCGGATATGCATGTAACTGGCGGAATTAAATTTATTTATGATACAAAAGATAGTGGTACGCTTACTGTAATTCCTTCAAAGGATGATATATCTAACGTTATTACTGCTTCTTTTACCAGAGAGATAAGGCAAACGGATGAAAAGACATTTACTTCTTTTATTTATGTGAATTATAATGATATGGACCATGTGCTTTATTTCACCTCTCCGGAAAAAACTCCATCAGAAGATGATGCTACTCGCGCTCTTGGCCCACTGTATTGTTGGTTAGTAGAAGATGTAACGAAAATATATAATAAAACATATCCCAATGTCACTTCTGTGAAACGTATCTATGAAGGGCAATCAAGTAGATATTGAAGCTAAAAATGTGAAGACGAGTTCAGATTATAAACAATATAAATCGCCCCACTATAATCATTATAGCAGGGCGATTTTATTTATATAGATTTCTATCCAATCTTTTTCTTCTTTAAATTAGGCAAGAAGAACGTGACTAATCCCAGTAGTGGCATATAAGCACAGATGTTATATACATATTCAATGCTCGTTTTATCCGCTAAATTGCCAAGTACGGCAGATGCTACACCGGCCACTCCGAAAGCAAATCCAAAGAACAAACCGGATATCAATCCAAGTTTGGTAGGAAGCAACTCCTGTGCATAAAGCAATATGGCAGGAAAAGCGGAAGAAAGCATTAATCCCACACAGAAGCTAAGGATAATAGTCCACAGCAGATTGGCATGTGGCATTAGTAAGCTAAATGGGGCAGCTCCTAAAATAGAAGCCCAAATTACATACTTCCGACCGATACGGTCACCGACAGGTCCGCCAATTAATGTTCCGATAGCAGTAGCTACCAGGAAGATAAATAAATATAGCTGCGAATCTTGTACACTTACATTGAATTTATGAATCAGGTAGAAAGTATAATAGCTGGTGAGACTTGCCATATAAATATATTTGGAGAAAATCAGAATCAGCAATATCGCGATTGAAAGGGCTGTCTTATCCATAGGCAAAGGAAGATGAACAGGTTTTCTGACACTGACAGTCTGTGCTTTCATCCGGTTTAGATATGATTTATACCATTTGCAAATTGGGTACATCACTCCGATAGCAGCTAAAGCCACAAATGCAAATACGATGAGATGTTGCCTGCCATAAGGAGCCACCAACAGAGCAACCAGCAAAGGGCCTAATGAACCTCCGAAGTTACCACCTACCTGAAAGAGTGATTGTGCCAGTCCACGTTTTCCGCCGGAGGCAAGGAACGTGATACGGGAGGCTTCCGGATGCAGTACGGAAGAGCCAATTCCGATTAAGAATACGGAGGCTAATATCCAGTATAGATTATCAGAGAATGCTAAGTTTATCAAACCAATCAGTGTAAAGCTCATTCCGATAGGCAATGACCATGCGACGGGATGCTTATCAAAGAAAATTCCGGTAATCGGTTGAAAAACTGAAGCGGAAAGTTGATAAACTAGTGTGATAAGTCCGATTTGCGCGAAACTAAGTCCTAAATCATCTTTAAATAAAGGATAAGATGCTGATAGCACCGACTGTAAAAGATCGTTGAGGCAATGCGAAAGACTCAATGCAATCAAAATGGAAAATGTAATTTTTCCTACGGGTTGTTCCTGATTCTGTACCATAATACCTATTTACTATTGAAGTGTTCCTGAAAAATCGGCTGCAAAGGTACGGAAACTTCCCGTTTCTCAATATATATTTGCTGTGATTAATTCAATATGATAGGAATAAAGCTCTAAGACTAAGGATTGTAAATTGTCGTTAATTCAGTTTTGAGTGACTGAACTATTCTTCATACCTACTGTTGTTAAATAAAAAAGGAGGATTATATGGGCTTTATATGGTATATCATTATTGGTATTGTGGCTGGATTCCTCGCAGGTAAAATAATGCGCGGCGGAGGTTTTGGTCTTGTTATAAATTTATTACTTGGTATTCTTGGAGGTGTACTGGGCGGTTGGGTGTTTGCCCTTTTCGGACTGGCAGCTTCAGGACTGATCGGAAGTTTGATAACTTCCACCGTAGGAGCTATCCTTGTATTATGGATTGCTTCTTTATTCTCGAAATCTAAATAGATATTTATATAATTTATTTTTAATCCTAAAAACAGAACTTGATTATGGAATGTAGACATGGAAATTTCTGGATTGGACTCGGAATTGGGTCAATCCTTGGCGCAGTAGCTTATCGTCTTTCACGTACAGCAAAAGCAAAACAATTAGAAAGTGAAATTTATAATGCTATCCATCGCATAGGTCGTGATGCTGAAATAGCTGCTGCTCATGCTGAAAGAAAAGCAGTGGATCTTGGACTTAAAGCAGTAGAAGCCGGTGCGGAAATTGCTGATAAAGTAGCAGATGAAGCCGATAAAGTGGCTGGAAAAGCAAAAGATAAGTGGGGGAAATAAGAACTCCAAAACGGGTAATCGATTTAAATAGAATCGGTTACCTGTTTTATTTTATATACGTTTAATCTTTTATTTCTAGCCTTATCAGTCACTATCTGAATGATGTGTGCACGAACACATATTGGTGTATCTTCTCCATTATTTTCACTTCCTTCAAGAATTAAAAGCTACTTTTCCTCTGGTTTCTCATCTGATAAGTGCTTTTTTATCTATACTATCTTTACTTTTTCTTATGTTTAACAACATGTATACTTCCTCGCTGTTGTAGTTAACTTATTGATTATTAGCAGCATATTCTTTATTATGTATTATGTGTGTGCGCACACACTATTGCTTAATTCAATAATTCATTTTACTTTTGCCGATGAAAAACAAGATACTTATCAATAGATGGATAAAGAGTTTTCAAATATTCGGATTGTAGACATTGCCAAGATGGCAGGTGTCTCTGTTGGCACGGTAGATCGTGTAATCCATAATCGTGGCAGGGTATCTGAAGAAAACAGGAAAAAGGTACAGGCGATTCTGGAGATGGTACATTACCAGCCCAATCTGATGGCACGTTCATTGGCGGCTTCCAAAAAGCAATATCATCTTCTTGCGATTACTCCTTCTTTTGTTCAGGGAGAGTATTGGGAAGCTATTTCGGAAGGCATAGATAAAGCAGCGTCGGAAATGGAATCGTATAACATCACCATTACCAAACTCTTTTTCGATCAATATAATAACAAGACTTTTGATGATATCATCCGTAATCTGCTGAATGAGAAAGTAGATGGTGTATTGATTGCGACTTTGTTTACGGATTCTGTTATCCGGCTTTCGCAGGAACTTGACAGGAATGAAATACCTTATGTGTATGTTGACTCCAACATTGGAGGGCAACATCAACTGGCTTATTTCGGAACGGAGTCTTATGATGCCGGAGTGATTGCTGCCAGATTGTTGATGGACCGGCTTTCTTCGTCTTCCGATATATTGATGGCGCGAATTATTCATAGTGGGAAGAATGACTCTAATCAGGGAAAGAACAGGCGGGAAGGTTTCTGCCATTATCTCACGCAAACAGGATTCAATGGAAATCTGCATGAAGTGGAGCTGAAAATAAATGATTCAGTGTATAACTTCATAAAACTGGATGAAATATTTGAAGCTAATCCAAATATAAATGGGGCTGTTATCTTCAATTCAACTTGTTATATTTTAGGGAATTACCTGAAAGCGAGAGGAATGCAGTCTGTTAAACTGGTTGGTTATGACCTTATCGGGAGAAATACACAGTTGCTTTCCGAAGGTGTCATAACCGCATTGATTGCGCAGCGTCCGGAGCGTCAGGGATATGATGGTATTAAATCATTGTGTAATCATCTGTTGTTCAAACAGAGCAGTGAAAAGGTTAATTTGATGCCTATCGATATTCTTCTCAAAGAGAATCTGAAATATTATCTGAACAATAAATTATAAACATATAAATTTGTAAGAACCATGAATGAATTATTTAACGTAAAAGGCAAAGTAGTTGTTATCACCGGTGGAGCTGGTATTTTAGGTAAAGGTATTGCTGCGTATCTCGCAAAGGAAGGTGCAAAAGTAGTTGTGCTCGACAGAAGTGAAGAAGCAGGAAAAGCATTGGTAGACAGTATCAAAGCCGAAGGAAATGAAGCTATGTTCCTTTACACGGATGTAATGGATAAGGAAGTGCTGGAAGGTAACAAGGTAGAAATCATGAAGGCTTATGGCCGTATTGATGTATTGTTGAACGCTGCCGGAGGTAACATGGCAGGTGCAACTATCGCTCCGGATAAGACTTTCTTCGATTTGCAGATTGATGCATTCAAGAAAGTGGTGGATCTAAACCTTTTCGGTACAGTATTGCCTACAATGGTATTTGCTGAAATTATGGTAGAACAGAAGAAAGGTTCTATTGTAAACTTCTGCTCTGAATCGGCTCTTCGTCCATTGACCCGTGTGGTAGGTTATGGTGCGGCAAAAGCAGCTATTGCCAACTTTACTAAATATATGGCTGGCGAACTGGCTTTGAAATTCGGTAACGGTCTGCGTGTAAATGCCATCGCTCCGGGATTCTTCCTGACCGATCAGAATCGTGCATTATTGACTAATCCGGATGGTTCTCTGACTGACCGTTCAAAGACCATTCTCGCTCATACTCCATTCAACCGTTTCGGTGAACCGGAAGACCTTTATGGAACAATCCATTATTTGATTAGCGATGCTTCTAACTTCGTAACAGGTACAGTAGCTGTTATCGACGGTGGATTTGATGCATTCTCTATCTAATATTGGGATGATATCATTCTGTTTTTAATCATAATTAGTAACTTGTAATCAGGAAAGAATAATATGTATTTATGTGAACAAACTTGGCGCTGGTATGGTCCTAATGACCCGGTTAGCTTGTGGGATATTAAGCAGGCAGGCGCTACTGGTATAGTAAATGCTCTTCATCACATTCCAAATGGTGAAGTGTGGACAGTAGAAGAGATCATGAAGCGTAAGCAAATGATTGAAGAAGTGGGTCTGACATGGTCTGTGGTAGAAAGTGTACCTGTACACGAGCATATCAAAACACAGACGGGCGACTTTATGAAATACATCGAAAACTATAAGGAAAGTATCCGTAATCTGGCGAAGTGTGGCGTGATGGTAGTTACTTATAACTTCATGCCTGTATTGGACTGGACCCGCACAGATCTTGCCTATACAATGCCGGACGGCTCTAAAGCACTCCGCTTTGAAAAAGCAGCTTTTGTAGCTTTCGATCTTTTCATCTTGAAACGTCCGAATGCTGAAAAAGACTATACTCCGGAAGAAATAGCTAAAGCGAAAGCTCGTTTTGAACAGATGAGCGAAGACGACAAGAAATTGTTGGTTCGTAATATGATTGCCGGACTTCCGGGTTCGGAAGAAAGTTTCACGGTAGAACAATTTCAGCAAGCATTAGATCGTTATGACGATATTGATGCAGAGAAACTTCGTTCCAACCTGATTTTTTTCTTAAAAGAAATTGCTCCTGTTGCCGATGAAGTAGGAGTGAAACTGGTGATTCATCCGGATGATCCTCCTTATACCATCTTAGGTTTGCCTCGTATTTTGAGTACGGAAGAGGATTTCAAGAAATTGATTGAAGCCGTACCTAACGAATCTAATGGCCTCTGCTTGTGTACAGGCTCTTTCGGTGTGCGTGCCGACAATGATCTTGCAGGTATGATGGAACGTTTTGGCGACCGTGTGAACTTCGTACACTTGCGCAGTACACAACGTGACGAGGAAGGAAACTTCTACGAAGCTAATCACTTGGAAGGAAATGTAGACATGTACAACGTAATGAAGAGCCTTATTCTTCTACAACAGCGTCGTAAATGCTCTATCGCTATGCGTCCCGACCACGGACATCAAATGATTGATGACTTGAAAAAGAAAACGAATCCGGGATATTCTTGCCTGGGCCGTCTTCGCGGATTGGCAGAACTTCGCGGCTTGGAAATGGGTATTGCAAAATCTATTCTCTAATCGAAGTACATAGTTAGCACTTTATTATCAAACACTACGGCTATTATTGATTGAAATAATAGTTGTAGTGTTTTTTATTTGTTTTTTTTCACCGGTTGAGGAATAAGTGAAGCGAATAAATCTCCAACATGCGTATCTTTATCGGCTTTCTTTGCTTTTCTTGCTTTTTTCGGTTCGGGAATGATAAGCAAAGCTATTTGTGCGCAAGCTTCGGCATCTGCCAATGCGTGGTGATGATTCTCTAAATGATATCCGCATCGTTCTGCTACCGTATGTAACTGATGATTGGGTAAATCTTTTCCAAAGACTTTCCTCGAAGTACGGCAAGTACAATAAAATTTATAATCAGGATAAGTCATTTCATATAATTCGTGAACCGCCCGGAGACACCCTTCATCAAAAGGACTGTTGTGAGCAACAAGCGGCAATCCGTCTATTAACGGTTTTATTTCAGCCCATACATCGGGGAAATCCTCTGCTTCTATCGTATCGTCATAAGTCAATCCGTGAATAGCTGTTGTCCATTGCGTATAATAATTAGGAGCAGGGCGAATCAGACGGTAGATCTTATTCACAATCTTACCGTCTCTTACGATGACGACGCCAACACTGCATACGCTGGTACGTTTGCCGTTGGCTGTTTCAAAGTCGATAGCTGCAAAGTTTTTCATCGCTTCCATTGTTTTTTCGGATACAAATATAACATAAAAAATGAGGTTGGAGAAAATATAGTAACAGGATTGGCAAATAGAGACTTTTTATAAAAAAATGAGTTTAAACGGTCTTTGAGAGAAACATTTTCAATAAAATCTTCTTCTTTTAAAGATTTTACACTATTTTTGCTGCACATAAACAAAAAGCATGGACAAAACATACTTTAAGTCTAAATACGTTTTAATATTCATTCTCTTCCTGTTTGTTTTTATAGGTGGACTAAATTACAAACATTGGCTTGTCACTAACAAGCTGACACCCAAACGCATTTCCCTTATTTATTCCATGTCTAAAAATGATATCGATAATACAAAACTCGAAAAACTCTTGTCTAAAGAATTCCGTCAACAAGGAATAGAAGCCATATTTGATAAATTCTATCTCGATTGTTCTAAACTGAATGAGAAAGAAGAAATAGAACATGCACGGAAGTATCTCGAACTGCTTGAAAGTAAATCTACAGACCTTATTCTGATGATGGGTGACCAGGCAACCTATTCTTTTCTATCTACTCGCCACCGTTTATTGTCTTCCATTCCCGTGGTAGCTTGTAATGTACGTTTTCCTAATGAAGAACTGGCAGGAGAATACGATTTGAAGAAAGTGTATATATTGCGTGACAGTCCCGATCTGAAACATAACATAGACTTTATAAAAACATTGTATCCCCATAATAAAATGGAGATCATTTATAACATAGACCTTACTTATCTCGGACATCAATCTTTTGATAAACTATCCAAGGTAGTTGACAGGAAAGATGTAAGACTGCTGGGCTATCAAAAAGCATTCGTACAGGAGTGTGATTATAAGCATTTAACGGAAATGATTGAATACTTCAATCTGAAGCCCGGCTTGGTAAATGATCATGTGAAAAAGAGTGGTTTGACCATAACTCTTTGTCCTTTTCGCTATATAAGAGGAGCTTCCCTGCTGGTTATGTTGGAGCAAGCAAAAAGAGAACAGGAAAGTCATCAGGCGTTCTTATTGGATAAATTAGATATGATGGCCATTCCGATAGTGACTGCCTTAAATGTTCCTTCTTTCAGTTGTATCCGTGAGGGATTTGGCGAAGACGCCAAGATTGTAGGTGGTTATATGGCAACAGAAGGTATTTCTGCAAAGGCAGCCGCAGATCTTGCTATGCGTCTTTTGAAGAAAGAGAAGATAGGAATGCCTAAAATAAGAGATTTGGAAAAAGAATATGTACTGGATTGGATTTATTTTTCAGAATATGCAGGTGATATCGGCAACGTTCCGAATGATGTCCGTATCATCAATTATCCGTTTTATGACCGCTACCGGAAAGAGCTTTATATACTGGGCGGACTCTTTGTGATTTCTTTTATCCTCGTAACCATCAGCTTGTTACGTACCCATCGGCGTTCGTTGATAGAACGTAAGAATCTTCAAATACTGGAAGAAGTTCACAAGCGATTGAGCCTTTCTGTAGATGGAGGTAAAATCTCTCTTTGGAATATTCAGGAAAGTATTCTGGAGTTTGACGACAATTATACACAGTTGGTCGGACTGGAACAACGGAGGTTCACCAAAGAGGATATGATACAATATACTCATCCTGATGATGTACAGTTACTTAGTTCATTCTACGAAACCTTGCATCAATCTCCCGGCATGCAAATACAGCGGATACGTTTCTGTTTTGGAAAAGAGGGCGCAGATTATGAATGGTACGAACTACGATGTAGCAGTTTGAAAGATGCCAGGGGAGAGATAATGCTGGCCGGTACCATGCAGAATATTCAGAAACTGGTGGAGCATGAACACCAGTTGATCCTTGCGAAATAGATAGCGGAAAAAGCCGAACTGAAACAATCGTTCCTGAATAACATGAGCCATGAAATTCGTACGCCGCTCAATGCTATTGTAGGCTTCACCAATCTGCTGATAGCCGAAGGAGCTGATGAAATAGAGCCGGAAGAAAAGGCAACCATGCTCGAAATCATCAATACCAATAATGAACTGCTTTTAAAACTGGTGAATGATGTGTTGGAAATATCCCGTTTGGATTCGGGCAACTTATCCTTTGATATAAAGGAGTGCGACATCACGAAAATAGTGAAGGAGATTTATATGACCTATCAAACATTGATTCAACCCTCATTGAACTTTCTTCTCGAATTGGACGAAACTGTTTCCTTACCGGCCAATATTGACAGTTTGCGTTTTACGCAGGTCATCTCCAATTTCCTGAACAATGCAAACAAGTTTACCAAAGAAGGAACAATTACTTTGGGAGGTAAAATAGACAAGGAACACCGGGAAGTTTGTGTCTACGTGAAAGATACCGGCAAAGGAATTGACGATAAAGAACTCATGATGATTTTTGACCGTTTCTATAAGACGGATGAATTTGAACAGGGGAGTGGTTTGGGACTTTCCATTTCTAAGGTGATTATCGAACGGTTGGCGGGTCGTATAGAAGTAGATTCCGAAGTGGGAAAAGGCAGTTGCTTTTCCGTTGTCTTATCTTTGGCAAGTACAATTTAATACAAAAAACAAAAAGCATCTAAAAAAAGAAGGAATGAAAGAGATACTGAAACCTTGGCAGGGATGGTTACTGTTTGGTTTTGCAATGGCTATTGTCTTTGCGTTGGGGGTCGTTATTTCATTCCTGACGGAACGCAGACCGGAAGTCGTAAATGCAGTTTATCGCAAAAAGATAGAGATAACCGGGATAGAAGCACGCAGTTCTCTGTTCTCCGATAATTATCAGCGTGAATATAAGACATGGGGAGACACTACATCGACCGATTCGCATGGCGATATGAATGGAAGAATATCCATTGATGTGTTGGCGCAACGCCCCGAAATGGTCATTTTATGGGCTGGGTATGCATTTTCTAAAGATTATTCTTCACCACGCGGACATATGTATGCTTTGGATGATTTAAGACATTCACTTCGTACCGGTGCTCCCATGCATGCTGGTGACGGGCCTCAACCTGCCAGTTGCTGGATGTGTAAAAGTCCCGATGTTCCCCGTATGGTAGCAGCTATCGGGGTGGATTCCTTTTATAATAATAAGTGGGCTACATGGGGAACTGAAATTGTAAATCCCGTCGGGTGCGCCGATTGCCATGAACCTAAGAATATGGATTTGCATATTAGTCGCCCGTCGCTTGTCGAAGCTTTCCAACGTCAGGGCAGAGACATCACACAGGCTAGCCCACAAGAGATGCGCTCATTGGTGTGCGCCCAGTGTCATTCGGAATATTACTTCAAAGGCGATATAAAATATCCCACTTTTCCCTGGGATAAAGGTTTCACGGTTGAAGACTTGGAAAAGTACTATGATGAAATCGGATTTACTGATTATGTTCATAAATTGAGTCGTGCCCCTATATTGAAAGCACAGCATCCAGATTATGAGCTTTTCCAAATGGGTATTCACGGTCAACGCGGTGTGTCATGTGCCGACTGTCACATGCCTTATAATGATGAAGGAGGAATAAAATACAGCGATCACCATATCCAGAATCCGTTGGCTGTGACTGAGCGTACTTGTCAGACTTGTCATCGTGATAACAAGGAGACACTTTGTAATAATGTATACGAACGTCAGCGAAAGGCAAATGAATTGCGTGTCCTTTTAGAAAAAGATTTGGCGAAAGCACACATCGAGGCTAAATTTGCCTGGGATAAAGGAGCTACTGAAAACGAGATGAAAGAAGTCTTGCAGTTGATCCGACAAGCACAATGGAGATGGGATTTCGGCGTGGCATCGCATGGTGGTTCTTTTCATGCTCCGCAGGAAATAATGCGTATTTTAGGTCATGGATTAAACAAAACATTCCAAGCCCGTATGGCTATCAACAAAATCCTGGTATCGCACGGATATACAGGTGATGTTCCGCTTCCGGATATCACAACGAAAGAAAAGGCACAGCAGTATATTGGTTTGGATATGGCCGCCGAAAAGGCGGGCAAAGATAAATTTCTCGAAGAGATTGTCCCTGAATGGCTTCAAAAGGCAAAGGCAAACGGACGCATCGTTGATTAGAATTTATTTTCGCTATATTTGCGTACAAAATAGATCCATGTATACAGAATATCAGCCTTCTCATTTACTTGTTCCCTACATTGATAACTATTGGGAGTTTAAGGGCAATCCGGATTATGGTATGCGCATCCATATTCTGCCGGATGGTTGTACCGATTTTATATTTACGCTGGGAGAGGTGGCTAATGCTGTTGAAGAAGGAAGTCTGATGATGCAGCCCTATCGTTCCTATTTTGTAGGACCTATGACAAAATATTCGGAACTCGTCACTTATACAGAATCGATTCACATGTTTGGTGTTCGTTTTTTACCTTGTGGGCTGTCTTGCTTTACAAACCTGCCTCTACACGAATTTGTGAATAGCAGAGTCAGTACTAATGAGATGAAGGCTGTTTTTGATGACACTTTTATTGAAAGATTGGGTGAGCAGAAGCATGTTGCAGATCGAATACGGGTAGTGGAGGAGTATTTGCTGGCATATTTGGCGCGCCATTATCAGCCTGCCGATTCTCACGTCGCTATGGCAGTGAACATGATTAATCATTCCGAAGGAAAACGTTCAGTTCGCAGTTTGATGGATGACGTCTGTTTATGTCAGCGTCATTTTGAGAGAAAGTTCAAGCATTATACCGGATTTACTCCTAAAGAATACAGCCGTATTGTCAAATTTAAGAATGCTGTAGAATTGTTGAGAACCACGACATCAGCCAATCTGTTGACTACGGCAGTTGATGCAGGATACTATGATTTAGCGCATTTCTCAAAAGAGATTAAGTCAATGTCCGGCAACACTCCTGCGTCTTTTCTTTCCCTTACCGTTCCGGAAGAAACTACACTTACTTATATCGAACCACAAAGATAGATAGGTAAAAGTCGCTTTTTTACAATAGAGTGGGAGGATATGCCGTTACCTTTGCAAGGTTAATAAAAAACAATCAGCTTATGACCACAAAAACAATGAAAGAGAAAGCAACAGAATTGTTGCAGAGATGTGAAGTAGTTACCCTTGCTTCTGTGAATAAAGAAGGTTATCCTCGTCCTGTGCCGATGAGCAAAATCCTGGCAGAAGGAATTTCCACGATCTGGATGTCTACCGGAGTAGATTCACTAAAAACAATTGATTTCTTATCGAATCCGAAAGCAGGATTATGCTTTCAGGATAAAGGAGACAGCGTGGCGTTAATGGGGAAAGTGGAAGTTGTAACTGACGAAAAGATGAAGCAGGAACTTTGGCAGGACTGGTTTATCGATCATTTTCCCGGTGGTCCCACTGATCCCGGCTATGTCTTGTTGAAATTTGAATCGAATCACGCAACTTATTGGATTGAAGGAACATTTATCCATAAGAAGCTCGACTAATTCTACTCGGAAAGATAAGGAATAGCGGATTTAGCGAGGCTGTTCGAGAACAGCCTCGTAATTCATTTAGAATTCAAATTTTTCCAATTTCATTTCAGCCAATTTCTGAATGATACCTACATATTGAGCGAAATGAGGAGATTTTTCGTGTGCTGCCAATACTTCGGCATTCTGCCAAGTTTCGCAAATCATGAAAACGTCAGGACGCGTGCTGCTTTCGAAAGTATCATAAGCAATGCATCCTTCTTCTTTTAAAGAACAGGCAGTCAGTTCTTTTGCCGCTTTTATCGCTTCTTCACAGTTGGATTCGTTTACACGAACAAAAACATTTAATCTGATCATAGTCTTTTTTATTTATATAATTAAAAGAATTACTTTCTCACAGTATCTGTGAAAAGTCGGAGGCAAAGATACTATTTTTCTATACTTCTGGTGAGTTTATTTCAAAAATTCATATAAACTTCATGTCATCCTAAAAAAACAATTATATTTGCATCTGAATTCTAAAAGCAATGATTTTGGGCACAATTCTTAAATTTGTTATAGCTTAATATTAGCCTCATAAACCACAGGCTAATTTCTTTCGTTTGAGTAGTTCTATACTTGAACAGGTTTTTCATTTTATCATTTTTATTATTCACTGCATCGTTTTTCAAAACTGATGCAATATGAGAACAAATGGAAAATTTCGTGGTTCTTCGTCAAATTTGGTGGTAATCTCTTTTTTATTTCACCGGTCTTCTTCT
>OGKO01000335.1_pt1 | contig 38626 bp, 46 predicted proteins | sample 1572451 | NCBI WGS metagenome assembly OGKO01 (sample SAMEA2582089, study PRJEB24529) | metagenome | biome: Human gut stool | place: China | collected 2011 | reverse complement strand
ACTCAAATAAGAAACATTTGAAGTATGGGCACATGGCTGACGGTTTATCTGTCCAGTCCACTAATGCGGACGGCAGAAAGAACGGTGTGGCAACCGTGGGATGGAAGAATAATTACCACGCCCAAAATGCCAGACGATTAAATGACGGCACGAAAAAATATCGTGCTGATCATTTCGTTACCAATGTCCAAAACGATAGTGCTGTCCAAAGGAAAGTGCTATTAGCAGAAAAAGAGGAATATGAAAAACTGATTCGAAGAAAAGGAGGGAAGTGATTAAGTGTTAGCAACCGTAAAACTTAAAGAGTTAATTGAAGGCAAAGAATTTGGTGAAATAAGCAAAGTATACGCAAACAACTTGCCCAAAGAGCTCGAAGAAAACACCGATAAGACAATCGTTTTGCTCACCGAAAGCAATCCATCCCTTGATTTGAGTGGAAACAATACCTTTTTCAGTAAAACAGACAGAGTAGAGGTACAGATTTTTTATAAGGCTGACATTGATTTTGATATCGAAGCCTTTGAACTGGAATTGCTTAAATTCCTAAAATCTGAGCACTACTCAATTACAGACATGAGAGAACACAGTATAGACCCCGACACATTGCAGATCACGGCGGTCTTTTTTGTTGCTCTTGATAAGTTAATTTAACAAAGGAGAAATTACTATATGGCAATTGTAGGTTTGAAAATGGTCCGCCTTGCATTGGTTGACCCTAAAACCCAAAAACTACTTAAAGGGGCTGATGGCCTTTCAACAGAAGGTGTTATCGAAGTCGATTCTAAAATGCTTGGTACTCGTACCGCTAACATCTCAAACTTGGAAGGTCAAGCGACTAAGATTCCAGGGAACAACTCAGTACAAGATGTAATGATTGCACCAGGGTCTCCAACAGTCGCTTTCGACTTTAACAACCTTGATTTTGAAATTAAGCAAAAAATGCTTGGTTTCAAGCCGGACGGCAAGGGTGGTTATGTGATGGATGGTGAAAAACCACACACAGCGGTATTGATTGAATCTGAAACGCTTGACCGCAAACACTCAGTATTCTTTGGCTTCGCTAATGGTATCATGCAAGAATCAACTCAAAACATTGCGACAGATACCGACACTGCTCAAACTCGCCAAGATGATAACATGACATTAAACGCCTTGTCAGCGGATGCGTTCGGTGGTGAGCCTTACAAGAAATACTATTCTGGAGCATCTAACTTTGATAAAGCGAACATGTTCAAGGAAGTGTTCGGAGGATACGTCCTTCCTGCTACATCAAACAGTCTATAATTCGCAAGAGGTCGGGCTCGTGGCCTGACCTCTATTTTTGTTAAAAAGGAGTAAAGATAAAATGGAAATCAGAACTATTCAAATTCCAGAGATCAGTAAAAAAGCATTTAAAGTGACAACAAGCAACCGCAATGTTTTGCGTATGCACGAGTACCAATTGGCAGTCCTTAAAATCAGCGATACTGTCGAAGATGGCAACACACAAGAGCAAGCGCAAGCAAGCTTCACAATCCTTAAAGAAATGCTTGGTTTCATTCGTGCCGTTCTTAACTTGGATGATGAAGCCTATGACAAATTGCTTGATTTGGATAACGAACGTACACAAGAGATTGCTGAAAAATTGGTGGGCTATATGTACGGTTTGACTGACGAACAACTTGAAAATGCCGCTGGTGAAACTGACCCAAAAGACTAAAATCTAAAGGGGAACAGATTTTTGATTTAGAAAATAGCATTGAGGACTTGAAACTCATTGCTAAAAAATCAATTCAAGGTTTTGGGTGGACACTAGATCAGTACTACGATACCGATTATTATGAGTTGATGAAAATTCTAAACGCAAAAGAGGAAGAAGATAGGATGGTAGACCCAACATCTTTACTCTAAATACTTAAGGAAAGGAGGAAAAAATAATACATGGCAAAAGTACAAGCTACCATGTCCACTGAAATCGCCTTAGACACGTTACAAGCGGCTAACTCGATTAAACGACTAACTCAGTTAGTCAATAGCTCTACGAACGCATGGAAAGCGCAAGAAAGCCAAATGCGTAGCGCTGGTGACTACTTAGGTGCGGCACAAGCTAAGTACGATGGTTTGGGTAATGCTATCCAAAACCAACAACATAAGATTGAGAAACTGAAACATGAACAGTCTCAACTTAAAGGAAGTACCGCTGAAACCGCTGAACAGTACCTTAAGTACCAACAACAGATTGACCAAGCTACTACACGTTTGGCATCGTTGGAAAATCAACAGCGCCAAGCTAAGAATAGCCTTGATTACCACAAATCTGGGCTTTCTGAATTACAACGTGAGTACAAAGCCCAAAACGAAGCCTCAGACACTTATATCAAGCGTCTGAAAGCAGAGGGCAAAGAGGATGAAGCTAGACAAGAGCAACTTAAGCAATACAAGGGTTCGATTACTAATTTAAATAAACAGTATGAGACCCAAAAAGAAATGCTTGAGCGTGTCGCTAAACAGTCTGGAAAAACTAGCGATGAATACCGCAAGCAAAAGCAACGTTTAGACGAAACAGCAACCAGTCTTGCACATACTAGGAATGCCGCTGACAAGCTGAACGATGAAATTGAGCAAAGTCAACGCTCTAGTACATTCATTGGTCGCTTAAAGGATAGCTTTAAACGCTTAGGAAGTGAAGTCAGTGAGACTGAACATAAAACCTCACGGCTGAAAGGTATCTTTGGGGCTACGTTCGCAGCAAACCTCATTAGCAACGGTTTCCAAAACGCATTGGGAGCTATCAAGGGCAAGTTTGACGAAATCGCACAGTCTAGTGCTGAATACGTTAAGTACCAACAAACCATGAACGCCACTTGGTTAACACTTACCGGTAACGCTGAAGAAGGTAAGAAAATGGTCGATATGACCAACCAAATGGCACAAGCAGCGGCTAACTCAACCGAAATGGTTGACGGCATGAACCAAAAATTCTATGCCGTAACTCATAATACCGAGTTAACCAAACAACAAACGCAAGCCATTTTGACCTTGCAAGATGCGTTTGGTCAAACGGATGCGGCCGTTGAGAATTTCGCTACGCAATGGGCGCAAATGATTGCCAATGGTAAGGTTCAAGGGCAAGATATGATGTCAATCATCAATGTCTTTCCAGAAATGAAAAACCAACTTAAAGAAGTGGCAGCGCAAGAACTTGGAATCACAGATATGACCCAAGAGAAATATGCAGAGCTACAAAAAGATGGTAAGATTACCGCTGAAATGGCACAAAAAGCCTTGTTTGAGTTGCAAGACAAGTACAAGGATGCCACTGCTAACTTCTCAACTACCATTGGTGGTCTTGAAAGGACAATCCAATCCCGTATGCCGGCGGTAGTTGCTGCCTTCCGTGATCCAATCGACAAAATGAAAAACCCATTCTTACAACAGATTGGGGATTGGGTTGCTGACCCTAACACTGAAACCAAGTTTAAAGATTTAGGGGAGCACGTTTCCAAAGGTCTAGGCACTATCATGGATGCTTTTTCAAAAGTGTTTAATCTCGGTGATGGCAAGGACAAGCTCAACGGCTTCATGGATGGTCTTAACAAGGTCGTTGATAATGTTAGTAAAACCATTGCTAACAATGCCCCTAAAATTGTAGCCTTTTTTAAAGAGGTTAAAGATAGTTTAGGTTCGGTGTTTAGTATTGGTAAAGACTTTGCTAGCGGTGTTTGGGAAACTGCCGTAGGCATGATTAAAGGTGTCGCTGAGGCACTCAATCTCATGACCGGTAACGGCAAGAAAGCCAAATCACCAGTAACATCACTGTCCAAGGCTTTGGGTGGCATTGCTGAGCATAAGACTGCTATTAAAACAGTCGGTTCTTTGTTTGCTGCTTACTTTGTGGGTTCCAAAGTAGCTTCAGGAGTGATGAAAGTTGCTAAAGCTATTAACGTGATGAAAAATTCAACGATAGCTATGACTGTCGCCCAAAAAGCTTCAGCGTTAGCTCAAAAGGCGTGGAACTTAGCTATGGCTTCCAATCCCATTGGTTTAATCGTGGTTGCAGTAACAGCGGCTATCACTGCCCTAGTGTTGCTTTATAAGCACAACAAAAAATTCAAAGCCTTTGTGGACGGCATGTTTAGCGCTGCAAAAAAAGCCTTTGATAAAATCTTCAAAGTCACCAAAGAAATCTTCGGCAAGATCATTGATTTCTTCAAAAAGGACTGGAAACAAGTCCTTTTATTTATTGCCAATCCGATTGCTGGAGCGTTTGCTTTAATCTATAAGCACAATAAGAAATTCAAGAAATTCGTTGATGGTATCGTTAAGAGTATCAAGGACGGTTTTTCTAATGCTGGTAAATGGCTCGGTAAGACATGGGATGGCATGAAGAAGACTTGGACTGGTGCGATGGATTCGATGGCCAAGAGCACTAAGAAAGGCTTCGAAAAAACCAAGAACTATTTCACTGGCGGTGAAAAAGGTATCAAAGCCTTTACTAACACTGCCAAGAAATTGCTTGTCATCTCCAATCCAGTAGTAGCTGGGTTCGAGTTGATGTATAAGCACAACAAGCCATTTAAGAAGTTTGTCGATGGCACAGTGGACCATGTCAAAGATATGGCAAAAGGCGTTGCAAAACACATGAGTAACCTTAAGAAAGATTGGGGCGAAAAGTGGGACAACGTCAAGAAATTCGCATCTAAAGCGTGGGAAGGTATCAAGGGCAACGCTACTGAAGCGATGATTGCTCTTGGTAAAGACATCGACAAACACCACAAGGGTATCAATAAGAACTGGTTTGATGGTTGGGAAAACTCTAAGAAATTCCTATCTAAAAAATGGGATGAAATCGGAGCGTTAACACAAGAAAAATTTGGTGTTAACATTACCAAACTGATTACCGACGCATTGACCAATATTGCTAAATTCTTCAAAGATACGTGGGACAACGTTAAAAAAGGCTTTGGCGAAATGTGGGACGGTATGAAAAAACTTGCCGGTGATGGTATTAATGCCGTCATTGCATTGCCGAACGCTGGTATCGATGGTATTAACAAACTGATTTCTGATTTCGGTGGTAGCAAAGAAGCTATCTCAAAAATTCCGAAAGTTAAGTTTGCCGGTGGTACTGGTATGTTTAGCTCATACCGAAACCCAATCACTAAACCTACGCTTGCCACTCTAAATGATGGTTATGATAGTCCAGAAACGAATAACCAAGAAATGGTTATCTTGCCAAATGGTAAGTCGTTCTTGCCACAAGGGCGAAACGTTGAATATCTCTTGCCTGCTGGCTCAGAGGTAATCAATGCTAGTGAATTAGCAATGCTCATGGGCGTAGAGCGTGGAGCGTTTGCGAAAGGTACTGGTTTTTGGTCTAAAATCTGGGACACTGCTACCAACGTAGCGGGCTCAGTCTGGGACACTATGAAAAATGGTGTCGATAAATTCATGAAGATGATTGAGTTTGTCGGCGATGTGGTTAAGGACCCGGTTGGATCGTTAGCTAAGAAATTCAGCCCTAATGCTGATAAGCTAGCCGGTATGTTCAATCCGCTCGGTAATGCGCTTTATAAGAAACCTATCGAAGAAGCTAAAAACTGGTGGAAAGAGCTTTGGTCTATGGCTAACGCTTCAATGGATGAAGGCACCGTGGCAATGGGTGCTAAAGGCGACGACTACCGCTTCAAAGATAAAGCGAAAGACGCTGGGGCTGATCCGTGGGGTTACTTCTATCGTGAGTGTGTATCATTCGTTGCTAGTCGTTTGGCAAACCTCGGTGTTAAACCTAGTCTATTTAGCCACCTCGGTAATGGTAACCAGTGGATTTCTGCGAGTGTGCCGCACTTAAGCAGGCCAAAACCGGGTACAGTAGCCGTCTATACTGGCGGACCTATTTCAAGTAACCACGTTGACTTTGTAACAGCCGTACACGGTGACACTTATGACGGTGAAGAATACAACTACGGTGGGAACGGTCAGTATCACCAATACGCCGGACGTCATATTTCAAACGCTGCTACCTTCCTTGATTTCGGTGTTCGAGACAGTGGAAGTAGTAGCGGTGACGATAGCAAGCCTTTGAAAGACCGAAATAATCCACTTCAAACGTTGATTAAACGCCAAGTCGGTGGCATGTTCGACTGGATTAAGAAAACACTTGGCCCATTGCTTAGTCCTCCGGGTGGTGGTGAAGACGGACCACAAGGAACAGGCGTTTCTCGTTGGCGTGAATCGGTTGTTAGAGCCTTGAAGGCAAACGGATTGCCTACTACTGACGATTATGTAGGAGCTTGGTTGCGCCAAATTCAAAGTGAATCAGGCGGGAACCCTAACGCCGTCCAAGGTGGCTATGTTGACATCAATACAATAACTGGCGACCTTGCCAAAGGTTTGGTACAAACAACGTCCAGCACATTTAATTCATTCAAACATAGTGGGCACGGAAACATCTTCAACGGCTATGATAACCTTTTAGCTGGGATTGCTTATGCAAAATCTCGTTACGGAAGTAATATGCTTCGGGTTATCGGACACGGCCATGGCTATGCTAACGGTGGTCTAGTCCATAAAAATGGTGTTTATGAATTAGCCGAGGGTGACATGCCAGAGTATGTTATCCCGACAGATATTGCCAAACGTGGTAGAGCGTGGCAATTACTTACTGAAGCAGTGGCACGATTTGCGGGCGATTCCCCACAAGGAAACCACGATAGCAATTCAGATCGTGAGCGTGTTTCTGTATTGGAAAGCAAGCTAGATATCATGATTGACTTACTCGGTCAATTGGTAACTAATGGCTCTAACCCTATTGAAGTTAGAAATATCATCGACGGTAGAAGCGTGTCAAACGGTCTAGCACCGTTTATGACCAAGGCAACAAACGATTATGAGCGCAGACAAGCGCTGTTAGGAGGTAGCATTATTTGATAGGAATGTCAGTCATTTTTGACGGTAAGAACTTAACCGAATTATTCAATGAGGGGCAAGGGCGTACCGTTCCAGTAGATGTCACAAAAAACGTGGCATCCAACTTTAACAACAACTATCAAGACCAAGGGCGTAGGCGTTATGGTCAGCAATTCCTATACAGTACCTTGTCAGTTAAGCAGATTCAAGTATCGTTCACACTCGTAGGAAACTACGACTACTTTAATACCATTGCTGAAACGCTGGGCGGTTATCTCAATGTTGATAAACCAAAAACATTGATTTTTGGGGACGAACCTAACAAAGTTTGGGAAGCTATTCCGTCTGGTCAAGCGTCCTTAACGGTTGATAAGAACACTTCACCAATTACTGCCACAGTAACGGTTACGTTCGATGTTCCAAAAAGCTACGGTGAAAACAAAGCGCAAGCCTTAGTAAGTAGTGACGGTGAAACGAAATACGGAAGTATTAAGAAAGTTTCAACCGGACATTACAAAGCGACCTTGAAAAACTTTGGTACGGCTGAAACCTACCCAGATATTAAACTGAAATTCAACTCGGATAATGGCTGGGTTGGGATTGTTAAATCTTCTAGCGAAAGCTATGAGATCGGCAATCCGAATGAAGCTGACACGCAAGATGTTAAACACTCGGAAATATTGTTTGACTATCGAAAACCAGAAGATGTTAGGCGAGGTTTCGAGGTGGGTTTGAAAAACGTTGGTCGATTTAATGACGATAGCGAAAACCTAAACGGGACATTAGGGGTGATTGATGTTTTCAATCGTCCCAACATCGCCTTGACATCAAGAGGTAGCGGGCCTAGACAGAAACAAGGTAGCTCGATAACATGGGAGATCCCAGCAGATTCAAACGGTGAGAAAGGCTCACTTAATGAATATATCTGGTGGCGTGAAGTGTTTTGGTTAGGACTTCCTAATCAGTACGGTTTCATCAAGCTGTCAGTTACCGATGAAAAAGGCGAGTTTCTCTATGGTGTCGAAACCATGAAAACAGTTAATGGTCTTGATTGCGACTATAACTTCCTTGTCAGTGATGGTAAGGGTGGTTATAAGATTGTCGAGAGTAAACGTTTCTATGGAACACACCTAGACGAACACAACCCTTTCAACTCTACTCGTGGATGGTCTGACATTCTCAGAAAGGATGATGAAATCACTTTCTATTGGTGGGGCTCTTATCCTAAATTTAAGATACCAGCCTTGAAAGGTCGAAAATCTAAAAGAATTAATGTCTTACTTGCCGGCATCCATCAAAGCCCGCTTGTAACCCATATGTATCTCGATGAAATGTACTATCGAAAAGATTTCGTCAACAAAAACGAGGACATCCCAAACCGATTTGGCAAGGGTTCTATCCTTGAAATTGACATGGCAAAGGGTAAAACCTTAGTTGACAATTTGCCAGCGTCTAACGAGCTAACATATCTGTCTGAGCCTTTCAGCATTGGTACTGGTGAAACTGAAATCGACATCTATACATCTAGTTGGACAAGGACTGATCCAACGATTGAAATTACTTGGAAGGAGCGTTTTGTTTAATGCAAATTTGGATTCATGACAAGAACATGCGGAAAGTGTGCGCGTTGAATAATAACGTTCCTGGCATGTTGCCATACTCAAACAGTCAATGGCACACTTATCTTGAATACTCAACCAGTACATTTGATTTCACAATTCCTAAGATTGTCAATGGAAAGCTGCATGAAGACATCAAATATATCAAAGACGATATGTTTGTTTCGTTTCATTACGATAACTCTTATCAAGTTTTCTATGTGTCGCAACTTATTGAGAACGATACATCGTTCCAAGTCTCTTGTAATAACACTAACTTGGAATTGGCAATGGAAAGCGCACGCCCTCTTGCCAGCAGTAATGGTGCTAAAAGTTTGGAGTGGTATCTTCAAAACCTCGACTTGTTAGGCTTGGCTGGTTTGGAAATTGGTATTAACGAAGTTTCTGACAAAACAAGAACAATCACGTTTGATTCTCAACAAGGCACTAAACTTGAGCAATTACATAGCTTGATGAATCAGTTTGATGCTGAGTTTATCTTCCGAACAGAATTAAATAGAGATGGTACGTTAAAACGATTTATCATCGACATCTATCAGCAACCAGACGAAAACCATCATGGAATTGGTAAGGTTAGAGGTGATGTCATCCTCTACTATCAAAATGGCTTGAAGGGTGTTCAAATCACTAGCGATAAAACCCAACTATTCAATGCTGGGTATTTTGTCGGACAAGAAGGTACCAACCTTATAGACGTCGAGTTTGAGGAAAAGAACGAATTAGGGCAAGTAGAGTTTTATTCTAAAAAAGGCAGTCCGATGGTTTATGCTCCAATATCCTTGGAAAAATATCCATCAACGTTAAGAGATAGCGACACAGATAGATGGACACGTAAGGACTTCGAAACCGAGTACAAGGATGTCAATGCACTAAAAGGCTACGCATTGCGTACCATTAAGCAATACGCTTACCCACTATTGACCTATACCGTTGATGTTCAATCTAGTTTCGTTGAAAATTACAAGGACATTAACTTAGGTGATACTGTTAAAATTATCAACAACAACTTTAGGGACGGTCTAGCCCTTGAAGCTCGTGTTTCTGAAATGGTAATCAGTTTTGATATGCCATTGAATAATTCGGTTGTATTTTCGAATTACCGAAAAATCGTTAATAAGCCATCTTCTGAGTTGCAACAACGCATTGATGAAATCGCAGCTAGAGCCTTGCCGTACCGTGTCGAGATCACAACTACAAACGGTACAGCGTTTAAGAACGGCGTTGGTCGCTCTACTGTTAGACCGATTTTAAAACAAGGTGATAAAACCGTTAACGCTACATGGCGTTTTGTGATTGATGGTGTTATCAAGTATGTCGGTATGACTTATGACATGGTAGCGTCAGAAATTACTCAGCCAACCGCCTTGACGGTTGCAGCATGGGTGAATAACAAAGAAGTAGCTTCAGAAGAAGTTACTTTTTTGAATGTCTCAGACGGTAAGAATGGGGCTAAAGGCGACCCCGGACCTAAAGGCGACAAAGGTGATAGAGGTAACGATGGCTTACCCGGAAAAAATGGGGTAGGTCTAAAATCTACCACTATCACTTATGGCATGAGCGATAGTGACACTGTAATGCCTACGAGCTGGACTTCCAACCCACCGATTTTGGTTAAAGGTAAATACCTATGGACTAAAACGCAATGGATGTATACAGACCTATCTAGTGAAACTGGATATCAGAAAACATACATCCCACAGAATGGTTCTAAGGGTGATGATGGTCTACCGGGTAAAGATGGCGTGGGGCTAGTAAACACTACGCTACGTTATGCGAAATCAACTGACGGTGTCAATAAGCCGTCTGGGGTTGTGGTGGCTAACTTCCCTAACGAGATTAAGCCTAATCGGTCAATCGTTGATAATAACGTCGTTACTGATTTCAAAGTTCGCTTGGAACAAGGTAAGACCTATATCTTATCTGCCGAAACCAATGGAACATTTACCAACCAGCACAATCCAAACCAATCGAGCGACAATGCTACGATTTGGCTTGTCAATCCAAGTTTTAGTACATGGGTAGTTATTTCTGATAGCAACACGGCTAACGGTACGAGATATACCCACAGTCGCCCGACTGGTGAATACAATATCCGTGTCAATGGTTACAAAACTGACAACTCGACATGGGTTAAAAATATTGTATTTGAAGATGGTACATGGTCACCAGACATTCCGACAGTCAATCCCGGTGAATATCTATGGACAAGAACGACATGGTTCTATTCAGACGGTACGAACGAACAAGGTTTTTCCGTTGCTAAGATGGGTGAACAAGGACCAAAAGGAGACCGTGGGAATGATGGGCTACCAGGCAAGAATGGTGTCGGTATTAGAAATACTAGTGTTCTATACGGTCTATCTGCATCCGAAACCGTGCCACCAACAGCATGGTATCAAAATCCACCAGCGTTAGTTAAAGGACAATGGTTTTGGACGAAAACTGTCTGGACCTATACTGATAACACCACCGAAACGGGATATCAAAAAACCTATGTTGCCAGAGATGGTAACGATGGTAATAACGGTATCGCTGGTAAGGATGGTGTCGGTATTCGTAGCACCACAATCACCTATGCACAAGGAACGTCAGGGACAGTAGCACCGACAAGTGGTTGGACTAGTCAAGTGCCTAACGTGCCAGCGGGGCAATTCCTCTGGACTAAAACCGTTTGGAGTTATACCGATAACACGAATGAAACTGGATACTCGGTTTCTAAAATTGGTGAGCAAGGACCGAAAGGAAACGATGGGGCTAAAGGTGACAAGGGTGAACGTGGTTTAACTGGTCCTCAAGGGCCGCAAGGATTAACCGGTCCTTCCGGTCCGCAAGGCTTGCAAGGCCCAAAAGGTGACCAAGGAATTCCGGGTGCTAAGGGTGTTGATGGTAAAACACAGTATACCCACATAGCTTACGCTGACACTGTTTCTGGTGGTGGATTTAGTCAAACAGATACTAACAAGGCGTTTATCGGTATGTACCAAGATTTCAATGCTACGGATAGCCGAAATCCACAAGACTACCGATGGAGCAAGTGGAAAGGTGGCGATGGACGGGACGGTATCCCCGGGAAAGCCGGGGCGGACGGAAGAACGCCTTACGTTCACTTTGCCTATGCCGATAGTGCCGATGGTCGGACTGGTTTTAGTTTGACCCAAAACGGCAATAAGCGTTATTTGGGTGTATGCACTAATTTCGATAGAACAGACAGTACCAATCCGGCAGACTATACTTGGAACGATATGACGGGCAGTGTCTCTGTTGGTGGGGAAAACCTTATCATTAACTCAGCATTTCCAGAGAATCTGGATAACTGGGGGTTTTGGGAAGTGCCACAGTCGAACGCCAATCTATCCATTTCAAACCATAGCTTTTACTACAACAGCGCTAGACCGCTGTTCCTGCTAAGAACATCATCGTCATCATTAGTCCCAGCTTCTACGCTACGTTTCCCAGTTAAACGGAACACTGATTATTCATTCAATATCCAATCATTTGCCACAGGAAACATCAAGGGCGTAGATATCTATTTCCTTGGTCGTAAGTCGAACGAAACAGATAAGACATTCACTAAGGTAGTCAACTTTAAATCACATAATGGCTCGCCATCCACGAGCGGTGTTAAGAAATTTCACTTCACTTTCAATTCCGGTGAATGTGATGAAGGTTTCATCCGTATCGATAACAAGGGCACAAGTAATGGCAGTGAATCGTTGCTATTCTTCACAGAGCTAGATTGCTATGAAGGTACGACTGATAGGGCGTGGCAAGCGTCACCGAAAGATTTAAAAAGCCAACTAGACAGCAAGGCTGATAGTGTGTTGACGCAAAGCCAATTAAACCGCTTGAATGAGATTAATTCAGTAATGAAAGCCGAATTAGAAGCTAAAGCGTCCCTCGATACGTTTAATCAATGGGTGAAGGCTTATCGAGATTTCGTTAATGCAAACAACGCCAATCGTGCACAAGCTGAAAAAAACTTGGCAGACGCAAGCGCTCGTGTCGCAAAACTAGAAAACAACCTAAACGATATGTCAGAGCGTTGGAACTTCATTGACAGCTACATGGCATCTTCAAACGAGGGGCTTGTCATTGGTAAAACCGACAACTCTAGTTCTATGTTGTTCAATCCAAACGGTAGAATTTCGATGTTCTCAGCTGGTAATGAGGTCATGTATATCTCGCAAGGTGTGATTCACATTGAAAATGGTATTTTCTCAAAAACCATCCAGATTGGGCGTTTTAGGGAAGAACAAGATTTCATCAATCCAGATCGGAATGTAATTCGATATGTAGGAGGTAAGTAAGATGGCAGAATATTGGTCACGAGAAGAACGGGGCTATCGTGTTCGGATGACGATTGACCAAGTCAGTCAGAATGTCGAAGCTAATACCAGCACCATTCGTGTTCGGTTGACCTTGTTTAATCGTGAAAAGACATTCACACACATTTGGTGTAAGTGGTATATCGATGCTTTTGGTCAATATATCGGTGATATGGGCTTTGCCGATATGCCACAACAGAACTCACAAGTTCAATTTATTGACAAAACTATCACCGTCGAACATAAGAACGGAAACAATACCTTTGGTTCGATTGCTTACTTCCACAGCTATGGCAATGGTTCTGGACCTCAAGACTTAACCGTTGGTCCGTATACCATCACTTTAGACCCGATTGCTAACGCAAGCCTCTTAACCATGCCTAGTAATGTCATACTAGGCGATAGCGTTAATTTCTCTATCACGAAGAAAGTTTCGTCAGCTAGACACACGCTTAGGTACTCATGGTACGGGCTCGAAGGTAAGCTAGCTGATAATATTGACACATCGTATAGATGGGCAATTCCAGAGAGTTTTGCTAACGACATTCCTAACAGTGCGTCGGGTTGGGGGACAATATTCCTAGATACTTACGTTGACGGAAAACTGATCAACACGCAATCGAAAACATTTACTGCTGGTTTGTCATTAAATAGAGTTAAGCCCACATTCTCTAGGATTGCATTAGCGGATGCCACTGAATTGACAAGGAATATCACTCAATCAGATAGGCACTTTGTTTCCGTGTTATCCAAAATCTATGCACGTTTTGAAAATGTTCAAGCGAAGTTCGGAGCATCCATCACGGGCTATTTTATGGAAATTGTCGGGAATAATAACACGATTTCTGCACCTAACGGCACCTTCCGTGAAATTTCCGTCAATAAAGATACACAATTCACGTTAAGAGGATATGTCGAGGATAGTCGAGGGATTAGATCTGACCCTTATGAAACGACCATCACTGTTTTAAATTACTTTAGTCCAACGCTAAGATTTGAGGCCGTCCGTAGCGGTGCAACCAATAGCACACTAACCATCAAGCGTTTTGCTAAAGTCGCACCACTCATGGTTAACGGTGTTCAGAAAAACCCAATGAAACTAACGTTCACCACTCGAAACGTCGATTCTGATACAGAAACCATCGACAATGGTGGAGCTGGTGGGAACTGGTCACAGATTTCTGAATTTAACGCATCAAACGCTAATCTCGGTAATTCGTACCCAGCCGATACATCGTACATCGTAGTCGGTAAACTGGAAGATAAGTTTACCAGTGTTTCATTCCAGGTTACTGTTCCAAGTGACCGAATTGTTATGTCTTATGACAAAGAGGGTATCGGTATCAATAAATACCGTGAGCGTGGGGCGTTAGATGTTGATGGTTTGATTTATTCAAGTCGTAAACAGATTCAACACCACAAACTGACTGAGCCGGACGGCGTTGCCCTTGATACAAAGGTTACTAATCTAAACGATTACAAGGACACTGGCTTCTATTCGATAGCCGGCAATTATGTGAATCATCCAGCATTAGGCGAGGGCGGTTTTTTAGAAGTTGTGAAAAGTGGTTTGGGCTCACTCCAAACACTAACGACTGTTTCTGGTCGAATGTTTAAGCGAATGGTAACTAATAATTCTGGCGGTCCGTGGATTGAGTACACACCTAAACCGGAGAAACCGGAAAAGCCAGAACCACCAGTGATTAGGAATGAAATCACTATCGGTTATGGTGTCAAACTTGCTCTTATTCGAAAAGGTAATCTAGTAGTAGCGAGCATTGTCAGAAATGCTTACAAAGTTGAAGCCTCTCTTGAATATGCAAAACTCACCGAGAAAATTCCAGATGGGTTTAAACCTAATGTCCAAGTGCACTTGATTGCTAATAAGAATGTTAACGCCAAACACGTAGATACATCCGTTTGGCATTTCTCGGCGGACGGTAGCATCAATATCACTAATCAATTAGGAGACACCGCTGTCTACACCGGCACAGTCACATATCTAACAGAGGATAATTAAGAAAGGAAAAATAATATCATGTCACTTAAAATTACAAAACAACGCACAATCAATGCAGAATTTAACGTCGAAGAAGAAGGAGCTACAATCCTTGTTAAGCAAACTTTCATCAGCGTAGATTCCAATGCGGTTTCTACAGTGCAAGAGAATCTTCTCAACGCTGAACTCTACGCTAAACATCGTCAAGAAATGCGTACAGACGAACGTGCTCTACGTGACTTGCGTTATAAAGTTGAAGACGAAATCTTGGCAGATACTACACAGGCGTAATGCGTTAAAAATGGGGGTAAAAAAATAAAAGATGAATATTTCTGATTTGATTGACCACCTTGCCCCTACCATCGGTGTGATAGCAACGGGCTGGTTTGGGATGAAAGCTAGCAAGTCCGCTAATTTAAGCAAGTCGCAATTCGGAGATTTAAAAGGCGAGTTGAACAACATTCATGATTCGGTTGAAACTATTCAACAAATCGGTGAATCAAACAGCGAGAAAATCAATGAATTAAACGACAAACTGGTAGTGCATGATGAAGCACATCTTGTCACCATGTATCTACGCCTTGAGCGTGACATTTCCAAAGAATTAGAGCGTGGATATACCACTGTTCATAATTCTGATGTGATTCACAAGATGCACTCCAGCTACAAGAAACTAGGTGGCAATGGGTACATTGATGCCCTTTATAAAAAATACATTAATTTAGAAGTGAGGAATTAAACATGAAAATTAATTGGTCTATTCGTTTTAAAAACCGTGCATTCGTAACACGTTTTGCACTTGCCTTGGTATTGCCAGTTTTGGCTTACTTTGGTATCAAATTTGAAGATATCACAAGCTGGGGAGCATTGTTTGGCTTGTTTGGTAAATTCCTATCTAACCCTTACTTGGTAGGTTTGACAGTGGTCAACGCCTTGAATATGTTTCCGGACCCAACAACGAAAGGTCTTAGCGATAGCGAGCGAGCACTATCATACACTAAACCTTACGAGGACTAGCCTATGGCTAAGCTCATGACTTCCATCAACCAAATCAAAGGAGGGGATGTTCTCAAGTCTGGGGACACCACTTCCGTATTTGGTTTTGAGATTCTAGGGTACGATGGGAAACGCATGGAATTATCTGGCGTTGGTAAGCTAACGCTGTCTAACGATGAAACGGTGGCACTTTATCAAGACATCGCTGTTGAAAACGGGACATTCTCATTCTCAATGGGTAATGTGGTAGCTACTGGTACTTACTACCTCGAAATTAAACTGGATGGGCATATTTTCCCGTCAAATAATTTCAAGGTCAAGGTCAAGAATTCGCTAAATGCGGACAGTGCTATTCCATCGGACAAGAGCCCTAAACTGAAACTACTAGCAGATGAATTGCGAGATTCGGGGTTAATCAGTGGTACTGATACTACTGAAGACCTCGTTAATATCTACAATCTAGCTAAAATTTGAAAGGAAACTATAAATGAGTAAATTACATGATTTTGCCACAGCAGTCGGGACTGATATCAAAGAAATTAAAACAGCCCTAGCAGGCAAAGCTGAAAAAGGCGAAGTGACAGCCAATGGAATCACTCAAGACCAACTTAACACTGCCATCGCACAAGCTAAAGCTGACATCATCGGTGGTGCCCCAGAGGCGCTTGATACACTCAAGGAAATCGCTGATAACATCACAGCGGCTGGTGGCAATACCGACAGCGGTATCATCTCGAAAATGACTGAATTGGGAACTCGTATCGACACAATCGAGCAAGAAGACCTTGTGAGTGTTTATAACTCTGCGAAAGCGTGAGCGCTATGAGTAAGTTCACAGAATTTGCTCAAGCGGTGGGGGCGGACATTAAGGAGATTAAAGACAAGCAATCTTCATCATTGTCTGTCAGTCAAGCATATGGTTTATTCCCAACGTACAATAACTTTTTTCTACAGGTTTTAGAACAAAACAAATTTGCGCAAGACCCGCTTGTAACAAAATCTCAATTACCTACAAGTGAAATTGAAGAGTTAAAAAATAAAGTAGCAGAGTTGGAGAAAACTGTCGCAGAGCTTAAACAAGCTATTCAAAAATAATTATAAGAAAGGAGAAACATGACTTCAAAAGCACAATTATTAAACACGCTTGATAGTCTCGTTAATCAACGTGTTACCGTTCCGACTAACCCTTATGGCGGGCAGTGTATAAGTTTGATTGACTACGTTTTACAGTATGCGGGTTTATTTAATCTCGATTTTAGCTACTTAAATGCCATCGATGGCTTAAGCCGTGCCGAAAGTCTAGGGCTTAAAGTCACACGCTTTAACGGTGCTAACAATCCGCCAGTGGGGAGTGTTTGGGTAACTAACTGCTTGCCATATCACCAGTTTGGGCATATTGGTTTTGTAGTGGCAGAAAACCCAGACGGCACCGTTACCACAGTCGAGCAAAATATCGATGGTAACGCTGACTGCCTATATAATGGCGGTTGGACTCGCAAGGTCACAAGAAACCTTGATAGCGCTGGTAATTTCAGCTATATCGACTGGAATGCACCAACACAACAAATGGTTGGATGGTTTGAATTGCCATTTGATGGAATGGCACAAGATAATTATTTTATCGACGTGTCAGCATATCAGTCAGGCGATTTAACAGCTATCTGCCAAGCTAGTGGCACTAATAACACGGTTATTAAGGTAACTGAAGGCGTGGGCTGGGTCAGTCCAGTAGCCGGTCAGCAAACCAACACAAGTAACTGTATTGGGTACTACCACTTCGCCCGTTTTGGTGGGGATGTAGGCACTGCACAAGCTGAAGCGAATTACTTTATCAGCAATCTGCCATCACACCCACGCTACCTTGTGTGTGACTACGAGGACGGCGCTAGTGGAGACAAGCAAGCAAATACTAATGCAGTCCTAGCGTTTATGGATATTTGTAAGGCGAATGGTTTTGAGCCTGTCTATTACAGTTACAAGCCGTACACACTAGCTAATGTGTATGTAGATCAAATCACTGCACGCTATCCAAATAGCCTATGGATTGCAGCGTATCCAGATTATGAGGTACGCCCAGAGCCTTATTGGGGCGTGTATCCAAACATGGAACACACACGCTGGTGGCAATTCACTAGCACCGGACTAGCGGGCGGATTGGATAAGAACGTGGTTATCATTAACGATGGCGATAATTTGATTAATGAGAAAGAGGAAGAAGAAAATATGGATTATGTAGTACGTAGCGAAAGCGGAAGTCAAGGATATGTTGGTGTAGTTAATGGCCGTGTGTTTGGTATCGGTTCAATGGGAACAGTGGATGCTCTACGCTCAGCGGGAGCTAAACACTTGACTTTGCCAGACGATGATTTTGACCGCTTCTTGAATAGTCAATCAAATGACACGGCAGCAGTATCTAAAGCAATCAGTGAAGCTAGCGCATCGGTTGTTAAAGCGATTGAAGAACGTGCACAAGCAACGCAAGGTCAAACTGGTGTATAATTAAATAAAAGAACCACGAAAACTATAAAACGAAAAGGAGTATATCACCTCCCCTAAGACTGCAGTAGGGATACCATGGCAGTAGTGGTCGAAGTCTCAGCATTGTGCTGGGGCTTTTTTTGTGTTATAATGTATATGGTTTTAAGAATAGCCTTCATAGGTAGACGCCGCCCTTTTATGGGCGGTTTTTTTGTTTTGTGAAACACTGATTCGCCCCAAATTTTGCCCCAAATCTTCCAAAAATCACAGAAATAAATAAAAATAAAAACTATAAAAACCTAGTAAAAACAAGTCTTTATAGTTTTCATTTATTCTTATACCCTATATCTTTTCGTTGGCAGGGGACATTTTTAAGCCTTTAACCATGCGGTTTTAAGCTATTCTGCCCCAAATCTGCCCCAAATTTGTTTTATCTTTTCATCGTTTCGTGATTTCTGCTCTTGTAATTGGTGGGCATAGACTTCCAGTGTGATGTTTAGATTCTCATGCCCTAAAACTTGCGACACAGAAATCAAGTCGATATCGTGGGCTATCAGATAGCTAGCGTAAGTGTGCCTTAATGAGTGGACACGTACTTCACGCCCAACAATTTTACGCAAGGTCTTATTAACTGCATTGTTGGATAGTGAGGGTAGTAGTCTACCGTCTTCAGTAGGTGGCAGTTGGTCAATAAAATTTATAAATTCATCATCAAGCGGTATCTCTCGGATACTGCTTTTTGTTTTTGTCGGTAAGAAACCAGTATTATTCTTATAGTCCCACGTTTTATTGACCGACAACATGCCAGTATCTCGGTTGACATCATCCACTGTTAAACCTAAACACTCAGCGAATCGGATACCAGTTTTTGCGATAATATAGAGTGCTGCATAAGACGCATATTCTGGATGCTTGCTTGTCTCGTAGATCAATCGCTCATATTCATCCACCTCTAGGAATTTAGTAGTTAGATCACGCCCTTTATTTTTTGAGTTGATTTTGGCAAACTTGCAAAAGTTACGCTTGATGTATCCTTCATGCACTGCCATTTCAACGCATGATTTTACATGCACATTAAAACGCTCGACAGTATCTTGAGCGTGAGTTTTAGCGTAGCTATTCAGCACACGCTGGTATTGTGTGGCAGTAACAGATTTCAGTTTCTTGTCGCCAAAGAATAATTCTATCTTACGCTGGGTGTTGATATATGCCTTATAAGTTATCAGTGATACCGTAGGTTTCTTATAAACCTCGCACCACTGCTTGAAATAAGCGTAAAGAGTGATATCTTCATCAACATTGATAGTCTCTTGTAATTTTAATTCCATCTCAGCAGCAGCCTTGATAGCTTCAGATTTAGTACGGAAACCACCTTTTTCTTTCCGTTTATATTTTCCAAGGCGGTCTTTGAAACTTATCCGATATTCCCAGCCGTTTTCTCGTTTTCTGTATGATGCCATTGTTTAGTCCTCTTTTATGGTATAATAAAAGGGTGGTGGTGAGGGTTTTACTATTTATCTCACACACTCCCTTGATATAGTTTGGCCAGTCGAAAGACTGGTTTTTTTATTTGGCTAATCCATAAACCCTTGTTGTTTAGCCCACTCAACTTGACTATCATGCCAGTTTTCGCGTGCTTGTTGGTCTGATTGTTCTCTTGCTATCTCAGGAGAATCAGAAGGCACTCCGCCATACCCCGGAGTATACCCATATTGTTCAGTTGCTTGGTCTACTTGTGATTGCGTAGGGCCTACACCGTCAATAGGTTTTTCTTGCTGAGGTTGGGAAGCTTCAGTTTGCGTCTGTTCTTGTGATTGTTGCGGTTGTTCTGAACTTGAACTACTAGAAGTTTTTGAAGTTGAAGAAGAACTATGTTTACTTGATTTTGTGGTATGTTTTGTTACTTTAACAGTTTTTGACTGTTTCGTTTCTCTCGACTCTTTCCGACCTTGTGGAACAAACATTAAACCAATGCAGAATAAAACTATAATTGTCAAGATGTGCCATTTGTATTTTTTCAAAAGTTTCATATCAATTCCTCACCATCTTTAAGTATTCGTCTTTTACAAACGTCTCATCACAAATTGTGGTGAGATTATATTTTTTCATAAAACGTACATAGTTAAAATCATCCAAGGATTCATTTTTGAGCAATCCACGGATCATATCCCTATTCGCTTGAGCCTCATATTTCTCTCGCAGACGCTCATAGTGTTTAGGGTCGTGTTCTAGGTGACCTAACTCGTGCAGCAGGACCTTTAAACGTCTTTCGGTGGGTAAATCCCCGTTGATGTAAACCACACGGTTAACAGGGTCTAAAAACCCATCTCGTGGCCACTGGCTAGAGTCGAACTCACAAAGAGACACGTTGAAATGCTCAAGTAATTCTTTTTCAGGCATAAAGCCTCCATGATATTATTTGCCGAACCAGACAGGAATAGCAATGCCAGCAAGAGCTACAAGGATACCAATAAACCAATAAGTGAATTCTTTTCTATTCTTGGCTTGTTCCTCAAGTTGCCTATTGGTTTGTGCTAAGAACATGTTTTCCATGCGTTGACCAAAGGTATCAAATTTAGCGTCAATCTTTTGATCCATCATCTGGAATTTTAAGTCCAGTTCGTTTTTGGCGTACATGTCGTCTAGTTTGTTTTCAATCTTTTCAATACGGCGTCCTAATTGGTCAGTGCGGAGAGATAGTTCAGTCTTATCTTGATTTAAACTCTGGGTTGTTTGCTGGAGAAAGCGTTGGGTGTTTTCCTCGTTCTTTTCCAATCTTTGTTCCAGCTCTTGGATATCCAGTTCACGATACAAGTCAATAGCCATTTTTCTTACCTCATCTATTTGATTTCGTAAGTCCATTATATCACTTGCATGGGGTGTTTGGGTGTTGATTCTGTTGCTAGAGTTTAGAGAAGCTACCTTAGACTGTCTAGCGCTTGCGGTGTCCTTTGTTTCAGGAACTTCGAAATCTTGAGTATTATTCATTTATACCACCTCCGAAATAGTAGTAGCAGTAAAATGTATCAGTAGCCTCGCCATCTTTTATCAAAGCGAACAACAGGAACAAATCCCCTTTTTCCTCCAAAGTTAAATCAAAGGCAAAATCCCCGGCTGCTTTCCCGTAGTCCTCATTATCGGGAGCTGAAATACTTGACTTTGGTATATAGACGTTTGTAGCATGGACAGGATAAGACTTTCCACTCGGGAAATTTGCAGTAACTACTAGCGTGTAGTTCGTTTCTGGTTGGATGTTGAAAAAATCTATAGAACAATTCAGCGCCACGCCTATCGGATAACTCGATAACTTGTTTAATGTGCTAAGTTCTTCACCGCTGTCAACTTCAAAAAGTTTGACCCCAGCAATCTTTTCTTTAAATGGGTTTGACTTCATAGCGATACTTACCATACTATTCCCCCTTGCTATTCATATAGCCCGCAATGATGCCCCGGATTGCCCGCTTATCATCATCGGTCAGCGGTTTGCCGTCGAACATCATCGCGTTTTCTATTATGTTATCGATGTCGTGGGTGCTGGTTGGTTGAGGTTGTTCTTTCGTCATAGGGACATCATACCCCATGAGCCATGCTTCAGATACCCCCAACGTTCTAGCAAGTAGCACTAACTTTTCTTGGTCTGGTGTTGATTTCCCATTGATGTATTGAGACAAAGCGCTCTTTCCAAGTTTTACGCCCAATTCCTTTTGATGCACTTTCGAAAGGGAAATTACGTCAACTTGCTTTAAATTTCGTTCGTTCATCACTTGTTGCAAGCGTGCAGCAGTAGTATTTTTCATATTCTTTACCTTTTTCCTTTATGGATTCATTATATAGTAGAAAATACAAAAGTTCAAGAAAAAATAAAAAAAAGTTCAAAAAATTGAACAAAACTGTTGACAAATAAAAAGAGAAGGATTAAAATAAAACCATAAAGTTCAAGAGATTGAACTTAGAAAGGAGAACTCAATGAGATTTAACTACGCTAAATTAAAGGGTCGTATTAAAGAAAAATACGGGACGCAAGAAGCTTTTGCAAAAGCTATCGGCTTAACTCCCTCAAGGTTTTCATTCAAGATCAACGGGAAAGCGAAGTGGAAACAAGATGAAATTGTAAAAGCGGTTGAATTATTAGAAATCTCACAAGATGAGATAGTTGAATATTTTTTTAACTATAAAGTTCAAGAACTTGAACCAAACAATTAAAATTATGAAGGAAAACAAAAATGAAGAAAATAAAAAAAGGCTTTGAAAAAATCAAAGACGTCATTGACGATTGGTTTTGGAGTGATACTGGGTTAATAATCGGCTGTACCTTTTTGGCAATTGTCGGCACTATATTGGGTTCGATTGTTGGGGTAGGGGTTTTCCTTATTATCAAACTGCTTATCCACAAGTTATTTGGTTTACCCTTTACAGTTGATTAAGCCTATCACAAGTTTTATCAAATAATTAAGAAACAAGGTAAAAGATGTTCCTAGAATAGAAACTATGAATGGAAGCCATAAAGAAGTTAATAGCGTCAGTTTCATGAATGCTTTGTATTCTGGCAGATAATAAAGACCTTTCTTCGTGAGACCTACGTCGCCAGAAACGTCTTTGACGCATAAGCCTTTGTCGCAAAGCTCCTGAATAAAAATATCGTTATTATCTATTAGTTCTTTATTATCTTTGTAGTAAATTCGACCCCGTTTGTTAGATTTCCGAATTTTAATAAATGTTTTGATTAAGCAATGCGCTTTGTTTGATAGAACTTCCACAATAAAACTCCAATTGTTTTTTAAAACTATTATATCAAAAATAGAAAGGGAAAAATGAGCGAAATAGCACTATCAAATAACCTTTCTCAAATTGAATTGGAAATAAACCACCACAAGCAAATTGCTGGGCAATCAATTTGGGAAATCGGAAGACGGTTAAAACACGTCAAAGAAAACGACCTAACTCATGGACAGTTTAGGGAGTGGCATGAATGTATCGGAATCGACAAAGATTTTGCTTATAAATCAATGAAGATTGTCGAAGAATTGCCAAATGTCGAAACGTTACGACATTTAGGAACAACCGCCTTACACCTTATCGCAACACTCCCAGAGGAAGAAAAGCAAGAGCAGATTGAAAAAATCGAACAAGGCGAATCACCAACGGTTAGGGAATTACAAGAGGTCAAGCGTAAGTCGAAGCTGAAAGACCAAGCAATTAAAGCACTAGAAGACGAGCTTGAACGTGTCAAACAGACCAAGACCACTGAAAAGGTAATCGAAAAGGAAATCATCCCACGAGATTACCAAGCGACACAAGACCTCAACAAGCAACTATTAGACAAGAATAAAGACCTAGCGGATGAACTTGAATCAGTCAAAAGGAGCTTGCGACTTAAAGAAGCGTCTTATGAAATGCTCGAAAAGGAAACATCCGAGGCACTAGCCTTGAAAGATTCCATCGAACACTTACGAGCTGACAAGGAAAAGCTAGAAAATAGCGTGACTAATATCTTTAATCTCAGCAAGCTCGTTACCAAGTTTGAAGATTTCTTTGACGAAGAAATGGCACCGCTTAGATTTAAAACCCTTATCCAAGGGATTGGCAAGGATGCCCAAATTGAAAAACTCAGAGACATCTTGACGCTGACTGAAAACTGGTTAGACGAAATGAACAAGATTGTCCCAGAGAACGGAAGAACAATCATAGAAGGAGAAATCATCAATGAGTAAGAAGAACAAGAAAAAAGAAAATCTACTAGCTGAAACGGTTGAAATGCAGAAAAAGCAAGCGATGAACCTTGTGGCACAAAGCAATGTCAACCAACAGCTTTTGGAAGAAGTTATCGGAATCAAGGAAGAAATGGATAGAAATGTTAAGAAGACAAATCAAAAGCTCACTGACATTGAGTTGCTTGTCGAAGAAGTCAACAAGAAAGTCCATATTGATGACGGGGAAGCTACGAAAATCAAAAGCATTGTCTTCCGAAAAGCTGGCGTGTTTGCTGATTTCTACTTTGAAGAACAGAAAACACATCCAAGTGATAACTTGTTTTCTCTCAAAAAAGGCCAATTCATGCGCTTGATGTACTCACACTTAAAGAAAGCCTTCAACGTGACAAAGTACACCAATATCAAGCATGTTGACGCTGAGAAAGCGACGCAATTCTTAGAAAATCTATCTTACGACGATTTCACTAAGTTTGAAATTCGTGAGTTGCCAAAACAAAAAGAGCTTATCGCTCTTGAAAAGGGATTGAAAAGCCTATGACAGACCCATTCAAACCACTGTTAGATCAATTCGATAATCTCTTGACTACTGTCATAGCAGATAAAACAAAAGCGTTCGACATAGACGAAACGCTACCCATGATTTTAACCGCTAAACAGTGTCAAGCGATGTTAGGAATTGGCAACTATACCGAGTTTCTAAGGATAACCAACTTAGACGGTTTCCCTAAAATCGATAAAGGGCGAGGGAGTCAAATCAGATACCCACGAGATCCCGTCAGAGATTGGTTTAACAATAACTGGCAAGAGATTGCCTAGCACATAACCCTAGCCGTAGCAGTGAGCTAGTGAGATACAGTGTAAGCAATACCAACTACGATACTGACATTATAAATCTCCTAAAAAATATTAAAAAACCTCACTAGCTCTCTAGTGCGGTTAGGGAAAGAGAAAGGAAATTAAAAATGAAAAAACTACTTAAATGGCTATTTGTAAAAGAGAAACAAGAACCAGAATATTTCTTCGAGCCAGTATGGACACCATACGAAGAAAACGAACGCAAATATGAAGCACGCAAAAAACGTGAACAAGAGCTCTTAGCAAAATACGGAAACCGTTAAGATCACCATCTTCAATCCGTAGCCACGGCCCCGCCGTGGAGTGTATCTTATCCCCATTCTTCCCCAAAATATAAACTTTACTTTACCCACACATATCTTTCTAAAAAAACATATTTACAAAGCGGTGGGGCTATGGGTGCGGATTGAAGCACTAAAAAAGCACAGGTAAGGGCCTGTGCAAGACAAAATTAATTATCAAGGAGATTATACCATGAAAGCACAAACAATTGCAAAACCAGGATTCACTGTATCTAAAGCCTATGGGCTTTGCGGGACATTGGCACTTGCTACCGCTCTATTGATTGGAGCTGGTGCAGTATCAGCGGACGAAACTGCTCAACCAGTGGTAGATGCACAACCAGCCGTGTCTAATGTCTACACTGCCGATAATGCTGGGAATATTACGGTGACACCTAGCGAAACAGTGGTGGAAACACCAGCGGTATTTACTCCACCAGCACCGGTGGAATCTCAACCGATTGCAGAAACTCAACCAGTGGCAGATACTCCAGCGGCACCTACCACAGTTACTAAAGAGGGTGACACAATCACAGTCGAAAACCCTAACGTAGAGGTTACTTTCCCTAATGGTAACGGAAAGTATAGCCCGTTTGAAGTTGAATACAAAGATATCAACTTCCCTAATGATATGGCTATCAACGAGGGGGACAAGGTAGTTACTGAACTACCTAAAGAAATCGGTTTGCAGACCAGCTTTGACTTCGATGTTTACAACAATGAGAACGTTGTAGGAAAGGCTAGCGCTGACGCTCAATCTCGCAAGATCACAACTGTATTTAACGACTTTTTCGCAAGTCACCCGCTCAATAAAAAAATGAGCTTGAAGTTCGATGCAAAATGGCTTGATATTGTCGAACCGGGCAAACCAGTGACAGTAAACTTCGACGGTACTGTTAAAACCTTCACTATCGCAGAAGAAGGGCCACTTCCAAGCAATGAGCTCTTGTCTAAATGGGGCAGCCAAAACAAAAAGGACCCTCAAATCATTAACTGGACACTACGCCTTAACACTGCCCGTCAAGTGTTGCAATACGCAAAATTGAAAGACACTTGGTCCAACAATCAACAATTTGTTGACGGTTCACAAAACATCTATTTCGTAGAAGACCCTATCAAATGGACCGGCATCGATTTCTCAGCGAAAGATTACCTTGAAAGCTGGAATGTTAGAGCTGATGGCTTCGACGCTAAATTTAAGGAATTTAACCGCATTATGTACATCGACTATCAAACTCGATTGAAATCAGCGGTTAAAGACTCAACCAACCCTACAAACAAGGCTGAGTTGGTAGCGGTAGATGCTGGCGCTAAATCGTCTTCTAAAGTCCAGCTAGTTGGTGGCCGTGGGGATGCTTCCGGTGAAAACAAGCCAGAACCAACGTTTGAGGTGCCAAACGAAGCGCCTAAAGTTGACATCCCAGAATTTGAGGGCGGCATCCCTGGCATTCCGGAAGTGCGAGAACTTCCAGAATGGAACGGGGGAACAGTACCAAATGAAGCACCAGTACACTACAAACCTGAGTTTCAAGGTGGCATTCCGGGAATTCCAGAAGAACGAGAGTTGCCACCATTTGAAGGTGGAGTGGTTCCTAATGACGCTCCTATCTTGGACTTGCCTGAGCTTGAAATTCCAGTGGAACCAGAAAAACCAGTGGTATCTAAAGAGGCACCTAGCAAGCCCGTAGATGCGCCTAAAACTAAAGCGGCAGTGACTTATAAGCTCGATTCTGAGCCAAAAGAAACAGTAAATACACCAACTTACCGTGCGACACTTCCGAATACTGGCGAAAAAGAAGGCATCATGTCAACGCTTGGGCTTGTGGTAATCGCAGCGGGAATCACAGCGCTTAGTCTCAGTTTCAAGAAATACAACAAAGACAAATAATTAAATGATTGAAGTGGCGGGAGGGTAGGTATTAAATATGTCAGATAATCAGAAATATTATTACATGAGACTCAAGCAAGATTTCTTTGAAACAGAGGAAATGATAATTCTTGAGTCAATGCAAGACGGCTACTTATATAGCAATATCTTATTAAAACTCTATCTAAGAAGTTTAAAGCGAGATGGAAAACTGATGTTCAATGACACAATTCCATACAGTGCCGAGGTTTTAGCAACAGTGACACGCCACAGTGTCGGAACAATCGAAAAAGCTATGGATGTTTTCCAAAAACTCGGATTAGTCGAGGTAATGGACGATGGTGCTATCTATATGTTGCAAATTCAGAACTTTATCGGTAAAAGCTCGACTGAGGCTGAACGGAAAAAGCGTTATCGAGATAAAATCAAGCTCGAAAAAAGCGACAACCAAGCGGTTTTAGAGGATGTGGGACATTTGTCCACCATAGAGGCGGGACATTTGTCCGGACATTCGTCCACCAGAGATAGAGATAGAGATAGAGATAGAGATAGAGATAGAAGTAGAGATATAAAAGAGTTAAATCTAGATATAAAGACAGAAGTAGAAGAAGATACAAATAGACAAATGTCTTCTGCTACTGCTGATAAATCTGATTTCAATATCTTTGATTACTATCAAAATCGCATCGGTCTCTTAGATGGATTCCAACTTCAACAGATTGAAACTTATCAAGCTATTGATGGAATGGAAACAGAATTAATCAAGATAGCCATCGATAAAGCAGCGGACAACTCAAAACGTTCCTTTGGCTATGTCAATTCTATCTTGAAATCTTGGGCACAGAATGGCATAAAAACAGTCGCTCAACAGAATGAAGAACAACGAAGTTTTGAAGGTCGTAAGAACAATGACGATCAACCCGTTAAATTCGGTCCAGCTTGTAGCAAATACTAGAGGTGATCTCTATGAGTTTAGAACAGACAGCTAGGCAAATGCGACGGCAGTATATGAAGCCTAGCGATAAATACTGCGAGAAGCACAAACGAAACTATGTCACAATCCAGCTCCCAAACAGCAAACCCTACACAGTATGTGAGCTTTGCCATCGGGAGGAACAAGCTAAACAGAACGAAATCAAGGCACAAGAACAGTATGAGCGTGAGCAAGAACAGAAACGTCTGTACTTTCTCAAAGATTTCAGCTTACTGGATGACGATTTAAAAACTGCTAGTTTTGACAATTACAAGGCAGTGACCAGAGAGCAGAAAGAAGACTTGAAGAATGTTAGAAGTCAACTCAGAGGCTACCTGGATGGCCAGGAGTACAACATCGTACTCATTGGTGACACTGGTGTCGGTAAGAGCCATCTAGCTTATTCAGCACTCAAAGCCTTGTCTGATCACACGAAAAAAATGGGGCTGTTCATCAATATCGTTGACTTACTTGCCAAAATCAAAGAAGATTTCAGCCTTGAAGCTGAGTATATCAGACGGATTTCTGAAGCTGAATGGCTAGTGCTTGACGATGTGGGGACTGAGAAAGTAACAGAATGGTCTAACGGTATCTTGTACAGCATTCTGAATAAGCGTACCAAGACTATCATCACGACCAACCTAAGCCCACGGGACATCATGGGCACTTATGGCAAGCGTGTGTATTCTCGAATTTTCAAAAAGACAGGACTTGGAACAACGAATGAACATGTTTATCAGTTTAAAACGCAACAAGACAAGAGGATGATGCTTTGACGGAAGAAGAAGTAAAGCTAAAGCTCTTTGAAGACTACGAGCGCATTCATGGCCTCGTATTCTCAGAAGAGCACAAACAGAAAATGATGGATGAGTTAGATTTATACTCGTTCATCAGCAAAATCAACGAATATATGTATTTTGCTAAGAAATCAACGCATATTTTCAGCACACACTAGAAAACCCCTCTAAAATCAATTTTAAGGCGTGTGTTTCGTTGGGTGGTATAAATAGACTAGAACACCGTTAAAATTGCACCACACCCCCTTAAAATGCGAAATAAGGGCATTTAAATCAAAAAGGAAGACAGAACATGACAAATCAACTCGCACACAAGGACTTTTTTAACACACCAGCGGTTAAACAGAAATTTCAAGAGGTACTCAACGGAAACGAGCGACAATTTACGGCCAGTCTATTGTCAATCGTCAATAACAACAATCTGCTAGCTCGTGCTAGTAACACTTCAATCATGACAGCGGCAATGAAAGCAGCAGTCCTTAACTTGCCGATTGAGCCAAGCCTAGGGTTTGCTTACATCGTGCCATACAAACAAGATGCGCAATTCCAATTGGGATATAAAGGGCTTATCCAACTAGCTATCCGCTCTGGTCAATTTAAGGCCATTAATTCCGGCAAGGTCTACAAAGCCCAATTCAAATCGTATGATCCGCTATTTGAAACATTGGACATTGATTTTACTCAACCAGAAGACGAAGTGTATGGCTATTTTGCAACTTTCGAGCTTGTAAATGGCTTTAAAAAGTTGACTTTCTGGACAAAAGAACAAGCAGAGAGCCACGGAAAACGCTTCTCAAAAACTTATGCAAGAGGCCCTTGGTCTACTGACTTCGACGCAATGGCTCAAAAAACTGTACTCAAGAGCATTTTGAGCAAATATGCCCCACTCTCAACCGAAATGCAAGAAGGTCTTATCTCAGATAACCAAACTGAGGAAATTAAAGCTGATCCTACCGATGTAACACCAAAAAACGAAGACACTCAAACACTTTTGGGCGACCTAATGAGTGATGAAGCTGAATCTGAAACAGATAAAGCCGTAGATGCTGAAACAGGCGAAATCATCGAAGAAGTTAGCTTGTTTGAAGGTGATTCAACCAAAATCAAAGAGGTAGAAAATGACTGATTTAACTATCTTGTCAGAGGAAAATTATTACTCTGACAAAACCTATATGTCTGTAAGTCGTTTCAAGGAATACATGAAATGCGAGGCTAGAGCTAAAGCTATCGATGATGGTGTTTGGGACGATGAACGAGATCAAAAGCCATTACTCTTTGGCAACTATGTCCATAGCTATTTCGAGAGCGAAGAAGCTCATGAGAAATTCAAGGAAGAGAATAAAAAAGCCTTATTCTCTAGTCGCAAACCTTATGGCTTGCTATCAGATTTCAAGTTAGCTGAAAAAGTTATCGAAACACTCAAGGAAGACACACTTTTCAACAATCTCTACCACGGGAAAAAAGGCGATAAGGTTGAAAAAGAAAAGATTGTCACTGGGTTTATTGCTGGCGTGCCATTCAAGGGCAAATTGGACAGTATCAACTTTTCAAAAGGCTATGTGGTCGATTTGAAAACCATGAAATCTATCTGGGCTAAGGAATGGTCTGAGGAAATGCATGCCAAAGTACCAACTGCAGTCAACAACATTCTAGGGTTTCAATATCATGTCCAACTAGGGACATATTTGGAGCTACTACGTCAAATGAACTATCCGACATATAAACCATTTATCGTGGCTGTCTCAAAAGAGAAACAGCCAGACAAGGAAATTATTGAATTGACGGAAGAATGGCTAGAAGAAGGGCTTGATTACATCACCAAGCACACCCCTAGAGTGTATCAAGTAGCACTTGGAAACGAGGAACCTAAGAAGTGTGGACATTGTGATTATTGCAAGTCACAGAAAAAACTGCATGAGGTTCTAACGCTAGATGATTTCTTAAATCGTGAATAAAGAAAAGGAAAATAAACATGATCAATAACGTTGTATTAGTTGGTCGCATGACCAGAGATGCAGAACTAAAATACACCGGCAACAATATCGCAGTAGCATCTTTCAGCCTTGCGGTTAACCGTAACTTCAAGGACGCTAACGGCGAGCGTGAAACAGACTTTATCAATTGCGTTATCTGGCGTCAGCAAGCTGAAAATTTGGCCAATTGGGCTAAGAAGGGCGCATTGATTGGAATTACTGGACGGATTCAAACCCGTAGCTACGAGAATCAGCAAGGTCAACGTGTATATGTGACCGAAGTTGTCGCTGAGAGCTTCCAAATGTTGGAAAGCCGTGCAGCGCGTGAGGGTGGCAATGCTAATGGCGGATACAACCAACAACCACAACAACAAGCGCCAAACAATTCAAGAGGTGGTGCTCCATTCGGTAATTCAAACCCTATGGATATTCAAGATTCAGATTTGCCGTTCTAAGGTGAAGCTATGAAGATGATTTTAAACATCGAGCCAAAACCTCAAACAAGACCACGATTCAGCAAATTCGGGACTTATGAAGACCCCAAAATGAAGGCATGGCGCCGTCAATGCTCTCAACTTATCGAGCAAGAATACGACGGACAATTCTTTGACGGCCCGATTATGGTCGATGTCACATTCTACATGAAAGCCCCGCTGAACGTATCAAAAAAGCCTACACCAAAGGCTAGAGCTAAAACGTGGGATATGTTTAAGCGGTTTATGGCTGAAAAGCTTTGGCATGCCATGCGTCCCGATATTGATAACTTAGTCAAAGCACTATTTGATAGTATCTCAAATGCTGGCTACAACAAAGTGGATAAGAAAGGTATCGTCTGGACGGATGATAGTATTGTATGCGATTTAAGAGCTCGCAAGAAGTACAGTCCTAACCCACGCATTGAATTTAAAATTGAGGAACTGGAATGAATAGCAAATACAAGGATAAGCTAGTCGGTGTATACGCTCCAGGGAGTTACGACCATACAAGCGTATTAGATCAGACGCAAGAGTTTTCGAGATGGTTTTGGTCTAACCGCAAGGATATGGATTTGATTAGTGCGAAGTTAGGCATTAACGCCAAGAAATTAAATCGCATTCTGACGCTGGAGCAGTTACCGGACGAAGAGTTGTTAAGAAAGATGGTAGAGCTATATGAGATATAAAGTAACCGTATATTACGACAACATGGAAGACAGTGTCCATGTATTTAACGACAAGAACGATGCTATCAATGAACTGCACCGTTTGCGTGGTGTTAAGTATCGTAATTCGAAGAAGTACACAGTGGAGCTAGAAGAGGTGGAAGCATGATGGATAAAGATGAAGCAGTTAAAAGACTATCGAAGATCGGGCACATTTCAATGTCCTACGCAGAGGACTTATATGATTCGTTCTTTGAAAAACCAGTAGTACCGCAGTATGTGGCGGATTGGTATGAGGGAAATAATGACGAGTTTGAAATAAATCTATTTCAATGTATCGGCGAGCTTGTGGAATGTTACGACAAAGACTCATCAAGTGAATTCGAGGATTGGTTAATGGATGATGATGCTGAAGCACTCACAATCCTCGTCAACATGCACCAGTTTGGCTATGAGGTAGAGGAAGAGAAGCGGTATATAGTTAAGATAAAAGCTGTTCTTGGCCAGCATTTGGGGAGATATTACCTGAACGAGGAACTGACACCTCAATTCTCAAGAGCACAATTTACAGTAAATGGAGAACGTCCGACCTTCACCCGCAAAGAGCTAGAAGATGCCGGTTTTGGATGGATATTTAACTGCCCAGGCATTGAAGTGAAAGAGGTGGAGTGAATGAAGATTAAAGATTATAAATACACACCCGATAAAATTACCTACACTGCTTGTTGTGGCGGTTTAGAAGCAAAAATCATTCACGAACGCACAAGATTTGGCGTTAGCACCATGAATGTTGAAAATTTTTTAGAAGAAGTGTCTATATACAGCTTTGAAGATGCAGACGCAATCGAATGTTTCGTAGAATTTCAAAACAACTTATTACTCGAAGATGTCGAGTTTGAAATCGAGAATGCGAAAGAGGTGGACGATGGAAACGATTAAATTTGTCTTGATGGTCGTAGCTGTGGTTTACGCTTGGCGCACGCTGTTTGGAAAGGGAGACTGATAAATGATTAAAACACACGAAATAGTGACTGATAACATAGACCGTCCTTATAAGAGAATCGATGATTTAATTGGAGAATTTTTATCACGACACAAAAACATCGATATAGTAGATATTAAATATCAAGTTAACACGTACATAGTCGGATATGACGTTGTCCATAGAACGTCAGCATTGATTATCTATAAATGGAGGTAACGGATGAACAATCTTAAACTGTTGCGGAAATCAAGGGGAATGACAAGAGTGGAGTTAGCCGAAAAAATTAGGGTTACAAAATTGACCATTCTTAATTGGGAACACGGCACCCATGAAATCAAAGGAAGTAATGCTAAGAAGTTAGCTGACTACTTCGGTGTATCAATCCCTTACTTACTTGGTTACGATACTGATAACACATTCTCAGAGTTAATCGACAAAGTTAACGAGTGGGCTATTAGTCACGGATTAGATAAAAGCAACCCTAAAACTCAGTGGATGAAGGTAACGGAAGAAGTGGGCGAGATTAGAGATGTATTTCTGAGACCGTCTGATTTTGAAAACCCAGAATGGTCGCTAAAAGATGCTATAGGCGATTCGATTGTGACGCTGATTGTTTTATGCTTGCAGCTAGGATACGACGTGGAAGAATGCCTTACAATCGCTTATAACGACATTAAAGATAGAAAGGGAGTAATGATTGATGATAACTTTGTCAAGGAAACCAAAAAGAGATAACCAACTAGGCATAGCTACTGCACTACTGGTTATCTCTCTAGCCATCAACGTTGGGACGGTAATCAGCGTGGTCAACAGACCAGTGGAAGCTATCGTGGTGCATAAGGCTGACAACGCCACTGTATTGCACGGGAAGATTACCGGCAAGGAAATGGTCGGGAAGCTCTACACACTCGATTGTGGGGCGTACGGTAAGTTCCTTGTCAGCAAGGAGCAGTACGATAGCGTGCAAGTCGGGGATGACATTCCTAGCTATCTGAAGGGGAGAGGACAATGATACCAAGATATAGAGCATGGCTTAAAGAAGATAAAGAAATGATAGAAGTGGATGAAATTCATTTCGACAACGGTGAGCTTGATTATATTGGAGACGCTATCACTTGGATGTGCAAAAAGAACGATTTCGTTTTAATGCAATCAACCAGACTCAGAGACAAGAATGGCAAAGAAATCTTTGAGGGGGATGCCCTTAAAGTAACCGACCAACACAGTTGGTTAGAGGTTGTATCTTTTAACGAAGATAAAGCGATGTTTGTTTCCAAGGAAACTAAAAGAGAACTCGAAGAATCCCCTCTATACGATTTGTTTAACACGGATATTTTCGAAGTTGAAATCGTCGGAAACATACACACGAATCCAGAGCTAGCAGAGGTGAGCCATGACTAAATACAAACATGCAGGACTGACACCAGAGTTACATCAACGGTTAGTCAGTGAGCATGCGGCACTGAGAGAAGCACATCCAAGAGATTATAAGCGGTTTTTCCAAGATGTTAAACAGTGCAGCGAATTGCAAGCTCGCCTTACTTATCAAGCCTTTAACAATGTGGTTGTAGAACGTTGGAAAATGACTCCCAATACTGCTGAACGGCTAGAAGGTATTATTTCGGATGAACTATTCAACGACCTTAAAGAGTATCTGGCCAGCCATTACACTAGAGGGAAAACCACGCGCCAACTGTTGGATAAAACCAACGCAGGACTGCCAGAGGGGCTGTTTAAACGGTTCCAGGAAGAAGTGGAAGAACTACGCAAGGAACACGCTAGATACATAAATGATTACATCAGAAGTGTCAAGGGTTGTAGCACAAGACAAGCTCTAAAAACTCAAAACGCTATAAGCGTTTGTTATTCAGAAAATGCAACTTTGACACCTCTAAAAGCAATTCAAATGGAAGGGCTACTTTCAAGAGAGTTATTCAGCGAGATTATTGATTTTGTTTTCAATAACTATGATTGGCCCGAAAAATTGGATGACGATGCTGACCGCATTATGCTTGAATATCGCACTAAAGGCAAACTAGGCAGGGATAAAATTGCGGTCAGAAAAGCCTTATATAAAGCCTACGCTCTAGGCGTGTAGCTAGAACGGTTTAAGAGGGTTCGACTCCCTCGCTAGCTATTGCCTGTCAAACACTAAGTTTAGTGGCTTGAACACTTTTTCGACACCATCGAGCTGACAGGCCTCGACATAAAATCCAGTAAATAATAAGTTATAGAATCGAGGAATCCTTTTTATTTTTTTCAATCCTAGCCTTGCATTGCTGGTGGCATGGCTAAATCTAATGCATGGGAGGTGGTGCCCTAATCCTTCTTTATTCTTGTATAAAAAAAGACCCAGACTAATGCCTAGGACTGTTCAAACGCTAATAAAGCTATTATACCATAAAGGAAACGAATTTATGAGAACAGTTGAACGGTTGCAACAAATCAAAGCACTTGATAGATATATTGACAGTCAGACAGAACAGATTAAACGACTGGAATCACAAGCGTTGAAAGTAACTGCTGGTGCTATGCAGACAGATATGGTGCAAGGTGGGAAGAGAAAAGCTAAAGATGACCTGTACACCGAATTGATAACGGAAAAAGAAGAGCTGAAACAATTCGTTGCGGAAGCTATCAAACAACGTCGAGAGTTTCGCAGACAGATAGCAAACGTGGGGGATATAGACGCCAGGTCCCTACTGCAAATGGTATACATAGACCAGCTGGATATCTGGCAGATATGTGACCGCATGGGCTTTAGTAAGGCTACCTACTATGTTAAGTTAAGACAAGCTGAGAAGTATTTGGACTAATCTACAGTGGTATATACCAATCCATACTCCACTATACTATGGTCGTGGTAATATAGTATTATCAACTTAGAAGGACACAGCAGTGTTCTTCTTTTACTTTATCTGAAAGGAGGTGTGCCAATGCCAATGGTCAGACGATGTAAGGCAGATGGGTGCCGTGCCTTAACAGAGAGACCAGCACACTACTGTACCACACATCACAGTATGGAAGCAGCATACATGGAAGAACGACAGAGATACTCACGCACAAGATACAACAAGCGAGTAAGGAACAGAGACGATGAGAGTAAGGAACGCTATGCGTTCTATCGTTCAAAGACTTGGTCTTCTATTCGTAAGATTGCATTGGAACGCGACAACTATCTATGTCAGTACTGTCTAGCGTTGGGTGTGACCACACCAGACGCACGCATAGGCGACCACGTAACACCCGTTGAAATAGCTCCAGAACTTAGGACGGAAATTTCAAACGTGGTAGCAACGTGCAGAAGTTGTGATAATACCAAACGTACCCTAGAACAAGAAATCTACGGTACTGGTCAAAATAGAACGAAACAGAACACCGAGCTACGACTTTCCGTAGCGGCGTGGGCGGGTTTAATAGCCCGGAAAAAAGAGGACGTCATTAAACCCCTCTAATAAGCCCATAGCACGATTTTATAATAAGGGTGGTATAATAACCCTCGACACGATTTAAAATTGACCCCCGCCCCTTTCTCGCGCCAAGGAGAGCCGCCACAAGGTGTTTTCTTGTATCGCACGCCAATTTTGAGGGTTTTAACAAGGGTCAGATTTACGATTTAGGAGGTGAGGTAGTGGCAAATAAGTCACCAGCAAGGCGTGAGCCATTTTACAAGCAAAATGACCGTTTTCTACCGCTTGACCCACCAAACTACTTAGGGACAGTGGCGAGGACGGTTTGGACTAAAATTATTCCGTTTTTAAAAGCAACAGAAAAGGTCGAGCGTATCGATACATTTCTAGTAGAAACCTACTGTACGACTTATGAGATTTACAAGAAAGCCTATGAGGACGTGAAAGAAAACGGTATCCAAACCGAGATTATCAAAGTCATTCAATCGCCTGGAACGGGTGAAATTTTAGGCGAGCAATCAATGGGATTTAAGAAAAACCCAGCCGTTGCGACGATGAAAGACGCCGCTGAAACTCTTAATAAAATAGGTATTCAGCTAGGTTTGACACCAAAAGGACGGGCAGAATTGGCTGAAATAGCCGGAAGTCAAGCGGATAATTCTTCGATGAAAGATAAAATGGCAGCATTCTTCAAATAAAGGAGGTGAAACATGCAAGAGATTGATTTAACTAAATCAAAAGATGTAATCGGTGCTTATAATAGCATCGATTTTTCTTACGAGCGAAAAACCTATACCGACTATGGCACACAATACTGTTTTAACGTGCTAGATGGCAAGATTGTCGCTGGTTACAATATTCAATTAGCATGTTTCCGACACCTCCGAGATTTGCAACGACAAGGGGATAGCGATTTCCCTTATATCTACTCGGTTGATGCGTTTAACCGTTTCTTGAAATTCCTATCATTAGTGCCAAACGTTGATGATCTAAGCCAAAAGTTAGAGCCTATGGATTGGCAGTATTTCATATTTGCCCAACTCTTTGCGTGGTTTGACTTGGATAATGTGCCAAGGTTTTCAAATATCATCATTTCCATTGCACGTTCGCAAGGGAAGACCATGATAGCCGGCATTTGCCTTAATTTCTCTTATTTGATTGAGATTATCGGTCAAAGTAACCAAGATTTCCTTGTTAGCTCGCTAAACTTCGACCAAACGATGAAGCTATACACTTATGTTAAATCTATGATGGCTAGAATCATAGAGAATGAACCGTTTAAGTCGCTAGCAGAAGAAACACAAGTCCAATTATATTCACGAGAAATTAAATCGCTCGTAGATGCCAATACCATTCATACTATCTCGTTTGAATCTGGTAAATTTGACGGTAAACACTTTAAACTGGCCGTGGCCGATGAAGTCGGTGAGCTTAGAACGGATGAAGGTATTTCTAAAATCACATCCGGGCAAGTTAATACTGAAGGCTCACGCTTCATTGAAATTTCAACTTCTTACCAAACGCCCGATGTTCCATTTCATCAAGAGCAAAAGAAATTAATTGAAATCATGGAACGTGACTTTGACCGTTCTGGTGATGATCAATTATGTTTAATTTGGTCTCAAGACAACCTAGAAGAAGTGTTTAAGCCGGAAACGTGGGCAAAGAGTAACCCGTTACTTAACCATCCGAAATTAAAGGATGGCTTGATGAAAGGGCTACTTTCTGAGCGTGATAAGAAACTACTCATGGGGAAACTTGCTGATTTCCAAGTTAAGAACATGAATTGCTGGCTACTGGCAGATAGTAACAGTTTCCTTGATTTAGACGACATTGAGAATGCAGTTGTTGATGAGTTTGACATCAAGGGCAAGCGTGTATATGTCGGTCTGGATGCTTCAATGTTTAGCGATAACACGGCGATTGGTTTTGTTTATCCTTATGTCGCTGAAGATGGTAGTCAGAAATGGCATATCGAACAACACAGTTTCATTCCGTGGCAACAAGCCGGCTCGTTAGAAGCTAAAATGGAACAGGACGGTGTCAATTATCGAGACTTGGAAACCAAGGGTTTTTGTACGATTACAAGCCACCCACAAGGTCTTATCAATCCAGAGGAAGTCTATCGGTGGTTTTGTGAGTATGTAGAGGATAACCAACTCGATGTGGTCTTTTTTGGCTATGACGCTATGATGGTTAATAAAATAATCAAGGCTTTGGAATCTAACACTAGTTTCCCAATGATGCCGATTAGACAACGGACCAGCGAATTAAAAGACCCGACAAAATTCCTTCAAACGCTCTTTATCGAAGGGAATATCACTCGCC
>OGKO01000334.1_pt1 | contig 38658 bp, 48 predicted proteins | sample 1572451 | NCBI WGS metagenome assembly OGKO01 (sample SAMEA2582089, study PRJEB24529) | metagenome | biome: Human gut stool | place: China | collected 2011 | reverse complement strand
ACTCGCATCCGTTTTGCGAGGAGTGTATGGCCCGCGGCATCATGGACCAGCCTGCCGAGGAGGTGCACCACGTGCGGCCTATCGGTACGGGCAGGAGCTGGGAGGAGATGTGCGCGCTGGCTTTTGATGCTCATAATCTGCGAAGCCTCTGCCACAACTGCCATGTGGCGGCCCACCGTCGGCAAAGGAAGGAGGGGAAGGAGCCGAGCGAGGACGTGAAGGCGTGGCTGGAGCGGTTTCTTCACGTCTGAAAGGACGTGTGGAAGGGTCTCTTGTGTGGGCCGGGAACGGCAAAAGGTGTGCCGATAATGGCCAAAACCGTGCCGATAATGGCGTTTTTTGTTCCGAAAGCGGCTATAAGCGGCTATAATCGGCCATAAACGGCTATAAATGGTCGGAAATGGCCGATCCATGGGCGATGAGCGGACGTGGTGGACATCATTAACTTTCAAACGGGAAAGATATGGGAATGAACGAAGAGAAGCGGCACTATGTGCTGGAGATTCGGGAGCGGATGGAGGCCCGCGGGCTCTATGATGAGAGCCTGGAGCCCGCCATCGGCGTGCTGGCTGGTCTACTATGCCGTCTCGACACCATCCGGGAGAGTATAGCCGAGGAGGGCACGATGCTGACCGTGGTGAGCCGTGAGGGCAATCCGAGGACGATTCTGAATCCTGCCGTGTCGGCTGAGATACAGTGTACGGAGGAGATACGGAAGTATTTCCGAGACCTCGGTCTGTCCGTGGCGAAGCCTGCGGGGTTTGTGAACCAGGAGAAAGACGCGCGCCCCAGGAGCGGGGACCGGTTGGTCAGTCTGATGGAAGGACTGGGCGGCCAGAAGCCGACACTCTACAAGCGCAAGGACAAGAACTGAGCAAGGACTGAGGGTAAGCTATGACGGACGACGAGAAGCAGCGGGAGCGGGAGGCGAAGGCCGCGTGCGCTGGCTGGTTGCAGGACTGCGACCTGCCGGGCTATCATCTGGGGCGCATCGACCGCCGTCTGCTGGACTATGCGAAGAGCCTGGCGGGGCATCCTGAGCGGCATAATCTCTACGAGCTGCTGGGGCTTCGTCGGTTTTTGCTGATGCTGGAAAAATACGACTTTCGGATAGACAAATACAAGCAATTCGCGGCTTTTTACGAGCAGCTGAAATTCAGCGGCGTGAGGGGTAGGCAGAGCTATCGGCTGACGCCCGTGCAGGTGTTTCAGTTTGCGAATATCATGGGATTCTATACGGACGAGACGCACCGACTGTTTCACGACGTGCTGCTCTTCGTGCCTCGTAAATTCTCGAAGACCACGGAGGTGGCCAGTCTGGCCGTCTATGACCTATTGTTTGGCGACCGCAACTCCCAGTGCTACACGACGGCCAACACCTACCAGCAGGCAAAGATCTGCTTTGATGAGATCAGGGGCGTGCTGAGGGGCATGGACCCCGGGCTTGGCCACTTCAAGCTGAACAGAGAGCTGGTGAGCTGGAAGGACAGCGGACTGCGGGAGAGCTTTATCCGATGTTTGGCGAGCAACGCCGACAAGCTGGACGGCCTGAACGCTTCGACCGTCATCAATGATGAGTACAGTCAGGCCGACAGCGCTGACCTCTACAACGTGCTCACGACCTCGATGGGCATGAGGGAGAACCCGCTCGTGGTGACTATCACGACGGCGAGCGACAAGGTGGAGAGCCCCTTCGTGGCGATGCTGGAACATTGTAAGAAGGTGCTGCGGGGCGAGACGGACGACGATAGGACGTTTGCCCACCTGTTCATGCCCGACGTGGATGACGAGGAGGGCGACGTGCAGACGTGGCGGAAGGTGCAGCCACATCTCGGCATCACCGTGAAGGAGGGTTTTTACGACGACATGTGGCGGAAGGCGCAGAGCAGCGCGGACGACATGAGGGCCTTCCGGACGAAGCTGCTGAACGTCTTCGAGACGGGCACGATGGAGACGTGGATCAAGGGCGAGGTGATACGAAGCCACTACAGGCGCGTGGAACTGGGTGCGCTGGGGTATCGGCCCGAGTGTCAGGTGGCGGTCGATCTGAGCGTGCGGGACGACTTCTCCGCCGTCTCGTACTTCCTGCACTTGAAGGACGCCGAGGGCGGCCACATGATCACCGACTACTATATCCCGCGGCAGACGCTGGAGAGCCATGTGAACCGTGTGATCTATGCGAAATGGGTAGCGGAGGGGTATATGAATGTATGTGGGGAGGAGACGATCGACTACGAGCAGATAGCCCGCGACATCTTCCAGCGAGGCAGCCAGCTGCGCATCCTTCGCATCGGCTTCGACCCCAACCGGGCGCAGACGTTCCAGAACACGCTGCGGGCGACGGGCGGCGGGCCGTACATGCAGGCCTATAAGCAGACCAACTACTATTTTACGCGGGCCGTGGAGGGTACTGAGGAACTATTGTATAACGACAAACTTACCTTTGACCCCAATCCGATCAATGCTTATTGTTATGATAACGCCGTCTTAGACGTGGATAAAATGGGTAACAAGAAGCCGATGAAGAAGCAGCAGAAGGCGAAGATAGACGGGTGCATCACGGGCACCATGGCGATCGGGCTGAGTATCGAGCAGGTGAGAAGCAGCATGGAATAGGAAAAGCCCCCATTAACGGGGGCTTTTGCTCTCTCGGCCATTTGGCAAATGGCCGTTACTTGTCGAGATCTTCCAACCATTTCTTGCCCGACTTCGTGTGGAGCCACGCGTAGAATGCTCCTGCGATGATCGACCCTAAACCGAATACCAAAGTAAGTCCGTTCATGATGTTTCTTATTTAAAAATTCTGTACCCGATGGCAGCTAAAAGCGTCGTGAGGACGGCTCCTAATACTAATGCTATTATGCTGCCAGTATTTTGATTGACGACGGCAGGGGAAAGTCCGCCTACGACAAAACCTGCAAAAGCCAGTTTTGAAAGGTCGAGGAAATAGCAGCCTATTTTCTCCCGTCTCGTTTTAGCCCGTTCTTTTTCTTCTTTCTGTGTTACCATACTTCTCGCTCTATTTTGCAAAGATAAGTGTTTCGTGTTGTCTTCGCAAATGTTGTGGCGTACTTTTTGGATTATTTTACAAAATAGGGATAAAATGAAGAAAAAAATAGGCGAGAAGATGGGGAGAAGGTGGTGGTGGTGCCTATTTTGTGGTATTTTCCGAAATGGAAAAACCCAGTAAAAAAAGAATGGGAAAAAGAATAAACACCATGTGGGGAATGTTCCGTGAGGCCGCCGTGTCCGTGCTGAGAGACGTGACGGGCGGTGGTGGCGGCGTGATCGAGCGTGCGGCGGGCCTTCTGCCTGTCGGTACGATTCTCGGGCTGGACGATATGGTGGACGCCTATACGGCCAGCAGCGTGGCGTGTGTGAAGCGCTGCGTGGAGATCAAGGCTGGCAGCGTGGCCAGTCTTGGGCTTCATGCTATGCGCAGGCGCATGGAAGACGGACGGACGTGGTATGAGGATGCTGAGGGCATGATGGCCGACCGCTTGCTCTCGGAGCGTCCGAACCCGCGGCAGACGGGCTTCGACCTGCTGTGGCAGGTGGTCTATCAGCGGGAGATGTACGGCAACGCCTATATCGTGCCCGTGTATCGTGGCGGCGTGCTGAGCGCTCTGTACTGCGTGCCATCGGACTGCTCGGTGAGCTATGACCGCCTGCGTGGCGTCTATACGGTGAGCGACATCTACGACGGCATCGAGGGCGAGTATATGCCCGACGAGATCATCCATATCCGGAGCTATTGCCGGGACGGCTTCATGGGCACTCCCGTGACTGAGCTCGCCTCGCTGGTGCTGAGCAACGCTCGGAAGGCCTACAAGCAAGAGGGGGAGATGTTTACCCCTGGCAGTACGCTCCGCGGCTTCATCACGGGCGAGGACACCGTGCAGGTGGGCTACGGCGGCGCTACGGACAAGCAGCTGAAAGGCGTGACGCAGCGCATCCGCGAGGCCATCGGGAACGGCCAGAACCTGAACTTCCTGCCGGGTACGATGAAGTTTGTGCAGACGGGCATGACGCCCAGCGACCTCCAGTTGCTGGACAGTATGAAGTTTATCAACATGGAGATTTGCCGATTTTTCGGCGTGCCTCCGATGCAGGTTTTTCAGGACACGAACGCTAACTACAGTAGCACGGAGAGCAGTCAGACGATCTTCATGACCAGCACGCTGGCGCCGCTGATGCGTCAGATCGAGAGCGAGGTGACGGAGAAGCTCTTCGGCGGCGACGGCCACATGCGGGCCCGCTTCCGCATCGACGACTACTATCAGACCGACCCGTCTGCTCAGGCGACGGCCCTCTCCCAGCTCATACAGACGGGCGTGATCACGCCCAACGAGGCCCGCGCCCGCATGGGCTACCGCCCGCTGGAAGGTGGCGACGACCTCGTGGCCAATGGCAGCCTGGCGAAGCTCGGAGCGGGCAACAGTAAGGAGTAGGCGGCAGGGGTGGTGCCTATTTTTGAAGAATATACCAATAAGAAAAAGAAGACAATGGAGCAATATAGATACTACACTCGGACGGAACTCCGTGCCCAGGCCGACAGTCGGCAGATCGAGGGGCGCGTGTTCCTGTACGGCTCTCGCTCGGTGCTGCTTCCCGACTGGGACTATGGCAGCGTGTTTGAGGAGATCACTCCTGGCGCTCTGAGCGAGGACGTGATGCGGAGCAACGACATCGTGGCCTGCCTGAACCATGACCCCGGCCAGATGCTGGCCCGCAGCATGGACGGGAAGGGCAGTCTGCGGCTGGAGCTCGACGACGAGGGTCTGCTGATGCGCTTCGACGCTGCCAACACGCTGTGGGGCGACTACGCCCTGGAGAGCGTGCGGCGTGGCGACTTTGCCGGGATGAGCTTCGGATTCTATGCCGACAAGGACACGTTCTCCTACTCGAAGGAGAAGGACCAGGACGGGAAGGAGTACTACGTCCGCCACCTGGACAAGATCAGCAGGATGTTTGACGTGAGCATCGTGACCCATCCCGCCTATCCCGCCACGAGCGTGAAGCAGCGCAGCGCGGGCGTGAGGGACGGTCTGCTGGCCGCTGGCCTGATCGAGGCTGAGGAGCCCGCCCTGGTGCGTGGCGACTATGACACTATCGGCGCATGGCTTCGCCGTACTACATAAATTCACCAAAACAAAAACAAAGACAGAAATGACAAGAGAAGAGTACATGGCGGCCATCCGCCGCCGCAGTGAGATTCGCCAGGAGATGGAGACGCTCCAGCAGACCCTGGCCCGCGAGAACCGCGACATGACCGACGCCGAGCGCCAGCAGTTTTCTGCATTGAGAGCCGAGGACGACGCGCTGATGGTCGGCTGCGTGCAGTATGAGAGCGAGCGCAGCAGCGAGCGCAGCCGCCAGTTTGAGGAGCAGCGCGCTCAGGACAGTCAGGAGGCGAACTTCGGCCGCCTGCTTCGCAGCATCGCCAGCGGCCGCGGCATCCCCGAGGATCTGGCCACCTGCCGTGACGAGGAGGGTAACTTCCGTTTTGCCTACAACCGCGCCGACGAGCAGCTGCGTGCCGACACCATCCAGCAGGCCGCCAGCACGAAGAACATCACGCCCGTGTATATCCAGGACTACATCCGCGAGCTGACGCCTCAGACCATCATCGGCCAGGTGGGCGCCCGCATTCAGAGCGGCATCACGGGCCAGTGGAACTTCCCGACGGTGAAGGGCTTGAAGGCGACGTGGTATGGCGAGAACGACGCCGTGACGCCTCAGACGATGGAGTTTGGCGTGAAGACGATCACGCCGCACCGTCTGCCGATCCGCGTGGACATCTCCAACCGTGCCATCAACCAGACGGCGGGCGCTATCAGCAGCCTCGTGGTGGAGACCATGCGCCTGAAGCACACGCTCGCCCTGAACGAGGCCTTCATCGCCGAGACCGCCGCCGCCAACGCCCCGACCAGCCCGCTGGCCAGCATTCCCGAGGGCAACACCATCGCCGCCACGGGTGGCAGCTCGACGCTGACGCGCCAGCTCTTCCTCGACCTTCGCTCGAAGGTGAACAAGGCCAACGTGCCGGTGAACGCTCCCTGCTTCATCATGGACTGGAAGGCCTACGCCGAGCTGGCCAACACGCCCATCGACAAGGGCAGCGGCCGCTTCCTGCTCGACCTGAGCACGAACACGATCGACGGCGTGCCCGTGATTCCGACGAGCCTCTGCAAGAAGGGCACGATCTACTACGGCAACTTCGGCTACGCCCTGGTGGGTCAGTTTGGCCCGATGACCATGGGCATCGACACCACGTCCGTGAGCGTGCTCTCGACGAACACGGTGGCCATCGTCATCAACTCCGAGTGGGACTTCTTCGCTCCGTATCCTGAGGCATTCGGAAAGATCACCTATACTGCAGCATAGACCAGGCAGGGCCCGCGGAAGGCGGAGCGCATAGGCCGCGGGCCCGCTGGTTTTTCACAAATATATTAACGAAAAAGGAAAAAGAACATGGCAGTAACGCAAGAATATATGAACGGCAGTAACGTACTGTTTTCCGTCGGAGGCAAGGGCCTGGGGCACTGTACCACCCACAGCGTCACCTTCAACACCGAGACGAAGGAGCGCGGCGTGAAGCCTCCCGTGAAAGAGGGCGAGAAGAAGGCCCTCTTCAACGGTAAGGGCGTGACGAAGATGAGCATCAGCGTGCATGGCGAGGGCTTCCGCTACATGGGCGAGGAGGAGCTCAGTCTGGACGACGTCCGCAAGATGTGGGGTTCTGGTCAGAGTGTGGATCTCTCCTGTTTCGAGCGCAAAACTTCAACCGCGCCCTACTTGAAGGGCAAGTTTGTCATCACGAAGGTGGAGGAGACGAGCCCCGCGCAGGACGACGCCACCTTTAACGTGGATTTCGAGAACGACGGCGAGCCCGAGGTCTATCCCGGACAGGATAGCACGGTCTCTCCCGGCACTAGCCAAGTCTGATCGTGAATAGGGAAACGATTCCATAACATAGCATTCGCTTTACTTTTTTGATTTGATTGATCGGGCGGGAGCGGGTTTCCTGCTTCCGCCCTTTCTCATTAACGAACCAAGGACGAAGACCATGCCCAGATATATCGACGTGGATAGTGCTATCCACTTTAGCCGGCTTCGGTACGCCAGCGACCTCGACAAGGAAGAGGTGGCCCAGTTTATCGACGCCGCCGAGCAGACGCTGGCCGCCGACTTGCAGGTCGGCGACCTGAAAGAGCTGGAGACCGCGCCTGGTGCGCTGCCCGCTGACCTGAGGCAGGCGCTGCTGATTCTGACGGGTGACAACTACCGAGAGCGTGAGAGCGTGAGTGCGGCCCAGCTCTACCGGAGCCCGCACTACTGGCACCTGATCTACGCCCATGTAAACTTCCAGGCCCATGATTAGAGCAGGACTGCTGGACGAGGTGTGTGACGTGGTGCGCTACGAGAAGAGTACGGACAAGTTTGGCGCCGACACGGGAAGGTGGACGGTGGTGGCTGAGGGCGTGCCCTGCCAGGTGACGCACAAAAATAGCGGGTTCGGCGAGCTGAACGGCGAGGTGGTCTATCAGCATGTGACGATCTTCGTCTTCCGCTATACTGACGCCCTGCGGGAGTATGACCGACTGCGCTGGGACGGCAAGACGTACCAGATAGAGGGTATCGACCGCAGCCGACGCCGGCTGGGCGAAATGCCCGTGACGTGCAGCCTGATCGGGATGACCGACGAGCTGCCGTGATTTACCATTTATAAATATTAGAAAAAATATACTAAGATGAGTGAAATTATAGTAAACATCCCGCGCAGCTCTCTGAGCGCCGGGTCTGCTATCTATTCCGTATTGAAGGACCTGCTCGGCGAGGGCCATGTGCGCCCCGTGGTGAGCGAGAACGAAGTGACGCTGCCGTTAGTGACGTTTCGTCGTGTCGATGCGCGGTCGCTGGACGAAAAGGGCCGTAGCGGCTACGACGAGGTGTGCTACGAGGTGGTGGTCTTTGCGAAGACCTACGGCGAGGGCGTGGAGACGATGGAGCGCGTGAGGAAGCAGCTCATGGGCCGTATCGTCGCCAGCGAGGAGGAGGACGGCTTCGCCATGACTATGGACTGCGTGAAGCTGGTCGGTGGCGAGGAGAGCTGGAAGGATGGCGCCTTCGTGCAGACCATCCGCTTGTCGTATCATGTGTCGCTGGGGTTGGTGAAACAGAAGATGACGTACGAGTTTAAATTGGTGAAAAGCGGGGCTGGTACACTGATGCTCCCGTTTGATAGCGCCATCCCCGATGGGGTGCGTCTCTTCGAAACGGACGGTTATAGTGTCGATGATAAAGCGATCTATATGAAGGAGGCCAAGGAATTCAAGGCTAACACGCCTTATGTGGTCGAGGGCACTCCAGGTCTGTACACATTTGAGGGATTTGCCGGGAAGTATGGTGGCAAATACACTAAAGGCTTTTTAACTGGCTCGTATATAGCAGGAGAGAAGCTACCGTTGGACAATTATGTCTTGCAGACCGACGGCAAATGGCATCCGTCCGGGCGTCCCGTTTTCGTAACGTCTAATAAATACAGATGCTGGATTACGCCGCCCGCAGACTTGCCCAAGGATTTTCGCACGATTTTCCCAGATGCACCTGCGCCCGTGAAGCCGAAGCGCACGCTGACGGTCCGCTCGGCCAACGAGAGCCAGGGTAGCGTCTCGGGCGGCGGCACCTTCGACGAGGGCAGCACACAGACCGTCCGAGCTACCCCGAAGACCGGCTTCGCCTTTGACAAGTGGAGCGACGGGAGCACGCAGAACCCGCGCACGGTGAAGCTCACCTCCGACCTCTCGCTCACGGCCTCCTTCAAGACGGCCACCACGGGCGGCGGCGACCAGGGCGGCGACACGCTGGGCGATTAGTGTGTGACATTTTAGAAAAATATGATTATGGAAAAGGGAAAGAACAAACAAGAGAAAGGCCTGGCAGAGCGTTCCAAGGAAGGAGCCGCCGTGGGTCGTATCGAGGTCGAGGTCGGTGGTAGCGTTTACCCCGCTTACATGACCAACGGTGCTATGCTGCGCTTCAAGCAGCAGACGGGCCGTGATTTGACCGATAGCGATGGTGGATTCTGCGACACGTTCACGCTGCTTTGGTGTTGTGTGGCGAGCGCCTGCAAGCGCGAGGGCGTGAGCTTCGGGATGAGCCTGGAGGAGTTTGCCGACGCCACCGACCCTGCCGACATCGAAGAGTGGAGCGCCTCGATGTTTGGCGATGACGGCGATGACGCGGATGCCGATGCTGGTAAAAAAAAATAAGCATCGAGGAAATGCTTGGTTACGGTCTGGGGGTGTGCGGCTTGAGTTTTGAAGACTTCGGGCTGCTCACCCCCTCTGAGTTTCAGGCTATCGCAGCGGCCCGCCACCGCTACGACGACGACCGGGAGCGGGAGGCGTGGGAGCGTGCGCGGATCGTGGGCGTGATGAGCGTGAGCCCGTGGAGCGGGAAGAGCGTCGACCCGAAGCGGGTGCTGCCTTTGCCGTGGGACCAGCGGCAGGAGGCGCGGCCCGAGTCGAGCGAGCAGAGACCCGCGACGAAGGAGGAAGCGCAGCGCGCCTTCGAGGCCCTGATGAGACGTCGGAGAGAAGAAGAGGAAAGGAAGAAGAAGAATGAATGAGAAGCAGAGAATCGGGCAGGCCTGGAACGACCTGCTCAAAACGTTTGACCAGCGCGAGATGAAGCGGACGCTGAAGGACGCCTATCGTCGGACGGGCAAGATGATCGCCGCCGTGGCGAAGCGCAGCGTGGAGGGCAGTGGTATCAATGACGCTGGGAAGCTGGCCAAGAGCGTGCGCGTGCGCGTCTATCCGCGCGGCGGTGGCTTCATGATCACCGTGAAGCCTCACGGCAAGAGCGGGTACATCAGGAACCGCCACGGGCAGGAGAAGCCCGTGCTGATGTGGGCCGCGGAAGGTACGAAGCAACGCTATCCACGCAGCTGGGCGAAGCGTTTTCTCGTGAACACGGGGGACGGTTTTCGCTGGGTTGGCAGGAACAGGGGCAAGATGCCCGCCTATCACTTCCTCGACGAAGCCGAGGCGCAGGGCCCGAAGATTGTGGAGGAGGAGATTGGCAAGGCCATCGAGGAGGCCACGGTGAAGCGGGCGGCGAAGTTAGGGTGGCTATGAATATACTTTATTTATTATAATAGAATATGGCAAAGACTATTCCTTTTAATATCAAGATCCGTATCGACGGCAAGGACGTAGTGGTGAGCAGTCGGCGGGATGTGGAGAGATTAGGCGAGGCCCTGAACGCTTCGACCCAGCGGGCGAACCGTTTCAGGGATTCGATGATCAAATGGTCGTCTATCAGTACGACCGTCGGTAACGTCTATAGCTCCCTGCAGAATCTGACCAATATCATGGGCGGATATATTGCGAAGGCCAATGCCGCCACGGAGGCTCAGACGAAGCTGACGACGGTGATGCGGCAGCGCATGAGTGCGACGGCTGAGGACGTGGCCTCTGTGAACGCGGCGGTGGCAGCTCAGACGAAGCTCGGCGTGGTGGGTGGTACGGTGCAGCGCAGCGGCCTCCAGCAGCTGGCCACCTTTGCCAGTCATAAGCGGACGCTGACGGCCCTGCTTCCCGCCATGAACAATCTGCTGACCCAGCAGAATGGTCTGAACGCTACAAGCGGGGACGCCGTCGGCATCGCTAACCTATTGGGCAAGGCGCTGCAGGGTCAGACGGGCGCCCTGAGGCGTGTGGGCATCACCTTTAGCGAGACCCAGGAGAAGGCACTGAAGGCCGGCAACGAGGGCGAGCGTGCCGCCATGCTCGCCGAGATTATCACGCAGAACGTCGGCAACATGAACGCCGAGCTGGCGAAGACGGACGCGGGAAAGGCGAAGCAGCTGGCGAATAGTTTTGGCGGGGTGATGGTGAATATCGGCAAGGCCCTCATGCCGTACCAGAGCATGATCGCCCAGTTTGGCCAACTGGGCATGGCCGTGACGGGCGTGGTGCAGTTTGGCACGGCTCTGGCTGGCTGTGGGCGCGCCGCCGCTGGCGCCGTCACGAAGTTGCTGAAATGGGGGCCCGTCTCGCAGGTGGTGCGCCAGGCCTCGGTGGGCATGGGCGCCGTGCTGGAGGTGCTCATCGGGAAACTGCGCGGCGTGGAGGTGGGCGCTACTACGACGGCCACGGCCATTAGGACGCTAAAGGTGGCCTCGGTGGTGGGCCTGGCCCTCGCTGCCCTCTCGGCCATCATCTACGGCGTGTCGAAGACGCTGGAGCAGTCGAAGCAGGCGCTGAGCGCCGAGGCCGTGGCGAAGCAGACCAACAAGCAGCTGACCGAGCAGCTGACGGGTCGCTTGAAGGACGCGAAGGAGGCCGTGGCCGACAACATGGCGCAGCTCTATAAGGACATCGCCGTGACGAAGGACTGGAACGGGACGAAGGCTCAGGAGAAGAAGAAGGTGGAGGAGCTGAACAGTCGGTACGGCGAGACGATGGGCTACTTTAGCAGCGTGAGCGAATGGTACAAGGCTCTGACGGAGAACAGTCAGGCGTACTGCGACCAGCTGACGATCGAGGCCACCATGCGCGCCCTCGCTAATCAGGCGGCCACCAATAACATGAAACTGGACGACTTGGAGGAGAAGCGTAAGAAGGCCTCGACGGTGCAGCAGACGCGCGCCCAGCAGCATCCGTTCCTCTATGGTATGATGGTGGCCGAGGGTGCGAACCTCGACGTGATGCACGAGCGGATCAAGGGAACGAGCGAGAGGGAACGGATAGACGCTCAGATAAAGGCCGTGAAGGCTGACAATCTAAGGCTAAAGCAGCAGATGGCGGCGTATGCGAAGAAGGGCCAGGCGATCACGTTCAAGGTGAAGGGCAGCCCGGAGCCGCCTACTACTACGACTACTACGCACACGACGCCCACTACGCCCACGACGCCCGCTCCGACCGTGAACGACGTGGTGGATGAGCCCGAGATCACGGACGGCATCCTCTCCATCCGTCAGCTGGACGAGCTGGTGGAGAAGCTCTACGCAGACCTGCTGGCGCTGCCCGATACGAAGGTGAAGGAGGCGCTGGACATCCAGGACGACATCGACACGCTGGAGGACTATCGGAAGAAGCTGGAGACGCTCCAGCGGATGCGGTATGAGCGCAGCGGCGGTCTGCAGGCCGACATGGGGGCGAGCGGTACGATCGGCGGTAACGTGGCGGGGAACACGGCGCAGGTGGATCTGGCCGCGCTGGTGCGCCCCGTGCTTCCATCTGCGGAAGAGCTGGAGGCAAAGAAGAAGGAGCTGCAAGGCGTGAGCGGTTTCGACATCATCGCTAAAATCGACCTAAGGAACAACGAGGCCGAGGATCTGAGGCGGCAGCTGGAGACGGTGGCCGCAGCGGTGGATGCTGGCGAGATAGGCCGGGAGATGGGCGAGATGCTGGCCGACGGTATCAACAAGCAGCTGGCGGGGATCGGGAAGGTGCCGCTTCGATTCGGGAAAATCCTGAGGAATACGGACAGTGTGAAGGAGCGCATGGACAAGGCTGCGGACGCCATCAATCAGGTGGGGTCGGCGCTGCAGGGCATGGGTAGCGCCTTCGAGCTGCCTGAGCTCAACATCGCGGGCACCATCGCGCAGGCCATCGCCACTACGGCCATGGGCTTTGCTCAGGCCAGTGCGAACGAGGGCAAGAACGGCAATCTGTGGGAATGGGTGGCCGCCTCGGCGGTGGGTATGGCGCAGCTGATGGCCATTATCAGCGCCGTGAAGGGCTCGACGGGGTACGCCACGGGCGGTATCGTCGGCGGCAACTCCTATACGGGCGACCGCATCCCCGTGAGAGTGAACTCGGGCGAGATGATCCTGAACCGCTGGCAGCAGAAGCGTCTGTGGGACGTGGCCAACGGGCTGGGAAATGTGCCTCAGGTCGGGAGCGTGCGGCCCTCGATCGGCGCTGGCAGCATCGCGCAGGCGACGGTGCATGTGAGCGTGAGCGGGCGACTGGTGGGCCAGGGTCGGCAGTTGGTGGCCGTGATCGGCAACGAGCGGAAGGCGAGAGGCAAGGCTGGCTGGCGCCTGCCGTGGGAGTAGGTGCTTGCTGGTTTTTTGGAAAACAACTTGAACAACTTTTACAACAAGTAACAACGCTTCGCGGGGACATTGCCTCTTCGAGGCCTATGCTGACCAAGTGTTGCTGCAAGGGAAACAACAAGAACAACGCTTCGCCCTGCTTTCGACTTCTGCAAAATCGAGAAAAGCCCCCGACACGCATGGACGCGTGCCGGGGGCTTCGGATTATAGAGAATATGAAAGATGTCCGGCTTAATTTTTCAACCTGCCCATGATGTAGAGCAGGACGAGGAGGAGGACGATGAGGACGAAGGCGATGTAAACGGAATAGCCGAGGACGGCCCTGTCGAGCGGTCGCCGATCGGTCTCTATGTGCTTCTTCTGTACTGCTGAGATCGTGTCGGTACGGCTGATCAGACGGCAGGAGTCGGTGTCGATGGCGGTGGAGTTGGCTGCCCGGGCCTCCTGACGGGAGGACGTGGAGGCGGTGGAGCCGTCGTGGTAGCGGAAGCGGCGGGCGTTGATCCAAACCTCTGTAAAGGTGGTGTCGGCCTGCTGCCATGTGGCCCGTCGGTAGTGGGCCGCCGTGGTGTCGGCGGTGGTGGTCTGCTGGCGCACGGTGTCGCGGCTGGCCGTATGGGCCGTGGCCGTGTCGATGCGGACGGCGGCGTGGGTCTGTGTGGCCATGGCGTCGGCCGTGGTGGTGGCCGTGGATCGCAGGTCGTCGGTGACGGTGCGCCGGGAGGCGCAGGCCATGACGGCGATGATGAGCGCCAGGACGGCTATGATGTGGAGCGGCTTAAATGTCTGCATATTCTTTGATGGCGTTGAAGCATGGGCAAACTTTTTGCCACTTCTCGGGCGAGTATTCTCCCCAGATGGATCGGTGGCCGAGGATGAAGGCCTTGGGGTATCGGCTATGGATGTCGGCGAGGAGGGCGCGCAGCGCGGCCTTCTGCGCAGGCGTGCGGGTGTCCTCGATATGGGCGCTCCCTACGTCACGGGGATTAGCCTTGTGAAGGCCTATTCCTCCGATGTAGGCCACATGGATGGCGTTGGCGTTGTGGCCTCGGACGCCGTTGGAGGCCTTGTCCTCTGGCTGGAGGCTGACGACTTCGCCGGAGGGCTTGACGACGTAGTGGTAGCCCGGGTTGGTCCACCCGATAGCCTTCCATCCGGCGCGGAGCGATTCGACGGAGGCGGTGGGGAGGGTGGCCGTGCAGTGGACGAAGATGTGTTTGATGGTTCTCTTGTTCATGATGTTGTTACTTTTGGTTGGAAGGACCAGGGACGGGAGAGCCCGCCCCTGGCGGTGGTTACTTGGCAGCTGCGACGGCTGCATCGACCTCGGAGGTGGTCATGGCTACGTCGCCGCCGTCGATCTCCTTGAGCGTGGTGGCATCCACGGCGTAGTAGGCCTTGCCCGTGGAGGTGTCGAGGTAGATCTTGTGGAGATAGAGCTGCTTCTTGGTGGCCTCGTCGGGCGTGGCAATGTTGAAATCCTTCCAGTTGCCGTAATACTTGCTACCATCGCTGGCGATGATGGAGTCGATGGCCACGGCGCCCGGCGTGGTGCTGGGGGTGGCGGACTTGACGATGACGAGGGCCACGACGGACGTGGTCGAGGTCTGCTGGAGGGTGGGCTTGGAGGCGAGGAAGCCATCGAAGCGGACGACGTCGTAGCCCGCCACGTTGAGCTGGTCTCCCAGTCCGCCACCTGTGCCGCCCGTGAAGTCTTCGAGGGCCGAGACGCGCTGGTCGAGGGCGTCGTTCTGCGCCTTGGTGGCGAAGGTGGTGCCCTTGGTGAGCGTGACGGTGTCGCCGCTGACCGTCATCCCCGTCACGGCGTTGCCCGATCCGCTGACGGAGGGCGTGCCGATGATCTCGGCCTTTGACCATGAAGTGGTGCCGGAGGTGGAGCCGTCCTTGGTGGTGGCACCGATCTTGAGCTTCATCGTGTGGTTGTGGGCTGAGGGCGTGAAGGTGGAGGGCTTGCCCGTGACGCCCGACCATGGTACGGAGGCGGCGGTGCCCGCTGCGTACTCCATGTAGCCTGCCGAGGTGGAGAGCTTGCTCTCATCGACGACGATATACATGCGGCCCGTGGCCGTCACCTTGACGGTGTCGCCGAGCTGGACCTGGGAGGTGGTGAGCTTGTAGCGGGCCGCGTCGTCGGCGACGGTGACGACACGCTCCAGGGCTCCCTGCGGGATGTGGGAGATGTCGATGACGCCCGTGATGCCCGAGGCGGGCACGGTGTCGGCTGCTTTGGCTGCGTTGACTTTGACGCTGGGGATGACGTCGGTTTTGAGTTGGTTAACAAGGCGGGTGACGCCTTCGGAATTGAGAAACTTTGCCATACTATTTTATGAATTTAAAGTGATGAATAATTATACTTTTGTTGTTGTCGTTTTGTTGTTGTCATTTACGAGGCCGAGATGCGCTGCCATAGGACGTAGCCCTTGGCCAGATATTGGCCGCTGCGCCCATTGGTGCAGAGCGTGAACTGATAGACCGAGGCGGCCTGGAGCGTGACGGCCCCCTTGATGGAGGTGATGCCACCGAAGGAGACGGTGCAGGTCTGCGCGCCCGTGATGACGCATCCACGGTAGAGGCCGTATCCGCGCGTGATGTCGGTATTGAGGAAATTGATCCAAAACTTCGCCCCGGCTGAATAGGTGGCGGCTGTGAGGTCGAGGATGAGCTCCTCGGAGCTGGTGAAGTTGGAGACCTGGGTGGAGGTCGATGTGGGGCGCTCGTTGCGCACTGTCGGGAGGCTGGCTCCCTTGGTGAGCGTGAGGGTGTGGCCGCTGATGGATGCGGCAGAGACGGCCTGCCCCGTGCCCGTGACGGAGACGGAGGAGACGCCGTTGGTGATGCCGTAGCCGGAGAGGGTGGTGGCCTTGACGGCAAAAATCGTCTTTAACTTGGTAACGAGGCGCGTGACGCCTTCTGAATCGATGAATGATGCCATGGTGTATGTGTGGAGTGATTGGTTATCCTACTGTGATGATACGGGCCGATGGCGTGACGGTGGTCACGTCGGCTGATCGCTTGGACTTGTCGATGATGGTGGCCGAGCGCTTGGACTTGTCGATGAGGGTGGCGGAGCGGAGGGTCGTATCTACAAGCGAGGCGGAGCGGAGGGTCGTGTCGATGAGCTCGGCCGCCTTGGGCTCTTTCTCTTCCTCTTTCTCTGTCGTCTCTGCTACAGGCTCTGCTACTGCTGCGGGTGCTTCCTCTTGGGATGCTGCCTCCTCTTGGGATGCTGCCTCCTCTGCTTCCTCTACTTCCTCTGCTTGGGCAGTCTCTTCTGCTGCTGGTGATGGCGAGGCGGGCGACTTGGCGGGCGAGGAGGAAGAGGGACGGGAGGCTGCCGCCGTGATGGCGTCTATCTCGTCGAGGGGTATGGCGTCGGCTATGACCTGGCCGGTGGTGTCGGTGACGATGGGTCGGAGCTCTGCGCCCGTCCACCAGAAGGGACGGTCGTCGTCCTGGCAGACGTAGAGGTTGCCCGCGGCGGGGGAGAGACCGTCGTTGTAGAGCGAGCGGCCCTCCCAGTTGTCGTAGAGCTTAGGCGGTGCTGATGAGGAGACGGGCTCGGAGGAACGCTCAGCCACGGCGAAGCGTGCGGCTGAGCGGACGAACCATACCTCCAGCGGGAGGGCCGTGGCGGCTGAGGATGGCGAGATCTCGCCTGAATCCATGAAGCCACGGAAGGGGAGCACCCGTCGGTCCGTGGCCGAGGATGGGCCCGCGGTTCCGTTGAGGTAGGCACGGACCACCTCTGCCGTCACCTTCGTCTGTCGGCTGCCGTTGGCCGTGGCCGCCTCGATGAGGAACTTGTCGCCGTCCCAGACGGAGGCGGTGAGGGAGAAGTCTTGCGAGATATTCATTTTTCTTCTTTTTCTTCTTGAACTACTGGAGCGTCTTGCCGACCCATCCGAAGGGCGAGGCACCACGCCCGACGAAGACGAGATAGACCATGCGCTTGGCGCAGGTGTAGGTCTTGTTTTTGAAGGTCGTGCCGTCGATGGTGAGGGGCTGCGCGCCGGGGTCGATGGTGAGATTGTAGGACCCACAGGGCAGGAAGAGGTAGCAGTCGCCGTGCTGCGGGTTCTTTGGCAGGGCGACGGTGGCTGCCGCTATATTGACGAGGACGGCGCCCGAGCGCACATAGACCCGCTGGCCGTTGGAGTAGGTCGGCGAGCCCTGGGGCAACGGATGGGGCACGTTGTAGGCGTCGCTGGTATCGACCAGCTGGACCGAGCCATCGATGAGGACGGGCTCGGGTCGGTGGCCACGGGTGATGCCCTCGATGATGTCGAGCGCCGTGCCCGGGTAGAGGTCGTTGGGGTGGCCAGTGAGCTGGAGGGCGACTGGCCAAAAGATGTCCTTTCCGCTGGAGGCCCCTATGGCTCCCACGATGTTGGACTGGGTGTCGAAGACGACGCGTCCATCTTCGGAGCGTGAGGACTGGGCCGTGATGGACTTCGGCGTGATGGTGACGCCGTTGCGTGCATCGTCGGCGTTGGTCAGTCCGCCGTCTCGTATGACGAAGCCTCCGATGGAGCCCGAGGTGGCGTGGATGGTGCCCGTGAGGTAGGCCGAGGAGGCGAAGAGGTTGCCCGCCTCATCGACGGCGAAGGTGTAGGTGGAGCCGTTGAAGCCCGACCCGTCGGGATAGGGCTGAGCCGCGCCCGCCCAGAAGGGGAAATCGCCACCCATGCCCGCGTAGGGTGCCGTGGCGTGCTTCTTGCGGATGGCGATGGCATTGCCCTGGAGAAAGTCGATGCGCGCATCGCGGGCTATCAGGAAGGAGAAAAAGGCCGAGTCGGCATTGACGCCCACGGAGCGCCAGTGGTCCGTATCGGCGGGCGGGAGGGCGTGCTGGGCCGCCTGATAGACGTAGGACTGGACGCAGCGATAGACATCCCATCCGCTCTTGGCCGTGTCGGAGGGCACGGCGTAGAAGTCGAGGTAGCAGAAGCCGTCGGCGGTGATGGTGGAGCCGTCGTAGTAGTGCTGCCCCTCGTCGAGGCGCTGGTAGATGCGCGATGTGCGCCCGTTGGCTCCCGCCTGTCCTCGGTCTCCCTTCTCTCCCTGAATGCGTCCGAGGTTGGCCCAGGCCGTCTCGGTGGCCATCCACACGTCGCCCGAGAGGATGTAGGCGTCGCCCTGCTGCGTCGTGATGGACGCCCACGCCCCGCTCATCTGACGCACGGCGACGGGCAGGCCCTCTGCCCCCGTATCGACGAGGAAGATGCCATCGGGCGCAGGCGACGGGAGCGAGGCCATGTTGGTGACATGGCCGAAGGCCGTGCCCCTGAGGGTCCACGACTTGCCGTCCTTGCCGTCGAGGCCATCCTCTCCACGCTGGCCACGGTCGCCCGTCAGGCGGACGTAGGAAGAGAGGGGCGAGAAGGTCTGGAGGCCTCCCGCCTGCTGCTGCCAGTCGGTGAGCTCTATCCAAAGGTAGGGGCGGGCTTCGGTGGTGGCGAGGGGTACGTCCTGCCATGTGGCGACGTCGTCGGGCGGCGTATGGGGCGAGGCGGTCGTGGCCCGGGCTGAGAGCGCATAGCGCCGACGCGTGCCATAGGCCGTGCCGTCCCTGCCTTGCTCTCCACGGTCGCCGTCGGCGATGACCTTGATGGTGAAGACGTAGGTGAGGGCGGCCCGTCCCTCGCAGTCGATCGTCACCTCGACGTAGGCCGTGGGGCGTGAGGAATACTCGACGCTGTCGATGTAGAGCGTGGAGTGGTCGAAGTGGGCCGTGCATCCCACGGGCAGACAGAGAAGACGGTACTGCCCCGTGGCGGGTGAGACGGACGCATCCTCCAGACAGGTGAGCAGCGTCTGGCCGCGTCGGACCTGTATGGACGTATGGAGCAGCCACGACTTGGAACCATCGGCGAGCGTGGAGACCACGGGCTGCTTGGGCTGGCCCTTGGCATCGAGGGCGAGCGTGTCGGCGAGGTTGTCCACCGAGTAGGTGTAGGGGTTGGGGTCTCCGAGGTCTGCGAGCTGCTTGAGGTGGCCGTCGAGGTAGATGCTGTTGGCGTAGACCGAGTAGCCCGAGAAGTCCATCCCGGGGACGGGCGAGAAGGCGCTGAGGTCGCCCACCTGCATGCGTATCTGCTTCGAGGAGAACTCCCAATCGGAGACGCCCGTAAGGAATCGCTCGTAGGTGAGCGTGGAGTAGCGGGAGGACTGGCGGGCGGTGTCGGTACGGTTGCCATAGCAGACGAAGTGCATGGCGGCGGTGGGGTGCATCTGGCGCGGGTAGTTGACAGAGACGGGGCGGAGGCGGTAGGACACCTTGCCATTGTGGAAGGTCTGGCCGGTCTCAGCGTCCGTGTAGTCTTCGACGGCGGTGATCTCCCAGTAGGCCGTATAGAATCCTGCAAAACGGAAGTTGCCGTGGTTGTCGTCGGCGCTTTCCGATGCGTTGTCGGCAGCGGTCTCGGAATGGTAGATGCCCATGCAGACGTCTCCGACGGCCACCGTGCCTATCTCCCCCGCTTCGAGATGGAGGAGGGCCGTGCCCGTGGCATCGGCGGCAGGCGAGACGGAGCGGATGATGCCGCCACCCGGTGCCCGCCACTGGTTGCCCACCTGCACGGAGACCCGGTTGAAGCGCAGTTCGGGCACCTCCAGGAAGCGCCGTAGCGTCAGCGAATCGAGCTCCGCCGAACCGTCGGGACGGATGCGCCCACCGTGGCCCGTGAGGCCGTCGGCAAAGGTGCCATCCTCGGAAAACGTCGTTTCACCCCGCACGATGGCCACCGTCTGGACGTCGAGGCTGTCGGCCTGCAGGCTGCCGTTGACCGTGGAATCGGCAGAAGCCGTGAAGCCTTTATGGAGCGTGATATGGCCCTCAGCCGTGTCGTCGTTGACCTTGGAGAGGAAGAGCGAGCGGGCGTTGTCCCATAGGGCATTGATGCGGTCGGCCACCTCGTTGATCCACGCGCGGACCTGCGAGACGAAGGAGGCGGGCACGCCCGAGGTCTCCTGCCCCTGCACATGGATGGTGGTGTGGGTTGAGGATTTGCTTTTATCCTTTTTGCGGAAAAGTCTGATACCAATCATTTGCGCTTTTTGATTAAAGTGAAACTCGAACCGCTCTGCTACTCCTCCTTCATCCGCACCTGCGACGTGGCGGACTGGAAGTCGTAGCCCACGGCGATGACGGAGAAGGTGCGCCCGTCGAGGGCGGGATGGGTGAAGCGGGCGAAGGGCGAGGGGAGCAGCCCGTCGAAGTCGAAGGAGAGCTCGATGCGCGGGACGTGGTACTCCTGGTAGTAGGAGTCGATGTAGTCCCGCTCGGCCTTGACGGCGATGGGCGGGACGGCATCGGATGCTGCTTTGAGCCAGTCGAAGATACGCAGGACGGCGTCGCCCGTGGTGAGATCGACGGCCACGGACGGCGCTACCGTGTTTGCGCAGCCCAGCTCCTCGCACTCCGAGGTGGTGAGGGCCGAGTGGATGCGCATCTCGAGGTCGTCCTTCTTGTTGACAAAGTCCTCATCCGTGTCGGACATGAAGCTGTGTTCGGAATCCGTGTCAGCTCCCGCCATGCCATTGTCGGAATGGAGCTCTATCTTGAGGTCGCGCACCATGATGGAGGAGACGCGCGAGAGGATGGGGACGGTGGTGGCGGTCCACTTCTCCTTGCGGAAGAAGGTGCGGTGGCGGCGTGTGATCTTGTCGAACTGCGCATTGAAGACGGGCCCGAGGATCTCGAAGTGGACCCGCCCGCGGAGGTGGTCGGCATGGCGCACGGGGATGGCCATGCCCTTAACGTCGAGGCCGAGGGTGTAGTCGATGTTGTTCTGGATGTCGAACTGGGTGCCGATGATCTTGTCGCCGATCTTCGGGTCGAATCCGATGGTGATGGTCTGCGCGTAGTATTCGTCGAGGGCCGCATCCTCGTCGCCCGGGTGGGCCGCCCGGCATTGCGCGAGCGTGCGGAAGGGCTTCCAGCTGATGTTGTTGATGTGGCCATAGCGGACCACCACCTCCTCGCCGTCGATGGTGACGGTGCGGTTGCCGTCCTCGTCGAAGTCCTTATCCTCGACGGCCACCTTGTCGCCGACACGGAGCATGCACTCCAGCGCCCCTATCTTGGAGACGTTATCGACGGAGGAGCCTACACGGGAGTAGGAGAAGGCGAGATCCTGGGCGTCGTCGTCGGTCCAGGGGTAGAAGCCCTCCCAGGCGTTGAGGTAGGGCTGGGCGAACGGGTTGTCGGACTTGACGGGCTGGGTGGAGACGGCACCGTAGTCGGTGGTGGCCTCCTGAGGCTGGGGCTGGCTCTTGGGCGTGTCGGCCCTCCACCAGCGCATGGAGAGGCGGCGCTCGCCGTCGCGCCCCTTCACCCATCGGACAGGGTCGTACTGGGCTCGGTTGAGATAGTTGACGGACTGGCGCAGGACGGGGTTGAGGATGATGGCCCCCGATATGACTATGTAATTCTTCGTTTCATCGTCGGAGGGCGAGTAGATGCCGCCCGCCGCATTGCCGTCCCATGTGGCCACGGGTGCCGCCCGGCGGAGGTCGTCGGGCTGGGGGTAGGTGGTGGCCTCGTCGTCGATGAGGTTGCCGTTGACGGAGACCACGAGGTAGTCGGCCATCTCGACGGTGGAGGTGGGGGAGTTGTCGGTGGCTGACGCCTTGCGGTCTATCTTTCCGACCGACAGGATGGCTGCTCCTATCTGCTTGCGCAGGAGGCCCGGTATGCGCTGCTGGTCCTTCTTCGTGCCGGTCCACTGGCGGACGCCCCCGCTGCCGTCGCCCGTGCCGATGCGCCATCCTATGGCCGACTTCGCCCAGAGGAAATACTCCACGGTGTGGGCGCCGTCGTAGGTGGTGGGCTGGTCGCTGAGCAGGGCCTGAAAGGCCTTGGAGGACGTGTCGCCCGTGCCTGCTGCCCAGAGGCTGGTGGCGTAGAGCTGCTTGCCCGTGAACATGGGGACCAGCGCGTCGGAGGATAGCGGTGAGGCCACGACGTCGGTGGTGTCGGCGGGGTTGACGTCGAGGACCAGCCGGTTGTAGGTCTCGCCCATCTCCATGTCCATGCGGGTGCCGAAGACGGTGCTGTCGGAGAGGGTCTGCGGGTCGAGGCTCTGGACGAAGTCGGGCGCGCCACCTATGAGGCATCGCCACTGGATGGAGGGCTGCCGGAGGCTCTCCCAGGAGAAGACGAAGAAGTCGAGGCCCTGCTGGACGATGTGGAGGTTGAGAAAGCGGAGCATGTGCTCCAGGGTCTCCAGCATGGTCATGGCGTCGTCCTCGTCCTCGCCGATGAAGACCGTCTCGGCCACTCCCACCTCGGAGAGGATGGAGAAGCGGCGTGAGGCGTCGGAGGCGAGGGCCTTGCTGCCGTCGTAGTAGAGGCGGTAGGGGAGGTCGGCGCAGGGGGTCTCGCTGAGCAATTCCTTGATGATGGCGAGGAAGGATCGGACGGAAGACGCCTCCCTGACCTTCTGGAAGGAGACCCCGGGCGCGCCGATGTGGGCGTAGGTAGCGTATTGCAGGGAGGAGAGGGCGTCGATGAGCGGGAGCTCGATGTCGTTGGAGAGCTGGCCGCCCGAGAAGTCCTGCGAATACTGGCGAGGCTCGACGCATCCGACGAAGCGCGTGCGGGAGGTGCCGTCGGCCTCAGCGACCGAGACCGTGACGACGGCGTCGCGGCAGGCCCGCTGGTAGAACTCGGCGCGGTAGTCGGTGGTCTCCAGGCGGAGCGTGGCCGAGGACTGGAGGACGACATCAAAGGTGTCGTTGAGCCCGCTCTCGGTGGTGAAAGCCTCGGTGGCCGGGAACCACAGGCCCGCCTCGTCGCTGCCTATCTCTATCGAGGTGAGTGTGTCGCGGCGGGTGATGATCTCGACCGTGACGGCGAGGCCCGCGCTGTTGAGGAATGTGCCGTGGATTCTCATTTCTTCTCTTTCTCCTTCTCTTCCTTGGTGGTGTCGGTGGACAGGTTGGACAGTCGGTCGTTGACCTCGCTGAGGATGGCCTTGCGGGTGGACGAGACGTACATGGTGAGGCCGAAGACGGAGCCAGCGTAGAGGATGGTCTGTGCGAAATACCACAGGACGGAATCCTCGATCGTGTAGTTGCTCAGGAAGAAGCTGAGGAACGAGAGGACGATGCCGCTGGCGAGCATGATGCAGGCCGAGGCGTACTGTATGGCTTCCTTGCGGTCTTTTGTCATATTGGCTTTTTTAGTGTTCGGCAAAAAAGGCCATATCGGCGCCGAGCATGAAAAACCCCGAGGGAATCCCCCGGGGTCTGCGTCCGTAGGCGCGGACGACTTCTGTCTTAAGTGTAATGAACAACTTGCCTAAATGGTCTCTGCCGCACGGCGGATGCGTTCGCTCAAATCGAAAAGCGCACCACGCAGTTGCTCTTTTTCATTTGCCGTGAATCCTCCGACGCCGCCGTTTCCGTCGATTCCGTTGAGCTTATGGTATAGCCATGATGCCGAACGGTCGAAATACGTGTTTGCAATCTCTCTCCATGACACGCAGAGGAGTATGTCCTGTATGCGTTGTTTTACTGCGTTGTCCTTGTCTTCCTTTTCCATAGCGATGACTGTTGATGTGGCGACCCTTGCGGGCCGCCTTGTTCTTTACTTTCGAGAGGTTATCTCATCAAACAACTCTTGTGCGTACCATAGCAACTGTGGGTAGCCGTTTGGGAAACTTCTCTTGTACATTCTGATGGCCTCAATCAGCTCATCTTCTTCTTTTGTTAGTTCTTTTTTCATTGTTCATTGCTTTCTTAAGACACTACAAAGGTACTATAAAAATTCGTACTACGCAAATTTTATAGTAGTTTTTTTTGAGAAAAAGAAGAAGATGGTGTATCGGCGCCGAGGCGCTCGACGATGCGCTGCTCGCGCTCTGAGAGCGGGATATGGATAGCCCGTTTGGCTTTGGCTTTTGCTTTGGCTTTGGCTATGGCTTTTGCTTTGGCTTTTGCTTTGGCTATGGCTTTTGCTTTGGCTATGAGGAAATGGTCGCCGAAGAGGCCTCCCCGCTTTGGATGGAGGTCGAGGGAGCGGACGCGGACGCACTCGGATCGTCGGACGGCGAAATCTATCCCGCCATTGCAGATCGTCTGGAGGTCGGAGACGGAGAGCAGCTCGTCGGGCGTTTCGTAGATGGGCAGCTCCTTCTTCTGATTCTGAGACGGGCAGGCGCGTATGAGGTCGTTTAGGCGCGGGGCCGTCATCATGGCGACGTCGGGGAAGAGCGACGAGGCGAAGTTGAGACGGACGATGGCGCCGTTCTCGAACGTGACCCCGCAGTTGATGATGACGGCGGTGGCAAAGGTAGAGACGGAGGCGATGGTCATTCCGGGACCGAAGAGGAAGAAGGGAATGTGGCGGGCGGCGTAGAACTTGCATATTTGGGAAAATATGGAGAAGGGCGGGTTGTCGATGACGATGCCATTCTCTGGGTATTCTGCCCGCTCGTAGTCGCCACCAGGATAGAAGGGGCGGAGGATGGTGTGGGCGTCGGTGAGCTTGCCCTCCTCGCGCAGATACTGGAGCACGGCCTCATAGACGTCGGGCGGCGTATAGGTGTCGTCGGTGGTCTTGGGGAGGTCGCGAAACTTGGCGATGTAGGATTCGTAATCGTGGAAGACGATGGGGTTGCGGCTTCCGCCTTGCTGCACCTTCGGCTGATCGGACGGACGCTGGGGAGTATCTTCGGGGAAGAGGTTGAGCTGTTTCATTTTTTTTGTTTTCTTGTTTTTAAAAAAAATGCGGCCACGATTCTCACGAAGGGCGGCCGCGGTGGTAAATTAAGATAACACAAATTGCCTATGATAGAATAAGACGAATTTTCGATAGGAAAAACGGAGGGCGGACGCATGGTGCATTCCGCCCTCCTGGGCTTGCCAAACGCCTCAAGTGTATCGCTATCGACGGTAGAAACGGAGGGGAGGGGGACTGCGAGCCTCCCCTCTCTCCTCCTGCTGGTGTTCCTAAACCATCGATAAATGGGGGTAGGTCTGAGAAAAAGAAAGGGGGTGCGCTATCCTCACGGACTGCGACCCCGACTGGTAAATTACACTGTCAATAAATCATCCTGAAAAATAATCTAAACCTTAAAAAACCTATGGAATGAATGTCGGTAGGTTTGAAGAAAAAGGGAGTACGATCCTCGCGGACACCTCCCCATTGTGCAAAAATAACCAAAAATCAATAGGTAAGTCTTGGAATAAGGGAAAACCCGCGATCCTCGCGGAGGGCGGGGGTAGTCATAACCATGAAGAGCGGTGGCCACCGCCGTGGCCTCCTTATCTCTACAAAACATTAATTGAATCTGAGTATTTAACTAAAAACAAACAATTATGGATAAACATCAATCGTAAATAACACACACTAAATATCGTTTCGTCGGTCGCGGTCTGAGGATAGGAAAAGAAAAGGCGCACGATCCTCGCGGACGGTGGCCTTGATAAAAACTCTTACGAGTAAAAATGATAACAAAATAAATGGAAGGACGCGCGGTCCTCGCGGATGGCGCGCCCAGTGGATTCTCTGCAAAATTATGAGACTATATGAAAATATAAGAATTTCCAAATAAAAGCGGGCGGGGACGAAGGAATCGTTTGTGCACTCACTCGATCGTCCCGCCCGCCCGGTTTTCCTAAGACCGCGCACTGACGTGTAGGGGGAGGTTTGAAGGGGAAAACTGGGGAGGGCCTCACGGCAGTCCCCAGAAATGGTAAGTAAAATAAAACTGTCATTAGTCTTACTGCATACTTTCCAAAAATTTAAAGTTTGAACATCGTGTGAATTACTCTCTGATTATATCATTCGTCGGCGGGGACGACCTTGATGCCATGGGTAGCGGCACGGGCCTCTGCGTGGGCCGATCGTTGCGTCTGGTGGTCGTAGCAGAGGACTGAGGCGTCGTCCTCGGCATAGAAGTAGTTGAACCTCTCGCGCATGAATCGCTTGTAGCTATGGCCAGCAGGCGAGAGCTTCGAAATCCGCAGTCGTGTCTTCCGTGGCAGTCCTGACATGGCGCGGAAGCGCTCCATCTTGTAGAGGCGCCTCAGTTTCTGTCTGAACATGGGGAGGGCGGACGCCCGGAACCGGTGCGTCTCCTCCTTGGTGCGACGGCAGCCAGCCTTGTGGAGCATGTTCCTGACCGTCTCGATGGAGACCCCGAAGTGGTCGGCCATTTCCCGATGGGTGAACTCGTGGAAATGGTCGATGCACCATTGCCGGTCCTCGGCGCTGAGCTGGCTCTTCCTACTCATGGGCCTCTGGGTTGACTGTCGTCGAGGTTGGGCCGAGGCCGAAATACTGGAGATGGTCTTCCACGCTTCCGTACAGCTCCCGCTTCTCGGGCGGCAGCTCGGCATAGGCGGCGCGGATATTCCGCTCGATGCGCTCGTTGTCGAAGATGCTGCGCGTCATGTCCAGGAAGACGTATTCGGCCATGTCGCCTATCTTCGCGTCATACTTAGCTGTGTCGATGCCGTACTTCTCGCGCAGGAGCCTCTTGGCGAAGCTGATGACGTCGTGGAGGGCGAAACGGCTGTACGGCTTGGCCCAATTGATGCCCGAGAGGCTGAACTCGGCTTTGATGATTTTCTCCGTCACGGTCGTCTGATAGACTGCCGTGGCGTATATCTGCGCCACGAAGGCCATGTCGAGGGCCGTGGCGGGCTCGTGCTCCTGCTTGAAGACGTCGTAGCAGGCGGAGCGGAGCTTCTCGATGGCCGCCGACTGGTCGCCGACGACGCAGCCGTTGTAGATCTCGATGAAATCCTTGTCGGCGAAGCGCTGGTGGTAGGTGGTGGCCTGTCGGAGGGCGTTCTTCATCCGCCGGAAGTAGTCGGCGGTGGTGGCGTCCTGCTGGGCTGGGCGGTGGAACCTGAACCAATCGACGCAGCCGAGGTAGACCTGATAGACCACTTCCGCCACGCTGCCGGCGTGCATGATGAGGAAGTGCTCGAGTTTGTAGCCCGAATCCGAGATCTGCTCGCCGCTCAAGCGGGCTGGCACCGTCAGCTGGAAAGAGATGCCGCGGTCGTCTTTCAGCCTGATCGTGCGGAAGGCCTGGAAGTGGCTCAGCTGGCCCATGCTGCGTATCTGGAAGCCGCTCATAGGTCGCCTCCTTCCTGCTGCTGATTGTCGCGGCGCATGCGTCCGAGGATGAGGGCGATGATCATGGTCACGCCGATGGCGAAGAGCATGAGGGCGAGGATGACGACGGTGATGGTGGGGAGCAGCACCCATGGCCAGGGCCAATCGACGATGCCGAGCAGTCGGAGGGCGAGGGCCTGGAGGATGATGAATGCGGTGAGCGTGTTGCGCATAGTTTTTGTAATTTTTCTAAATGCTAAAACGAATAGTTGACGGAGAGGCCCGCGCGGGCGAGGAAGCAGCGCTTACCCGTGGCGATGCGTACGCGTCGGGTGATCTTGCTCTCGTTGTTGACGGAGTTGCGCTCGGACATGTGGAGGAGCATGATGTCGCGGGTCTGGGAGAGGTCGGCGGAGCGGAGGATGGCGACGGCGTTGGCCACGGAGAGGTGGCTCTGCCTGATGCGGTCCTTCTGTGCCGAGGGGATATCGGAGAGGTGGAGGATGTAGTCGTCGTAGTTGGCCTCGAGCATCCAGTGGACCACGCCCGTGAAGTGGTAGGGCGTGTAGCGCATGCCCTGTGGCGTGAGCTCTTCGCGGGAGAGCGATTCGCAGTCGGTGGCGAAGAGGATGCGTCCCGTCTCGGGGTGGTCGATGACGAAGCCGACGTTGGGGCATCGGGTGCCGTCGGGGTCGTAGTGGATGAGCGGGAAGGGGAGCACGCGGAAGCGCCCGACGGTGGCCCATCGGCCCGGGGTGATGGTGGTGGAGAAGGGGTCGTGGATGGCGCATCGCTCCATGACGTCGGCCGTGGCGAGCACGGGGACGCCACCCTCCGACCACTGGCGCGCATAGGCGGCGTGGTCGGCGTGGCGGTGGGAGACCAGGAGGCCCGCGAGGCGGGAGAAGTCGGACCCGAAGCAGGCGTACATGCGGGCCTCGGGGCGCACTCCCGCCTCGATGATGAGGGCCTCGGTGGGAGAGTGGAGCAGGTAGCAGTTGCCTGCCGACCCGCTCCCGAATACTGTCATCTGCATAGGCTACACGGGACACTTACGGGTCTTGGCGTCGTCCGCCGTGTCGCTGCCTATCTCCACGGCCTCTGCCTCCTCTGCCTCGTTGGCCGCCTGCTCGAAGGGGTCGATCGGGGCGGTGGAGGCCGAGCGGGGCGGGAGCGCTTGCTGGCCGGGGGCGGGGGTGTTGGCCTGATCGCGCTCGGTGGTGGCCGTCTGCGTGGCCATGAAGTCGTCGCGGTCGTCGGATTCGGAGGTGAAGCCGTCGGCGGTGGAATCGAGGGCTATCTTGCAGGCGCGGGCGATCACGGTCTTCTTGGCCATCTGGTCTGTGAAGTTGCGATGGGCGCCGCTGTTGCCCTTGGCCGCTCCCTGTCCCCAGGCTGAGCGGATCATGTCGAGGGTCATGACCTCGATGTGGCGGGAGCCGTCGCGCATGATGACGACGGCGTAGGCTGCCACGATGTTGGCCGGGGTCATGTTCTGGATGGTGGTCTTGTGGGAGACGAGCTGGTAGCGTCCGTCCTCATCGACGGTGTAGGTGAACTCGTCGCCCTTATAGACCACCTGGGCGTTGACCGACTTGATGTCGGTGTCGCGCTTGGCCCGCATGAGCTTGCCGGTGTACTTCTCCCAGAAGGTGAGCTGGTTGCCCGTGGGGATGAAGTAGCAGTGGTGCATGGGGTGCTCGCCTCGGATCACCATCTCCAGCAGGCAGTTGGCTATGCTGGCGCGGGTGCAGGTCTGCGTGACGGGACGGTCTGCCTTGTCCTTGAGGCTCTGGAGGTAGAGCCAGGCCGACTTGAGGGCGTTTCCGACGTGGTAGCCGTCGGGGAGGGTCAGCTCGTTGGCCGCCTCCATCGTGGTGACGCGGTGGAGCACCTGGTCGGCGATGGAGCCTTCTTCGATGGTGGCCACGGCGGTGGGCTTATCAGTTGGTTGTGCTGTCTGTGTCATTATTTTTTGCTTCTTGTTGTTTTCGCATTTCTTTCAAAATGCCCGGGACCTCGTGCTTGAGGCCATTCTTGCAGGCCTCCGCCTCGTATTTTGCAAATTCACCATTGCGGAAGGCCTCGGACGTGAGGGCGAGGTAGATGTTGGCGACGTGAAGGGAAATTAGGTCATTTAGCTCGTCGTAGGTGATATTTACGGGGTCGCTCGGTTCGAGGCCTTGCGTCCTTTTACCAAGCGTCTCCATGACCGAAGCGGTTTTCTTGATGGTTTTCAGTGCGGCGATCTTATAGACGCCGGTGTCCAACAAATCGTCATTTAGCGCTTCGTTTACGATTCTCTGAGCTGAGTTAGTCTCTTCCATTTTCTTGCACCTTTTTGTGTATTTCTTTTTGTATTTCACGAAGAGCCTGAGGCATCATTCTTCTGCAAAACGAATGGCGGAAGTCAGAATCCGAAGCGAGGCGGAGCGTCGTGACGAGCATAGCTTTCTTTAGGCTGTTGAGCTCTTCGAGCGTGCAGGATACAGGCTCACCTTTCGCGGCCTGTGCCATTTTCTTGTTAATCGAATCCATGGCGTCATTCGCCATTTGCAATTCATCGCAGAACCATTTATCAATATTCACTATCTCTACCTCTGAGCCGCTCTCGTCGGTGTCGTTGTCCTCTTCTGTCTCGTCAGCGTTCTCGTGGGATTGATACATCTTGCCGACACAGTCGCTGCAGAAGGTTTCACGGAAGGATGGCAGGAAGCAGGCGATGCAGAGGTTGCCCTGGTAGTATTCCACTACCTTGAAAAAATCGCCGCAGGTGATGCTCATCGTCTCGTCTGATTCTCCGTGGCTGGCCTCGTTCAGGTATTCATCTACGAGGTCGGCGTTTCTTTTGACATCCTGCAAACTGTTGAGAACAATATGTTTTTCGGATGGCGGAAGGTTCTCTAATTCTTCTTTGCTCAGTCCGATGTTTATTTCAGTTGTTTTCTTCATTTTCTATAGTTTTTTGTCGGTTTATTCGAAAAGTGATGACGGTGCGATCTGCTCGACGTTGAGCTTCTTGGCCGGCGAGACCTCCAGGAGGATCTGCTGGCCGATGGTCGGGGCCACCTTGTTGACGGCCTCGGCGTTGTCGATGACGATGGGGGCGACGATGTTGTAGTGGCGGGCGAGGGCGTTGATCAGCTCCAGTCCCGCGTTGATGCGCTCGGAGGTGGAGAGGCCCGAGTAGGGCACGCCATCGACGCTGAGCTCGCAGTGGCCCACCTCGCGACCGTTGAGCAGCTCGCGGCTGAGGCGGAAGCGGACGGAGGGGAAGAGCTCGTTGACGCGCTGCTGGAGGTCGTTGGCCTCCATGAGCTGGAGGCGCTCGGCGGCTTCGAGGCGGGTCTGCATCCTGGCTATATCGCCGGAGAGGGTCGTGCGCTGCTTCTGCAGCTCTTTCTCACGGCGGACGTACTCGTCTATCTGCTTGCTGCGGTCGATGGTCTGCTCCAGCAGTCGGAGCTCCTTGCGGTAGGCCTGCTCCTCGGTGCGGAGGGCGGCGAGCTGGGGCGGTTCCTGGGCCTGCGTGGTCTGCTCCAGCTCCTTCATGCGCTGGTCTATCTCGCTGGAGAGGCGCTGCCAGTCGGCGGCGTCGTGGTAGTCGGCCTGCTCTATCGGCTCGGCCTCGGCCTTGCTCAGTCGCTCGCGTGCCTCGGGCATCAGTCGCTCTGCCGTGGCCATCTCCTCGCGGGCGGCGGCGCTGAGGTCCTGGAGGCGCTGCTTGGAGGCTGCGAGCTTCTTGCCCTCTTCGTCGAGGGCGTCCTGCTGCTTCATCTTGCGCTCGTTGAAGCGCATCTCGGCCTCCACGCGCTTCTGGTCGGCTTGGTCCTGAGGCAGGGGCTGGCCGCAGGTGGGGCAGACGGCCTCCTCGGCGTTCCATGAGAACGACAGTCGCTCCACCTCCTCCCATCGGCGGCGGAAGTCTTCCAGCTGCTGCTCCAGGTCCTTGAGACGGCGCTCGTGCAGTCCGAGCATGGTCTTGGCGGCGGTGTGGCGCTCCTCGGTGGCCTCCAGCTCCTCCTTGGCCTTGCAGACCAGCGATTGGTGGAGCGTGCTGGCCTCGCGGTTCTGCTTCTCAATGCGGTCCTCGATGGCTGCGCGCTGCTGGCGTAGCTGCTGGATGTAGGCTCGCTGGTCGTTGTAGCGGGCGTTCTCGGCCCTCACCACGCCCGCCATGCTGTCTATCTCCTGCGTCACCTGTCGCAGCTTCTCCTCGATGCCCTTGGCGTGGCGCTGGGCCGTCTTGCCGTCGGCGCCCTTGGCCTTCACCTGCTCGATGAAGCCCTGCACCTCGGAGAGGCGGACGGGGATGAGCTCCAGCTCCTTGCGCGTGCGCTGGAGGTCGTAGGCCAGTCCCTGACGATACTGGTCGATGGAGCGCTGGCCGAGCTCGTCGACCACCTTCATCGCCTCCTCGTCCTTGGCGGCTATCTCGGCCAGGGTGCGCGTGCCGACGATCTTCACCAGCAGGCGGTACTGCTGGTCCATCGGCAGCGAGGGGAAGTAGTCGGGCGTGGTCAGCGCGCGGAAGAGTTCCTCCTTGACGATCGTATCGACGTGGGACGAGAAGTCGGAGGACGGCAGCGGACGCCCGTCGATGTAGCAGGTGGTCTGGTGGCCGTCGAGCTGCTCGGTGGTCATGCCTCGCTTCTGCACCCACTTCTCCTGACGGCGGCGGCGAAGCGTGGTCGGCTGGCCGTCGATGAGCATTTCCAGCTCCACGCTCACGTCGAGGTTGTGGATGATGCGGCCCGCGTCGTCCACGGGGTCGATGGGGAAGGCGGTGCGCCGACGGCTGTCCTTGCCGAAGAGCACCCACGTGATGGCGTCGGCCACGGACGACTTGCCCAGGCCGTTGGCACCCGAGATGCGGACGGACCGTCCTTCGAGGTTGGCGTCGAAGCTGACCAGTCCGCGGAAGTTGCGGATTTTTACTTTCTTGAATTTGATTTCCATATTTTTGATGTAAATGGTTGGATATTAGGTTTTTAAAAATTGTTTGTTAGATATTTTCTCGAGCAGGTGTTGATAAGTCTTATCGTTAAGGAATTCCTCCATTCTCACCGCCTTTCTGAGTGTCTTAATGTCCTCGTCCGACAGGGGCTCGGCGTTTGAGGACTCGGCGTTTGAGGGCTCGGCAGGATGGAGATGGTGCTTTCTGCAATATGAAAGAATCAATGCCCGATTGATGTCCTCGAGTTCTTTTTCAAAATTCGCCTTATGCCAGGCGTACAGTCCTTTCAGTTCTGCGTAGTCTATCTGCGTGAGCTCGAGCGAGATTTCGGAGCGGGATTCTTTTATAAAACTCATTTTTTGGTTGTCCGTGACACGGCAGTAGCATTGCGTGAACAGAGTGAGGAAGATCTGGCTACGCCCGACATGGAACCTGTATCGCCTTTTCTTTGTTTCGTCGTCGAGTAGCCCCAGATCTATGCCGTTGGCGGCACAGAGACGCTCCAAGAGCCTCCGCGCGTTTCCCGACTCTCCTCCGCAGCCTCTTTCTGCGAGGGCCTTTAGCTTTTTCAGCTTGTCTTTCAGACTGTCGAAATCCTTGTTACTTTTCATGTTTATTGTTGCTGTAAATGATTGAGTGCTACATTTTTTCATAGACCGAGAGGCCCGTCTGGCGCTCGAAGAGTTCATGCACGCGGCTCCAGAATCGGGAGAAGGTCTCGTTGCCGTCGTGGCGTTTCAGTATCTCGGCATAGTTCTGACATTTCCACCTGATGTAGGCGGGCGACTGCAGCCGTCCGTAGCCGTTGCCGGCGTGCAGGAGGGTGTGGCCCTGCGGGCGGTCCTCCTGGGGTCCCAGCGGGTCGTAGCCCGGGCAGGTGGGCAGGTCGGGCTTCAGCAGCTTCTGGCAGCGCCGTGCCTCGTTTTTGCGGTCGAGCGTCTTGTGCTGGCAGGTGGCGCAGCAGCATCGGATGGTGATGCCGTGTGGGTTGCGGATGTATCTTTCCATGTTTTTGGGCTTGTTTCTTTGCTTCAAAAATTGCCGCTGACGGGTCTATAGTCGCTTTTGCGGGCATTTCTCCCCGTCGGTGGGCAATCTATCGCCTCGCTTCGTTTTCTTCGCTCTGCGGCGTGTTTCTGCGCTTTTTGTCGAAATGGCGGCGGATGACCTCGCCCAGATAGGCGGCTGCCTCCCGCTCGGAGGCGCATCGGATGGCCTGGCGCACGTTCTCGGGCGTGAAGACTTCGCAGAGGCCGACGCGCAGGCCGCCGTAGTAGGTCTCGCCCACGGCTTCCACCTCTTGGCGGTCCCGCTCTTCCTGCTCCCGCTCGGTGCGGCTGTCGGGGTCTCCGGGCACGCGCCTCACGAAGTGGCTATCCCTGCAGAAGCCATGGACGAAGAGCGGGTGCTCCGTGGCGGCTCGGCGGACGTAGCGGGCCAGTGCGATAAGGCCGTCGCCCTTGCCGCCTTCGGGATGGTCTCGGGATGCGTTCGGGACGGAGGCGCGGTCGGCGGCCTCGTGCCATTTCTGAGTGAACCGCTGGAAGCCCGAGACCACGTCGTTGAGGTCGAAGGACGAGAGGCTGCGCTTGTAGTCGCCATAGTTGGCCGCGTAGCTCATCAGCTGGTAGAGCGTGCAGCGGCGGGAGTAGCGGCCCATGAATTGGCCGACGGCCAGCTCCACGGCCTGCTGGGAGACGTTGAACGAGGCCGAAGAGAGCGAGGCCAGCCCGCTGATGGCGTTGCGGACAATGGCCCTCGGCAGGTCGGCGTCGTGGTAGAGCGTCGCCACGTCCTGGAGCGTCGGGCAGGGTCTCACGGCCACACGCCCGTCGATAGGACCGGCGAAGCGCTCCCAGTGGGTCGGAGCAAACCAGGCGTAAACGCTGGCGCCGTCGGGAAACTTCATCAGGAACGTGCTCCACTCATGACTTTCTGGAGTATTTTGCACGGTCGGCTTCGAGGGCGGCTGATAGGTCGGAGTGTCGTACATGGGCGGTTGTTCTTTGTTGGTTCTTCTGTTTCTCGAAATGGCGACGGGCCCAGTCGTAGAAGTGCTGACGATAGTGGCCCACGTCATTGTGCGGCGTCTTCTTGGCGTTCACCTCAGAGGTGAAGACGGCGAGAAGGTCGAGGAGGGTGCGCTCGTTGGTGTGGAGGTTGCTCGTTGCGTACTGGATGAAGTCGGCGTCGTTGGCTATCTCCACGCGGTAGCGGTTGTTGTCGACTTCCGAAAATTTACTAACGACTTCACGCGCATGAGGAGGAAGAGGAGAGAGTAATGAGGTATTATCCTCATTACTTCTTCTTCCCTTCTTGTTATACCTATTATTATGGGAATGTTTCACTTTCGTTTCACCTCTTGTTCCACTCTTCTTTTTATATTCTTGATAACTATCATATTTACAGATAGTTATAATAGTTACCTTTTGTTTCACTTCGAGTTCCACAAATCGTTCCATCTCAAGACGCTTTAGCCTTCGCCATATTGAAGTCCTCGATGTCCCGAGTGCTTCTGAAAGTTCTTTTGTAGTCGTTGCCAACTGCCCCCGCTTGATTGTCAGGCCCTTGTATTCCTTTCTCTCATGTGAAGCAGTAAGCAGCAGATGGACAAGCAGGTGTACCATGTGGGCGTCTTCGTACCACTCCCACTCCAGCAGCTTGCGATGGAGCTTCACCCAGCCGCCGCCCGGCCCTGTCGGATGCTCGGAGGATGGCGTGCGCATGATGTGTGGGAGTATTTATCGCAATAGCCTTATCGTCGCTGTTGCTATGAGTGCTACTACGTTGATTACGAGTGCGACCCACGCAAGTATCTCAGAGTTGCGGGCGCGGTCGTCGAGGTCATTCTTATCCATGACTATTTCCTTTCTTTTGGGTTATGGTTGTGATGATGTCGGACGCTTCCGCCCGGCCACTCTGCGTTCGTGGTGGCTTGTGACACCCAGACCGTGAGGCCTGGCCGCATTAGCCGGACTTTGATATAGGAGCTACACCGCGCCAATGACCTGGCGGGTCGCCTCAACCTACGTTCATCCATCGTCGGCTATGTCGTGCCCGCTCTTTGCGGACTGCTCCCGATGCTACTTCCTACGCTCACCGACGACCTGTAGTTAGCCGCCGACCCTTGCGGGCGGTAGTACGACCTCATCTCGTTGTGGATGGCTTGCGCGTGCGCCAGCAAGCGGGCGGCCTGTCTTCGATGAGCCGACAGGCGGGCTCTATGGGTTGGGGTGGCTTATTCGTGGGCTACTTCCCGCGCATCTCGCGCCACAGCTGGGCGATCGTGCTGCCCATCATGCCGAGCAGAAGGGCGAGGAGAACCGCTAAGATGATTGTATGTACCATTTTAACACATTTTTCGGCTCGCTCGAACCAATTTAAGACTTGTTAGTTTTTCGGGAGGGGGTCGTCAGAAAAAATGACCCCGTCGAGGATGATACCCACCCTCCGCACCTTTCCACGCGCAAAAATTCAAATTCCAGCCCCCGTGGGGGTTGCCTCGTTCTTGCGTGCTGGAGGTATGCGCCGCCGCTCTGTCTGAGATCGCATGTGCTCCTCGACGAGGGTCTCCTTGCGAAACATCACGCGGCAGGCTTTCGCCTTCCCGATCTTGACGTGGGTGAAGTAGGCCTTCTGTCTGAGCAGGTAGTTTTTCGTCAGTCCTACGATCTTGGCGGCCTCTTCGGCGCTCACCCACGTCCATTGCTCCTCGGGCTTCTCCGCCCGTCGCTTCTTGACGAAGGGCAGCACCTTGGCCAGTACGGCCTCCGCTACGTCCTCCACCAGTCGGCGATACTCAATCCTTGACAGTTCCATCGGCGCCCTCCTTCCTCTTGCGGGTGATCGTCATCCGCAGTTGCTCGTAGTCGCATCGGACCGTGAATCGGCAGTCCAGCACATGTTGCGACCTGTATATGAGCGACGTGGCGTTGATGATGTCCCGGGCCGCAGGCAGCTCGAAGGTCCGAGCCTTGCCGAATGGCAGCGCCCGGAGCTGCTCGCGGGTCATCTTCTCTATTGCTATCGGTTTCATATTCTTTTCTTTTGGGTGTGGGTGAGAGTGGGGCGGACGTTCCGCCCCTGGGGGAATCACGCTAAATTCTCATAGATATAGTCTCTTTCATCCGACGAAAAGCTGTCCTCTGATTCTATTTTTTTCAAGATCATCGCCCTGATCCCGATTTCTATCTGTATGTCAGCCAATGCTTCATAGAAAGGCCCTGCTTTCTTTTCTTTGAGGCCCCTCAGACAATCCCCCGCTACGTTTTCGAGACATTGCTTACAGCTTTCTTTTTCTGTCTTTTCACGTTCTAAGACATTCGCCATCGTGCTGAGCAACTCGGGCTGGTTGTTGACGTAGAGTTCGCAGAAGGTTTGCTTGTCCATATCGGGGACTGACATGTAGGCGTGTTCCACCTTTTCATAGTCGGGGTCGCTCATTTGTCGGATCCCCGTCAGCTTTAAAAACTCTTCCTTTGTCATAGCTTTATTTTTTTTATGTTACTTTTTTGTACTGATTTTGTTGCGCGGACGGCGGGAAATGCCTATCTTTGCAAATGGGTAGTCAGTTATATGACCAACCACGGGCGCAAAGATAGATATTTTATCAATACCCAACAAGGATTACCTTGATATTTTATCTATGTATTAACTTTAATTAACGTGATAATTATGAGGGAAAGATTCGAAAGGTTTGATAAATACATGAGGCTCAAAGGGTTAAACGATAATCAAGTCACCCAGCAATGCAGCCTCAGTCAGGGACTTTTAGGGCAAGCACGCACAGGCAAGAGTGACCTTGGTCCTGCAAGTATCAATAAAATATTGAAAATATATCAAGACTTAAATAAAGTGTGGCTCCTGACTGGCGAGGGTCCCATGCTGACCTCCGACATGTCCGGCTCGGTCCATCAGCAGAGCTCGGGCGACTACCCCCCGAACGTGAACGGTACAGGCAATGTGGTGGGCGGTGTCGGCGGTGGAGCGGTGGAAGACATGGCCACGGCCCTGCGAAAAGCCCTCGGAACGATAGAGACCCAGAGCAGCACCATCAGCACGCTCACGGAGATCATCCAGGAATTGAGGCAACAGATCAACGAAAATAACAATTTAAAGAAAGGATAAAAATGGAAACACTTATCATAGAAGAATGGGAAGACCTTCCCGTCGAAGAGAGAAAAAGGAGAGTGGCCATAAGAATGGCTAATCTCGGGAAATATAAAGGGCTCGTCGAAATCAAGGACCCTCGACTTCTTGGCGCATGAGGTTATGGTAGGAGTAATATGGATGTGTACCTTGGTGTCGCTCATCGCCATCATCGGCGTGGCCTATTTTCATCACCAGGACACGAAGACAGACAGAAAGGAGTAGGGCTTTATGTACTATTTAGGACTCGTGCTTTCATTAGCACTCGTGATCGGTGTCGGCATCCTTATATGGTTCCGCACCCCGAATGGCAAGAAGTGGCTCGCTAACCTCTGACAAAATCAAAGAAAGGACAAAAATATGGCAAAGAAGAAGATTTATACAAAGGAGGAACTATTGGCAAAAATGCCGAAAAGGATGAACAAGTTAGGGGAATGGTATTTCTCTGACGATCCTAACAAATTGCATGTTGTCATTCACGACATGAGAGCAGTTTTGAGATGAGGTTCTACCTCGACACTAATATCAAATTTAAGAAAGGGTAAAAATATGGCAAAGAAGAAATTATTTACCACCAACCCCGAGGTGCTTGCACTCCTTGAAAGAATCAAGCAGGACGAGAAAAACGGGACGAGAAGATACAATAAGCTGGGCGAGTGGATGCGCACCAGGGAGTGTGCCCCGTTCACCTTCGACAAAAAGGACATGAAGTATATAATGAGATGAGGTTCTATCTGGACACTAATATCCTTGCGTTCTTGACTGGGCAGGATCGCGGAGACTCAATCGGGGATGATATTCAAATGCTTTTGAACGACTACTCGGTCGATATTCTCGCAAGCGCTGTCTGCTATCAAGAGCTGGTGCATCTGTTTCAGATAGGCAAGCTACGACGTCCGCAGAGGGGACGGCTGGACGGAGGCGCATCCGCTTCTGAGGCTCTCGACGTGCTATCTCAAAACGGGATCACACTCGTGCCTGTCACCTATAAGCACATAGAAGAGCTCGCCCGGCTCCCTCTATTTGATGACCACCGAGACCCTAACGACCGCCTCATAGTGGCCCAAGCCATCAGCGACCGTGTGCCCCTCATCAGCTCTGACAGGAAGTTCGAGAGATACCGCCCCTACGGCCTCGATTTCATGTTCAACGAGCGATAAGTCTATACATAATCAGTACACTACCGCCACTTCGTGCCCTATGGTTTTGCAAAGTGTTGAAAATAAAGATATTGGCGTTTTAGAAAGCCATCGTTTAAAAGCCCCCTCTTTCCGCAGAAAAAGGAAGGTTTTTGACCTTCCTTTTTTGCGTGTATGCTCGGCATGAGCTTATTCTAATGGGTGCAAGTCCCTAACAAGCCCTAATAGCGGGAATTGTATAGCC
>OGKO01000322.1_pt1 | contig 39481 bp, 26 predicted proteins | sample 1572451 | NCBI WGS metagenome assembly OGKO01 (sample SAMEA2582089, study PRJEB24529) | metagenome | biome: Human gut stool | place: China | collected 2011 | reverse complement strand
CAAAAATGATAAATAACTATTTAGAAAGGCAAATTAAGGAAAATTTTCCTTATCAGCCAACTTTAGAGCAGGAAATTGCTGTAAAATCTCTTTCAGAGTTTCTGCTGTCCACACTGGCGGATGAAGTCTTTATCTTAAGAGGTTATGCCGGTACCGGTAAAACGTCATTGGTAGGGGCATTGGTGAAAACCATGGATCAGTTGCAGCAGAAATCTGTATTGTTGGCTCCTACAGGACGTGCGGCAAAGGTTTTTTCAGTGTATGCAGGACATCCGGCTTTCACTATTCATAAAAAAATATATAGGCAACAGTCTTTTTCGAATGAGCTTAGTAATTTTTCAATTAATGACAATCTGGCTACAAACACTTTATTCATCGTTGATGAGGCTTCCATGATTTCAAACGAAGGACTGTCGGGGAGTGTGTTTGGAACAGGTCGTCTATTGGACGATTTGGTACAATTTGTTTATTCGGGACAGGGGTGTCGTCTCTTGTTAATGGGTGATACCGCGCAGCTTCCTCCAGTAGGAGAGGAGTTAAGCCCGGCACTTTTTTCCGATGCATTGAAGGGATATGGACTTGAAGTACGTGAGATTGATCTTACTCAAGTAGTCCGTCAGGTGCAGGAATCCGGAATATTATGGAATGCCACACAGTTGAGGCAATTGATAGCAGAGGATGATTGTTATTCTTTGCCTAAGATAAAAATAGCAGGCTTTCCTGATATTAAACTGGTACCGGGAACTGAACTGATAGAGGAACTGACTAATTGTTACGATCATGATGGTATGGATGAGACGATTGTTGTCTGTCGTTCCAATAAACGTGCAAACCTATATAACAATGGAATACGTGCTCAAATTCTTTGGCGTGAAGATGAATTGAATACAGGAGATATGTTGATGATAGCCAAAAATAATTACTATTGGACAGAGAAATATAAGGAGATGGATTTTATAGCGAATGGCGAAATTGCAGTTGTCCGGCGTGTTCGTCGAACTCGTGACATATATGGCTTTCGTTTTGCGGAAGTCACTCTCCGTTTTCCTGACCAGAATGATTTTGAATTAGATGCAAATCTATTATTAGATACTCTACATTCAGATTCACCTGCATTGCCAAAAGAAGATAATGACCGATTATTTTATACAGTACTTGAGGACTATATAGATATTCCAATTAAAAGAGATCGGATGAAAAAGATGAAAGCCGATCCGCATTATAATGCATTGCAAGTGAAATATGCATACGCAATAACTTGTCATAAAGCGCAAGGCGGGCAGTGGCAGAATGTGTTTTTAGATCAGGGGTATATGACGGATGAGTATTTGACTCCGGATTATTTCCGATGGTTGTATACAGCGTTTACTCGTGCGACAAAAACATTGTATTTGGTGAATTATCCGAAAGAACAGGTGGAGTGATTAAGATGTTTTTATCTCAAAACTTTTTTAAAAGTCCTTCATTTTTCATATACACATCATGGAGGATTTATTTATAGACCTTCTTATTACAAACTTACTTTTTATATTGAGATATTGCAACTTTATTATTAGATGTTATAGAATAATTCTCCATTTCCATTTGTAACATTGATTGTTGCTTCGTTCGAATATTCAAGTCTGGTAATAAATTCGATGCTTTCTTTGTCTAGTTCCAATATGTCGGTAGCATAAAAACACTAACAGACAGTTTACGGAATCTTCCGTCTTTGTTTCATATTATAATTATTGTTCCAACATTTTGAAAACCTTCTATTTGGGTTCCACTGTTTTCTATTGTAGTTTGGGCAATATACAGATTTAGTGAAGATACGTTGTACTCACCACCTCCTTGTGTAATACTGATAGTCGCCTTATTCTCGCTACCAATCTTTACTTTTATATTTTCCTGTTTTATTTCTAATTTAGAAATTGGTTCTGTTGTAATTCCCTCCTGTTTGTCATCATTACATCAACCCTGCAAGGAGAAGGATAGGCATAACCATTAATAACTTATTTATCGTTTTCATATCTTCAGTTTCATTTTAATAAGTTTATTATTTTCAGTCTTTGAGAGATTTGATACTGTCGAATACTAGTTCTTCATCCTAGAAAGAGCGAGCTATTCTTTGCATAGTCGGTAATTGCACTGTTTCAAAATTGCTTCAGTTGGAGGCCATAGTAAAAATCATGTGTGAACCGTAAGCATTGGCACGCATACCCCGCAAATTATTTTCTCTTGGAAAAGATTTTTTTTAAAAAAAAGATAAATCGGACTAAGTGTTTATTATTTTAGCATTGTTTTATTAACAGAGGAGGGGAAGTCGACACCATTCTTGAGAGTTTAATAAAATGTATAACCATTAAATAAAATGTATGGAAAGCAAACATTCGCTTCGAAACTCGAAGTTATTTCGGGCTTTATTAGTCTTTTTGTTTTTGGCAGTTCCTGTACAATGGGCTATGGCGCAGTTGACCTTATCAACTCCCCGTACAACTTTAGGCACTGTAATCAAGCAAATTCAATCACAATCAAAGTATCAGTTTTTTTATAATGACAAACTTTCAACCATTACGGTTGAGCCTCTTAAAGTGAAGGACGCTTCTTTGGAGCAAGTATTAAGTACACTCCTTAAAGATAAAGCAGTCTCTTATAAAATAGAAGAGAATATTATTTATTTATCTGAAAAGGGGGATTCTAATCCAGTACAACAGCAAAGTGGAAAAGAACGTACTATAACCGGACAAGTATTGGATTCTAAGGGTGAACCTCTAATTGGTGTTAGTATCTTAGTAAAGGGAACAACAGATGGAGCTATTACGGATTTAGATGGTAATTATAAAATAATCACAAAAAGTAATAATCCTATTATTGTTTATTCTTATATTGGCTATAAGACACAGGAGGTGCCTTTAAAAGGGCAGACCTCTATCAATATTACGTTGATGGACGATACACAAGTGATTGATGAGGTTGTAGTTACAGCACTAGGTATCAAACGTTCAGAGAAAGCTTTGAGTTACAATGTAACACAAGTAGATGCCGAATCGGCTTTGGCTGTAAAAGATGCAAACTTTATCAACTCTCTAAATGGAAAGGTCGCAGGTTTGAACATCAACTCTTCTTCTTCCGGTATTGGTGGTGCAAGTAAGGTTGTTATGCGTGGATCAAGAGGTATTGAACAATCTTCCAATGCACTTTATGTAATTGACGGTATTCCAATGTATAATTTAAGTGCTTCAGGTGGTTCTGAAGAATTTCAATCACAAGGTTCCACAGAAGCTATAGCAGATATTAATCCGGAAGATATTGAATCAATGTCGGTCTTGTCCGGAGCTGCTGCTGCCGCATTGTATGGTAGCAATGCTGCCAATGGTGCTATTGTAATTACTACAAAGAAAGGAAAAGTTGGACGTGTATCTCTGACAGTATCCAGTAATACAGAAATGTTATCCCAGTTTGTTATGCCGGAATTCCAAAATCGTTATGGCACATCCGGCACAGATGCCAGTTGGGGAAAGAGACTGAACGATGCCAATTACTATGGATACGATCCTGCAAGTGATTATTTCCAAACAGGACTTATCGGAACAGAGTCTGTAACACTTTCTACCGGAACTGAACACAATCAGACTTATTTGTCTGCTGCTGCGGTTAATTCACGTGGAATTATTCCCAATAATAAGTATGAACGCTATAACTTTACATTCCGTAATACAACTCTTTTCCTAGATGATAAAATGAAGTTGGATGTGGGGGCTCAATATATTATGCAGAAAGACCGTAATATGGTAAACCAAGGTATCTATGCCAATCCATTGGCTTCTGCTTATTTATTTCCACGTGGTAACGACTGGGAAGATTATAAGATGTATGAACGTTATGATTTAGAACGTAACATGTATACTCAATACTGGCCGCAAGGTGGTGGTTCTTTTCGTTTACAAAATCCTTACTGGATCAACTACCGTAACTTGCGCGAAAATGACAAAGACCGTTATATGTTGAGTGCAGCTTTGAGTTATGATATCTTAAGTTGGTTGAATGTAGCCGGGCGTGTACGTTTGGATAATTCCTATAACACATATACACAAAAATACTATGCTTCTACTATTGAAACCATAGCTGAAGGTAAAAATGGTTTTTATGGAGTAACAAATACGCGTGACAAACAAACATACGCGGATTTGTTGCTGAATATTAACAAGACATTTGGAGAGGATTGGAGCCTGACTGCCAATATTGGTGCTTCCTATTCCGATAATCGTTCTGAAGCTCTTGGTGTCAGTGGACCGATTGCCGCAAACGGTCTTCCTAACTTTTTCACTGTTGCCCAATTGGATAAGGATACAGGTAAACGTGAGGAAACCGGTTATCGTGAACAGACTCAATCTATATTTGCATCAGCGGAAGTTGGCTATAAGAGTACCTATTATTTAACTCTTACCGGACGTAATGATTGGCCGAGCCAACTGGCGGGCCCGAACTCAAAACAAGCATCTTTTTTCTACCCGTCAGTAGGTACTTCTATTGTTCTGTCAGAGTTGTTTAAGTTACCTGAAAGTATTTCTTACTTGAAATTACGTGCTTCATGGGCATCTGTTGGTCTACCCTTCGGGCGTTTCTTAGCATATCCGACTTTCTCTTGGAATACTTCTACCGGAGCATATTCTTCTCAATCTGCATATCCATTATATGATTTGAAACCGGAAAGAACAGATTCTTGGGAAGTTGGTCTTACTGCACGCTTTCTGAAAAATTTCAATTTGGATGTTTCATTCTACAATACCAAGACTTATAACCAGACTATGGATGCCAAACTTTCTCCAACAGGAGGATACAGCACTTTTTATGCACAGACTGGTAATGTACGCAACCGTGGTGTAGAACTCTCTTTGGGTTACAAAAATACATGGAATAAATTTACATGGAGTTCGAATTACACATTCAGCGCCAATAAAAACAAAATATTAAGCTTGATTGACGGGTATATAAATCCTGTGACAGGTGAAGAGATTACAAAAGACCGAATGGATGTAGGTGGTTTATCAAAGGCCCGGTTTATTTTAAAAGTAGGTGGTTCTTTGGGTGATCTTTATTCACAGTCCGACTTACTCCGCGATTCGAATAATAAGATTTATGTAAATGAAGATGGAAATGTGACAGTAAACGATAAGGTTGATGACATTTATCTAGGTTCTGTCTTCCCAAAAGCTAATATGGCATGGCGTAATGATTTCCAATATGGCAACTGGGGGCTTGGCTTCTTGTTAACAGCCCGTTTGGGAGGTGTTGTATATTCTGCAACCCAAGCCGTACTTGATTCCTATGGTGTGTCTGAAGTAACAGCGGCAGCCCGCGACAATGGTGGGGTTGTGATAAATGGTAATGATAGAATTGATGCACAAAAATGGTATTCAGTAGTCGGTGCTGACAGTGGTATTCCTCAATACTATACGTATAGCGCCACTAACTTGCGTCTGCAAGAAGCTTCAGTAAGTTATACCATTCCAAGAAAAAAACTGAAAAACATAATGGATATAACTCTTTCATTAGTAGGACGTAATTTATGGATGATTTACTGTAAGGCTCCTTTCGATCCGGAGTCAGTGGCAACTACAGGTAATTATTATCAAGGAATTGATTACTTTATGATGCCTAGCCTTCGTAGCGTAGGATTCAATTTGAAACTTAAATTCTAAAAACTGAAAAGATGAAGAAAAATACAATAATACAGTTTATAGTCGCTGGTTTGTTTCTTTTTGGTACAACTGCATGTACGGGAAACTTTGAAGATTATAATAAGAATCCTCATGAACCGGATCAGAACGATATGGGGGTAGATTGGTATTTAGTGAGGTCACTAGCTCTTAACTTGCAGGATTTAATGATGCCGGAACAAGAAAACTTTTCTCAGTATGTAGACTGTTTGATGGCAGGAGGATTCTCGGGATATGTAGCAGACTCTAATTTGGGAACAGGTTGGTCTGGTCGTTATGCAACTTATAATCCTTCGGATGACTGGAAGAAAATTCCATTTAATGACTTTTATTCAAAGTTCTATCCAGATTATTTCAATTTGAAGAATCAGAGTGATGATGAATTATTCTTATCATTGGCCGAGCTATATCGCATTGTTGTTATGTTACGTGTAACAGATACATATGGTCCTATTCCTTATTCACAGGTGGGAGCCGCTAACGCAATCAAATCCCCTTATGATTCTCAGCAAGCTGTTTATACTAAGATGTTTGAGGATTTGGATAATGTTATCTCAGTATTGAGTAAATATGCTAGCCAGAGTTTCAGTTCAAGTGCAGACAGAATTTATAATGGTAATACATTAGCATGGTGCAAGTTTGCCAACTCTTTGAAGCTTAGAATGGCGATGCGTACTTGTTACGTAACAGGATTCAATGTGAACGGAAAAACATCGCAGCAATTGGCTGAAGAAGCTGTAGAAGCAGGTGTAATGACTACTGCCTCTGACGGTGCTTATCGCAAAGTAGCCGATCATAATCCGTGGCAACGTTTTATGGTACTATGGTCTGATGCACGAATCTCGGCTGATTTGACTTGCTATATGAATGGTTATAATGACCCTCGTCGTGAAGCCTATTATGACAAAAGTACTTTTGGTTCCGTATCAGGAGACGCATATACAGGAGAAGAAGGTTATGTCGGATTACGTCGTGGCATTTTACAGGGACAATATAATTCTTGGTCGCAAGGTTCTTCTTGTATGAAAGTGACTGCAAGTGATAATATTGTCGTATTCCGCGCTTCAGAAGTAGCTTTCTTACGTGCTGAAGGCGCTCTTCGTGGGTGGAATATGGGAGGCTCTCCGAAAGACCTTTATGAAGCAGGTATCCGTTTGTCATTTGAAGAAAACAACATCAGTAGTGGAGTAGAAAGCTATTTGGCGAATACAGGAAAAGTAGAAGGTTATAAGGATCCATTAAAAGGACAAAGTGGGCAGACTTATGATTATTCCGGTTCAATAAATACTACTGTTACAGTAGCATGGGCTGGTGGTGATTTTGAGAAGAGCCTTGAACAAATTATTACTCAGAAATGGATTGCCAATTTCCCGAATGGTATGGAATCATGGTCTGAATACCGACGTACAGGTTATCCTAAGTTGATGCCGATGGCAGCAAATGCCAGCAGTGGTATTGTTGACGACACAGAAGGTGCACGACGTATGCCATATCCGACTGACGAATACCGTGAAAATAAAGAAAGTGTAGAAGCAGCTGTTTCGACTTTGACTCAAGAGTCTAAGACCAAAAAAGGAGATTCAATGGCTACTCATGTTTGGTGGGATTGCAAATAATTATATATTAAAAGAAAATTGAACGAATATGAAGAGAAATAGTATATTCAAAACATTGTTTTCTGCAATGACACTGGTTGCCGTAACATCTTGTTCTGACTGGACAGATATGGAAAACATTAAAATAAACGAACCTACTATCGAGGATCAAAATCCTAAGCTATATACCAAGTACTTGGAGAACTAAGTAAAGACAATTACATAAATAGAAATGTTTTCTTAATTATAACATATATGAGAAAGACTTTAAAATATATTTTACCTACAATATTGGTATGTTCTATGCTTCACATTTCTTGTTCTGACTGGACAGATGTAGAAAGTATTAAACTAAATACGCCAGCCATTGAGGAACAGAATCCAGAACTTTACGCTCAATACGTAAAGTCTCTTAATGAATTCAAGACATCAGAACATCAGGTTGTGATTACTTCAATTGACAATGTAAGCAGTATTCCAACCTCACGCAGCCAACATCTTACTGATATGCCTGACAGTATTGATTACATTTGCTTGAATAATATCATGGAAGTGAGCGAAGTAAATGCATCTGAAATAGAAGAGGTGCGTCGGTTAGGTACAAAAGTGCTAGGCTTGGTAGATTTCGATAAAATAGAAAGCACATGGAAAAAAAATCTTGATGAGGAAGCTGCCAATGTACAAACTGTTTCCGATGAAACCGGGGATGAGGGAGAAGAAGAACCTGTTGATAATGCAACACGCTTTATCGAATACTGTAAGAATGAAGCAGCTAAACAAGTTGCAGCAAGCAGTGCTTTGGGAGTAGACGGAATTGTAGCAAACTATACAGGCTTTGACCTTAATTCACTGGTTGAGGAAAGCGAAATAGCTGCTGAAAGGGCACGTCAAGCGGCATTTTTTGATGTGGTATCTAATTGGAAAGCTTCAAATATGGATAAAACAATTATTTTCAAAGGTTCTCCGCAAAATGTCATCGACAAGAAGTTATTTGCTGATTGTAAGTATATTATTATAAATGCACATGCTGCCAAGAATCAAAATGAAATGTCGTATCTCGTGTTAATGGCATCTGCCAAGGACGTACCCACTGACCGCTTTGTGATGGGGGTGACTACTCCTTATCTTACCAATTCAGGGAGTTATAATGGGGAACTAGGGGATGGATCGTCTGCCATCATAGGAGCAGCTCAATGGGCTGTCTCAAAAACTTCTGACTATACCAAGGCAGGAATCTCAATTGATGCAGCGGAAAAAGACTACTTTAATGTTGCCAACATTTATCCGACTATAAAAGAAGCCATTAATATATTGAGTCCAACCGTTAAATAAAAAACATCTTATGAAACTAAACAACCTAATAATTACTACCCTTGCCAGTTTCTCGGTATTTCTCGGCAGTTGCCAGAATAATGATGAAAACGAGCAACACTATGATAACAAGCTTTTCATTTCAGCATCCAACTTTACTAAAGAAATACTTTTTAAAGCTGGTGATGCAAATGTAGAAGCAGGTATTTCCGTTGCTATAGCCAAACCTGAAGAACATGATATCATGGTAACTATGGCGCCAGCTCCCGAACTTTTGTCAACTTATAAAATGGCATATTATGATGAAAATGCAATACTTCTGCCTGAAGAACACTATTCTATGCCTGAAACTACTACAAGCATAAAGTCCGGTAGTATAGTCAGTCCTGAAGTGTTTATTGAATTCACCAATACAGGTGAGCTTGACCTCAAGACTACTTATGTGCTTCCCGTAACTATTAAATCTGTGGAGGGAATTGGGATATTGCAAAGTGCCAAAACATATTATTATGTATTCCGTGGAGCATCGCTCATTAATGTAGTATGTAATATTAGTCGAAATCGTGCTTATCCCGACTTTAACAATGATCCTAAGTTCAATAATTTGACAGAGCAGACAATGGAAATTTTGTTCAAAGCTACTTCATTCCCCAATACATTAAATACACTAATGGGTATTGAAGGTAACTACTTATTACGTCTTGGCGATGCTGGCGTTCCATCCAACCAATTACAAGTAGCTACATCTGGCGGAAATTGTACAAGCACAGACCTCCAGTTTGAAAGTGACAAATGGTATCATCTAGCTGTTACCTTTAATAGAGGTGCTATTAAAGTATATGTCAATGGAGTAGAGAAACTTTCAGACTCTGTATCCAAGACTTCTGTTAATCTAGGAGCTAAACATACGAATGAAGAAGATGGTTCACGTTGTTTTTGGGTGGGTTACGCTTACTCAAGCGATCGTTACTTTGATGGAGTTGTTTCTGAAGCTAGAATTTGGAACCGGGTACTTACTGCTGAAGAAATCCAATCTACCAATCACTTCTATGCAGTAGAAGCTGATTCTGAAGGACTTATCGCTTATTGGAAATTCAACGAAGGCTCGGGAACTGTCGCAAAAGATTACAGTGCGAGTGGCTATGACTTGACAATTGAAAACGAGCCTAATTGGGTGTCCGTCTCATTACCTCAATAATAAACTCATAAAATTTCGAATATGATAAATAATATCAAACATAGTTTTCTGCCATTGGCAATGTTTGCCATGACAATTTTTACATCTTGTGAAGATGATATTGTAGTAGGAAGCAGGATTGATGAATCTCCTTATCTAACATCCACGCAGTTAAACGGTTTACTATTGGATGAAAATACTAATAAAAACAGTTCTGTTGTGGAACTCCGTGACAATGAACACAGTACTAATGTTGTGTTTCGGTTATCCAAACTTCCTCAAAAAGGAGTAGATGTTCAAATAGCTGTTGATGAATCATATGTGGCCACTTATAATGCTGTCCATGAGACTGATTTCAAAATTTTCCCCGCAGCCAACGTCAAAATAGCCAACAATGGTACTTTTGTGCTTGCGCCGGATGATAAAAATACTCCGAGTGTGAAAGTAACTCTCACCGCATTCGAAGGGATGAAAGAAGATGAAACATATATCATTCCTTTGACAGTTACATCAACAACAGAAGGAGTTACATTTACCGAATCATCCAAACACATGGTACTTCTTGTGCAAGATTACCGTAACAAGCCTAACACCAATAAGGGAGAAGATGCAGTACAGATGGTACTTTACTTTGAAGTTAATGATACCAATCCGCTCAATGCACTGGAGTTTCTGACAGAAAGTGGTAAGTATTACTTTGACCACATAGTGCTTTTTGCAGCTAACATTAACTGGGACCCTGAAAAGAAGCGTGTTTATTTGTCAAACAACGAAAATGTCCAATTTTTGCTTGATAATAATGACAAATATCTACAACCACTTCGTAAGGTTGGCATGAAAGTTATCATCAGTATCTTAGGTAACCATGATGAAGCGGGAGTGGCCCAGCTTTCAGATATGGGAGCTAAAGAGTTTGCTCGGGAATTAGCAGCTTATTGTCGTGCATACAATCTGGATGGTGTTGCTTTTGACGATGAATATTCAAACTCACCGGATTTATCTAATCCATGGCTTGCAAATAAATCTCAATATGCAGGTTCACGGTTGATGTATGAGTGCAAATTGGCGATGCCTGAAAAGATTGTTTCGCTCTATAATCTTGGAGCAATGTACTCAAATAGCCTTCAGGTGATTGATGGCGTTGATCCCGGTCAATATTGTGATTACGCTGTAGCTGATTATGGAAGGTCTGCAAGCCCTGGTACTGGTATGACACTGAAACAATGTGGCGGCATGTCGATTGAATTGCGCCGTGGTAGCGGAAATTCAAGTGAATCAACGGCACGTTCTAAAAAAGAAGCTGGATATGGATACTATATGTTTTTTGCGCTTGATCCTTCATTATATTGGTCGCAGGTATCTCGTTGCCAGAGCGTATGTAGAGGATTGTATGACGAAGAACTCGTTTACCCGAGCTACTATTACAGCAAAAATAGCACAGAGCGTAAGGCTCTCTAACAGAAGTTTATATTTCACCTTAAAAATAGAAAAAGATGGACTTTCTAAAAAATATAATGATAACATTGTTGGCAGCTACCATGTTGTGGAGTTGTTCCGATAATGATGAATCGATCAATGGGGGTGAGACTACTATCTCATTGTCTACCAATACGATCCAGGCTGATAAAAATGGAGGAAACATTACTGTTACAGTGACAAGTTCGGGAGATTGGAGATTGGCGGGTGTATGCGATTGGGCACATCCGTCGGTTACGTCAGGAAAAGATGGTGACGTAGTTACTTTTACAATCGATCCTAATACACTAGACGAGAAGCGTACGGCAACCTTCAAATTCTTTACAGGTTCTGCTGTAGCACCTTTGCAGGTGGAAATTTTGCCTGCTTATATTATAGATTTACTTTCTGATGATAATTTGTCAATTTCAAAAGAAGAAAATACTATACAAATTCAGCTCAATACAAATATTGCTGAACCTGTCATCACTTATAGCGAGGGTGGTGAAGAATGGTTGGTATTTGATAAGCGTAGTGATTTTGGTGGTAAAGTTACCCTATCATTTAAAGCTGCAAAAAATGTAACTTATAAAGAACGTTCTGCTACAATCACTATTTCAAGTCCACTTGTAACGAACCCAGTAAACGTCAATGTAAATCAAAAGCGAACGGAAGCTATTATTCCGGAAACAGACGTTCTGATGTATGATCTTTCAGCGCGTACCATTTCATTCAAAGTAAGATATAATGTAGAATATACACTCTCTCCTGCCGAACAACAACAAGTACTGAATATCCTTAAGCATTGTGGTGTTTTACAACCACCAAAGTTTGATGCGTATATTGAAGACTATGATTGGTAATAAGCTTTAAACGCCATGATAGTGACATAATATTGGCACAGTTATGCCATCGAGGTGGCACGCTTGTGACAAAGTGATGGCACAATTGTGCCACTACGGTGGCACAAACCATTAAAACCAAGGATATCTATTAAGAAGCAAAAGAAAAATCCTCCTGCTCCACCATTCTATATAAATAAGGTAAAGCAAGAGGATTTTGTCTAAAGATGATAAGCAATGAATTAAACTACTTTATTCTACTGAACAACAGATAGTAACCTCTTTATTTATAAACAATAGTCGTTGCGTCATTTTTAGTTAGATTCGAAATCTCTTGACCTTTTTTCAGATAAAGAGTTTTAACTTTATCACTACGATTAGCATTTAAAGTCGTCAACATTGAACACTCTGAAACATCAATAGAAGTCACATTGTCATAATCTACATACCATGAAATAATACTTAAATCTAAAGATTCCAACTTACTACTACTAATTTTGAGACTTTCTGCAAATGAATACACTACATTAAAATTGTAGATTGGATTATCTCCTAAATTATATTCTTCACAATATCTCGCGTTACTGAATGATAATGATTCTACTTTATGTAACCCTGAAATATCAAGCTTCTTCATATTTGTACAATATCCTAAACTTAATGAAGTAAGATTCGGGAAGTTTTCTATTCCCGTAAGATCCGTGAGTTGACTAGAATATGAACTGTTTGACAAAGAAGTAGCATTGAGCCCTGCTTCTAAAATAATGCACTGAGAACCTGCAATTGAAAAAGCCCAATTGTTTTTTACTACAAGTGTTCTGAGGTTTTGGTCCGGAATATTAACTAATTCAACATCAGGATCCTTTTGTACTACAGCAATATCACTAATTATCGTGTTATTTGTATTAGTAATCCTGACAATACCTCCGCGTGCATTTGTAGCACCACTAAGATTATAAGTCAAAGTTACTGTTGTCAAGCCATCATCTCCTAATTGCGGTTGAGATACCGATTGTTCTGTAATCCATTCGCCCCCTTGTGCAATTGAAGCCGTATGTTCGCCTTTGCGGACACGATAATAGGTTCTGCGACTGAAAAAACTTATTAAGTGTGTGATTACACTTTCCATTTGTTTGTGGGGCAGGCTTTCCAAGATGCCAATGAATCCTTTTGCATAGCGCGCTTTGATATTGGAACGATAATAAGGGCAATCTCCTTTTACAGTAGTTAAACGCTTGGGACTAATAATTGTCCAGTGTTCGACTTTTTCCGGTACACTTTGTTCGGCGAGTTGCCTAAGGCATGTGTCGGCTTTCGGACATTGTCGGTTAAGGCACATCGAGTATTGATAAGGGACTTCTGAAAAGTCAAGTTTTTCTTTCATGCTCATGAATTATTGTTTGTGGAAGCAAAGGTAGTGAAAAAGTAATCAAGAGAAGATAAAAACAGCCTGAAAGTATCTTCTTGCTTTCAGGCTGTTTTTATCAACTGGAATATTTATTATGTCTTAAGGACTTTTATTCCTTAGAAAAAGAATAAGGCATATCCTCTTCTTTTGTTCCTCTATTCTGATTAGGTTTGTTGTCCATGTCTACTTTGATAGTACCACCTTTGAATAAATCCTCGTGACGAAGATAATTCTTGGTATAATCAGTGCCATTGAGATTCATGGAGTTGATATAGAAGTTCTTTTTGCTATTGTTCGGGGCATCAATCACTAAACTATTGCCATTCTCAAAATGAAGGGTCGCTTTCTTGAATAGCGGAGCACCTATAATATATTCATCCGTTCCCGGGCAAACAGGATAAAAACCTAGTGCTGAGAATACATACCAGGCAGAAGTTTGTCCATTGTCTTCATCACCACAATAACCGTCAGGTCCCGGAGTGTACATTCTGTCCATGACTTGGCGTAACCAGTATTGAGCTTTCCAGGGTTGACCTGCATAGTCATATAGATAAATCATGTGCTGAATCGGTTGATTGCCATGTGCATAGTTGCCCATATTCATTACAGTCATTTCGCGGATTTCGTGAATGACTTGCCCATAATAACTGTCGTCAAAAATAGGAGGTACGGCAAAGACAGAATCCATCATAGTGATAAATTCATCCTTTCCGCCCATCAGGTCGATAAGTCCTTGAGGATCGTGGAAAACAGACCAGGTGTAGTGCCAGCTATTTCCTTCCGTAAAGGCGTCACCCCATTTCAACGGAGAGAATGGAGACTGGAATGTACCGTCTGCATTACGTCCGCGCATTAGCTTAGATTCTTTGTCGAAAAGATTCTTGTAGTTCATGGCACGTTTGGCGAAGAGGTTGATTTCCTTTTTCGGACGTTTCAGTTCTTTGGCCAGTTTGTAGATACACCAGTCGTTGTAGGCATATTCCAGTGTCCGGGCGGCGTTCTCATTGATTTTCACATCGTAAGGAACATAGCCCAGTTTGTTGTAGTATTCGTGCCCCAGGCGTCCTGTAGAAGAGACTTCGGGGTGTATATTTTCTGTGCCGTGAAGCAAGCCCTCATACAAAGTTTTTATATCGTTTACTTTTACACCTTTCATATAGGCATCTACTAAGACAGAGGCAGAATTGTTACCAACCATACATCCTCTATGTCCGGGACTTGCCCATTCGGGGAAGAATCCGCTTTCTTTGTAAGTATTGATAAGTCCTTCCTGCATTTCCTTGTTGACAGAAGGATACATCAGATTCAATAATGGGAAGAGGCAACGGAATGTGTCCCAAAAACCTGTATCGGTGTACATATATCCCGGCAGGACTTGACCGTTGTACGGGCTGTAATGAATCCGTTGTCCGCTGGCATCCAGTTCATAGAATTTACGCGGGAAAAGTAATGAACGATACAGACAAGAATAGAATGTGCGGTATTGGTCAAGGTTGCCACCTTCTACTTCTATTTTGCCTAAAACTTGATTCCAGGCTTCTTTTCCTTTCTTGGCTACCTGCTCGATATTATCTTTACCCAATTCTCTCATATTTGCGGCAGCCTGTTCGAAACTGATGAAAGAGGAAGCGATTCTGGCATGTACTTGTTCGCCTTTCTGTGTCTGGAAACCAATAATAGCTCCGGCATGATCAGTAGTCTGTTCGGCTATGTTTTCTTGCAGATTGCCATTGGCTACTGTGGCTTTATAAGTGAAAGGTTTGTCGAATTCAATGATAAAATAATTCTTGAAGTTTTCGGGAACTCCGCCGCTGTTGCATGTGGTATAACCAATAATCTTGTTTTCTTCAGGGGTTATTTTGATGTAGGAACCTTTATCAAAGGCATCTACAACAACATAAGAATGATCGTTTTCAGGAAAAGTAAAGCGGAAAAGAACAGCACGTTCTGTCGGTGCCATTTCGGTGACTACGTCATGTTCTGCGAGATATACTTTATAATAATAAGGAGTGGCAGCCTCCCCTTTATGCGCAAACCAACTGGCACGCTTTTCTTCATCAAACACCGGTTTGCCAACTATTGGCATGATAGAGAACTGTCCGTAGTCATTAATCCATGGACTGGGTTGATGGGTTTGCTTGAAACCGCGAATTTTATTTGCGGTGTAGGTATATTGCCATCCGTCTCCCATCTTTCCGGTTTGCGGTGTCCAGAAATTCATTCCCCACGGACGGGCTATGGCAGGGTAAGTGTTGCCTGTTGATAATTCAAAAGTAGACTGTGAACCCATTAACGGGTTGACATACTGTGTCCAGTCTTTGGCTTTGGCAAAGACTGTGCAACTAAGCACACAAGCTATTAGTAATAGTCTTTTCATGGTATATGTGTTTTATAATTAGGCTTGTCAGTCATCCTGATTTCCATGGTTCCACCGTTTACAATATCCTGATGGTTGAAGAATGGAGTTTCCAAAGACTTGCCGTTCAGTGATATGCTTTCAATGTATTTATTCTTTTTAGAGTTGTTCTTTGCTATAATACTGAATGTCTTACCTTCGGGTAGATTGATCACTGCTTTATCGAATGCAGGACGCCCGATAGAATATACCGGTTTTCCGGGACATACCTGATAGAATCCCATAGAATTGAGTATGTACCATGCAGACATCTGACCGCAATCCTCATTACCGGATAGCCCGTCTACGCTGTTTGCATACTGGCTACGATAAACACTATCCACTAATTCTTGGGTTCTCCATGGACGATTTACGTAATTGTACAGATGGATCACATGGTGGCTCGGTTCGTTGCCATGTGCATATTGACCGATAAGTCCGCTGATATCTGACGATGTTGTTTCACCTTCGAGTGATGAATCAGCCGTAAACAGCGAATCGAGTTTCTGAACAAATGCATCCTCGCCACCCATCAGGTTGACCAGTCCTTCTACATCATGAGGTACAAACCAAGTCCATTGCCAGGCTGTTCCTTCACAATAATCATCGTTACGATGAGTTGATGCACGCGGATTGAATGGGGTGCGCCATTCACCTTTGGAATCAAGTCCACGCATGAAGCGGGTTGATTTGTCGAAATAGAATTCGTATGCTTTGGCAAAACGTTCGTATTTGGCTTTGGACTCAAAATCATTCATAGCTTCTGCGAAAATAGAAATACACCAGTCGTCATACGCATATTCCAAGGCTTTTGCTACGGATTCATTTTCGCGGTCGCAGGGAATATAACCAATGGCATTCTTATAATATTTCGCTTTTGGCATGAGGTGAGGCAGTACCAGGTCTGGGCATTTGATACCGGTGGTGTCATATTCGGCGGCACGCAGACAGGCTTTATAGGCTTCTTTAGCATCAAAGTTGCGATATCCTTTCATATAGGCATCCACGATGACTGGAACGGCATGATATCCAATCATAGTGCCGGTATAATTGGATGCTAGATCCCACATCGGGTATATTCCACCTTCCTGGTGTTTCTTTATCAGTGAATTGATAAATTGATTGTTCAAATCGGGGGCAATAATCGTCATTAACGGGTGCAATGCACGGAAAGTGTCCCACAGTGAGAATACTGTATACACAGGATTGACTGTATCTCCCTGATGCACTTCGAGATCCATTCCTAAATAACGTCCGTCTGCATCACTAAATAGATTCGGACTGATTCCCGTATGGTAAAGAGCGGTGTAAAAGATCGTTTTATCTTCCTTGTCGGAAGTGGTGATATCTATTTTCGACAGATATTGATTCCATGCTTGGCGTGCATCTTTGCGTACTTTATCGAAATCCCATCCGGGAATTTCTGATTCAACATTCTTGCGTGCACCTGCTATATCGACAGCAGAAACGCCTACTTTCACAAGCACTTGTTCGTTCTTCTTCGTATCGAAATGCAATAGCGCTTTGCAGACGGGAAGCCGTTTGCCGTCGTCCATGGTAATGGAATCCGTAATCAATGTATAAGAGAACGGTTTAGAGAATTTGGCATAGAAATTAATATATTGGTCGAAAGCCCAATAAGTCGTTTTCTTATGTCCGCAGATTTCTGTGTCACTGATTACTTCGATTTCCATTTCTGAGTTAGTCTGTCGTTGCAGGCTGTAATCCAAATCGATGATAAAACCGGATTCCAAATTTTCGGGGAAAGTATAACGGTGGATAGCACCACGTTTAGTTGCTGATATTTCAGCTTTTACCTGATAAGTATCCAGAAAAACGGAATAATATCCTGGTTCTGCTACCTCATTCTCGTGAGAGAAAGAAGAAGCATAGACCAGTGTCTGGCTTTGGGGATCAGTAGTTAGATATTGCTGTTTTCCAACAGTAGGCATCAACAGCACATCCCCGTAGTCGCAACAACCTGTGCCGCTGACGTGTGTATGCGAGAAACCATTGATGGTGGAGTCTGCGTAATAATAACCAGAGCAGGCATCCCAACCATCAATCCGGGTGTCCGGACTGGGCTGAATCATACCGTGGGGAACTACTGCTCCGGGGAAAGTATGTCCATGTCCACCGGTACCGATGAAAGGGTTGACGTAAGCACTATAGTCTTTTACATTAGTGGGGGCTGTACAGGAGCTAAGTGTGAATAAACCTCCTAAACATCCTACTGTTAGGAATGTTTTTAATTTCATGGTATTAATAGCTTTTAGATTTTACTCGGTCCATCTTTTATCTCTTATTTGGGAGAAATAAAGATGTTGTTTCCGACAATTTTATAATCAATAGGTATCGAGTTTTGTAATGATTTCAAAACAGATTCGATGTTTGACTTCTTTTTCAACACGCCGGAGTAAGTTTTATCCGCTTGAATGTCAGGAGACAGAATGATTTTAACATCATAGAAACGTTCCAATGCTTTAGTGATAGTGAAGATATCTGCTTTCTGGAATGGAATCAGATTGTCATGCCAGACAGCATCCAGTTTGGCATCCACCTGTTTCACGGTCAATCGTCCGTTATTTTTGTTTAGTTCAGCACGTTGTCCGGGGGCGAGGATAATCTGTCCCTCTTCCTTGTTACCTTTTACTTCAATCTCTCCTTCAATTAGAGTCGCTTCCGCAATCCGGCAACGTTTGTCCGATTTGAAGTTGAATGTAGTTCCCAATACGCGTACACGCATAGCATCGCTCTGGACGATGAATGGCTTATGGCGATTTTTGGTAACCTCAAAATAAGCTTCTCCTTCCAGATAGACATTACGCTCCTTCTCTGAGAACTCATGCGGATATTTTAAAGTTGATGCGTTGTTCAGCCACACTTTACTTCCATCAGGCAAGACTATTTCTTTTACGATGCCTTCATTGGCCACTGCGACCATCATTTGTTGGTTGTTTCCGTTTTGATAAAACCAATATCCGGCTCCACCACCAATGACCAACATTACAGCAATAACTGCAGCATATTTCATCCAACGATGCATACTAAGTATTTTACTCTGTTTGCTCTTCTCTTCGTCCAACTTTTTATAAAGCAGTTTTTCTGCACGAAGTATTCGCTGCTCGTTAGCATACTGGTCGAATTTACCGAGATGATAAATTTCTTCCATACGAAAGAGCTGACGGGCATTTTCTTCCGATTCCTTCATCCAGGCATTCACCTCGATAAGCTCTTCTTCAGAACATTGTCCTGTCAGATATCTGTTTATTATTTCTTCACTCAGATTACTCATTTTCTTTTCCTTCATATTAGTAATACAATTCAAAACACAAAAACACTTATCGCTATCTCCATAAAAATAAGAAAAGAATCGTCCAAAGAGGATTGAGGCGGTCTCGTAAGTACTTTAAAGCCTTGTACATATGAGCTTCTACGGTACGGGGTGAAACACCGAGAATATCGGCTATCTCTTTGTTTTTCATATCGTGCAGATAGCTTAGTTTGAAAACTTCTTTGCATTTGTCCGGAAGTTCATTAATCGCATCGTGGATTTCTTTGCGGAGTTCCCTGTCTTCAATTCTTCGGATTACCTCATTATTGTCCGGTTGATAAAATTCAGTACGCCTTTGGTTGATTTCTTCCATGGCGGCACAGTAGCCGTCTTCCACATTGCGGTGTTTTAAGACATTTAGGGCGCGGGTATAGACTGCACGATAGAGAAAGGCTTGGATTTGTTCGCCTATTTCTATATTGTCTTTCCGTTTCCATAATTCCACAAATACATCTTGTACCACGTCTTCAGCCTCTTCTTCTCCTACCAGGCGGGTAGCATAGAAGATCAGATTAGGATAGTATCTGCGAAATAAGCTTTTGTAGGTTACATCGAAGTTCTCATTCATTCTCTCTGACTAGTTTAGGTGGATTTTAAGGATTTCTCTCTTTGAAAGTGCCTCCGGATATTTTGGGAGCATTACCCATTTCAAATTCGACAGTCGCTCCACTCATGATTTGCTCATGGGTGATATAAGTTTTGTCATACGGCTGTCCGTTAACTTTAATAGATTGGATATAGATATTTTCTTTATTGACTTTGGGAGCGAGTACGGTAAAGGTCTTTCCATTAGACAGATGGAGCTGTATTTCAGGGAACAACGGAGTTCCTATTTCATATTTACCGCTGACAGGATTTACGGGATAGAATCCCATAGCACTGAATACATACCATGCTGACATTTGTCCGCAGTCTTCGTTGCCGCAGAGACCGGCTGGTTCATTCTTGTAAAGTTCGTTCATAACTTTGGCTACATATTCTTGTGTGCGATTTTCCTGTCCTATGGCGTTGAATAGATAAATAACGTGATGGCTCGGTTCATTACCATGCGCATATTGTCCTATCATACCTGTGCTGAAGATAGGTAGCTCATCATCTGCTGCCGGATGGTAGGTAAACATGCTATCCAGTTTTTCGGCAAAGCGGTTTTTACCTCCTACAAGGTCGATCAGCCCGTTAATATTATGCTGTACAGACCAAAAATATTGCCATCCGTTGCTTTCGCAGATGTGCGGTGTATAGTCATCGGCTTTGAAATCCTTGATAAAGACGCCTTTGTCGTCACGTGGCTGCATGAAAGAAGTGGCGGGATTATAGACATTCTTGTAGTTTTGAGAACGTTTGTAAAATTCGTCTGCGATGTCTTGCTTACCCATCTTCTTTGCCATTTCGGCAATACAGTAATCATCGAAAGCATATTCCAGAGTTTTGGATAACGACCAGTTTTCTGCGTTGTAGTGGTCTGTTACATTGTAAGGTATGTATCCTAGTTTTTTGTAGAGTCCGATACCGCGATAATTATCCAGATTGGCTGTTGCTATGCAAGCATCGAGGGCTTTCTTAGCATCAAAGTTACCGATTCCTTTCAGATAGGCATCTACAATGACAGGGACAGCATGATAACCGATCATCATATCTGTTTCACTTCCATAGAAGTTCCATACAGGTAGACGTCCGTTCTGTTCGTAAAAAGCAATGAAAGATTTCACCATGTCGTTAACACGTTCCGGCTCGGTGTAGGTAAAGAGGGGATGGGCGGCACGGTACGTATCCCATAAGGAGAAAGTACTGTAATTTACCCAACCGTCGGCCTGGTGCACTTTCTTATCGGGGCCGTAGTAAGCTCCGTCTACATCACTGTAAATAGTAGGAGCAATCATTGAGTGATAGAGAGCAGTGTAGAAATTAACTTTATCATTCTCGTTATCCCCTTTTATTTCAATCTTTCCGAGTTGATGGTTCCAGTTTGCTTTCGTTTCGGCCAGGTATTTGTCGAAGTCGTTTTCGGGGACTTCTGCTTGCAGGTTCTTCGCTGCGCCTTCCATGCTGACACCGGAAATAGCAGTGTTTACTAGTATCTGTTCATCCTTTTGAGTGTTGAAATCGAAACGGGCGATCACCGCAGTGCCGATGCGTTTATTATCTTTGATGATAGCGGTAGTGTCCAACTCCATTTTCTCAAAAGGTTTGGAGAAGCGGGTGCGGAAATAGATATGCTGGTCGCGCGCCCAGCCGTCAGAGAAACGGTAACCTTGAATAGTGACGGAGTCTACGACTTCGATATGAGAATCGTTGGTGAAATCCCAGTTCATGGCTTTCTTCAGATTTAAGATGATGGCAGATTGGGCTTCCGGGAATGTATAACGTTGGATACCACAACGCTCGGTGGCGGTCAGTTCAACGTTGATGTTGTAATCAGTCAGACGTACTTGATAGTAACCGGCATGGGCACTTTCATCTTTATGGGAAAATTTAGAGTGGATGCCAAGTGGAGCTTCCGCTTCCTTGTAGGGAAGGGTGACAGGCATGAAAGAAATGTCATACAAATCTCCTGCTCCGGTGCCGGAGAGATGTGTGTGGCTGAAGCCGGCGATAGTGCTATCCGGATAGAAATAACCGGAGATACGATCCCATCCGGGAAGTCCGTTATCCGGGCTAAGTTGTACCATGCCAAAAGGAGCTTGGGCACCAGGATAGGTATTTCCGGTGAAGTCGGTTCCGATAAATGGATTTACATAAGATGTGTAATCTATTTCGTGTTTTTCTTGCGTAGGGGTACAAGAAATGAGCATGCAGGTTAACAGCAGGCATAGATAAGCAGGTGTTCTCATTGCTTTTTAGGTATTAGTGATTACTTATTTTATTTATTTGAAGGATAAGAAAAATAATTAATCAGGTCACAAAGGTAGAAAAAAACTGTGACAAGCCTAAATTATAGGCTTAATATTTTTTAAGAGAGACAAATAGACTTCTACATCCGGTCAATATTCCTCGACGGCAGATAACGTGTTCCCCGGTGCCGCAGGGTTGTTTCATCGGTGCCGGACGAGGTGCTCATCGGTGCCGCGATTTGTATAATATTTAGGCGCGGATTACACAGATCACACGGATTTTTATTCTTTAAACCGTGAAATCCGCGTAATCCGCGCCTAATTTTAAATCTTTATGTAAAGCGAGCCTGTTATCTTTTTATCAAGCCCTTTTTATTTACTTTTAGATTCCTGCTAGTTCCAGTACTTTTTCAACAGCTGCCGGTAGTCCGTCAGTGTTCTTACCTCCAGCGGTTGCGAAGTGAGGCTGGCCACCGCCACCACCTTGAATCAACTTGGCAGCTTCTTTCACCAGATTACCGGCTTTCAGACCACCCGCAACCAGGTTGTCGCTAAGCATGACTGTCAGCATCGGTTTTCCATTGTCTATACTTCCGGCAACGAAGAACAGGTTTTCTGTAATCTCACCACGAAGTTGGAAAGCGATATTCTTCACTACTTCTGCCGGTAGCGGAGCACAGAACTTAACCACTTTGATGCCGTGAATTTCCTGTATATTCTTCAACAGTCTTTCCTTCAGAGCTGCTTCTTTTTCTTTCATGAAGTCTTCTACCTGCTTCTTCAATCCTGCATTTTCATCCAGATATTTGCGGATTGCAATACCCAAATCAGGAGCATTGTTGAAAAGAGCTTTCAAATCACTAAGTGTATCTTGCACTGTATCCAGCAATTCTTCTACACGCGCTCCGGTGTAAGCTTCAATACGACGAACACCGGCAGCAACTGAACTTTCCGACATGATTTTCACCATACCGATATTTCCGGTTGCAGCTACGTGTGTACCTCCACAGAATTCAATAGAAGAACCGAACTGGATCACACGTACTTTGTCGCCATACTTCTCACCAAAGAGAGCGATAGCCCCCAACTCTTTAGCTTCCTCGATAGGAATGTTGCGGTATTCTTTCAAAGGAATATTGGCACGAACTCTTGCATTGACAATATGCTCTACTTTACGGATTTCCTCATCGGTCACTTTCTGGAAGTGAGAGAAGTCAAAACGCAATGAGTCCGGTGTAACCAATGAACCTTTCTGTTCGATGTGTTCACCCAGCACTTCACGTAAAGCGGCATCCAACAAGTGAGTCGCCGAGTGATTGGCTGCGCAAGCGGCACGTTTGTCAGTGTCTACACAAGCCATCATCGGAGCTTCCGGATGTTCGGGCAACTTTTTGGTAATATGTATCGGAAGATTATTTTCTTTCTTGGTATCGATCACTTCAATCGTTTCGAATTCGCTTACCAATACACCGGTATCACCGACCTGACCACCACTTTCTGCATAGAATGGAGTATAGTCAAGTACAATCTGATACAATGTTTGGTTCTTTTGTTTGATCTGACGATAACGAAGGATAGAAGCTTCGTATTCAGTGTAATCGTAACCAACGAATTCGGTCGTTCCTTCTTTCAGTATAATCCAGTCACCAGTCTCGATAGCGGCAGCATTACGTGCACGCTGTTTCTGTTGCTGCATTTCTTCATTGAACTCTTCAATGTTGACAGTCATTTCGTTTTCACGGAGAATCAGTTCTGTCAAGTCGAGTGGGAAACCGAATGTATCATATAAAGTAAAGGCATCCTTACCGCTGATTTCTGTTTTTCCGCTGGCTTTGGTATCTTCCATGGTCTTATCCAGTAAGCGGATACCTGTTTCCAGTGTGCGGAGGAATGATTCTTCTTCTTCCTTGATTACTTTTTCAATCAGTGTTTTTTGTGCAACCAGTTCAGGATAAGCTTCTCCCATGTTATCAATCAATACAGGAAGCAACTTATACATAAATGCCTGTTTTTGTCCAAGGAAAGTATATCCGTAACGAACAGCACGGCGAAGGATACGGCGGATCACATAACCAGCTTTCGCGTTAGAAGGCAACTGACCGTCTGTGATAGAGAATGCAATAGTACGGATATGGTCGGCAATTACACGCATGGCGATGTCCTGCTGCTTATCTTTTCCGTATTCTGTACCCGACATAGCTGCAATAGCTTTCAGCATTGGCTGGAATACGTCTGTATCGTAGTTGGATGTTTTTCCTTGTAAAGCCATACAAAGACGTTCGAATCCCATACCGGTGTCAATAACCTTTGCAGGAAGCGGCTCAAGGCTGCCATCTGCTTTGCGGTTGTATTGCATGAATACGAGATTCCAGATTTCAATTACCTGCGGATGATCGTGGTTCACGAGGTCACGACCGGAGATCTTGGCACGTTCTTCAGCAGGACGAAGGTCGATGTGGATTTCGGAACAAGGTCCGCATGGTCCTGTATCACCCATTTCCCAGAAGTTATCGTGTTTGTTACCGTTAATGATGTGATCCTTTGGCAAGAACTGTTCCCAATAAGAAGCAGCTTCGTCGTCACGGCTCAATCCTTCTTCGGGACTTCCTTCAAATACGGTTGCATAGAGATATTCCGGATTCAGTTTCAAAACTTCTACCAGATATTCCCACGCCCAGCTGATTGCTTCTTTCTTGAAGTAATCGCCAAACGACCAGTTACCAAGCATTTCAAACATGGTGTGGTGGTACGTGTCGTGTCCCACTTCTTCCAAGTCATTATGCTTTCCGCTAACGCGCAAACATTTCTGCGAGTCCGCGACTCTTTGGTATTTCGCCGGGTGGTTACCCAAAATAATATCTTTAAACTGGTTCATACCCGCGTTGGTAAACATCAGGGTAGGGTCGTCTTTTATCACCATGGGAGCCGACGGAACGATGTGGTGTCCTTTCGACTCAAAGAAATTCTTGAATGAATCTCTGATTTCTTTTGCAGTCAACATATCTTCTATATATCTATCGTTGAGGTTAATATTCTCAAAAAACTGTGCAAAGATAGCTTGTTTTTATTACTTTTGCCGTATTAACAAGCGAAATATTTCCAAAAAGATGCGCAAAGTATACTATATCTATAATCCACAGACCCAGACTTATGACCGAATTTATCCTACTGTACGGCAGCGTGCGCTCAGTATCCTGCGCAGACTCTTTTACGGTATGGGGCTGGGAGCAGGCTGTTTCATCGTGTTGCTCTTTATCTTCGGTTCACCGTCAGAAAAGGAATTGCGAATAGAAAACAGTCGTTTACAGGCGCAATATAATGTACTTTCCCGCCGTTTGGATGACGCCATGGGGGTACTTCAGGATATTCAGCAGCGTGATGATAACTTGTACCGCGTGATTCTGCAAGCTGACCCGGTTTCTCCGGCTATTCGTCAGGCAGGATACGGAGGTACGAACCGTTATGAAGAACTTATGGACTTGGCCAATGCCAAGCTTGTCGTAAATACCACTCAAAAGTTGGATGTATTGTCCAAACGACTGTATATCCAATCCAAATCTTTTGATGATGTGGTGGATATGTGCAAGAACCATGACGAGATGTTGAAATGTATTCCGGCCATTCAGCCTATTTCCAATAAAGACCTTCGTCAGACCGCTTCCGGTTACGGAACGCGTATCGATCCGATTTATGGAACGACGAAGTTTCATTCCGGTATGGACTTTTCGGCTCATCCGGGGACAGATGTATATGCTACCGGAGATGGAACTGTCGTGAAAGTGGGATGGGAAACCGGATACGGTAATACGATTGAGATAGATCATGGCTTTGGATATATGACGCGCTATGCTCACTTGCAAGGTTTCAATACGAAAGTGGGTAAGAGGGTTGTACGTGGTGAAGTTATCGGAAAGGTGGGGAGTACGGGAAAGAGTACCGGACCGCATCTTCATTATGAAGTGCACGTGAAAGGTCAGGTGGTGAATCCTGTAAACTATTATTTCATGGATCTGAGTGCAGAAGATTATGAGAAGATGATACAGTTAGCTGCCAACCATGGTAAGGTGTTCGATTAAATTTTAAAGAAACAAAAGAATGCTATGCTCAATACGGATAAGGAATTAAAGCTGTATTATTCAATAGGTGAAGTGGCCGATATGTTTGGTGTCAATCAGTCTTTGCTCCGTTTCTGGGAAAAGGAGTTTCCACAGATCTCTCCCAAAACAACGGGAAGAGGGATACGCCAGTATCGCAAAGAAGATGTGGAGACAATCGGACTAATTTATCATTTGGTTAAGGAAAAAGGAATGACCCTTCCGGGTGCCAGACAGCGGTTGAAAGATAATAAAGAAGCTACTGTCCGCAATTATGAGATTGTGAACAGACTCAAAGCGATAAAGGATGAGTTGCTGGCAATCAAACGGGAACTCGACGGGCGGGAGTAAATTTTCTCGCCCTTACTTGCAAACATTTTAATTCGATGACTATTCTTCTACGCGGTTTACCTGCTTGATATTCTGAATCTTCTTCAGGTTGTTACAGATTGTCTTTACGTCTTCCACATCATGTACCCACAATTGTATCTTTCCTTCGAAGATGCCATCGTTGGTTTCGATTGTCAATTTGCGGATGTTGACATTCAGTTGTCGGGAGATAACTTGGGTTACTTCATTTAAAAGCCCCATACTGTCTATTCCTTTTATATATATATAGACGAGGAAGGAGAGTTCTTTGTGGGTATCCCATTCGGTAGCCAGAATACGGTTACCATAACTGCTTTTCAGCTTGGCTGCAACCGGACATTGGCGTTTGTGGATAATAATCCGGTCGTTCTCATCGACATATCCCAAAACATCATCACCCGGAATGGGATGACAACATTCTGCCATGATATACTTCTTTTGAAGGCTTTCTTCCGTCAGTTTGAGTATTTGTTTCGGGTTAATTTTTTCTTTCTCTTGAGGTTGCTCTTTTTCTTCCGGCTTTTCTTTATTGGTATTGCCGAAAGAGAAAGTGAGGTATTTCTTCCAGTTGCTGGTTTGTTTTTCTTTCAGTTCGTTCTTGTCCACTTCTCCCAAAATGATAACCTTGCTGCCGATAGCTGCCAGCAGTTCCTCTTCGTTTTTGGCATTATGCAATTTACGCAATTTTTCAATCACGGAATCTTCCGGACGGATTTCCTCTTTTTTGAGAAATTCGCTAAGGATTTCTTCACCAAGCTTTTGGTTTACTTTGCGTTCTTTGCGCAGAATAGCGGCTATTTTGGCACGGGCACGGGCGGTTGTTGCAAACACCTCCCATTGCGGCTGTACACGTTGCGATTTAGATGTCAGAATCTCCACCTGGTCGCCACTTTGTAACTTGTGACTTAGTGGTACGAGTTTATGATTGACTTTGGCGCCGATACAATGGCTGCCGATATCAGTGTGCAGTGAGAAAGCAAAGTCCAGTGCTGTTGAATTTTGCGGCATCGTCTTTAACTCCCCTTTCGGTGTAAACACAAATATTTCGGAAGCAAAGAGGTTCAGTTTTATTGTATCCAGAAAGTCGATAGCGTCCGGTTGCGGATCATCCAGTATTTCCTTGATCGTTTTCAGCCATTTCTCTAATTCGCCTTCGTCCTCACTGCCGCCTCCCTCTTTATATTTCCAGTGAGCTGCGAAGCCTTGTTCAGCAACGTCGTTCATTCGTTCGCTGCGAATCTGAACTTCAATCCATTGCCCGTTGTTCCCCATCAGGGTAACGTGCAACGCCTGATAACCATTTGCCTTCGGATGACTTACCCAGTCACGGAGGCGGTCAGGATGAGGCTTGTATATTTTGGAGATAGAGACGTAGATATCGAAACAGTCGTTGAGTTCCTCCTCTATGTTGCGAGGCTCAAAAATAATACGGACGGCCAGTAAGTCGTAGATTTCTTCGAAAGGAACGTGCTTGGTCTGCATCTTGTTCCAGATTGAGTAGATTGATTTTACGCGGGCGAGAATCCGGTATTTCAATCCCATTTTATCGAGTTGTGTACGGATAGGAGCTGTGAAATCGTTGAATACCTTGTCGCGTTCGGCTGCTGTCGCATTCAACTTTTCTTCTATCTCGGCATATTCTTCGGGATGTTCGTATTTGAAACTTAGATTTTCGAGTTCGGTCTTTATTTTATAAAGCCCCAGACGGTTGGCAAGGGGAGCGTAGATATAAAGAGTTTCGCCGGCTATCTTGTATTGCTTGTTGGGCAACATGGAACCAAGGGTACGCATATTGTGCAGGCGGTCGGCTATTTTGATAAGGATCACCCGGATATCGTTCGACATGGTAAGCAATAACTTTTTGAAATTCTCTGCTTGTGCCGAGGCACGGTCGCCAAAGATACCTCCGGATATTTTAGTAAGTCCATCTACAATTTGGGCAATCTTTGGACCAAAGATGTTTTCGATATCTTCTACCGTATAATCGGTGTCTTCCACTACATCATGCAGTAACGCTGCACAAATAGAAGTCGATCCGAGACCGATTTCGTTGCATACGATACTCGCCACAGCAATCGGGTGCATAATATAGGGTTCGCCCGAACGGCGTTTGATTCCTTTGTGCGCCTGATTGGCAAAGTTGAAAGCCTTCGTAATGATTTCAACACGTTTGCGATGTTTTGTAGCGAGATAATCATTCAGCAGTTCGTGGAACGCCTGATTGATCATCTCTTCATCAGCTATTTCTTTGGGGGTCAGATTATCCATAATTGTTATCCTTTCACTTGCTTACTTTTGCAAAAATAAGCAAATTTCCGAACGGTGCAAGCGGGATACCGTTTATTTGTATATTTTCAATCGTTTTCCTGCTGCAATCTTGGTGTTTGACATTCCGTTCCACCGCTGTATATCCTTAACACTGACACCATATTTTCCGGCAATAGTCGACAGAGTGTCTCCACTTTTTATTGTGTAGTAAGACAGTTTTCCTTTTCCAGCAACGGCTGTTGTAGCTTTGCGGGTACTAGGTGTATTCTCTTTTACGGCAACAGTTTTTCGGTTACGGAACAATTCATTCGAGCGATGTGCATAGATTGTATCTTGTTTGTCGATGAAATTGCTGATTGCTTCGATCGGCAACCGCAGGGTATAAGGCTTGCTGTCACCCGGGATAACTTGTTTCTTGTACTGTGGATTCAAACTCTTTATTTGATCCAATGGCACATTACAAAGATCGGCAATCTGTTCGAAATGCAGGTTCTTGTTCACTTGCACAGTGTCTGTGCTTGCCGGAATATTAGTTTCCATTGGACAAATATTGTGGTCGCAGTAATAGGTCATCACATAGTTGGCTGCAATAAAGGCAGGTACATAACCACGTGTTTCTTTGGGTAATAAATTGTAGATTTTCCAGTAATCCGTTTCACCGTTGGCGCGACGGATTGCTTTGTTGATTGTGCCGGGACCACAGTTGTAGGCGGCAATTACAAGGTTCCAGTCGCCGTAAATGGCGTACATCTCTTTCAGATAACGTGCGGCAGCCCATGTTGCTTTGATCGGGTCACGGCGTTCATCTACCAAACTGTTGGACTCCAGACCGTAGATTTTACCTGTGCCGATCATGAATTGCCACAAGCCTGATGCGCCGGCACGTGATACGGCGGAAGGGTTCAAAGCTGATTCAATGATAGGAAGATATTTAAGTTCCAATGGAAGTCCGTATGCATCCAATGCTTCTTCGAAAATCGGCATATAGAAGTTGCAGGCGCTCAGCATAAAAGAAACTTGATTACGTAGGCGTCCTGCATACATATCTATGAATTTGCGTACAATGTCGTTGTATGGCATTTCCATAATAGCCGGGATGCGTGAGAGGCGGTCCATGTAAACAGAATCACTGAATAAAGGATTTACTTCAGCCGTGCTGCAATCTTTGCCCAGATCAATGTAATTTTTGGCTTTCCAATCGTTCAGCAAACTGTCGAGCGGATAAGTCATACTCATAGGCAGGTCGATGCTTTCCTTACGTTCTGTACCATTTTCACGAATCACCACATCTACACTTTGGGCTTTTACTTGGGATGTTGCCAATAGTAAAAGAAGAATAATCGAACAATAGTTAACTAATTTCTTCATGCTTCAATAATAAGATCAATCTAAATTGTGTTTTTAAAATCGTAATACGCATTGCAAGCCGACCGATTTGCTTTTCAAACTATTTGAACGGAACTGGTTGTTATTGTCGATAACTGCCGGTTCCACTTTCATACTTAGGTCGGGGGTTATATCGAAGTTGGACAACTCGGCATCTACATAAGCGTCAATGATAGAGATGAGGTAAACTCCGATAAATGCAAATATACTAAGGTCCCGGTAACGCCGGAACATATCCTTTCTTCGTTTTAACGTACTTTTTAATTGTTCCTCGTTGTAAGAGGAATTAGGGGGCAGCAGATCTTCATAACTTTTAGTGTTTGGATTGCTGTCCATAATGTCCAAATAGGCTTGCGAATAGTCTTTATACATCTTGCCATTCCAACTCAAGGCATACGCACAACCGGCAAATCCTCCATATATAATAGGCAGTTTCCAGTATTTGCGGTTGTAAATCTGTCCTCCACCCGGGAATACGACGGCAAGCCAGGTAGCTTTGGTCGGATTAGGTACGAATATCTTTTTATTAATGTCTTGGGATGGAGGCGGAACCGTATCGGTATTCACGACAATGGCTGCCGGCTGTTCTATCTTCTTCAGTTCTTTTTTGTTGGCTGCATCAAGGCTGTCGGCTACTTGTATTTTAGCTGCCGATAAACTGTCAATAGACTGAAGATGCTTAGGAGGTAACACTATGCTGTCTTTTCGCAATGAATCTTGCTCTTGCATAGGGTCACGATGTCTTCGTGCACGGGCTTTTGGCGGTTCTCGGTGCGTAATGGTAGTATCTTTCTGAACTGGAGTTACAGGGGCTTGTGCATACACATCAATCCCTGCCATCTGTAAAAAACAGAGAAGCAGGGTGCTGATTAGTAACTGATATTTCTTGTTTTTTCTTGTCATTTATTTCTTTAGCGTATCGAAGATTTCCATGATACGTTCCAATTCCTCCTCATTACTGAAAGGAATACTAATTTTCCCTTTCCCCTTTTCGGAGCAAGTGAGTTGTACCTTGGTGCTGAAAAAGCCTGAAAGTTGTTGCTTCAGTAAGTTAAATTCTTCCGGAAGTTTGGCACGTTTCGGAGTTATTTTCCGCGTACCGCTTTTCACAGCTTCACCTTCACTTAATGATTTTACAATCTCTTCGACTTTGCGGACTGAATATCCGTGTTCTTGTATTTCTTCGAATATTTTTACTTGTAGTTTAGGGTCGCCTAATGAAATCAACGCACGGGCATGTCCCATGTCTAACTGCTTGTTTTGTAGCGCCATTTGGATAGGAGCGGGTAGCTTGAGCAGACGCAAGTAATTGGCGATAGTCGTCCGGTTCTTGCCGATACGCTCGCTAAGGCGTTCTTGGGTCAGTTCATATTGGTCTAGCAGATGTTGATAAGCCAATGCGATTTCTACAGCATTCAGGTCTTCACGCTGGATATTCTCGATCAGCGCCATTTCCATCATGTTTTCGTCGTCGGCTGTGCGGATGTAAGCAGGGATTGTTTTTAATCCGGCTCTCTGTGAAGCACGGTAGCGGCGTTCACCTGCGATAATTTGGTATTCATTGTCCGATACCTTACGTAAAGTGATCGGTTGGATGATACCTATTTCCGCTATTGAATCAGCCAGTTCCTGCAAGGCCGTTTCGTCAAACTCACGGCGAGGCTGGTTAGGGTTGACTGAAATCTTAGCTAACTCTATTTCGTTAATGGAAGAAGAACCTTCGGTTTTCACATCATCCATTGAGAGCAAGGCGTCAAGTCCGCGTCCTAATGCATTTCTTCTTTGTGTTGCCATATCTTCTTCGTTACTTATTTATTACGGTTAATAATCTCTTTAGCAAGAGCCAGGTGGTTCTTGGCACCGGTGGAATCCGCATCATAAAGAATAGTCGGGACACCGTAGCTGGGAGCCTCGCTCAGTTTCACATTTCGTTGAATTACGGTGTTGAACACCAGTTCCTGGAAGTGGCGTTTTACTTCATCGTAGATTTGGTTTGCCTGGCGCAGGCGTGAATCGTACATCGTCAGCAGGAAACCTTCGATTTCCAATGCCGGATTCAATTTCGACTTGATAATCTTGATTGTGTTCAGCAGTTTGCTGATCCCTTCGAGAGCAAAATATTCGGCCTGCACGGGGATAATCACAGAATCGGCTGCCGTCAGGGCATTGATTGTAATAAGTCCTAATGAAGGAGAACAGTCTATCAGGATATAGTCATATTCTTTCTTCAAAGGAGTAAGTACTTCTTTCAGTATCTTTTCGCGGTTTGGGAGGTTCAGCATTTCAATCTCTGCTCCTACAAGATTGATGTGCGAAGAGATTACTTTTAAAGAATCAATTTCGGTGTCATGGATAGCGTCCTGTACGTTGGCTCTGTCAATGATACATTCATAGATAGTACATTCCGACTGCTTGATGTCCACTCCCAGACCGGAGGAGGCATTAGCTTGCGGGTCGGCGTCTACTACGAGTACCTTTTTTTCGAGTGTAGCAAGCGAAGCTGCGAGATTGATCGTAGTCGTTGTTTTTCCTACACCACCTTTTTGATTAGCCAAAGCAATAATTTTTCCCATATTCTCTAAATTTATTGGCAGCGAAATAAGTGATAAATCCTTAGAGCGCCTACGAAAAAAGAGAAACTTTGCAATTTCTGTTGATAAGTCACCTGTTTTGTTAATAACTGTCGGACGAAACAGATACCAAACTTCGACAGGTTCATCATCTACCTTTCTCTTTATGAGCTTGCAAATATACATATTTATATTGGATATTTATTTCTTTTTTTGCTCGCTTGCAGAAGATTAAGATTTGTAAACGGGTAGAAACAGGGAAGGAAGATACTTTTTCATCTGGAGGAAAGAGGGTTTGGAGGTACGGCTTCTTTTTGTTACTTTTGTGCGAATATTAAAAAGGAAAGGATTGAATATATGGAAAATAAGAAGCCGTTGATACTCGTTTCCAATGACGATGGGGTTATGGCCAAGGGTATTAATGAATTAGTGAGATTTCTTCGTCCTCTTGGGGACATTGTGGTCATGGCTCCTGACTCTCCGCGTTCCGGTAGCGGATGTGCGCTGACGGTGACGCAGCCTGTTCATTATCAACTGGTCAAGAAAGAAGTCGGATTAACAGTCTATAAGTGTACGGGAACGCCTACCGACTGCATCAAGCTGGCGCGCAATACCGTTCTCGACCGAGAACCGGATCTTGTGGTCGGAGGCATTAATCATGGAGATAATTCGGCAACTAATATGCATTATTCCGGTACTATGGGAGTGGTGGTTGAAGGTTGTCTGAATGGTATTCCTTCTATTGGCTTTTCGCTTTGTAACCATGACCATGATGCGGATTTTGAAGCTACGGGACTCTATGTACGCAAGATATCTGCTATGATATTGGAGAAAGGACTTCCTCCTTTAACTTGTTTGAATGTGAACTTCCCGAATACTGCCGATATCAAAGGAATAAGGATTTGTGAACAGGCAAAGGGACGTTGGACCGGGGAATGGACTCCTTGTCCCCGTTTGAATGATACAAATTATTTTTGGTTAACCGGTGAATTTACCGATCATGAACCGGAAAATGAGAAAAACGATCATTGGGCGTTGGTTAACGGCTATGTAGCTATCACCCCGACTACTGTTGACGTGACGGCTTATGGTTTTATGGACGAGCTTAATAAATGGTTCAATTAAGAACCTTCAACTATCATGAAGTATTATCTGATTGTTGGTGAGGCTTCCGGTGACTTGCACGCTTCCCACTTGATGAGTGCCTTGAAAACGGCAGATCCGCAAGCCGATTTTCGCTTTTTCGGGGGCGACCTAATGGCTGCTGTTGGCGGCAAAATGGTGAAGCATTATAAAGAGCTGGCATATATGGGATTTATTCCTGTATTGCTTCATTTGCGCACTATCTTTGCAAATATGAAACGTTGCAAAGAAGACATTGTTGCTTGGAATCCGGATGTCGTAATTTTGGTGGATTATCCGGGGTTCAACCTTGATATTGCCAAATTTGTTCATGCAAAGACACAAATACCGGTCTACTATTATATATCTCCTAAGATATGGGCATGGAAGGAGTATCGCATCAAGAATATCAAACGTGATGTAGACGAATTGTTCTCTATACTTCCTTTTGAAGTTGAGTTTTTTGAAGGGAAGCATCAGTATCCCATTCACTATGTAGGAAACCCTACCGTGGACGAAGTGGCTGCTTATCAGGAAACGAACCCGAAAGACTTTGCTGCGTTTATTGCAGCAAACCAGTTGGAGAATAAACCGGTTATTGCTTTGCTGGCAGGTAGTCGGAAGCAAGAAATCAAGGATAATTTGCCTGATATGCTGAAAGCTGCTTCTGCTTTCCCGGATTATCAACTGGTATTAGCCGGTGCGCCCGGCATTACCCCGGAATATTATGAAAAGTATGTGGGGCAGGCGAACGTAAAAATTATATTCGGACAGACATACCGCATTTTACAGCATGCAGATGCGGCTTTGGTGACATCGGGAACGGCTACTCTCGAAACAGCTTTGTTTCGTGTTCCTCAGGTGGTTTGCTATCATACTCCGATTGGAAAAGTTATTTCGTTCCTACGACGTCACATTCTGACTGTGAAATATATTTCATTGGTTAATCTGATTGCTGACTGTGAGGTTGTTAAAGAGTTGGTTGCTGATACCATGACGGTAAAGAATATGCAGTGTGAACTGGCTAATCTTCTTGAAAATGAAGTGTATAAGAAGGAAATGCTTACTGGATATGATTATGTGGCGGAACGATTGGGACCTGCCGGTGCTCCCTGTCATGCAGCTCATGGAATAGTGAAGCTGTTGAAAAAATAACTTTCTTTTTCTGAATAAACGTAAAGCCGATGCAGTAATTGCACGGCTTTTTTATTTATTAAGCAGAAGATTAAAAAAGAAAGGAACAGATATGAAAAAATTTAAGTGGCTTTTAGGTATGTTAGTGCTGGCACTAATGCCAATGTTGCAATCATGTGATGATGATGGATATTCTATTGGAGATTTCAGTTGGGACTGGGCTACGGTCCGGACTACCGGTGGAGGAGGTTATTATTTGGTAGGTGACCGTTGGGGAATCATCGATCCGGTTGCTACTTCTATACCTTGGTTCAAACCTGTGGATGGTGAACGTGTGGTATCCTTTTTCAATCCTTTGGCTGACATGAGTGATGAAAAAGGTGTTCAGGTGAAAATGGAAGGTATTCAGGAAGTGTTGACTAAGGAAGTTGAGGAGATGACTGCTGAAAATGAAGAAGAATTTGGAAATGATCCTATTTTGATTTATCAGGGTGATATGTGGCTGGGAGGAAAGTTTCTGAACATTATCTTCCGCCAGAATTTGCCTCGCAGTGAAAAACATCGTATCAGTCTCGTGGAGAATAAGATAGCAACTGAGCCGGGTGAACCCGAAACTCCGGAAACTTTAAGCATCGGTGAAGACGGCTATGTTCATTTGGAGTTACGTTATAATACGTATGATGATGTAACAGACTATTGGGGTTGGGGACGAGTTTCCTATAATTTGGAAAAGTTCTACCCGACACCCAAAGAAGGTGAAACTACGATGAAAGGTTTTAAGGTAACGATTAACTCTGAAGAAAATGGAGAAGGAGTAGTGGTAGTACTTGACTTGGAACATCCGGTCGGTGTGCCGGAGAAAGCTAAAGATGTACATGCTACATCTGTAATCAGATAAATAACCTAACCTATGTAACTGTGTGTAAAAAAAGGTCGGGATAATTTTCGCAAAGAAAGTTTCCCGACCTTTATTTTTTATCTCTATTCTGAATATACAGATTTAAAACCAAGTGAGAGCATAAAGATAGACTACTGCTGCCGGTATAGCCATTAATGAACTGTCGAACCGATCAAGCATGCCTCCGTGTCCCGGAAGAATTGTACCGGAATCTTTTACGTGAAGTTGGCGTTTTAGCAATGATTCTGTCAAGTCACCCCAAGTTCCGAACACTACAACTACCAGCGCCAATCCTGCCCATTGCCACATCGACATGAACGGAAAATAATGTGCCAGTATAAAGGAAGAACCAATAGCAACGATACCTCCGCCGATAGAGCCTTCCCACGATTTCTTAGGAGAAATACGCTCGAACAAACGATGCTTTCCGATCAGCGAACCGATGCAATATGCACCTGTGTCACTCAACCAAAGGAAGATGAAGATAGATAACGGCAAAATCGGGTTGTAGCTAACACTGCTGTATTCCGAACTGGGATCATTGTGGAAAGCAAGTACGTTCAGTAGTGCGAATGGCAGACCGATATATAGCTGGCTAAGCATAGAATATGCCCAGTTCAGCACCGGATTTTCCTTTTTCAGGTATAACTCGCTAATCATTAAGTAGAGCAGTAGCAGTACGTAAGGAATAAAGATCTTGGAATCAGCTGCATCAATACAGAAGCCCATTACTGCAAGGAAGAGATAAGCTCCTCCCAGCATGATAATCGTTTTATTTACGTTTACTCCGTCAGCACGCATATTTACTAGTTGTCCAAACTCATAAATAGTCAAGGCGCTAATGATTATGAACAGTATACCGAAACTGAATGATGTGTAAAGGATGCATCCCACCAGAATGGCGACGAAAAGCACACCTGTAATAGCCCGTTTGATAAAATTGCTAGCCAAAATATTTGCGTTTTAAGTTGTTTTCTTTCCACCTTCCGCCGAGATCACCTTTTTTTCTATGGAAACTTTACCTTCCACGGTAATCTTAGCTTCGGTTGTCTCTTTCTCCTCTGTAGAGTTTTCAGCTTCTTCTTCCTTGATTTCTTTCTCCTTCTCTTTCACCTCTTCGGCCAGTCTCTTTTCCGCTTCGGCAGCTTCCTGACTTTCTTTGGCAGCCATGATTTCTTCTGAGCGGGAAGCCCAAGGGCGTTTTCCAAAGATACGTTCAACATCTTCGGCAAAGATTACTTCCTTATCAATTAGTAATTGAGCGAGCTGGTTGTGTCCTTCCCGATGTTCGGACAGAATTTTTTTTGCACGTTCATATTGCTCATTTACCATATTCTTGACTTCCGTATCAATCAGTTCGGCTGTCTTTTCACTATATGGACGATTGAAAGAATATTCTTCATTGTTATAATAGCATAAGTTAGGCAGTTTGTCGCTCATACCTAAATAAGCTATCATTCCGTATGCTTGTTTGGTGACTCTTTCCAAGTCGTTCATAGCACCTGTGGAGATACGATTGAGAAATAAATCTTCGGCAGCGCGTCCTCCTAGAGTGGCACACATTTCATCGAGCATTTGCTCTTTAGTTGTGATCTGGCGTTCCTCCGGCAAATACCAGGCAGCACCCAATGCACGTCCGCGAGGAACAATTGTCACTTTAATCAACGGGTTTGCATATTCCAGCAGCCAGGAGATCGAAGCGTGTCCCGCTTCATGCAGAGCGATAGAACGTCTTTCTGCTTCTGTTGTAATCTTTGTCTTCTTTTCCAAACCGCCGATGATGCGGTCTACGGCGTCAAGGAAGTCTTGTTTTCCAACGAACTTCTTGCCGTGACGGGCTGCAATCAGGGCCGCTTCATTACAAACATTGGCAATGTCCGCACCGGAGAACCCCGGAGTTTGGCGGGCAAGAAGGTCCACATCTACAGTATCATCTATCTTGATCGGGCGCAAATGCACACCGAATACTTCTTTACGTTCATTCAGGTCGGGCAAGTCTACATGTATCTGACGGTCAAAACGTCCGGCACGGAGTAAAGCCTTGTCGAGTACATCTACACGGTTGGTCGCAGCCAGGATGATTACACCACTATTGGAACCGAAACCGTCCATTTCAGTCAATAACTGGTTCAATGTATTCTCGCGTTCGTCATTTCCTCCCATTGCAGGATTCTTGCCACGGGCACGTCCAACGGCGTCAATCTCGTCAATAAATACGATACAAGGAGCTTTCTCTTTGGCTTGCTTAAACAAGTCGCGGACACGGGAAGCACCTACGCCGACAAACATTTCCACAAAGTCAGAACCTGCCAGCGAGAAGAAAGGTACATTAGCTTCACCGGCCACAGCTTTGGCGAGTAATGTTTTACCGGTCCCCGGAGGGCCTACCAGTAATGCTCCCTTAGGAATTTTACCTCCCAAGTCTGTATATTTTTGAGGTTCTTTCAAGAACTCCACAATTTCTTCTACTTCCTGTTTGGCTTCCGCCAGGCCGGCTACATCTTTGAATGTAATCTTGATCGCCCCTCCTTTTTCGAAAAGTTGGGCTTTTGATTTACCTACATTAAACACACCGCCAGGACCTCCACTACCACCGCCACTCATACGGCGCATGAAGAATATCCATAAAGCAATCAGCAGCACAAGCGGCAGGACCTGAATCAGGATAGCAGGGAATATATCTGATTTAGGCGGATAATCCGAGGTCCCGTCAAAATGACCGGCTTCTTTTTCTGCCTGCAAAAATTCTTCCAGTTTGTCAGTAGACGGCGCCCTACTTGTGATGATCGGGTTGCGCCCTACTTTGGTAGAGTCCGCTCCGAATACGGCACCTACGGAATTAGGTTTGAGATAAGCCTCAATCGACTTGTCCTCATACCCCAGCACTTTGCTGACATAACCGTTTTTAACGTAATCCTGAAATTCGCTGTATGTGACAGCTTTGTTTCCGGCTCCCCTTGAATCACTGCCCCACCAGAGGCCGAGAAGCATAAGGGCAATAATCATATACATCCAGTTCAAGTTGAACTTGGGCATATTAACCTTGTTGTTAGGTTTATTGCTATTGTTTTTGTTGCTACTATTATTGTCCATAATCGTTGATTAGTCTAAATCGGGGATTTGAATAAGTTTGGCATCTGCCCAAAGGTGTTCCAGATTATAAAAGGCTCTTGTTTCCGGTAGAAAAACATGTACCAGTACGTCCGCATAGTCCATAGCTACCCATTCTGCATTTCGAAGTCCGTCAACGGCAAAAGGTTTGCTGTCCGCACCTTTACGGGTAAATTCTTTGATAGAATCTACGATAGCACCAACCTGACTGGGAGAATTTCCCTGACAAATAACGAAGTATTTACAGATAGTATCTTCTATATTGGTTAAATCGGCAATAATGATGTTTTTACCTTTTTTCTCTTGAATTCCCTCTTTTATTTTTTCAATTAATACTTTAGTATCGTTCATTCTTTTAATTGAGATTAATAATTCATGTTCTCTTTTGGTTTATAACAAAAAAGGCTTCCCCTTTGTTTCTGATTATAAACGTGATATTTTTGACAAATATACGCTGATTTATTGGATACAAGAAAGTT
>OGKO01000315.1_pt1 | contig 40248 bp, 37 predicted proteins | sample 1572451 | NCBI WGS metagenome assembly OGKO01 (sample SAMEA2582089, study PRJEB24529) | metagenome | biome: Human gut stool | place: China | collected 2011 | reverse complement strand
TTATGTGTATTTGGAATTTCTCATTTTGGCTTGTACTATTTATATTCTAGCACCATCCGTTCTCATATCCTCATTAGGATGTATTACATCATATAAAAAAACACCAGGCTCTACATCTCCGTAGGTAGCATCTACTGTGTTCTTCATTTTCATGCGCACAGTGTTTGCAAATAACTCATTATTATTTTCTCTCCCTATCCATGCAAATGTCACAGGATTGTCTTGACTAATAATCGGAGTATCATAATTAACCATCCCATAACTTCCATCTTGTCTATATCCGAATGTACCAGTAACTTCTGATGTTATAGAATCATGTATTTCCATATCATATTCAGCAAGCTGTTCCTCTGTAAGATATGACAAATCCATATATGCCTCTGACAACTCAACGTTTTTCTGTATTGTTGTTCCTATTACCGAGTTTAATTCATTGCACACCTCTGTATCTATTGTGTCACTTTGTGAAGTTACATCCGTAATCAACAATTCGATTTCCGAACTAAAGCAATCATTTTCTTCATCAATTTCCCCTTGATTAACTACACGATACAACCCTGACACAACAAGAGTACATTGCATATTTTTATTTTCATCTGTCGCAATGTAAACACGTGCATCATCATATGATGCAACAAACTCATTGTTTGTAAATATAACATTAGATTTTTTTGAACTTGTATCATAATCTACCCTAAGATTTCCCAATCTGAATGGCTCTCCATAATATGCATCTCCTTTTAAAGTCAGCATATCTCCAACTCTCCATTGCCCCCTAAGCACATCCTGTGTTACTGTTATTTCAGACGAAGTAGTATTCTTAAACTTTTCAATCTGTTGTTCCAGTTCTGACAGTTCTATTTCTGTTTCCGTTTCTTGTTCCTCTACTATTTCTGTCTCCGCTGTCTGCTTTGTTGCAATTACTTCTTGTTGCTCTGCTGTATTCTCAGTTCCACAAGCTATTGCAGAAACAGAAATTGCTAAGCATAACATTGTTACCAGTACTTTTCTTTTCATAAATTTGCTCCTTATCCAAATTTTATTTATAAACAGATAAACATAAATGCTGTTCCCAGTTCTTTACATTGCTATTCTTATAATTGTGTAAGTAGTGACAATATTGGAACTATTGTTGTTCCCAACAATTTAACCGCCCCATTCTCGTTAACCTTGTTGCACACCTCGTTGAACTTATCAAAAAATGCTGTCACTTTATCCTTAACTGTTGTATCCGCATATAAGCTATCTATGTATGCAAGTCCCTCTTTTGTCACTCCTGCAATCTCAAAGCCGACAGCCTCTGACATTTCAATATCCTCTTCACTCTCAATGTCACTTGAAATCAAACCTAATTGTGTCAGTTCCATTATTGATGTTAAATATTCCTCTCTGTCAATCGCACCATCCATTAAAAGCTCGTCCACCACATCATCCAAACAAGCCCAACGCTCCACACGACCTATGTTGTCTGACATAGCCTTTGTTAACAATAAAATTTCTAACTGCTCCGCTGTTATATTTTTCATGTGCTTAATCTCCTTCTCCTTGTATGAATAAACCACTCTACTTGTACCATTATATTGCTTATAGTGTTTTATTTCAACTCTTATAGCGTTTTTATTTAACTCCTAATGTGTTGTTTATATCAATACAATACGTGTAGGAGGACAACACAATGATTAAAGATTTATCAACCAAGCTGAAAGAATTAAGAATGTCACAAAATCTATCACAAGCTGATGTTGCTAAAAAACTGGGTATTTCTCCCTCTATCGTTAGCGGTTATGAAACTTCCGAGAGAACGCCCAGTACTGAAAATCTGCTTGCTCTCTCCTACCTTTATAAATGCAGTACCGACTATCTACTAGGAAAAGCAAATGACAGACCCTCTGTTGTACTCGATACTGACGGCTTAACACCCGAGCAGATACAAGCGTTACAAACACTTATTAAAACAATGAAGCATGAGTAAACTCAATTACCCATGCTCTTTTATATTTTATCCATATTGTTCTGTTCATCTCGTATCTGTTGCAATTCATCAAGTGTCATTGCTCGAATATCATTTACACAGTATGCAATACATTCCATGCAGTCAACTACCTGTTGCTCTATGTTCTCTTGTTGCATACCAATGCAAAGACTTTTTATCATATTGTTTAGCTGTCCCAATCGCAATGACACATTTTCAAGAGCATCCATACACATCCTGCGTTCCACTTTTTCTTCCATAAGCAATCCTCCAATCTTTCTTAATGTTTGGGGATTGTAACGCTGTGGCTTATAATGAGTCAAGGCATTTTTCCATGTAGCTCTATCATATCACAGGGAATTGGAATACACTCTACTTTGTGGTGTTGGTATGTATATATTATTTTCATGCCTATATTTCTGTCACACACTTTTTTCATTTTTTATTGAAATGAAAAGAATGGTTACAAATTCATCGCCTATCTGTTGCATTTTCCAAAATAGCTGACTTACCTTTCTTATTCCTATGTTTTTTAAGTACATTGTAAACCGTAGATTTTGAACACTCCATGCAGTTTACAATCTCTTTTACAGACATACCGCTATCATACCGAAGTAATATGCCTAATTCATTACAGCTATCCTTACTGGCTAGTAATGCCCCTTTATTCAGTCTGCCACGCTTGTCTCTGTAAATATTATGTTTTTTATCCCACTCCTTCTTGCGTTGCTCGGCTAGTTCCTTGCGTTGTATTTCAATCTCTCTGTCAACCCATTCCTCATCTATGTAGTCTCTCTGTTCCTCATAATCATCAAAAATATCGCTGTCCTTAATTTCCATAACCTACGCACCCCTTCCATGCTGTTAAAAATCATGTCTCCATATACACCCATAATTTTCATAATTTTTAAAATATAGGTCACTACACCCATGTAGCCTTTTATGCTCCACTATTTTATCAACTAGTACCATTCTCTTATCCTCGGCTTGCATATTTCTTTTTTCTTTGCTCTATGCAAATTTTACACATTACTGTAAATTAACCCACCACCTTTTAATTTTTTAAATTATGTCAGTAATATTGTAATGTCCTTTTCCATGCCTAATATCTTAAAAAAGTCAAAAAAAATAACACACGCTGAAACGTGTGTTAAATGTTTTATATTGTTTTTTATTTTTCCTTCTTTTCCCTTTCGTCCACTTTTCTGTAAAATGTACTCCTGCTTATTCCCATAAGTTTACAGGCAGAAACCGCTGTTATCTCTCCTTCTTTCCATGACTGATATATTCTATCAAAGTCAGCAATCTCGATTGGCTTACGTCCCTTATATTTTCCTTCACGTTTTGCAATCTCTATTCCCTCGGCTTGCCGTTCCAGTATGTTTGCCCGCTCTAATTCTGCCAACGCACCGCACACCACAAGAAAGAATTTACCCATCGGACTATCCGTGTCAATATTTTCTTTTTGGCTCACAAACTTAACATTTTTGTCAGACAGCTTTTCCAACAAGTCAAGCAAATCCTTTGTACTGCGTGCAAATCGTGAAATACTCTCCACAACCACGCAATCCCCCTCTCTTACAAAGTCCATCATCTTTTTTAGCTGTGGTCGGTCTGTATTTTTACCGCTTACCTTATCAATATATAATGTTTCCACCCCATACTGCTCCATGAGTACCTCCTGCCTCATGGTGTTTTGTTGCTCTGTTGACACTCGTACATATCCAATATTCATTGTTTCCACTCCATTTCTATTTTTATTGAAATGAAACAATGTATATCATTTTTCTGTTTCTTTAGAGTATACCCTATCCATACAAAACACTATTTCTCAAAAGTGTTCCAATAAAGCACAAAAGGATATAAAGAAACACATTTTAATACATGTTTCATTTATATCCTATATATTTTGATGCACTTATACACGCACTTACTAATAAAACCGATATGCCCTAGCACATAAACAAGTTTTACATGATGTTTAATTGTGGTAACTTTGGTAACTTGGTAACGCCTTCAAAATGATGTGTTCTTTGATAATAAGTATACCAAATTCATCTAATATGTCAATAATTGTACCAAAGCACCTCTGTCCTTTTATTGTCTTTTTTACTTCCCACGCTTGTATGCGTATCGTAGTAATACTTTTTCCATCCCTTATCTTCACTCAATATTGACAGATAAGGTTCAACTTCATAATTGGACAATATGATTTTTGCCTTTGCATTCTGTATGATATCTGCCAGCCGCTTATGTTCTTCATATACAAAAGAACGACTATAAATACCACTTCCTAAATCCTTATTTGCATCCTCGGGCTTTAAATAACTCGGATCAAGATACATCATAACATTTTCATACTGACAGTAATTTTCTATAAGATTGAGGGCATCCACCTGTGTCACTACCACACCCTCAAACCGCTGTGCAATATCCTTTAAGTTCTGCAAATACGAATAGTACTTATCTGTTGAACGGTTCTTCGCCGAACTGTAATCTAACCCCATACCATCCCTTGACAGATAATAGGTTATAAATGTTGCAACCGCCATCTGAACAGGGTCTTTGTCCTGTTCCTCACCATTTGATACTCGTGTATCGGATGTATATTCAGCAATTTTACTTAATGCACGCTCATGGCAAAATTTATGCTGAAATTTTTGTTTATTACGAATTTTACTGTCAGCATTTTGCTTTTTCCACTCTATTTCAAAAATTGATTTTGCATTGTCATATTCTTCTTGGTATTCCTCTTTGACGATATCCCAGTATTGATGATAAAGCAGGATAAAATCATGGAATATCTGCATATCTTGAATATCCTTAATCACATTGGTACTTATTATCTGACTGGCAGTATCCACAATTCTTTGATATTCCTTATTACTGACTGCTTTATGCAATATCTTCAATTCCTGTGACTGATACTTTTTCCAACACTTCCAAACAAATTTTTGAAACTGTTGCTGTAAGTTGTCCGTAAGTTCCTGTTCATGCTCCTGCTTGTAGCTTTTCATTTGATAAAAAAGTTCTTCGTTTGGTGTCAGTTCTATCAATGTATCAAAAACAGCTTGGGACAACTCCCTATTTCCTAATGTTTCAAAAAATGTAGTCAATCCATACCCAAAATCATTATAAATTTCCTGTGCATGTCTTGGTTTATTTAACAGTACACGGCAAGCACCCCCAAATGGCTCAATATATAAGTCAGTATGCTTATAATCAAGTAAATCACATATCAGCGGTGCCATCCTGTCTTTACCACCATAAAAACTGAATGGACTTAAAACCTTTCTCTTTGCCATCCTACACACCCAATTTCTGTGCATCAAATGAAATGTATCTATGATTGACCCCATCGACTTTGATAGCTAGGTCATTTCTTCCTGCATTGCACTTAATATATCCTCTGATTTTCAATGCCTCTTTGATGTCTGACATATTATATCTTTTGAATGAGCTGTCATTAAATTCACGTTTAAAATCTTCCACTGGAATGTTATAAAAGCCATCTCTCTGCTCTATCTGTTTTTCCTGTATGTAATCCCTATAAAAACCAACAACAGCCTCTACCGTGCGGTCTGATATGTTGTTTTCGATTGCTTCTCTTTCCTGTGGCTCTAAATTATAATAATTATTTTTGATTAGATTGCTCAACTCTATATATTCCACTCGGGACAGGTTAATTCCAATGTCCCCCAATGACACAATTTCAGTATCTAATTTTGATACCTTGCTTATCCTTGAACCATATTCCTTCCCATCATAAAAAGCATTGATTTTTAGCACTTCCTCATAGGAATATATATCCTTTAATCTAATGACCTCAAAAGAAAATTTCTTTAAATCATTCATTCCCACAATAATGTGACTGGTCTGTATTTTATTATTATCAATTTCCCAATATTCTTTTGCTGACATGGTACTGCCTCCCATTTCTGATATTACCCTTAATATAGCATATATCCCCTTATTTTTCCATAAAAAGAACAGCCAAGACATTTTCCTCTTGACTGCTCCACTACTCCCTAAATTCCCTATTATAACGCTTTTACAGGCACTTCTATCTTCACACTAAAGTCATCACATTTTTTGTGGGTTAAAAGGACGCATGTCTCAACGTGAAACGTCGAAGGAAACATATCGACACAACAGACCTTTTTCACTTCATAACCTCTCGCCTGTAAAACTTCCAGATCTCTTACCAGACTGGTCGGCTTGCAGGAAATATAAACCATCTGAGGCACATTGTAACGAATGATTTTTTCCAAAGCTTTTGGATTGATTCCGTCCCTTGGTGGATCAAGTACAATATAATCCGGCTTTTCTTCAATGCTGTCAATGACTTTGAGCACATCCCCTGCGATAAACTCGCAGTTATGTAAACCATTTAACTGTGCATTCTCTTTGGCAGCTTCCACTGCTTCCTCAATGATCTCCACACCGATTACTTTTTTAGCTACCGGAGAAAGCATCTGTGCGATCGTTCCGGTTCCGGAATACAGATCGAATACAATTTTACCATGTTCCGCAATATCTGCGTCTGTTCCGCTTGGAAGTGCATCTCCGATAAACTCTCTGGCAGTCTGATATAGCACCTCTGCACCCAGGGAATTTGTCTGGAAAAAAGAAAATGGTGTAATCTTAAAGCGAAGCCCTAACAATTCCTCGTAAAAGAAATCCTGTCCATATAAAACATCCGTGCCTTCATTCGTCACGGTATCTGCCACATTGTCATTTCTCGTATGCAGAATACCTGTCATGGTACCTTTGTAATCTGCTGCAAGAAGAGCAGCTTTCCAGCCCTCTAATAATTCCTCTTCCGTTCCTGCAAATGCGTTTTCCTGTGCATTGTTCAACGTACTTTCAACTTCATTCATCTGTGCTGCGGCAATTCCCGGAAAATCCGTCTTCGTTGTAGTCACCAGATCTACTAATATTTCCCCTGTTTTGACTGCCTTACGGACAAGCAGATGTCTTAAATATCCGGTGTGACGCAGTTTATGGTAATAGGTGATATTTTTTTCACGAAAATAAGCAAGTGTGACAGACAGGATCTTTCTGAAATCCTCATCCACGATCTGGCAGTTTTCCACCGTCACAATATCATAAAAGCTTCCACGCTTATGCATTCCAAGTGCTAACGGTCCATCCTTAAATTCATCCCCAAAGGAAAATTCCATTTTATTGCGGTATCCTGTCTGCCTTGGACTTTCCTTGATTCCCAGAAACTGGTAATCCCGGTTTTCCTGATCGATCACATCATCCATTAATTTTTTTACCTGTTCTGCTTTCATCTCAAGCTGCCTGTCGTATGGAAGTGTCTGGTAAGTACATCCTCCACATTCCCCGGCATGGACACATCCTGCTTTGTCCCCTTCCAGCGGTGACTTTTCCAATACCTCTAAAAGTCTGCCCTCTGCTTTTCCCTTGCGGATTTTATTGATGGAAGCAGACACTTTCTGTCCCGGTATCGTATTTTTTACAATAACCTGTTTTCCATCCTCTGTTCTGATAATTCCCTTATTTGGAAAGTCTACGCGCTCGATCACGCCTTCTATGATTTGCCCTTTTTTCATAAATTCCTCACATTTTTATTTCATCAACTATAAAATTGTCCATGATTCCATTGACATTTATTAACTTCACAGTTTTCTATTTCTTTTATCTGTTACACAAGAAAAAAGGGCTGCATCTGCAGCCCTCCAGATTATTTTTATTCTTCTTCTTTTTTCTCTGCTGGTTTTGCTGGCTCTTCTTCGTCATCTTCATCTTCGAAGAAATCGTCATCATAATCATCTTCAAAATCGTCTTCAAAGTCTTCCAGATAATCTGGTGTAAAGAAGCGATAAACACCATATACTGCTGCTGCAACAGCTGCAATAATACCGATGATTGCAAAAATCCATACAACCTTTGATGTTTTCTTTTCTTCTGCTTCTTTTTTGTTTAATAATTCATTCAACTTTGTCATATTGATCAGATCCTCTTTCTTATTGAGTAAGTCGTTTAACTTTGTCGCATTGATGAAATCTTCCACCTTGTTCATAGTGTTCCGCTCCTTCTCTAATTTATACTTTTTATAGGATATGCAAAACCAGAATGCAATACACACCAGAAAAATCTATGTGCACCGCTCATTGCTTACGCCCATTATACCATATCCTTTACTTTTCGAATATATAAAATTTACATTTTTCAAAAATTTTATATTTTTTTTAGAGTTTCGGATACGCAGACTTCCATGCTCCCAGACAGGATTAGATACGCTTTAATTTTGCAAATGAAGCAAACATTTTCTTCACACCATATCCCTCAAAATCCACGGTCACCTCGTAATCTCTTCCGCCATCCATGATGTTTTTGACAACACCTTTACCGAATTTGATGTGCGATACCGTGTCTCCAACCTGATAGTCAAGCTCTGACTTTACAACACCCTTTGTGACAAGTGCCTTCGCCTGCATACTCTGTCCGGAAGGCTGCTGGCGCAGTGTTGTTCTTTTCGGTCTTGCTGTTGTCTGGTTCTGTAAAAAAGATGGGAAACTGCTCTCTTTTCCAAAAGAAGATTCTCTTGCAGATGCCGGCTTTCTCAGTTCACTGTCCAACAGTTCAGACGGAATCTCCCGAACAAACCGCGATACTTTATTATATTGCGTTTCGCCACGAATCATACGTTGTCTTGCACAGGTAATTGTAAGTTCTTCTTTGGCTCTCGTGATTCCCACATAAGCCAGGCGTCGCTCCTCTTCGAGATCCTCAGAAGAACTGTCCGAAGTGATGGACATATAACTTGGGAACAATCCATCCTCCATTCCGGCAAGGTAAACTTTCGGGAACTCCAGACCTTTTGCACTATGTAATGTCATTAAAACAACATAATCACTGCCCTCGTCGAGACTGTCGATGTCTGCAACCAGTGCCACTTCCTCTAAAAAGCCGCTGAGTGTCGGATGTTCCTCGCCTTCCTCGTAAGCAACCACTTTACTGATCAACTCATCGATATTCTCAATACGTGCCTTTGCCTCCTCGGTATCTTCCGCTTCCAATTCTTTCACATACCCGGTTTCGTCTATAATCTCCTGCAAAAGTTCAGAAACGCTGATAATTTCTACTTTACTGCGCATCACCTGAATAAAATTCACAAATGGCTTGATCTTTGCAGCACTCTTGCCGAGTGTCGGAATATCGTCTGCCATTTTCAATGCATTATAAAAACTGATATCTGCCGTCGCCGCATAATCTGCCACACGGTTTAAGGTTGTTGCACCGATTCCACGTTTTGGCACATTGATAATTCTGCGGACAGCAAGATCATCTCTTGCATTATCGATCGTTTTTAAATAGGCAAGCAGGTCTTTGATCTCTTTTCTTGCATAGAAGTTCACGCCGCCGACAATCTTATACGGAATATTGGATACAATAAATTTTTCCTCAAAAAGACGGGACTGTGCGTTTGTGCGGTAGAGAACAGCGCAGTCACCGTAATGATATCTGCCGTCCTTCACACAGGCATTGATATCCTTTGCGACATATTCTGCCTCCTCATAGCCTGTCTCAAACTGTTTAAAACCGATCTTTTTACCTTCCTCATTATCTGTCCAGAGTGTTTTTCTTTTTCGTCCCATATTGTTGGAGATCACTCCGTTTGCAGCATTTAAAATATTCTGTGTAGAACGGTAATTCTGTTCCAGTTTTATCGTCACTGCCTCCGGAAAATGTTTTTCAAAGTTTAAAATATTATAAATATTGGCACCACGGAACTTATAAATCGACTGGTCATCATCACCAACGACACATAAATTCTTATATTTTCTTGCAAGGATACTGATCAGTTCAAACTGTGCTGTGTTCGTATCCTGATACTCGTCCACCATGATATAGCGAAAACGCTCCTGATAATAGTCGAGCACCTGGGCATCCGTTTGAAACAATTCAACCGTCTTTACGATCAGATCATCAAAATCAAGTGCATTATTCCGCCGCAGTGCATCCTGATACTCCCTGTAAATCTCTGCCTGTTTCCGTTTTGCGAAATCCCCGGAAGCAGCCGCCCGGAGAGAAAATTCCTGTGGATCTACCAGCTCATCTTTTGCCTTGGAAATCGCAGCAAGCAGACTCCGCTCTTTGTAAATCTTGGTGTCCACATTCAGACGCTTACAGATATCCTTCATCAGCGTTTTCTGGTCATCGGAATCATAAATTGTGAAATTAGTGTCAAACCCGATACGGTCAATATGACGTCTTAAAATGCGCACACAGGTAGAATGGAACGTTGATACCCAGATGCTCTCAGAGCCATATCCCACAAGCTGGTCGATCCTCTCACGCATCTCACCTGCTGCTTTGTTCGTAAAGGTGATTGCCATAATATTGTATGGATTCACGCCCTTTTCTTCGATCAGATAGGCAGTGCGATGTGTCAGGACACGTGTTTTTCCGGAACCCGCCCCCGCTAAGATCAGAACCGGTCCCTCCGTGTGAAATACCGCTTCTCTCTGCTGTTCGTTCAATGTATCATAAATGCTCATAGAAATCTCCGTTTTCGTTATTTTTATAGTGATTATATCATACTCCACCTACATCTGAACAGTAAAATCGAACATATTTTCTTGTTTTTTCATACATTTAAATTCAATTGTCTATTGTCATCTAGTTTTCAATACTATATAATCTCATATAGAGAGTACCATAAGTAAAATATAGAACGAACCTTAATGATACGATTTGCTCATTACAATTCATACAAAAAGCAGGTAGAACTATGAACACTAAACAATTTTTAAGTGATATATTAGACGAATTTAACCGCATTGATTATGTAAAACCGGAAGATATCCCGAATATTGATCTGTATATGGATCAGGTGACAACTTTCATGGATTCCCAGCTTGCCACATCCAAGCGGCATGAAGATGACAAAATCCTGACGAAAACAATGATCAATAATTATGCGAAAAACGATCTGCTCCCGCCACCGGAAAAGAAGAAATATTCCAAGGAGCACGTGCTGACACTGATTTTTATTTACTACTTCAAAAGTATTTTAAGTATCAGCGATATCCAGAGTATTTTGAATCCGATCACGGACAAGTATTTTGGAAAAAACAGCTCCGAGATGAGCCTTGAGGATATTTATAAGGAAGTATTCGGCTTAGAACATCAGGAAACCTTAAATATCATGAAAGATCTCGCAAAGAAATTCAACACCTCCATGAAAACTTTTGAGGGAATGGAAGGCGAAGATGCCGAGCTTTTACGCACGTTCAGTTTCATCTGCATGTTAAGCTATGATGTTTATCTGAAAAAGACGATCATCGAACGGATCGTCGACCAGATGTTACATGAGGAAAAAGATTCCACAAAAAAATAAATACGTGCTTTACAAAAATATTAAAAAACGGTACCATACTCCGTACCGGATGATAACGAACCTGTCTGACAGGGACATATCACCGGAACGTGCATGGTACCGTTTTTGATTGTTATTTTATGCTTCGCTGTTCTCTGATTTTGCCATTCTCGCAAATACCATATCATAGCCGTCATTACCATAATTTAAGGAACGGTTTACACGGCTGATCGTTGCTGTTGATGCTCCTGTTTTCTCTGCGATATCCAGATATGTTTTCTGGTCACGTAACATTTTGGCAACCTCAAATCTCTGTGACAAAGAAAGCAGTTCATTTACCGTGCAGACATCTTCAAAAAAAGTATAACATTCTTCTCTGTTTTCCAGGCTTAAGATAGCATCAAAAAGATGATCCACTGCCTCAGTCCTTAGTTTCTTGCTCATTTTTCTTCTCCTTTTCTAAATCAAAATGATATCCTTCTATCACGAAGCACAGCTTCATGATCAACATTCGTCGCTCGCCGAACACATGCATGTGTTCTTCTCGCTGGCACTCATTCTTTTTTAATTCTCAAATCTGCTTACATTTTAGCACAGTAAAGTTTTAAAGTAAATACCTGTTTTACACGCTAAAGCGTTACAGACGCAAATTATATAATAGTCGAATCCAGGCGAAAAAGCAATACTTTTTTTCATGTTATCTATAACTATAAGTTATAGAAATTTAGCTGTTATTATTCCTGTTTTTCTTCGTTCAGAAAATCTGTCAGAAAACAGATCAGACGCTCCATTTCCTGCTGCGTGCCAATGCTGATACGCAGATAATTATTGATCCGCGGCTTTGAAAAATAGCGCACGAAAATGTTATGCTCCCGAAGTGCCTCAAAAATCTCTTTTGCCGGAACAGTTTTATGCGATGCAAAAATAAAATTGCTCATGGAATCCCCAAAGGAGAATCCAAGCTTTTTCAATTCCTTCTTGGTCCACTCTCTTGTCGCAATCACTTTTGCGCAGGTTTCCTCAAAATAAGCCCGGTCTTTGATTGCCTCGACCCCAAGAGCAAGCGTTGTCTGATTGAGTGTGTAGGAGTTAAAGGAATATTTTACATCATTGATATACTTGATCAGTTTCTCATTTCCCATGGCAAATCCGATTCTCATTCCCGCTAACGAGCGCGATTTTGAAAAAGTCTGTACCACAAGAAGATTGTCGTATTTTTCGATCAAAGGCAGCGCAGACTCTCCGCCAAAATCAATATACGCCTCGTCTACAACGACGATCACATCCCGATTGTGTGCAATGATATCCTCAATCTCGGAGAGTGGCATCAGATTTCCGGTCGGTGCATTTGGATTCGGGAAAACGACACCGCCATTTTCACCGTAGTAATCTTCTTTTCTGATCTGGAAATCATCATCTAACGGTTTTGTCTCAAACGGAATCCGAAGCATGTTCGCCCACACATCATAAAAAGAATAGGTGATATCCGGAAACAGGATTGGCTTTTTACTGTTAAAAAATGTCATAAATACCATTGCCAGCACATCATCCGATCCAACCCCGGTAAACACCTGACTGCTTTTGATTCCATAATAATCTGCAATCGCATCCACTAACACTTTACAGGTCGGTTCCGGATAAAGCCGCAGTTTATCTGTATCGAAATTTTTCAAAGCCTCTACCACTCCCGGTGCGGGCGGATATGGATTTTCGTTGGTATTCAATTTGATCATGTCCGGCTGGTTTGGCTGTTCTCCCGGAACATACGGTTCCACCGTTCTTACATACTCTTCCCAGTTACTCATAAATTTTACGCTCTCCACTCTCTCAATTTTCCTGTTATATTTCACAAATTCATTACAATCTGCTCATTTCCGAGTCATTTCATTCAGTATACAATCCGTAATCTTCTGCCAGTTTTTCAAACGCAGTCAGGGCATTTTTTACCGTCTCATGGGAAACACAGTAAGCAAGACGGACATAGCCTGCACATCCGAATGCGCTGCCCTTTACCATGATGATATTGTATTTTTTACCTGCTGCAACAAATTTTTCTTCGTCCGTTTCCGGAGATTTTACCCACATATAAAAAGCGCCTTCCGGTTTAATGCAGTGGAAACCGAGCTTTTGCAGTCCCTCGTATAACATCTTTCTGTTTTCATCATAAAATACCAGATTGGTTTTCTCATCCAGACATTTTGCTACCGCTTTCTGAAGCAGAGACGGTGCATTTACAAAACCAAGGGTACGGTTTGATACCACAATGCCGTCGATGACCTGATCGGCATTTTCTACTTCATTCGGAACGACCACATATCCGATACGCTCTCCCGGAAGTGAAAGTGACTTGCTGAAAGAATAACCTACAATTGTATTTTTATAATATTTTGTCAGGAAATCTTCTTTATTTCCGTCATAGACAAGTTCACGGTAAGGTTCGTCGGAAACCAGATAGATCTCATGTCCGATCTCTTTTTCCTTCTTCTCCATGATCTTTGCCATTTTTTTCATTGTTTCTTCATGGTAGATTACTCCGGTCGGGTTGTTTGGAGTGTTCACAATGACAGCCTTGGTTTTTTCATTGATCGCATTTTCAAATGCCACAATGTCTGGCTGGAATGTCTCAAAATCCGGTGCCACAGCAACCACCTCTGCATCAAAGTTAGCGGCATAACTCTTATACTCCCCAAAGAATGGAGCAAACACGATAACCTCGTCTCCCGGATCTAAAATGGTCTTAAAAATGATGTTCAGTCCTCCGGCCGCTCCCACTGTCATAATAACATTGTTGGAATCAAAAGCAGTTCCGAAACGCTTGTTCAGATTCTCGGCAATTGCCTGTCTGACATCCGGGTAACCTGCATTATCCATGTATCCGTGTAACACGAGTGGATCTGTCTCGTCCACCAGTTCTTTGATTGCTTCATTCAATGCTGCCGGTGCCGGTGTTGCAGGATTTCCCAATGAAAAATCATACACATTCTCCCGCCCTACTTTTGCAGCTAATTCATTTCCTTCTACGAACATTGCGCGGATCGCTGAACTTCCCTGCAATGCTTTCTGTATTTTTTTTGAAATCATATCTGTTCCTCACTTATTCTGCCAACGTCGTCATTTATGTACCTTATACAGTCAAAGTTTTGTTTCATACACAATATCCGTCAACAACTTTCTCCTTATACTTTACAACAATAATGTGTGAAAGTAAATAGAGAAAAAAGAAAACTGACGCAGGACAATCTCCTCACGGATCATGCCTGGACAGTTTCTTCTTTTATTCAAAAATACTCCCCTGTATTTTCTTATGCATTGACGGTATCTACAAATTTCTGGAACGCTTTTCTGCCTTCCTCTGTGCATTTGTAAACACCTGCGTCTAATAAAACTTCTTTGAACACAAGACCAATCTCGGTCTGGATGATCTCATGCAATTTTTCCGGTGTGATCTCACCCTCTAAACCGCTTCCTGCTGTGAATCCGTATTTTGGAAGGAATTCCTCTACCCAGTCAGCGTGTTTTGCTAAAACTTCATCCTCACGGATTTCTGCGCCGTCTAAAATCGCCTGTTCTAATGCAGCCATCTCATCTTTTAATCTTGCTGGAAGCACTGCAAGTCCCATAACCTCGATCAGACCAATGTTTTCTTTTTTGATATGATGAAGTTTTGCATGTGGATGATAAACACCTAATGGGTGCTCCTCTGTTGTGATGTTGTTGCGGAGTACAAGATCTAACTCATAATCATTGCCACGTTTTCTTGCGATCGGAGTGATCGTGTTGTGTGGTTCGCCCTCTGTCTCTGCAAAAATAAATGCATCCTCGTCTGTATAACCTCTCCATGCAAGCAAAATCTTATCTGCAAGCTCGATCAGGCGCTCCTTCTGTGGTGCGCTGATACGGATCACGGACATAGGCCATTTTACGATTCCGGCTTTCACATCCTCAAATTCCTTGAAGACCAGCTCTTTTTCCACTGGTGCTTTTGCCATTGCAAACTCGTAATGACCACCCTGAAAATGATCATGGCTTAAAATGGAACCTCCGACGATTGGAAGATCTGCATTAGAGCCAACAAAATAATGTGGGAACTGCTCTACGAAATCCAACAGCTTTCCGAAGGTTGCTTTTTCAATCTTCATTGGTGTATGCTCTGCGCTAAAAACAATGCAGTGCTCATTGTAGTAAACGTATGGTGAATACTGGAAAAACCAGTCACTGTGATTGATCGTTACCGGAATGATTCTGTGGTTCTGTCTTGCCGGATGGTTCACACGTCCTGCATATCCCTCATTTTCCTTGCAAAGAAGGCATTTTGGATATCCACTCTGTTTTGCAAGTTTTGCTGCTGCGATCGCCTTTGGATCTTTTTCCGGTTTGGAAAGATTGATCGTGATATCTAATGTTCCAAACTCGGTATCTGCTGTCCATTTCTGGTCTTTTTTGATACGGTATCTACGGATGTAGTTTGTATCTTTGCTTAATTTGTAAAAATAATCCGTTGCTTCTTTCGGGCTGATCTCATATAATGCCTGAAATTTTTTGATTACTTCGCTTGGTCTTGGAACAAGCATGCTCATGATCTTTGTATCAAATAAATCTCTGTAAGTGATTGTATTTTCCGGCATCAGTCCATCTTCTGCCGCATAATCAAGCATCTCATTTAAGATATCTTCCAATGCTGCCTCTGCACTCTCCTGCGTCATCGGAGTTCTTTTTGCATAGGCTGCTTCCACTTCATCATCTAATTCATCCAGATGAAAAAGTTCTAACAGGCGGTTAATGGTAAATCTCCTGTCTTCCGGCTCTACCAGTCCGGTCACAAGACCATATTCTGTCAATTCTAAAATTCTTTCCTGAATCATTGTGTTATCCTCTTTATCCCAAATATTAATATGCCTTTGCGAAACACTCCTATTCTTTCAAAAATTGTTCAAAATTTAATTTAATTTTTTTAGCGTTTCGCAATTACAAAAATTATTAAGCCAATTTTACTGGACCGTCACCGATTTCAACTACATAGAAATCAGCAGCGTAACCAATCTTATCTTTGTAAGCCACACCTACTTTTTCGATAAAGGAATCGACTGCCTCATCTTTTACAATGCTGACGGTACATCCGCCGAATCCTGCACCTGTCATGCGGGAACCGATCACTCCGTCTACTTTCCATGCCTCTTCCACTAATGTATCCAGTTCAATACCGGTTACTTCGTAATCATCGCGAAGAGAAACATGGGAAGCGTTCATTAATTCGCCAAATAAAGCAACGTCGTTGTTTTTCAATGCTTCTACTGCTTTGATTGTTCTCTGGTTCTCATAAACTGCATGTTTTGCGCGTTTTACTCTTACAGGGTCTTTAATCGCATCCTTGTACTGCTCGAACTGCTCCTCTGTGAGATCTCCAAGTGAATCAATTTTTACCACTTTCTGAAGTTCTGCCAATGCAGTCTCACATTCACTTCTTCTCTCGTTGTATTTGGAATCGCCAAGACCACGCTTTTTATTACTGCATGAAATAACAATCTTTGCATTTTCCAGTTTGATTGGTGCATACTCATATTTTAAAGTTGCTGTATCTAAGAAAATCGCATGACCTGCTTTTCCCATAGCGATTGCGAACTGATCCATGATACCACAGTTTACACCGTTGAATTTATTTTCAGAGAACTGACCGATCAGCGCAAGATCCTGATTTGTCACGTCAAATCCAAACATATCTTTTAAAATATATCCGGTCAGGACTTCTACAGATGCAGAAGAAGAAAGTCCGGAACCATTTGGAATGTTACCAAATAAAACAAGATCCATACCCTGTTCTACTTTCATGCCTTTCTCACCAAACGCCCACATAACTCCCTTTGGATAGTTCGTCCAGTCAGCTTCTTTCTCCGGTTTTAATCCTTCCACAGAAGATTCAATCACACCAAGCTGCTCAAAATTCATGGAATAGAAACGAAGTTTTTTGTCATTTCTTTTTCTTGCCACACCATAAGTACCAATCGTGAGTGCACATGGGAACACATGTCCTCCATTGTAATCGGTGTGCTCACCGATCATATTCACACGTCCCGGTGCAAAATAAACACCGATTTCTCCCTCATCCCCAAATAATTCTTTAAATTTAGCTAATACGTCTTCCCAGATCATATAATCCTCCTTATTTTGTGAAGCAAAATCCAAACTCTTATGATGTCTTGTTTTGCTCCTTGTTTTGCGCTTCTGCGCACCTGCCGTTTCCTGTTACTATCACATTATCATGTTCGTTTTTACATTGCAACCAATTGACTGCAGACTGCAACAATAAAAAAGAAAGATGCAACATTTTTACATGTTACATCTTTCTTGAAATTAGTTTTCTTCTAACATAACCTTACATTCCTTGACTCTGCAGGCAATTCCATATTTCAGAATTTTCTTTATCCCCTGCTGTTCAAAATATTCTGTATATCGCTTATCTATCATCTGTTTTAGTGCATCCCTGCAAACAGCTTCAAGATCATGATGTTCCGTATTTTCCTGTTTGGCACTGCAAGTCTGTATCTTTTTGTATCAACTCTGCCTTTATGTGTAAGATATCCCGCCATGAAAAGTGTACTCCAAAGGTTATCCATGGATGCATACAGTTCATTATAAGTCAGATCCTCACGTATATCTTTTTCTACGATTTCACCATTTACAAGTCTCTCTAAGTCTGTTTTTGCCAGCCCCTTTGCTGCTCCTGCACTTTCTATAAAATGTTTCAGCACATCGTTTCCACCGGTGTTAGTCCAATAATTCTCCGGTGGAAGCATCGGATTCCTTCTATGTGCATCGCAATAATTAATGACATCCCACGGACAATAAACATCTGCATTTCCGAAGCGATATCCGTCATACCACTCTTTTACCGTCTCATAATGTGTATCCTGCCCGTAATAATGAAGCATTCAATGTCTTACCAAACCGACGTGGACGCGTGAACAGATTGACCTCTCCCCAGTTATTTAAAAGCTGCTCGATCAGACCGGTTTTATCAACATAATAAAAACCATCTCTGCGGATTTTTTCAAAATTTTCAATTCCAACAGGTAATTTTATAAATTCTGCCATAGCTGCCTCTCCATTTATTACAGTTCCTTTTCCAATAATACATATTCATATCGATCCTGAATTAATTCACTTGCGTAACTCTGCGTAATTTTTCCATCCCTTACCAGTGCACCTATACTTGGAACCTGTTTTTTCTTTAGTTCCATCGTAATAATATTAGACATCGCATTTCCCAATCCTACATGCTTTCTGTCTACCCCCACATAAAGCATCACATATTCATCTGGTTTGTGTTTTATTTGAAGGATTTTAAAAAAGTTTCTGACATTTAATTTATAAGGCAAATTTTTGTAATTGGGAACACTTATAAAAAATCCAACAATTTTTTCTTTATAAAAAGCAATTTTAACCATATCAAAATCTAATATATATTTATAAGAACTAAAAAGTTTCATAAAATCGTCTTTTTCAATATACTTAAAAGCTGGAAAATCACTATATAAATCCATGATCAGTTCATATACCTTTTCCATGATAGATTGATAATTCTTCTTGTCAGGACTTTTTATTTCATATCCGTTGTCCCTAAATTGCTCATAACGCTTCTGAAATTTCTGATTATGATAACCTGCATCTATAACTGGATAAATATTGGATGTATAATGATTTTGGACTATAAAACCATAATTAGTGAGTAATTGATAATAATAATCTTTATTATAAGGTTCTCCCGTATAAGGAATTTTGTCAAACAAATTCATTTTTAATCTGTATTTTATCCAAAAAGAGGCATCGACAGGTCCCTCAAGTTTCACTTTTCCATCTTTTTTTGCCTTTTCTGAAATAGTATCTAACAATAAATCTACGATTTTCTGATCATCTATACTTTCAAAAAATCCAAAATATGCAACATCATCCTCTGGATAATAAGTCAACATACATCGTGCAACAGGTATTTGTGCATTTTTATCAATGACTACAAAAGGCGTACACTTAAAATATTTGCTTAATATATGATTTTCAGATAATAATTTATATTCTGTATCATAATCCTGTGTCAGATCGTTCTTCTGGTATAATTTACATGGTAATGCTAAAAAATCAGTATATACAGATTGATTTTTTCCATAAATCACTTCATAATTCATACAATTTTCCATTTACTATGCTCCATCTATTCTTCTTACAATTCCCTTATATGCATCTACCTGCACATAATCTCCATTTTTTAACAGACTTGTTGCATTCTTAACATTCACAATGGAAGGTTTCTTCAGTTCCCTTGTAATAATGGCTGTGTGGCTTAAAATAGAGCCTCTCTCCACAATAATCCCTTTTGCATCCTTTATCAGAAATACCCATCCCGGATCCGTTGATTCCGCAACTATGATTTTATTTTTGACGTCTATATTGGAATCTGCATCTTTTACAACAACCACTTCCCCTTCCACAATCCCCAATGAAGATCCTGTGCCAAATAAATTATCATGATTGTTCAGCATATTTATATTTTCAAAATGTTTTTCAACTATTTGATCTGCATAGACGAGCCTGCTATATGCTGGAATGGTTTCATTTTTCTTATATTGAATTTTTCGCTTGTTTACCAATTCAGTATAACAATCTTTTTCGTTGATTTCCTCCAGAAACAGATAAAAAATATCTTCTCTTTTTTCTATCCTTTCTTCCTTAACCAAAATTTCTCCTATTTTCAGGAAAATACTTCTTGCCAACCCAAAAATCCGTGTCCTGTTTAACCTTGATATTTCTCTGTTATAAATGCCAAGTTTGGCTTTCTTTAATTTTCTATTTACTTTAATATCTGTACTTGATTGATCCAGACATGTCTCATCATGAGTTTGAATATATTCTAATAATAAATCCGGATTCACTCTATAGGTCTGCGTTTCCAGTTTTAATTCGCCAAGACACCTGTCACCATATAATTCGATATATTCCTGAAATAACTGATGAAACCGGTTCGATTTCTTTTCTTCTTTATAAACACGAATCAACGTATTTAGAGCGACTACCGGTTTCATGCTTTCCAGATTCTTAATATCATTTAATTTTTCTTTCTCTTTTTTTGACAAAAGCCCCGTATATATAAAAGTATACATGTCATTGATCAACGTAATATACCAGTCGCTGGAAATAGCTTTTTCTATTGCTCTGTATGTAGCCAACAAATCCGTAATCGAATTTTGAGCTTTAACCTGCTCTTTGAAGATCATAAAATCATTTTCAAATTTTCTATTCAGTTTTTTCATAGACTTAGGGGTTGATTGTAAATAATACAAAAAAGAAATCACAATCTTTATTTTCGTTAAAAGTGTAACTGGCATCTTTTCATCATTTACATATTTGTTCTCCACTCCAAGCATTTCCTGCCAGATTTTGATTAACTTTTCCGAACATGGTAATAGCTTGATAATCAGATACCAATTATTAATATTGTAATAAATTCTTCCATTTGTGCATGCCAGCATGTTATCTAAATGATCAGACATACTGTTTACTAAATTTTTATCTTTTTGAGATAAATGATAAATACAGTGTTTAAAGACATCCGCATATACCTGCTTTGCAAAACTCTGTGTCAGCGGCAGTGAAATTCCCGGATAACTTTCAACAATATTGCTATTATCTAATATAATTGTTTTACTGTATTTTAAAGTGGTAATTGGTCTTGCCTGCAAAATATAAATATTGTCATCTTTGACTGCATATTCAATATCCATATCTTTCTGAAAAATCTCTTTGATTTTGACAGCAATTTTAATTAAGTCATTTAATATGTTTTTATTTAATATGTTTTCATTTTCAAAGTAATAGGTTTTGTCATCCACATTATAATAATAAGTTGTTGTGGAAATTTTATCTTCAACTATATTACATCCCAGTCCTTCTCCGGCTACAATAACCATCTCATTTAAAATTCCCGTTGGATTTGCAGTAAAAATAACACCTGAATAATCAGATTGTATCATTTCCTGCACAATTACTTTCGATGCTGTGTTTGTAATATTCAGTTTTTTATAACTCTCTTTTACTTTGTCAACATAAGAAAAAACATTCTTTCTTTCAACATTTAAAAAAGTTTCAAATTGTCCTGCAAAGCTGCTCTCATCATCATCTTCCACCTCAAAAGATGAACGAATTGCAAATAATTCCTCTTTGGAAAAACTCAGATCTAATTCTTCTTTCCGATCAACAACAATAAAGTTAGGAACATTTATGTGATGTTCTCTCAGAATTTCCAGATTTTTGTGCTTCATTTATTTTCTCCAAGCTTATCTATGCGTAAAAAGGTAGAAGATAATCGTTAAAATCATCAACGATTCCTGAATATAAGTATAAGTTTCTACTTTCGTTACAATTTTATATCTCGTCGGATCCTTTTTAAATTCGATAAATTTCCAGCTACACCATAAAACATTTATTAATAAAGCAATCACAGACCATTTACTTAAATTCCAAACTAAAGCAAAATTCGTAAAAATATCCATCCACGTAACAATAAATACAAAGTTAACTGCTTTTTTGTAACCAAACAGTTTGCTGTATGTCACATATTCCGTTTCATCTTCAGGAGCTTTTATTTTTCTTGAAACTTCCCAGATCAAAGCAGGAAAATACAACGTCAGTAATGCTAATACATTTGTAAGGTTCAAAAATGGTAAGTTATATTTTGTAATTGTAAATGAAACGATATAAAGATTAATAAATATCTGAACTGGATTATGCGTAACTAATGCCAGCGGTAATGATTTGGCAATTTTGTGTTTTTGGAAAAACCATACAGCCATTAATGAACCATAGGTATACAATAAAACACAGAACAAAAAATTATTCATAAAAATAAAATTTAAAATAAGCGTAATAGCTATTAAAATAGTTATAAATATGCCTAAGTCTCTTTTGGTAACTCTCCCCGAAGGCAGTGGTCGTTCTTTAAAAAGCCTGCAATCAAGTTCATAATCCTTAAAATCATCTGCAATCCTAAGCCAGAACAGAAAACTAAATACAGTAAATCCGCAAACAATTTCCGGTATTCCCAGCTTTATATCTGTTATTCCATGATTTAACAGAATAATAAAATAAATTTCACCAAACACTAAATATCCTAATAATAATCTTGGAATAATTGGATACATTTCTTTTTGATAAATATTTAACCTTTTTAATGCAGCTATCATTAGTCTCTATTCCTTTCTTTGTCCTATTTTATCACCAATAAAAACCTGAGTTTCATATCCTGCCTGAGATTGTCTCAATATATCTTCATCAATCATGATATTGGGTGGGAAAAACATTACAATAGTAGAACCTCCATATTCAAAATAACCTTTTTCCTCCAAACGGCTAAACACTTGCATATTATAATTCTTTATTCTTCCCACAAGCAACGCACCTATTTCGACCTGCGTAATAATGCCAAAAGATTTTGAATCCATAACATTCACAACTCTGCTGTTTCTGGCATACACTTTGTATTGATCAGAAATAGATCTTACGGTGTGCAATTCGCCTCTGATATATTCAGATGAAACTAATTCACCATCATCAAAAAATACATACCGATGATAGTCGTTAACAGCTAATCGGAACACAAATGCATATCCATTTTTATATAAATCTGCGATTTCCTTTTTCTGAATAATATCGTTTAATTCATAAATAGAATTTTTGATCTTCAACTTCAATGTTTCATCTATTTTATAAACAGATAATTTACTATCTGCAATCGCCATCAGTTCATTTGGCTGAGTTGTCGTTTTATAAGTTCTTTTTCTGATAAAAAAATCATTAAAACTCTCAAAGGAATCCATATTATAATCTGACATATCAACATGATATTCTTTCACAAAAGGCAATATATCTTTTTTCGATTTAGGACTCCTCTGATATTTTGCTCTGAGATTACTAAACCAAGGTCTGGCAATCACTAGCTTTAATAAAATTCTTCCGATAACCGTTTGATATAAAAAAACTAAGATTCCCTCTTTATATTCCTTTTCTTCTACCAGCTTTTTACTGTCTCTATTATAAATTTTAGCCATAATTACCATTAAATGAAAAGTAAGACAAATGTAACAATCGCAACAATTGAAAAAAATACATACCATTTTCCTGATAGTTTTTTATTTTTCCAATTTGCAACAAATAAAAATGCCATAATACCATAAATAACTGCAAATATATAACCTGCATTGCGCAGCAGGAATGGAATCCTTTGAATTATCACATAAAAAACTGGAATAACAAATGAAATATAGGTAACTGGCACACCTTGATAATAAGTTGTTTTACATTCATTATTTGCTAATATGTTAAACCACGCCAGTCTGGTTATTCCACACAAAACATATAAAACAATCATAACTATAGATACAATAAATATAATCTCAGAACGATATTGCGTTGACATTCTATATAAAATAATTGATGGAAATATGACAAATGAAATAATATCACATAACGTATCAATCTGGATTCCAAAAGCCTTTTGTATCTCATTCCTTTTACATTTTCTTGCGATAAAACCATCAAATAAATCGCACAAGCCAGAAATGATCAGACAGAACATTACAAAATTCATTCGTTCTATTAACTCATTTTCCTGAAACTCCACTAATGTAAAAATGCCTGTAAGTGCAAAAACAACACCTATATATGTTAAAATAACTGATTTATTGAAACATCCAATGAATAACTTCTTTTCCTGTTTCATACATTTCTCCTGACTTTGATCTTATATAAAAATAAGTTTACCATGATATGCGTAAATCCACCAATAAAAATATACACAAAATATTGTTTCCATGATATTTTGGCAAATATCACTAAGATCAGCATTACTCCAATAAGGGAATCAATCTGATCTATCACAAAAAACAGCTTTCCAATTATATTTGTATTTGTTTTACCACATGCAATATCTAATCTTCTTTTTACAAATGAATTTGGCAACTCAAACAGCATATATGTAAAACCAAATAGAAATCCCATCAAAACATTAAAAATAAATTTATTTTCATAAAAATTATAAATTTGATTATGACTATTGATATGAAAAACATTACATATGAATCCGATTAATACCTGCGATATCATACAACAGACAATCATGGATCCAAAACCTATCCATGTTTTGTTATCGCCAAATACTCTTTTTCCGTCTTTTAATTTTCTATTTCGGTCAATCGGGTATCTATGCTTTTTATAAAAATCTGTTTTTATAAAAAGCATATTTAATACACCACCCAATATAACAGATAACATCGTTAAATACATATCTAAAACTATCATATATTTTTCATTAAAATCCAACATCTCTCCGATTGATTTCCTGCTGAATCATTCTTCTCCTGTTTATATTAATTTAGTGATAAAAACAATGCCCTCTACGAGGAAAAAAGCAAACCCCTGCATTAACACAATACCAGAACCAACATCTTTTGCCAATCGAATCTCCTCATTGTATTCTCTCGATAATGCATTCGCAACATGCTCAATTGCCGTATTCGCTAATTCAGCCATCAAAACACCACTCGTTACAATCATATATAAAGCATAATCTAGTTTTGTTGATTTTAACAAAATATTTAAAATCAGAAAAAATAAAGCAATAAAGAAATAGTATTTAAAGTTTTTTTCTGTTTTAAAAGCATACTTCATCCCTTTTATAGCACATTTAATACTGTCTAAAAAAGTTTCGTTTTTCATATTTATCCAGTGCCTTTCTAATCAGATTTCCGAAAATTTTTCATATTTCAAAAATGCAGTTCCATGATAGATACGTTTCCAAAGCAATGACTATATATCTATCACAGAACTGCCTTCTGATTAAAACATCTATTGTTTATTCCACATCAACCTTCACTTTCGGTAAATGCCAGATATCATCCACATATTCCTGAATCGTTCTGTCGGATGAGAACTTGCCGGAATGTGCAGTGTTTAAGATAGCGCTCTTTGCCCAGGCGCTCCTGTTCTTGTAATACTCCATGATCTTCTTCTGCGCTTCTGCATAAGAACGGAAGTCTGCAAGAATGAAGTAAGTATCCGCATACTGTGTACTGTGTGTATTCAGCAGTGAATTGTACAGGTCACGGAAAAGTTCGGAGTCATTCGGTGAGTAGAATCCGTTCACTAACTGTGTCAGAACTTTGCGGATATCCTGATCCGTGTTGAAAATCTGCATCGGATCATAATCACGGTTATGCTCATGTGCGATCACTTCGTCAGAGCTCATACCGAAAATAAACATATTATCCGGTCCGACTTCCTCGTACATCTCTACATTGGCACCATCCATAGTTCCAAGTGTTAAAGCACCATTTAACATAAACTTCATATTACCGGTACCGGATGCCTCTTTACTTGCAGTAGAGATCTGCTCACTGACATCTGCTGCTGCAAAGATCCATTCTGCATTCGATACTTTGTAATCTTCGATAAATACCACTTTAATCTTATTATTGATACTCTTATCATTGTTGATTACTTCTGCAACGCTGTTGATCAGTTTGATCGTCAGTTTTGCATTTTTATAACCGGCTGCTGCCTTTGCACCAAAAATGAATGTTCTTGGAACAAATTCCATATCCGGATGCTCTTTGATCTGATTGTAAAGATACATCACATGAAGGATATTCAACAACTGGCGTTTATATTCATGCAGACGTTTTACCTGCACATCAAAGATAGAACGAGGATCTACGTCGATTCCGTTATGCTCTTTGATATATTTTGCAAGACGCACTTTATTCTGGTACTTAATATCCATGAATTCCTGCTGTGCTTTCTTATCACCGGCATAAGCTGCGAGTTTGCCAATCTGGGAGAGGTCCGTGATCCAGCCTTCTCCAACATGAGCTGTTACCCAGTCAGCCAGCAATGGGTTGGCATGTGCCAGGAAACGTCTCTGTGTGATACCATTGGTCTTATTATTGAACTTCTGTGGCATCATTTCATAAAAATCTTTCAACTGCTCTTTTTTCAGGATCTCTGTATGAAGCTTTGCAACACCATTGACAGAATAACCTGCAACGATCGCAAGATGTGCCATTTTTACCTGACCATCATATAAAATTGCCATTTTCGCAATCTTATCGTTATTGCCCGGATACTGCTCCTGAATCTGTAAAATGAAACGGCGGTTGATCTCTTCTACGATCTGGTAAACACGTGGCAGCAATCTCTGGAAAATCTCGATCGGCCATTTTTCCAATGCCTCTGCCATAATGGTATGGTTTGTATATGCAACACAATGTGTTGTGATATCCCATGCTTCATCCCAGCCTAAGCCTTCCTCGTCTACTAAAATACGCATTAACTCTGCGACTGCAACCGTCGGATGTGTATCATTCATCTGGAAAACAGCTTTCTCTGGCAGCATATGGATATCGTCGTGATGTTTCTTAAATCTTGCAATTGCACGCTGCAAACTTGCAGACACGAAGAAATACTGCTGTTTTAAACGAAGCTCTTTTCCCTGGATATGATTGTCATTCGGATAAAGCACTTCTACAAGGTTACGTGCAAGGTTTTCCTGCTCTACTGCCTTGTTGTAATCTCCCTTGTCAAAAGAGTCTAACTGGAAGCCTTCCTTCGGCTCTGCATCCCAGATCATCAGTGTATTGACCATATGATTGTTATAACCTACGATCGGCATATCGTATGGGATAGCCATAACTGACTGATATCCTTCGTGAACAAACTTCGTATTGCCATTTCCCATATCTTCTGTGCGGACATAGCCACCGAACTTAATCTCATAAGAATATTCAGGTCTGCGAAGTTCGAATGGATAACCATTTTTCAGCCAGTTATCCGGTACTTCTACCTGAAATCCATCGGAAATCTGCTGTTTGAACATACCGTAACGGTAACGGATACCGCAGCCGTAAGCTGCGTATCCAAGTGTTGCCAGTGATTCCATAAAACATGCTGCAAGACGTCCAAGACCACCGTTACCAAGTGCCGGGTCCGGCTCCTGATCTTCGATCACATCAAGATTCAGACCGATTTCTTCCAGTGCTTCTTTTACTTCTTTGTAAGCTTTTAAATTGATCAGGTTATTTCCAAGGGCACGGCCCATCAGAAATTCCATTGACATATAATAGACAATCTTCGGATCCTGATCGTCAAATGCCTGCTGGGTTGCCAGCCAGTCATCGATGATCACATCTTTTACCACATATGAGACTGCCTGAAAAATTTCCTGCTGGCTTGCTTCTTTTAACTGTTTGCGGTACAGATGACGTACTGTCTCTGTCACCTCTTCGATAAACTTTTTCTTGTTGAAGACTGCTGCTGTTTTAGACATTTAGTTTTCTCCTTTTTTTACACCCAAAAGAACGGTTTCCCCATTAATATTCCATTCTTTCTGGTATCCATCTACACTGCCAGCTACAATATCAAGTCCGAGTACATCTGCCTTGACAGTATCACCATATTTATTAAAGATTGCAGCCACTTTGTCGTCTGCCTGATAAGAAATAACGATCTTATCCATTACTTCGAATCCTGCTTCCTTTCTCATGGTCTGGATCTTACTAATGATCTCACGGACAAATCCCTCTTCGACTAACTCAGGTGTTAAGTTGGTATCAAGAACAACGGTTACTGTATTGTCACCCTCCGTTACATAACCTTCCATCTGTGTCATTGTGACAAGCAGATCTTCCTCTGCTAATTTTATATCATCACTGACCTCTTTTAAAGTGATAAATCCATTTTCCTTTAACTCTGCCATGGCAGCATTTCCGTCAAGCTCTGTTAAGGCTTTCTGGATCTGACCTAAATATTTTCCGTATTTTGGTCCTACAGTACGAAGCTGTGGTTTGAACGTATAGCTTGTGTAGGAGCTTACGTCATCGGTAAAGGAAACTTTCTTCACATTCAGTTCGTCTTCAATAATCTCTTTAAAGTACTCAGAAAGTTCAAATGGTGCTTTTACAAACATAGTTCCGATTGGCTGACGGTTTTTGATGTTTGCTGCATTACGGCATGCACGACCCATAACAACGATCTTTAATACCTCATCCATGTTCTTCTCTAACTCTTTGTCAATGTATGCTCCATTTACGACTGGGAAGTCACATAAATGGATACTTTCCGGCGCATTTTTATCAATGCTGCATACAAGGTTCTGATAGATTTCCTCTGTCATGAACGGGATCATTGGTGCTGCACATTTACAGATCTCTACCAGAGCTGTGTACAGTGTCATGTAAGCATTGATCTTATCCTGCTCCATTCCTTTTGCCCAGAAACGTTCACGGGAACGTCTTACATACCAGTTACTCATATCGTCCACAAATTCATCTAATGCTCTTGCAGCTTCCGGGATCTTGTAACTGCCAAGGTTGTCATCCACTGCACCGATCACTGAATTTAATTTGGACAGTAACCATTTATCCATAACGGATAATTTATCATATTCGAGTTTGTATTTTGTTGCGTCAAACTCGTCGATATTTGCATATAATACGAAGAATGCATAAGTGTTCCATAAGGTGCTTAAGAACTTACGCTGTCCTTCCTGCACTGCTTTTCCATGGAAACGGTTTGGAAGCCATGGTGCGCTGTTGATATAGAAATACCAGCGGATTGCATCTGCTCCGTATGTCTCTAATGCATCGAACGGATCAACTGCATTTCCTTTGGATTTCGACATCTTCTGTCCGTTCTCATCCTGTACGTGTCCTAAAACGATAACGTTCTCATAAGGCGCTTTGTTAAACAGTAAGGTAGATTCTGCCATTAAGGAGTAGAACCAGCCTCGTGTCTGGTCAACAGCCTCTGAAATAAACTGTGCAGGGAACTGCTGTTTGAACAGATCCTGATTTTCAAATGGATAATGGTGCTGTGCAAATGGCATTGCTCCTGAGTCAAACCAGCAGTCGATAACTTCCGGTACTCTGTGCATGGTCTTGCCACAGTCAGGACATTTGAAAGTCACTGCATCGATATAAGGTCTGTGTAATTCTACTTTTGCATCATCCGGGTTACCGCTTCTCTCTGCTAACTCTGCACGGCTTCCGATCGACTCCTGATGTCCGCAGCCTTCACATTCCCATACATTAAGCGGAGTTCCCCAGTAACGGTTACGGGAGATTCCCCAGTCCTGAATGTTCTCAAGCCAGTCACCAAAGCGTCCCTTACCGATAGATTCCGGAATCCAGTTGACCGTATTGTTGTTGCGGATCAGTTCATCTTTTACCGCTGTCATCTTGATAAACCATGATTCTCTTGCATAGTAAATAAGCGGTGTATCACATCTCCAGCAGTGTGGATAATCATGCTCGAATTTTGGAGCGTCAAATAATTTGCCCTGTGCATCTAAGTCTTTTAATACTTCCGGATCTGCTTTTTTGACAAATAAACCGGCATAAGGTGTTTCTTCTGTCATCTCACCTTTTCCGTTTACAAACTGTACAAATGGAAGATCATACTTACGTCCAACGTTCGCATCATCCTCACCAAATGCAGGGGCGATATGAACGATACCGGTACCGTCTGACATTGTTACATAAGTGTCACAGGTAACAAAGTGTCCTTTTTTATGCTGTTTCTCTGCACATTCTGCTGCACATGCATATAAAGGTTCATACTCTTTGTATTCTAAATCTTTTCCTTTATAAGTCTCTAATACTTCGTATGCTTTGACACCTTCTTCTTCATTGCCAAGTTTTCCTAATACTTTGTCGAGAAGTGCCTCTGCCATATAATAAGTGTATCCGTCTGCTGCTTTTACTTTGCAGTATGTCTCATCCGGGTTCACACAGAGTGCCACGTTAGAAGGAAGTGTCCAAGGAGTTGTGGTCCATGCAAGGAAATATGCATCCTCACCGACAACTTTGAAACGTACCACTGCGGAACGCTCTTTGACTGTCTTATATCCCTGCGCAACTTCCTGCGAAGAAAGCGGTGTGCCACAGCGTGGGCAGTAAGGAACGATCTTAAAGCCTTTGTATAATAATTTTTTATCCCAGATCTGTTTTAATGCCCACCATTCGGATTCGATGAAATTGTCATCATAAGTGACATATGGGTTTTCCATATCTGCCCAGAAACCAACGGTTCCAGAGAAATCTTCCCACATTCCCTTATATTTCCATACAGATTCCTTACATTTTTTAATGAAAGGCTCCATACCGTATTCCTCGATCTGCTCTTTTCCATTCAGACCAAGTAATTTCTCTACCTCTAACTCTACCGGGAGTCCGTGTGTATCCCATCCGGCTTTACGCGGAACATATTTTCCCTTCATAGTCTGGTATCTTGGGATCATGTCTTTGATAACACGTGTTAATACGTGTCCGATATGTGGTTTTCCGTTTGCAGTCGGAGGTCCGTCATAGAATGTGTAGGTCTCTCCCTGTTTGCGCTGTTCCATTGATTTTTTGAAAATGTCATGATCTTCCCAGAACTTCTCTGTCTGTTTTTCCCTGTCAACGAAGTTCATATTTGTTTCAACTTTGTTATACATATATCCTCCTTGTTTGCGAAGCAAATGCGACTGTCCTTACAGGAGCAGAGGATTTTGCCTCCATAAAAAACTAAGGCTCTCATCCTGTAAATAGGACGAGAGCCTTAAATGATCGTTATACCACCTAAATACAATGTACAGATTTCTTAAAATCTTATACCCGTTCCCTGTAACGTAGGAAAAAACGTCAGTGCCTACTCTGTAAAAACATTTGGGACTGCAACTGGGAAGTGATGTTCATTCCTAAGATACTCACACCGGTTCGCACCAACTCCGGCTCTCTTTGCCTTTCTCTTAAAAACTACTGTCTTCGTCATCGTCTTTTCTATTTCACAATGAATCTTTCCATTGCTTTTAATCTTCTGTGATTATACAGAGATTTCCCTGAAAAGTCAAGATTTTACACTTATCTTAACGATTTTCGTTTTGTTTTGCCGATTACGTCAATGAATCTTTCCCGGATATTCTGAATGAGCAGGTCTTCCTCGCGGTCGGTGCCGTCAAATGGGACAAAACCGCCTGCCATCGTTGCATGTCCGCCGCCGCTTCCAATCCCTTTTAACGCCTTACTGATGATCTTTCCGGCATCTAATGTCGGACGCTCACTTCGCACGGAAATCTTAATTCCTTCTTTTTTTCTGGAATAGACGACCGAAAAAGCTACTTCCACCAATGCTAACATGAAATCGGATACACTGGCGATCAGCGCCTCCGGGCAATCCCTTCCGGTATCTGCAAAACTGATATTCTCAAACACCTCAATACTTGAGATTGCCTTGGAATACGCCATCAGATCTTCAAAATAGAGTGTACTGTTCTCTAACAGATAAATCATATCCTGATCGCACAGGTCAAACATGCGCCAGATCATTTCCATATCCATTTTACAGACACCTCTGGAAAGCTTCTGTGTGTCCATACGGATTCCAAACGTCAGCGCTGTTGCAATTCTTTGATCCATCGGTATTTCATTTTCAAAAAAATATTGTGCTATGATCGATGCACATGCCCCGACACCCGGCCGGATATCCGTAAACCGGTACTCCGTTTTCTCATAAACCGGATGATGGTCGATACAGATGATCTCATCCCCGGTCATATTAATAATGTTGGAATTGCCCTTCTGCGCATCCACTAAAATGACTTCATCTTCCTCGGTCAGTTTGCTGTCAAGATCCTCCAGATTTTCCAGTTTAATGTCTAAAATTTCCCGCAGCTTGTCCGTACTATACCGGTCGATCTTTCCCTTATAACAAATCGTCGAATGAATCCCGCGGTTCTTTAACAGTTCCTGCAGGCCGAATGCGCTCGCAATGGCATCCGGGTCTGGGAAATTATGCGTCTGGATGTAAACATGTTCTCTGTTGATCTGTTTTACTAATTCATCTAATTTTGTCATATGATAACCCTTATATCTGTTCCCCGCCATGCTTTCACTGTCTTTATCTACAATGAAGCAAAACATTCATCTACTACATGTGTAAGTTCAGCAAATGTATGGATTTCCGGTACTGCTGCATTAATTTTTCCAAATCCATAAGCAGCATGGATAAATCCGACACCAGCCTGACAGCTTGCATCATAATCTCCCTGAATATCGCCAACATACACTGCCTCAGTCAGTCCGTTCCGGTCTGCTAACAGTCTGATATTCTCGCCTTTCTGTTTCAGATTGTTTCCATAACATTCGATATCTTCAAAATAATGTCCGAATCCATAATGTGATAAAAATGCTTCGATGTAACCACTCTGGCAATTGCTCACAATATAAAGTGGATATTTCTCTTTTAAAGCGGACAGTGTATCTTCCAACTGCGGATACAGCACACCGCCATGTTCTCTCAAATAATCATTTTCCATGGAACAGCACAGACTTAATAATTTCATCCGTGCCTCTTTGTCTAATTCCGGGAAAAGAATATCCGCGATCACATCCATTGTCTTTCCCATGACACTCTGAATATCCTGCTCTGTCAGCTCTTTATCTACCAAGCCCTCCTGCCGGATCGCAAGATTCCAGGAAGCTGCTACATTAGCTGCGGAATCCCAGAGAGTTCCATCCATATCAAAAATAATTCCTCTTTTCATGTTGCTCCTATCTATTCATTATCCACAAAAAAATCAATTTTAGTCAAGGTTATACACTTTTGTATATTTTTCTTTAAAATAACGGATCAACGACTCTGCTGAAACTTCTTTTCCACAGACATTTCCGATCACTTCTTTCGGGCTGCGCGTAGAGCCATACCAGTGGATCTTCTCATTGAGCCATTTTGTGATCTCCCCGATTCTTCCTTCTGCAAGCAGCGTATCAACCGAACCAAGTTCCTCTTCCATGCTGTCTAAATACATGCCATCGTAAATACTTCCAAGCAGATAAGACGGAAAATATCCAAAGGAACCGTCTGACCAGTGCATATCCTGTAAAATTCCCTCCGCATCATCTGCCGGAGTGATCTGTAAATATTCCTGCATTTTCTGATTCCAGAGTGCCGGGAGTTCCTCCACCTTCACATGATCACGGAAAATCGCCTTCTCCATCTCATATCTTAAAATAATATGGAAACAGTAAGTCAGCTCATCTGCCTCGGTCCGGATAAAGCTGTTTCTCACGTGATTTACTTCTTTATAAAATTCATCCAGTGAAACTTCCTGCAACTGTGGCAGTTTTTCCTGCACTTTTGCATAAACCGGTACCCAGAAATTCCGGTTTCTTCCAAGAATATTCTCATAAAACCGCGACTGGCTCTCATGGATTCCCATATAACAGCAGCTTCCTGCAACCGTTCCGTCATAATCCGGATTCACATTCTGCTCGAAAATCGCATGACCGCCTTCATGGATTGCAGAATACATGGCGCTGAGCGGATCATGCTCATAAAAATGGTTTGTCACACGGACATCTTTTGATGAAAAATTCAATGTAAACGGATGTGTGGATTCCCCGGTTGTTCCTCTGTTCCAGTCAAAACCGATATAACTTAATAAAATTTTCTCTACCTCTTTCTGTGCATTCGTATCAAAAGCGGCGTGAAACTTGCTGTCATCCGGCTGTTTTGCTGCAAGAACCTTCTGTACCAGTGGAATCAGCTCTGTTTTCAGTTCCTCAAATAACCGGTCAATGGTAGCCGAATCCATTCCCTTCTCATACTGGTCTAACAGTGCATCATAAACTTCTTTTTCCGGGTCTGTGTAGCCAGCCATCTCTGCTGTCATGTCGATCATTTTCTGCAAATGTGGGGCAAAAATAGAAAAATCTGCTTTTTCCTTTGCTTCCTCCCACGCATTCTCTGATTCTGACTGTGCCTTTACGAAGCTCTCATAAAATGCTTTTGGAATCCTGCGGTTTCTATCCATATCTGTTTTCATCTTAGTTACAACAAATTTCCACTTGTCATCAAGCTGCTCGAACTCTTCCGGTTCTGCCAACGTATCTAACAGTCCCTTTAATTCGTCCGAGGTAGACATGGCAAACTGTTCCGTGGAAAAATAAGTGAGCGCATCACTGTGTCCCGCAAATCCTTCCTTTGGCGTGTTGGTTCTCATATCCCAATATAATAATGTGTTCACATGATTGAACTGTTCCATTTTATTCAAATATTTTTGCAGACTGCTTAGTGCCTCACTCATACTGATTTCTCCTTATTCCGACAAAATTTTTCTTGTTTTATCTTATCACATAACATTTATTTATAACAATGTTTTCTCACAAAATAATAACAGATCACCTGCATCACAATGGTGGCGATCCATGACGCCGGATAAGAAATGAACAGAAAATACAGCGATCTGTGCTGTGGAAAAAATGCAAAAATCCACAAAATACGCATTCCGACTGTTCCAATGATCGACAATACCATCGGCACTGCGGAATAGCCCATACCGCGCAGCGCGCCCGGGAAAAGATCCATAATGCCACAGAAAAAGTATGGCACTGTGGTTATGGATAAAATCTCCACGCCACATTGGATCACGTCCGCTTCCTCTGTATAAATCTGTAATATTTCCGCTCCGAAAAAGTAAGCACCACACCCTAAAACCAATGCCACACTCACCGATAAGATCATGCAGTCGATCAATACTCGATCCATTCTCTTATACTTTCCGACACCGAAATTCTGGCTTGTAAAACTCATACACGCCTGCGTTACGGAATTAATGGAAACATATAAAAATCCAAGAATATTATTGGCTGCTGTGTATCCTGCCATCGCAGTTGAGCCAAAAGAATTAACTGACGATTGTAGTAATGCATTTGAAAAATTAATGACCGTACTCTGTATTCCAGCCGGAATCCCCACCTGAAAAATCTGTTTCAGATAATATCCCTTGATTGAAAGTTTTGAAAAAGAAAGCTTATAGCTTCCATCCGTTCTGCAAAGACAGGTCAGTACAAGCACGCACGATACCATTTGTGAAAACACCGTTGCAATTCCAACTCCGGCAACACCAAGTCCAAACACAATGACTAAAATCATATTCAGTCCGGCATTGATCACTCCTGCAATAATCAAAAAATATAACGGACGTTTTGTGTCGCCAACTGCACGGAGGATCGCTGCTCCATAATTGTACAGCATAAAAAACGGCATTCCCATAAAATAAATGCGCATATATAAAGCAGACAGGTCGATCACGTCTTCCGGCGTTCCCATTAACTCCAGTGCTCCTCTTGAAAAAAAGAGTCCGACAAACGCCATAAGGATTCCACTGATCAGTGCCAGTGTAATGGCGGTATGTACTGTCTCAGACATTTCTTCCTTCCGTCCCGCTGCAAAAAATCTCGCAGCCAGCACGTTTGCTCCCAGTGAAATTCCGATAAAAAGATTGGTAAAAACATTGATCAGCGCCGTTGTGGAACCGACTGCTGCAAGCGCTTCGCTTCCGCTGAACCTTCCAACGACAATAATGTCCACTGCATTGAACATCAACTGTAAAATGCCCGACAACATCAGTGGCAGCGCAAAGGAAATCAATTTATCCATAATTGTGCCATTGCACATATCAATTTCATATTTACTGCTTTTCAAAAAACCGCTCCTTCCGTTTTCATAACACTTTCGATCATTCACATCGCATTTTCCTGCGATGATCAGGCTCTTTCATCCTGAAATTTCTTCTATGATAATTTTCCTGTTCAAAATTCCTTTTTTCAATTGAAGAACATAAACATGATAATCCACGGTATCCCTCGCCGTCGTAAACGGTTCCTCACGCAGCACCTCCGCATGGATTCCTGCCTTTTCCAATTCTGCCTTCCTTACGTGTGCTTTCTCTAAAAGCTTTCTGATCTTTTCGTCTTCTTTTGTTCCAAACGAGCGGTTTTTATAGCCTGCTGTCGCCTTTTTTAACCGCTCGGTAATCAGGTCCGCCACTTTCGCATGTGCATTGCGATGTAATAATACGGCAATCCGCTTTGCAATCAGCGGATACGGATATTTCTGATAAAAACGCAACCATTTTCCCAGCTTTTTATCTCCCGCCTGTTCCACAATCTCTGTCATGAAAGAAAACGCGCCTTCCGATGGCACCCACGGATTATCCCTCGGTACAATGTACTGTTTTGATACTGCCGGGTAACACGTATAATTTAACGGTGGAAAATAAGCTAACTCCACAAGCTTTCGTTCCTCGTCATTACAGACTTCTTCCCCAAGATACTCGTATTTATCCCACAACACCGCGATCCGAAATTCGAGCTGTCTTAAATTTTCATAACCTTTTCTCCAAAAATGCGCAATATCACCATAATTGTACAAGTTTGTTTCCAATTCCAGTGTTTTAAAAAGGATTGTTACAACACAATCCTCCTCTTCCTGGCGCACCACAAGCGCATAATCATCCCCATCGCGATAAAAAGAGGCTTCAATAGCCCCTTCATAATCTTTGTGATATGTACCTGTCATCGTTGCTTCCTTAAAAACAAGAAAGCTTTCTATCGTATCATTCATCTGATAGACCAGACGAATATCCTCTTTTTTTCTTTGCCCGGCTTCCGCTGCTGTCTGCTCCGGAAGCAACAGTTCAAATTCATTCTGGCTTAACAGCCGCTTTAACATCCCAAATGTATCCAATGAGAGACTCCTTTATCCTGTGACAATTCTTTTCTCCTATTATATAGAAATCCCTTTCACTTGTCTAGCGTGTACCTGAGCCGCAAAGTGCCAAGCTACTGTCGGAACAGTAAGGATGCATCATAGGAATCATTCGGAATCTTGATTACAAATTCTTTTGTACATCCCTCTATCTGATGTATTTTTTTCTCATCTAACTGCTGTATCAGTTCCATTTGAAATCCATGCATTTCAACAATTTTTTTTGCAATAGAAAGCCCTAATCCGCTTCCGCTTCCGCTTTTTCTTGACATATCCCCTTTTGCAAATGGTTCAAATAAATGTTCTGCCAGCTCACCCGGAATCCGTTTTCCGCCGTCCGCCACAAGAATATAAATGTATCCATTTTCCCGGTACATGCTAATCTTAATCTTCGTACCCGCCTCATTATGTTTCAATGCATTGTTCAGCAGATTCGTAATAACCCTTGAAAACTGAATCGGATCCACCTGTATATAAACCGGTTCTTCTGGAATCTCAATTTCAAATTCCATGCCGGCTTCTTCAATATCCGAATAAATCAAAGCAGCATTCTCACGCAGCAGCTCACTTAAATCTGTCCTTTTGAGATCCAATGTAAATCCTTCACTGTCTAATTTCACATACTCAAATAACAAATGGATCAGATCATTCATTCTTGCCGACTTATTCTGGATTGCCTGTAAATATTCCAATTGTTTTTCCGGTTCTTTTACCATTCCATCCGCTAATGCCTTCGCATATCCATTTACCGTAGTCATCGGCGTCCTGAGGTCATGCGCGATATCTGAGAGCATAAGATTTCTTTTCCGGTCAAATTTTTTCTGTTCTTCTTCCCGCTCCTTCTGGATCTGGCGAAATTCTTCGATCGTTATTTTTGCAAAATAAAATGCCCCAAGCACATATGGAAGCAAAATGGCAAGCAATACAACGAATGCAACTAAAAATAGCAGCACCGCTTTCCATCTGTTTAACTCATAAATAGAAAAATTATTTTTACCCGCTGACACTGCAAACAGAAAACTCTTCTGCATATGTTCCAATGCCGCTTCTACCATCTCATGAAGCGGCGAAGGGAAGATTGCATTGAATGCCCCTAATAACAATATGATCAGAATTGCAAAAAGAAACAGTAAAATTCCTGATTCAAACATCAATGAATTTTTCTTAATATCCGGAAAAAAATAAAGCAGTATGTTTGGCAGCACAAATCTGTTGACCACAAAAGTCAACAGATACTCCACTGCACCCACTACCGCTAAAATTTCAATAAATTTTTTAATTAAAAACCACTGTAAATTGTTTTGTTCTCCCATTTATTTCTCCAAACGATATCCCAGCCCCCGGATCGTCTGTATATAAGCCGCCGGATTTTCATCAAGTTTCGCGCGCAGCTTACTGATGCAGACCATAATATTATTGTCTGCCACAATATATGCTTCGCCCCACCCATGCTCATAAATCTGCTGCTTTGTAAAAACTTTTCCCGGATGCTGCATCAGAAGTTCCATAATGCGATACTCTACAGAGGTCAGCTGGATTTCTTCATCTCCCTTTTTCAAGGTACAGGAATCCTGATTCAATACCAGATCACGGACACAGAGATTTTCTTCCTGTACAACTTTGGTTCCTAATGAATAAAAACGCCTGATATTCGAATTTACCCTTGCCACAGCTTCTAACGGATTGAATGGCTTTGCGAGATAATCATCTGCTCCCAGATTCAATCCAAGGATTTTCTCAGAATCTGCATCTTTTGCCGACAAAATAATGACCGGGATATTGCTCTCTTTACGGATCTGCTGCAACACATGATAGCCGTCTAATTTGGGCATCATGATATCTAAAATACACAATGCCGGCTGCTCTGTCCGCAATAAATCCAGTGCACGCTGTCCGTCTTCCGCTTCTATGACAATATATTTTTCATTTTCCAGATAAAGCCGGAGAAGATTTCTTATCTCCGGCTCATCATCTGCAATCAAGATTTTATAATCCATCCCGTAGCAATTCTCCTAATTATCTGTTCTGTCTTCAAACGCCTGATTCTGATTTTCAAATACATTTGAATTTTCTACTGGCTGCTGGTTCATTGCTCCAGACTGCTCATAAACCGGCTGATTTGGAATCTGCTGATACGGAACACCATAACGCAGTGCTTCATATAAAGCTGCATGTGTACCATCTTTATATGGCTGCACATAAAAGATTCCGAGGATTCCCATTGTCATTCCAGATAAGATATCCCAGCCGATAAAGGATAGGTCCAAAACAAATGCTTTCCATTTCTGTCCCTGCATCATTCTCTTGCTTTCTGCAAAAGCTTCCTCTTTCGTCATCTGTGGATTATCTGCCAGTAAATATGGAATCATCTGATATTCATAAGATTTCACAATACCCGGAATGATAAATAATAGTGACCATAAAACGGTATATAAATCACGGAAAAACATTGTTTTAGCAATATTTTTGTAATTGTTATCAAATGCATATCCGACATTTCCAACCAACGCTGTTTCGTTTAAGTTTCTAAGATAAAACCGCTTGCAGCCGATTTCCAATGGATTAAAAATGAATACGTCTAAAAGTATCGTAATCGTCATAATAATCAAAAATGCGATTGCAAATATCACTACAAAAATGATGCCTGCAAACAACAGTGCTGTGTGATCCGTATCGTCATAGAGTCCATTCATTTCATATAAGAAATCATCTACATCGCCTTCTTCATAATAATCGTCATCGTAATCAGAAATGATGTCACTGCTGCGATCTCCTATACTGTTTGACACTGCAGAACTGGCACTTCCTGCTCCACTGCCGCCACCGATAAAAAGCGCCAGCAGTAAACTGATCAATACACTTCTCCAATAGTTTCTTTTAAATGAGAACTTTGCTTTCTTCTTTAATTCTTCTCTTGTCCACATATCTTTTTCCTCCTCACATCTGCCCTTATATTATTGAATATTTGTACACAATTTGAAATCTTGTGCATCCTATTTTTGAAAGGCTTTTTATTTGATGATGTTATCTTATCAGCAAAATCTTACTTTCCAACTCGAATAACCTTAATATAATCTTAAATCTAAATCAATCTTCATTTCCAGATTACGACCTATCTGGATTTCATCGTATCACATTTTCTGATGCCATGCACTATAATTACATTAAAAACAAAAGAATCCTTTCTGAAATATAAAAACAGCCTTAAACCTCCGATTTACAAAGATTTAAGACTGTTCGTCAATACGTGCGCGAGAAGATTCGAACTCCCGACACCTTGGTCCGTAGCCAAGTGCTC
>OGKO01000300.1_pt1 | contig 41130 bp, 58 predicted proteins | sample 1572451 | NCBI WGS metagenome assembly OGKO01 (sample SAMEA2582089, study PRJEB24529) | metagenome | biome: Human gut stool | place: China | collected 2011 | reverse complement strand
AGGAGAGCGCTGTGGCTAAGAAAGTACAAAAAAGTCAAATAGAGGAGATTGTTGAACAACTTCTTGAAAAAGGCCGGAAAACCGGTGTGTTGACACAATCAGAGATTTCAGATGCTCTTCATGAGCAGACTGATCTTACTGCAGAACAATTAGATGATATTTATACTACATTTGGTAAGTTAAATATTGAAGTAGTGGCTGATATCGACGGTGAGGACGCTGATGCTAATCCAATAGAGCCAGAAGAAGAGGATGAAGAGGATACTTCTAGTGAAAAGAATATCTCCATCGATTTAAGTGTAGACTCTGGCGTTAACATTGATGATCCAGTGCGTATGTACCTCAAAGAAATCGGTCGTGTTCCATTGCTTTCCGCTGATGAGGAAATTGTTTTAGCTAAGCAAATTGAAGCTGGCGCAGCAGAAGATGCTACATATAAAGACGTTCAACTTGCCAAAAAGGCTAAGAAAAAATTGGTAGATGCTAACTTGCGCCTAGTAGTAAGTATTGCAAAACGCTATGTAGGTCGTGGTATGTTATTCTTGGACTTGATTCAAGAAGGTAACTTGGGCCTTATTAAAGCTGTAGATAAGTTCGACTATACAAAGGGTTATAAATTCTCCACATATGCTACATGGTGGATTCGTCAAGCGATTACTCGTGCTATTGCGGACCAAGCTCGTACAATTCGTATTCCAGTACATATGGTAGAAACAATCAATAAATTGATTCGTATTTCCCGACAATTGTTGCAAGATAAAGGTCGTGAACCATTACCAGAGGAAATTGCAGAAGGTATGGGGATTACGGTAGAGCGTGTGCGTGAAATTCAAAAAATCGCACAAGAACCAGTATCATTGGAAACTCCAATTGGTGAAGAGGAAGACTCTCACTTGGGAGACTTCATTGAAGACCAAGATGCTATTGCTCCAGATGATGCAGCTAGCTACATCTTATTGCAAGAACAAATTGAAGATGTATTTACATGCTTAACTGACCGTGAGCAACAAGTATTGATCTTGCGTTTTGGTTTGAAAGATGGTAAACCACGTACATTGGAAGAAGTAGGTCAACATTTCAATGTAACCCGTGAACGTATTCGTCAAATCGAAGGTAAAGCGCTTACTAAATTGCGCAATCGTGGTAAACGCGATAAAATTAAAGACTTCTTATAAGAGGTTGAATCTCTTAAGGGTTGTAATACAGTGCTATTGTGCTGTGTTGCAACCCTTTTGTGATATAATTAAAGATAGTAAACGTAAGTAATAAGAGTACGTTAAAGTCTTTTAATGTAATACATAGCAAATATTAAAGTTCATATAATATTTAGGAGATATAATGTTTACAGTTACAAAACGATTAGAGGTGAGTGCGTCTCACCAATTGAAATTAGATTATCCAAGCAAATGTCAAAATCTACATGGGCATAATTGGATTATTACGGTTCATGCTCGTTCTGAAGAGTTAGATCATAATGGCATGGTAATCGACTTTACCATTATTAAAGAAAAAATACATGGCCGCTTAGATCATCGCCACATCAATGATGTATTAGGCGATATCAATCCTACTGCTGAAAACATGGCAAAATGGATTGCCGATGAGCTGGGCCCTAAATGTTTTAAGGTAGAGGTTCAAGAGTCTGAAGGGAACACAGCTATTTATGAACGTGATTGAAATCTTCGCTTCTATTGATGGTGAAGGAAGTCGGCAAGGGCTATTAACAACATTCTTACGCCTTCATGATTGCAATATACGTTGTTCATATTGTGATACTACCTATAGTTATGGTATTGATAGTACTTTCACAGATATGACCGTCCGAGAGGTGGCTGATGCTATTGAAAGTTTAGGAAATCATCGAATCACCATTACGGGTGGTGAGCCACTACTACAAGAAGCTGCTGTAGTGGAGCTAATCGATGAATTAAATCGTCGTAAATCTGCTAAATTAGAGGATAAACTGTGTATTGATAAACAATCGACTACGGGAATTAACGTACCTGAAGACGCTCAAGACGTATTAGATAGTGAAAGTCCCTACGATTTCAATATTGAAACAAATGGTACGATTATACCGAGCTTTCACCGAGAAAATGTGTGGTTTACCTACGATTATAAAACACCATCCTCTTTAGCGGAGGAATCTATGAATTTAGATATATTCAAAGTTTCTAGGAAACAGGATTTAATTAAATTTGTAGTAGGTTCCGTAGAGGATTTAGCCTGTATGCGTCGTATGATTAATCAATATCCTACAAAGGCTCAAATTTATGTATCGCCAGTGTGGGGAAAAATTGAGGCAGCTGCCATTATTGATTATATGAAAGAGCATAATCTACAAAATGTACGATTCCAATTACAGATTCATAAATTTGTATGGGATCCTGACGCGAAAGGTGTATAGTATAGTTAGGGTGTAGAGTATCGAGTGTAGAGTGTCGAGTGTTTTTTTATGCAGTATGATACATTATGATATGATGACACCTTGATATAAAGGGGAACATATGGATACAGAAAAAATAGAATCACTTGTATATCAATTGCTAGAAGCCTTGGGGGAGGACCCTGATCGTGAAGGTTTAGTAGAAACGCCTAAGCGCGTAGCTCAAATGATGGCAGAGGTATATGAAGGGATTCAGTATACGAATGCTGAGATTGCAGAGATGTATGGTAAGACCTTTGAAGTTGATACAAATCAAATGGTTGTAGTAAAGGATATTACGTGTTTTTCCCATTGCGAACACCATATGGCTTTGATGTATGATATGAGTATTAGCATTGGCTATATTCCTAAAGGTCGTGTTATTGGCTTATCAAAAATACCTCGCATTGCTGAAATGTGTTGTAAACGATTGCAATTACAAGAAAAAATTGGAGAAGATATCTGTGAAGTTATTTCACTGGCTACAGGGTCAGAGGATGTTATTGTTCATATTACATCTTCTCATAGTTGTATGAGTGCGAGAGGGATTAAATCTACAGATAGCCAGACTACTACATTAGCTACAAAGGGTGTATTTAACGAAGATAATATGATTCACCGTTTTATGTTGATGAAACAGTCCTAGACCAGATATCTTGACTAATAGTCAGGCTATTCGGTATAATTAATAAGCTAGAAACTAACTGTGGGCCTATAGCTCAGGGGTAGAGCAACCGGCTCATAACCGGTCGGTCCCTGGTTCGATCCCAGGTGGGCCCACCAATACTTTGAAATGCGAACCAGTAGCGCATTGAGTATTAAATACTGGTAATTCATTCTTATAATTAAATACGATTTCTACCCTATCACTATAGATAGTTACGCTCTTAATGAAAGTATCGAGAATGCGAGAGCGGCCTGCTTTTGTGGTAGGGTTTTCTTTTGCCATTCGCTCGAGAAAATACTCGATATGATCCGCTGTAAATTTGATAGGTATTAAGGCGCTCTCATGGTTCGCTTTTTGCTCAATTAGGTTATTGCGTTCGCTCTCAAGGTTTTCTATTTCACTTTTTAGGCGTTCAGTAATGAAACCTTGCTTAATAGCAGTCATACAGTTATTTAATTCTGTATCAATGGCCTTAATTTTATTATTTATGCCCTGTATAGCGACTTTTGCCTCTTGGGTAGTGTTATTATACCCAGACATAACTAAATCGACTATACGAGCGATATTTGAGGGTTGATTTAGGATTTCAAGCGTCCTATTAATAACTAAATCTTCGAGCTCATCTCGGCGAATATTTGGCGCTGTGCAAGTGTGGTATTTACGGCGATTAGTGCATACATAATAATGGTGCTTTTCTTTGTTTCTTGATGTAGCGGTAGAGCCTGCATAGTGGCCGCCACATTCGCCACAAATGAGCTTGCCGCATAGATTATACATTTCAGAGCGTCGGCCTTTATTCTTAATTCGTGTAGGCATAACCTGCTGTACCTCATCGAATACCTTTCTCGAGATAATAGGCGGTATTGAGCCCTCGATACGAATATCGCCCCAAGAGTACACGCCTATATATTTTTCGTTGGATAGGATAGTTTTTATCACACTCGGCGAAATCTTACGGCCTCGCTTTGTTAGATAGCCTTTACTGTGCAAAATATCGCTAATTTTAGCTATAGAGTGCTGTTTTAGATATAAGTCATATATTAACCTTACCGCTTTGGCCTCGTGAGCATTCACGGCCAAATGGTGGCTTTCTGTTAAATCATACCCAAGTGGAACCGCCGAGCCGTTCATCTTGCCTTTTAGTGCGTTTTCAGTCATGCCACGCTTTACCTTTTGGGATAATTCTACAGAGTAATACTCGGCCATACCCTCGAGCATACTCTCGAGAATAATGCCAGCAGGCTCGGCGGTGATATGTTCCTTTGCGCTTAACACTCTAACACCATTACGGCGTAATATACCCTTGTATTTGGCACTATCCTCACGGCTACGGCTGAACCTATCGAGCTGATACACGATCACATAATTAAATGATTGATGAGCACTATCTCGTATCATCTGTAGAAACTCTGGGCGGTTATCAGTCCGAGCAGAGAGGGCTCTATCTGTATATATCTTAGTAATCAATATGCCCTCACGTTGAGCGTACTCGGTGCATTCTCTTATTTGGCCCTCGATTGACTCGTCTCTTTGTTTGTCGCTTGAATATCTGGCGTATATTACGCCTGTTTGTAAGTCTTTTGTCATTGTGTAATGTTCCTCTTAATGATATAATTAATTTAGTAATAATAATAAAATGTATATCTTAAAATAACCGCCTAGGCCGCTATCTATGGCGGTTATTTTATTTTAGGTAGAAATAAAGCCCCTTGATAGGGGCTCTTTTTTTATTTCTTACCTTTATTATGTTTAGCTTGCGCCTCAGCCATTTTGCCACTTTGCACAGCAAAATTATAAGCGTATACAGCTGTTTTGTATTCGTTTGAGCCCTCAACAATAGGCACTATAGGCGTAGGCTGTATACTGCCGCTCATTACACACTCGAAATTCCTAGAGAAATTTGTAACCCTATCCACTTGATATAGTACGGCTATAGGCTTTCCTGTTCCGTGTGGATCTAATACATAGTGAAAGTGGTTCAATTTCCATGTAATATATGGCTTTTCTGGGTTATCTATTTGAGTGTATAGCAATATTTCAACGCTGCCGCCGTCATAATTCTTTATATCTAAATCGGCTCTCACGCTAACATTTACACCTTTTTCGGTAGTGTACGCTGGCACGAATGGCGCCGCTGGGTTTATGGCAACAGCAGAAAATGACATAGTAGATAATAAGCAAGCGGCAATAATTAACCTTTTCATATACAAAACTCCCCTTAATGTTCCCTTTCACTCTGTTTTCAGATAAGCCTCAATTAACGCTTTTATCGTGGCACGTTCCTCATTGGTTATGATGTGCTTACCATATGACAATATATTATCATGTTCAAGTACCGCTTTGAGATTAACTCCCTCAGCGCTCTCTATGCTCATTAGTTTAGAGGGCGCTTTTTTAATTTCTGGCAGCGGTAAGTTATGGATCACATCTTTTTGTAATGCATAGGCGACATATAAATCGTCTATAGAGTCATCGTCATAGTGTGATAAATCAATGTCTACACCACGGCTTTTTATAAAATCTATTTTTTGTTGACGAGCAGAGTCGAAATCGTCAACCTCACCAGTCAAATAATACACAGATACACCGAAATAATCGGCTATAGCTTTTAATTTATCGAATTTAGGCGACGAGCGGCCTTTCTTCCAATCTGTAAGCGAGGCTGTAGATATTCCTGTATCTTTGCCGAGCTTATAAGCGCTGATATTCTCTCTGTTTATCAAGCTCTCTATGCGTTCCCAAACTATATTTTTACCCATTGTTAAACCTCTGTTTAAAATTTTTATGAACGCTTAATTGGACTATCTCGTAAATGTGAGTTATTATGTAATCACAAGGTAGCTAACAAATACGAGATAACCAAATAAAACACTCAAATTCGTATAAACTAGCTAACAAATATTAACTATTTCAAATATATCAGAAAAGAGGTGATTTTACAATATGTATGCAAAAATTGAGGCACTCTTAAAAGAGAAAAAAGTTACTACTTATAGAATGTGCAAAGATTTAGGCTTGCCTACATCATCGGCAACAGCTTGGAAACAAGGGCAATATAAGCCTAGCATTACCGCATTAAAGAAAATTGCTGATTATTTCGGCGTAACAGTTGATTATTTCTTATAAAGAAAGGAAATAACACGATGAATGAATTACAAGTATTCAATAATGCAATGTTTGGGAATGTGCGGATTATCTTACAAGATAATGAGCCGTGGTTTGTGGCAAAAGATATAACTAATATCTTAGGTTATCAAAATAGCAGCAAGGCGATTAGTGATCACGTTAATATTGACGACAAACTCAATAACGAAACGTTATCGAGTTTAGGGCAGCGTGGTGGGTGGTTAATAAATGAAAGTGGTTTATATTCATTAATTCTATCTAGCAAATTGCCTAGTGCAAAACAATTCAAACGCTGGGTAACGAGCGATGTACTACCTAGCATTAGAAAATACGGCTCATATAGCATGGATATTCCTAAAACATTGCCAGACGCATTGAAAGCATATGCTAGCGAGATAGAGGCACACAATAAAACTAAAGCCTTAGTAGAGGCACAACGGCCAAAAGTACTTTTTGCCGACGCAGTAAGCACTAGCGATACAGACATTTTAGTAGGCGACCTCGCCAAATTGCTAAACCAGAACGGCTATGCAGTAGGGCAAAATAGACTGTTTGAGCAGCTACGAAATGAGGGCTATCTGATTTCACGAAAAGGCAACTCTTACAATATGCCAACTCAAAGAGCTATGGAAATGGGGCTTTTTAGAATTAAAGAAACAGCTATAACTCATTCAGACGGCAGAGTAAGCCTCAACAAGACACCTAAAGTAACAGGCAAAGGGCAACAGTATTTTATTAATCGCTTTATAGGTAAATGATATGCAGCTACTTATAGACTCGATACACGAATTTTATAACAACGCTGAAAACCTAGCAGCGTTTGAGGAATGGAAAGAGAGGAAAAGAAATGGTAATGACGCAGCAATTAAAAACAAGACACAGAAAACCGATGAAAGCCAGAAAGTTGGGGCGTAATGATGAGCCTACTCAATTACAAATGGCACTATTTACAGCTTTAACATTCGCATTCTTGTTCGCTGTCTCTTATTGGTGGTGCACAGGCGAGGCTCTTATTAAATGGTAATCGAGGTATTAGTAGCGTTATGTATGGCAAGCTCATTTATAGCTGCCTTATACAGTATCTACTCAATGATCTGTATTCTGGCATAAAAAAAGAACAGTCAACTAAAAGCTGACTGTTCAAAGTTCCAATCAATTAAGAAAAGGAACATCACACATCATTATTATAACGTATTTAGCTATGAAAAGAAAGGAAACATCACACAATGTACAAAAAAATCTTTGACAGCAAGAACGCCACTCGAGAGGAATGGCTGAAAATTAGAAAATTAGGGCTTGGCGGCTCTGACATGAGCGCCGTGCTAGGCGTCAACCAATGGCGCAGCCCTCTCGATGTGTGGCTCGATAAAACCAGCGACACAGTAGCAGAGCAGGAGAGTGAGCCCATGTACTGGGGCACTATTCTCGAGGACATTGTAGCGCAGGAATTTTCGAAACGTACTGGGTATAAGGTTAGAAACAATAACTTTACCCTGCAAAGCGAAAAATGGCCGTACTTGCTCGCTAACATCGACAGGGAAATCGTCGGCTTAGACGCTGGCCTTGAATGTAAGACAGCGAACGCATTCAAGGCTGAGGAGTGGCAAGGCGATAATGTTCCAGATGCCTACTACATCCAGTGCCAGCATTATATGGCTGTTACTGGTAAGGCGAGCTGGTGGATAGCTTGCCTCGTTGGTGGTAATACATTCTATTACAAGGAAATCAAGCGGAATGAGGAAATTATCCGAGCAATTATTGATACTGGCCGAGAATTTTGGCACTTGGTAGAAACTAAGACCATGCCAGCGCCAGATGATAGCAAGGCTTGCGGTGAGGCGCTCAAAAAGCTATATAAACACAGCAACGGCAAAGCGATAGAGCTATCGGCTCAATATAACAATGTCATTGTTGATTATCTCGAGTTGAAAGAGCAACTGGCAGAGCTAGAGGCTAAAAAAAGAGGTATTGAAAACCTCTTGAAAGACGCTCTAGGCGAAAACGAAAAAGGCTCATGTGGTGAGCATTATGTGAGCTGGAAATCAAGCAAGCCTCGAGAGACTTTTGATAGTAAGAGATTTAAGAGCGATCACCCAGAAATGTATACAAATTACATTAAACAAGGTGAGCCTAGCCGCCGCTTTGAGGTGAAATGATGAAAACACATGATTTAAGAAAACTGCTCGAGTCTATTCCTTATGATTTCGAGGTAAAAGTTATAGGGAATTGCGGCGTTAAAGAGGCAGTCATTGTAATAGTTGATTTTGAAAGAAAAGTATTAACTATAGGGGTGGAATAATGGCAACTACAACAGGTATTGAACTTAAAAAGAATAACATCGTAGCTCAAAAAGAGGCTAAAACATTAAAAGGCATGCTCGAAATGCCTGCTTATAAAAACAAGTTTAACGAAATGCTCGGCAAAAAAGCCGCTGGGTTCATGTCAAGCATTATCGCAGTAACTAACAATAATAAATACTTGGCAAAAGCTAACCCTGCCACAGTAATCGGTGCAGCAGCGCAGGCGGCAATGTTAGACCTGCCAATAAATCAGAGTTTAGGTTTTGCCTATATCGTACCTTATGGCAACGAGGCTCAGTTCCAACTCGGATATAAGGGTTATATCCAGTTGGCTCAACGCAGCGGCCAATATGTAGATATTGGGGCTAAAACAGTATATGAGGGCGAGCTTGAATATGAAAATAGGTTATTGGATAAATTCAAATTCGGCGAGCGCACAGGCGATAAAGTTATCGGTTATCTTGCTCATTTCCGCTTAACTAATGGCTTTGAAAAAATGCTGTTCATGGAACTCGATGAAATGATCGCACACGCCAAGAAATACAGTAAAAACTATAAAGGCGGCACTGATAAATGGGGTTTAACCGATTTTAACACAATGGCAGAAAAGACTGTGTTAAAACGCTTGTTATCTAAATACGGCCCTTTGAGTATTGAAAGTATTCAAATGAGCCAAGCATTAAGTAATGACGGCAGCGTAATCAGTATGAATAAAGACGGCGATTTTGATGTGAATTTTGACGGCGAAACTATCGACGCCGAATATGAGGAAACAGAGGAACACAGCGGCGACACTTACAACGTAGCTGGTGAAATTATCGACGCTAATACAGGCGAGGTAGTCGGCCATGAATAACGATAAAATGCTCGCTCAGTTTGGCGCTGATTGGGTGAAAGTAAGAGATCATATCGCAGCATTAAAGCTGGCCGATATTCCTTATACGCCTACTTTCATGGTACGAGCTGAAAAGGTAACAGGCGTACAGGCTAACACAGTAAAAAGCATTTTAGACTATGGCTTACAAATCGGCTTGTACAGACATACAGGCGATAGAAACGTGATTACATTCGCACCAACGAAATAGAAAGGGGGATATATGGCAGAGCCTAAACGATATTTTTGGTTAAAGCTGCATAAAGATTTCTTCCAACGTAAAGAAATTAAGCGATTGAGAAAAATCGCAGGCGGCGACACTTACACAATTATTTATTTAAAAATGCTCTTACGCTCAATTATGAGTGAGGGAAAACTCTACTTTGACGGCCTAGAAGAAAATTTTTGCTCTGAGCTGGCTCTTGATCTCGATGAAAGCGAGGAAAATGTACAAATTACTGTTACTTATCTCTTAAATAGTGGCTTGCTCGAAATGCGTTCCGAAGATGAATATTACTTGCCAGACACGAAAAATAGTACAGGGTGCGAAACCGCAGTCGCTGCAAGGGTTCGCAGGCACCGAGATAAGAAAAAAGCGTTACAATGTAACACCGATGTAACGCAAGTGAAACATTTTTGTAACGGAGAGAAAGAGAAAGAGATAGAGAAAGAGTTATATAAAGAGATAGAACACAGAGAAAGAGATAGAGATATAACTATATCTACAACTAGAGAAAAAGAGAAAGAGGAAGAAACTCACTCTCTTTTCTTGAATATAGATATCTATGATATCTGGGCCAAATACTATGGGCCTTTCTCACCTTACATAAAAACCGCTCTTGATGACCTAGTGAGCGAATATGGCTTGCTAGAAACAAGCGAGGCTGTGAACATCGCTCATGAGCGTGGTAAATCGAGCATTAAATATGTAGAGGGGATATTGAAAAAGCAAAGGTTAGAAAATGAAACAAATAGACGTAACGGCAGCAATCGAAAAGATGAGGCAGTCGATTGGCAAGCAGAACACGACAGGGTGCACGGCCAAAGCTGATTATGAATTTATTAAGCCTATCTATGATAAGCCTGTCATTATCCAAAAAGATAAAAATCAGACTTATAGCGTGGCTGGTATTCCTAAGCGATACTATGGCATGAGCTTTGAATATTTAAAGCAGCATGGAAAATTTCCAAAGGAAAACGCCGAGGCCTATCGCATAGTGAGTGATTACAGGCAGAACATAGAGCAGAATTTAAACACAGGCAAGGGCCTCATATTGAGGGGCCCAGCTGGTACAGGGAAAACCTCTCTCGGTGTATGCCTGTTAAAAGAGGCGCTAGCGATTGGCAAGGGGTGCTTAATGATCTCTATGCCAAACCTTTTGGATAACATGCTTACCTTATCCAAAGGCGATAGCGTGGCGTTCATGAGCTACGAGCAAAAGCTGCGGAATATACCGCTCTTGTTGCTCGATGATTTTGGGGCAGAATACTCAAAATCTGAATGGGTAGCCGCAAAGGTTGAGAGTATCATCATAGACCGCTATAACCGAATGCGGCCGATTATCCTCACCACTAACTATAGCGAGGGCTGGACTAAAGACCATTACAGCCAGCGCATATACGACAGGTTGAGAGGTGAATATCAAGAGGCCATTTTCATGGGCGCCTCTCATAGATAATGAAAATTCATTTAAATGCCCTATAAGGCGAGTTTAAAATTCTCACGATAGAATTATCGAGCGAATAGCGAGAGGGGCAAAATAACGAAATTTAGTGCATAAAATTAGAAAATAAATTAAAAGATATAGAGGTGAAATCGTGGAAATTGTAATACAGGGCCAACCAAGAACGAAAAAGAACAGCAGCAGGATAGCACTTATAAACAATAGGCATGTATTATTACCGTCAAAAGCATATAAAGCGTATGAGCGAGTTGCTCTCATACAGCTGGCTCGAGTGCAGGCTGTTCATGGGCCAATATCGGTTATGTGCCGCTATTATTTACAAAACCGAGCGCATTGGCCTGATTTGGTTGGCCTATTGCAGGCCACCTCAGACATATTACAAGCGGCTGGCGTGATTGATGATGATAAATACATCGTCAATTATGACGGCTCTATGATCGCTGGGCTCGATAAAGATAACCCAAGAGTCGAGATTATAATACATCAAATCAACGAGAACAGCGTATTATGCGATGAATATGTAAAAGCAAAAGCTCGTAAGTGCGACACCACGAAACGAGCAAAAAGCCCAAGAGGTGCCACGGCAGGGGCTAAGGCTAAACCTAAAGCCCCTACCTCAATATCATATAAGGAATACAGAAAACTCATTAAGAAAGGACATCACACACCATGAATGAGAACGAAAAAGAGTACAGATTACAGATAATAGGCACTATCGGCCTTGATATTTGGCTCAATGCTAAGAGCGAGGCTCACGCCGAGGAGCTGAAAGAGCAAGTACTAAAAACTATCAATGATCAAATCACGATTGACTGCGGCAAGGTAGACGGCGCTCTTGATGTATACGTTGACTGTATCGACCTTGAAATCGAAAAATTAGTAATTCAAGACTAGCGAGGTGCTAATGAATAGGAACATCAAAGCGACATATGACGGCAAGCACTTTGCACTCACAGCAGAGGAATGTAACACAGTTGAGCTGTTATCCTTTGCCTGCTATGTAGTAGAGCAAGCGCTGCACATTGTAGCTGGAAACGATACAGAGCTATTAGATGAGGCAAAAGAGGCTATCATCGAGGAAATTCGAGGAATTAACGAGGTACATCATGAGCGAATATTGCAATAACAGACTGAGCGAACGCTTTAAAAATAAAATACCGCAATTCCTAGCACACCTTGATATATGGAACGAGGAAACTATGGACGATTGCGCAGCAACGCCTAGAGCGTACCATAAAGCGCTTAAACAGCAACAAAAGAAACACGCCGTATGCGTAATATGTGGCAAGGTATTCGAGAAAGGTAAGTATCAGAAAACACGCACCACATGCAGTAGATCATGTGGCTGTAAATTAGGTGCTATTCATAGAAACGAGAAAATGAGCAAGAGGAGAGCTGAGAATGCTAGATATAAAAATCAAGAAACTAAGTAAAAACGTAGAACTACCGAAACAAAGCACGCAGGGCGCTGCTGGTATGGACTTTTACCTACCGAAGCCAGTTAGATTTGAGCCAAATCGCTCTAAGAAAGTACCGCTCGGCGTAGCTGTAGAAATTCCAGAGGGCTATGTAATGCTGCTCATTCCACGCAGCAGCACATGGAAAACGCCGCTCAGAATGCCGAATAGTGTAGGCGTAATTGATAGCGACTACAGAGGCGAGGTGTGTGCATTACTACGAAATACAAGCAATTTCACAATAACGGCAGATGTAGGCGAGCGATTAGTGCAGGGCGTGATTGTGCCTGTGCCTAGCGTTCAAATTCAAGAGGTAGAGGAATTGAGCAAAACCAGCCGAGGGGTTGGCGGCTTTGGGAGTACTGGGAAATGAAAATACTAGATGCTTGCTGCGGCTCTCGCATGTTTTGGTTTAATAAAGAGCATGAAAACGCTTTATATATGGATAATCGAACTTTAGATACTACGTTATGCGACGGCAGAAAGTTGGTAGTAAACCCAGATATAATGGCAGATTTTAAAAACATTCCTTTTGATGATGAAACATTTTATTTAGTTATCTTTGATCCGCCACATTTAAAAAATGCAGGTGATACATCATATTTAAAAGCTAAATATGGAACACTAGGGCCTAACTGGAAAGATGATATTAAACAAGGACTTTCAGAGTGCTGGCGAGTGCTCAAAGAAAACGGAACGCTTATTTTTAAATGGAATGAGGAGCAAGTACTATTTTCAGACGTAAAAGGGTTATTACCGAGTAAGCCGATAATTGGCCAACGCAGGGGGAAGACAATTTGGTTAGTGTTTTTTAAAGGTGGGTGTAAAAATGAAAAACTATAATTTTGCAAGTCATAGCGGCTTTAAGAAATACGAAAACAGAGGCGGTAGAGACGGCGAACAATGGATATTTGAGTTTGATAATAAATACGGCGCCTCGGTTATTAAATGCGATTATTCTTTCGGCAGCAAAGAGGGGTTATTTGAGCTTGCTGTACTATATGACAATGATCTCTGTTATAGCACACCGATTACAGATGATGTGCTCGGCTACTTAACCGAAGATGATGTGAGCAACTTGCTCGATAGAATTGAGCAATTAAAGGGGTGAGTATTATGTCAAAATCACCATGTAAGAACTGCACAGAGCGGTATGTAGGCTGTCATAGTAAATGCAAGCCGTACACAGAATACACTCAAATATTGGTAGCATATCGTGAGGCTAGGGAACATAAAGGCGATGTGATTGGATATGTTAAAGATAGCAATAACCGCATTCGCCGCAGAACTAATAGGCCTGTTCGTGTATGGCAATAGGTGGATATATGAAACTGGTATACGCTGGCAACTGGTTCGCACTAGGCGCTTGTATATATGGCCGTAAAAGCCCAGATGAGGCATTAAGGGTATTAGGTTTACAGATTAAGCCTAGAAAGAAAAACCGCTATAACGTAGATATTGAAATTCTAATAAACATGAGACGTGAGGGCTTAACGATAAGACAAATCGCAGCGGCCTGTGATATGTCATTTACAGTAGTTAGAAAACGCCTCTTAAATGCAGGTGTTGAATTAACAAGATTAAATAACAAGGAGAAAACACAATGAATAAAACAATTTTAACAGCAGCAATTTTCGCAACAGTAGCAGGCAACGCATTCGCAGCAGGTAGTATCGCAGTAGGCCAAGTAGAGCCAAACACGTTGGCGCCTGTGGCTAATGGCTATAATTCCATTGTAGCTGGTGCTAATTCCAGCGCTAATGGTTCCAATGTAGTGGTATTTGGCCGAGATAATACTGTCAATGCAGATGATACTACTGTAATCGGTGGCGGTAATGGCACTGTAGCAGCTGGAGAAACTACAGTTATCGGATATAACAATTATGTAGGTGCTCATAAAGAGCAAGTTATGATCGGAGCTAATTCTGTAGTAGATAATCAAGGCAGCATTGCTATTGGTACTCATACCATGACTAGAGGCATGGACGCCGTAACAATCGGCAATAATGCAAGCGCACCTATTCAAAACTCTGTGGCTATTGGCACAAACAGCCAAACGTATGAGCCTGTAGGCTTTGGACAAATGGAGATAAACGGCGTTACTCACATTTTCGCTGGAGAGGCGCCTAACTCTTCTGTATCTTTTGGTAGCAAAAAAAGCGAAACATACAGCCATTTAGACAACTACTCTCGCCAGTTGCAAAATGTGGCAGCTGGCAGAATTGAGGCCGACAGCCTCGACGCTGTGAATGGTTCCCAGCTATTCGCTGCTATTGATGAGATTAACAGCAACGGCCTAGCAATCACTAAGAATGCTCAAAACATTGCTAAAAATACGCAAAATATTGCAGGCAATACCGCAGCGATCACTAAGAACAGCAACGCTATTACTAACTTGGGCGCAGTAGTCAATAATCAAGGCAAAGTATTAGCTAACCATGAGGGCCGTATCGTGGCGCTTGAAAGCGATAATAAAGCACTTAAAAACGATGTACAAAATACTCAAAAACAAGTGAACATTAATACTAAAGATATTGCAGATTTGAAAGGCAGTAATGCAGCACTCGAGCAAAACTTTAACAATAAAATTTCCAATGTTATGGACGAGGTAGCGAAAACAGGTGCAGCTAATGCAGCACTCAGCGCTTTGCACTATGTAGGTTATAACGCAGATGATAAATTGAGCTTTGCCGCAGGGTACGGCCATTATAAAAACGCTAACGCAGCGGCTCTCGGCGCATTTTACGCACCTAATGAACATGTATTATTTAGCGTTGCAGGCACATTCGGCGCCACTAAAATGGTAAACGCTGGCGTATCTTTCAGATTAGGCAAAGGCAGCGAGTACGAAACTAACCACAAAGGCAAAATCGCACAGCTCGAAACTCTAGTAAATCAATTAATCAAAGAGGTTGAGGAATTGAAAGCAGGTAAATAATATGAAAGCACTTTTAAAATCTGTATTTGTAGTATCTATTTTTATCATGAAAATCGAGAGCCTTGCGCTCTCGATTGCCTTAGTGCTTTGGCTGATTGGACTATTCGGCGTAACTGGCAGCGATGTATTGAGAGTACTATTCGTATTCCTCGGTACGTTTACAGTATCTCTTGCGTCATTCGTGATCGCAGATATGAGAAAGTAGGCGCTTATGAATAGATTTGAAAGCAGAATAGAATTAGAAAAATTACAAGCAGCTCTAACTATTGTGATTGATAACGATATAATCATTCCTTATATCGAGCAAAAAGAGGCCTTTTTATCAAAAACAAAACTATATGGGTACATTTGGCGTTATAAAAATTGTTATGTAAATTTTGATTTAAATACTATCGTTGACGCCGAAATTTTAAAACAAAACACTTTACATGTATACGTTGAGGATATAAGAGCATATGTGAAAGATGAGTTTTGTAAAATGCTTAAAAAAGAGGCTAACAAATGATAAACACAGAGGAGCTTTTTAAACATGGCTTTGATGAGTTCGAGGTGCAGTTTTACCCAAAGGGAACATATCTCACGTTAAAATGCAGAGATTATATGACGAATAGCGATTTACAAGTCGCACTCATACACGCTAGAAAGATTGCAAAGAATAAAAGCTATAGAACATTCATAAAAATTAAAGATAGCATAGGCTACAAGGTGCTAGAGGTTCAAGATATTATAGAAATCACAATAAATGAAACTCGTATACACCATACAGAAAACAGCTATATAAGAGGGCAAGTATTAAAGATATTATCGAAATGAGGGGATAGTATGAACGATAAAGAGGGCCGTAAATGGCTATTGCAAAAACTGTATGACAACGGCATTAAATACATAGCATACTCGCCGTTTTATGGTGGATATGTAGGAGTAAAAGAAACGCCTATAATTAGCGGTAAAGGCGAGGTGGTTAACGATACAAAAATAGTTATCACTTTACATGGGCTTTTACCAGATTTCAATGAGCCGAATTATCTCGATATTGGCAAGTATCTCGGTATTGTTGATTGGAGTAAGGTGGCTGTAGATACGCCTATCAAGGTGCAAAGAGGTAATGGTGTAGTTGTAAACAGACATTTTGCAACCTATGACAATGGCAACGTGTACTATTATCAAGACGGACGCACGAGCTGGAGTAACGTAGGCACGAAAAGCGTGCCAGTTAAAAGAGCACTATTAGAGGGTGGTAATGATGAAAACTGATACTTATATCGTAACTCTCGAGAGTGGCCATTATGAATGGACTCGAGAGGACGAAATACACGGATTAAAAGAGGCAAAAGAGGCAGGCATAAAAGAGGCTCAAAGGTGTGGTAAGGATATATTTTATCTAGTACGCTGCTCTCAATGGTGGCCTTTTACTGGCGGAATTGCTAGGGAATTAGTCGAAGATTTAGCCATTGATTTAAGAAACGATATAAACGATTACGACACGCTTGAAAACGTACCAGAGAGTGAAATTAAAGAGCTAGAGCTAGGCATTAACAAACTCTTTAGGCAATGGCTTATAAGAAATAATCGCATACCAAACGGCGTATATTTTGACGATGAGATTATTTACAAGGTAGTAAACGGAAAGGCGGTAAAGATTGGAAAAGCAATATAACAATGATCGTGAGAAACGCCTTAACTATATAACATGGGTTATCTTCATAAGCTCTATCGTGTTTAGTATTCTAATTACATTAGGCATGCTTTTATTGCTAGCTGCTGGCGTGCATTATATTTGGGGGTGATTGAATGGAATGTAAGGGGCGTACTTTTACCGAGTCAGAGGTAGAGGCTATTGTTAAGATTGCAGCAGAAACAGCAGCACAAACAGCTTTAACCGAATTTAATCGGCGTAACGAGGATATGCTCGCAAAGAAAAACGAAAGAGCCTATAAGAATACTATAACGCTACTCGAGGGCTATACAGCCATGAAAGCACATTGTAAGAGTGCTATTGCAAAGGCAGAGGACACCTTGACGCCTAGCGACTTACAAACAGTATTGTATGAGGTTTTTAATCGTAGAGGGTTATTGCAGATTGAAACTATTCTAGCGAGTAAACGGCGTACAGAGCTAATCATCGAGCACATTGATAAAATGCTCGATGTATACCGAACTAACTGTATCAACAATGATAAACGCTATTGTGAGTGCGTGATAGATAGATACATCAATGACTTAACAATCGCAGAAATCGCAGAAAAACATAGCACAGTAGAGCGAAATGTCTACAGGTGGCTAGACAAAGGAATAGACGATTTAAGTATCTATTTATTTGGGGCTTACGCCTTGTAAATTGTCATAAACCTGTCATATTCAGTACTATTAGAGTGTGGTATTATGATAGTGGTAAAAGGTGCTTAAACTATTGATTACGTTTCATCTTATACTCCTTTCTTATAGACATACTGACATCGCAAGAACACCTCGGCAGAGATTAGGGTACTCTGTTCGAGGTGTTTTTGTTTTTACACATAAAAAGAGGTGAGATCGTGGCAGCAAAAACAAAAAAGACAGAGCCAAAGAAAAAGAAAAGGCTAGGCCGTACGCCTAAATACGAAACATGGCTAGAGCCAGACAATTTAATAAAGCTCGAGGGCTGGGCACGAGACGGCCTCACAGATGAGCAGATAGCGCATAATATCGGCATTAATAGAACTACTCTATACGCATGGAAAGATAAATATACCGACTTTTCCAACGCTTTAAAAAGAGGCAAAGAGGTAGTAGACAGAATTGTAGAGAATGCGCTGCTTAAAAGTGCTATGGGCTATAAGTTCGACGAGGTAGTAAAAGAGCGTATCTACAACCCAGAAACAGGCGAAAGCGAAATAGTAGAGGTTAAGCGCACTACTAAAGACGTGGCGCCGAACTCTACATCATTAATATTCTGGCTTAAAAATAGGCAGCCTGCTAAGTGGCGAGATACTAAGAATATAGACGCAGCCGTAGAGGTTAGAAACCCATTCGATGGAATAGATACGGCTGATATTAAAAAGCTCATTGGTGAGGAATAAGCTCAATCTGTATACAGTCATGAAAAGGGGGTGAGAGTGTGCAGGTTCGAGATAATAAAGAGAAAATCATACAACTAGCCAAAAGGGAACTCGCTCGGCGTGAGTTTTTCTATTATTGCAATCAAAAGGCAGGCGACTTTTACAAGAAAAGCCGTAAGTATTTAGTTGATTTATGCGACGAGTTAGAGAACTTTATCAAAGATGATAATTACAACGTGCTTATTATGAACCTGCCCCCATAGCCTCGACATGGTAAGAGCCGTACTGCGCAGCTGTTTGTACAATGGTTATTCGGTAATAACCCAGCGGCAAAAGTAATGACTGGCTCATACAACGAAACGCTCTCGAAAATGTTTAGTAAATCGGTTAGAAATGCTATACAAGAGAGCAAGGCCGATGAGGATATAACTGTATTTAGCGATGTATTCCCTACTGTTAGCGTTGCTGTAGGCGACGCACAGGCTCATTTATGGAGCTTAGAGGGCTATACTAATTCATACCTTGCAACCTCGCCAACTGGTACAGCTACAGGCTTTGGCTGTTCGCTCATGATCATTGACGATATTATTAAGAACAGCGAAGAGGCCTACAATGCCAGCGTGAAAGAGAAACATTGGGAATGGTTTACTAATACAATGCTTTCACGGCTCGAGGAGGGCGGCAAGATTATTATAATCATGACACGCTGGGCGAGCGATGATTTAGCAGGCAGAGCAATAGAGCATTTCAAAGATGATACGTTATTCAAGGCTAAAGTAATTACTATGAAAGCCTTGCAAGATGACGGCTCTATGCTTTGTGATGAGGTGTTATCCAAGGCCTCTTACTTATCTAAAGTGAGAGCTATGGGCGAGGATATTGCCAGCGCCAACTATCAACAAATACCGATTGACTTAAAGGGCTGCCTTTACAGTCAAATACTTACATATGACACGTTGCCAACAGATGATAAAGGTAACGTGTTATTTTCTTGCATTAAAAATTACACAGATACCGCCGATACTGGCAGCGACTACTTGGCTAGTATTGTATACGGCGTATATGACAATGAGGCTTATGTGCTTGATGTAGTTTACACAAAGGACGCTATGGAAACCACAGAGCCAGCAGTAGCCGATATGCTACATCGAAACGGCGTAAATGTGGCTGATATAGAAAGCAACAACGGCGGCCGAGGGTTTAGCCGTAATGTGCAGAGTATCCTTAAAAACAAATACAACTCGAATAAGTGCACTATTAACGCTTTTCATCAAAGTGGAAATAAGATAGCACGCATTCAGTCTAATGCTACATGGGTTATGAACCATGTATATATGCCTAAAAATTGGCGTGATAGGTGGCCTCAATTCGCTACTGATATTACCAAATACCAGCGAGAGGGCAAGAACGCACACGATGACGCACCAGACGCACTCACAGGCATAGCCGAGAAAATCAATGCGCCGCAGGTTCGCAGCGGTAGAATTAACATCAATTAGAAAGAGGTAACATGGCAATAACATATAATAACCCTCGACTAGAGGAATACGAGCTACTGCATGACGCCTATTATGGTAGCGGCATGTTCGCAAGTGGCGCAGCAGTAACAGCACACGCTCGAGAGAGCACGCAGTCAATCGATTTCAGACGCAAAATAGCATACTATCTCAACTATACAGGGCCTATTCTCAATGCGAGCGTAGACCCTATTTTTAAAGATGAAATTAAACGAGAATATAGCAACTCTGTATTATTTGATGAGTTTATCAATGATGTAGATAGACAAGGCACTACGCTGCAAGAGTTCATTGAGCAAAACGCTATTGCAGCCAAACTCTATGGAGTTATGTATATCGTAGTAGACAACGTGAGCGAGTTCGGCAGCTCTTTAGCTGAAACATTAGCCAATAGATCTATGCCATACTTGACAGCGGTTGAACCTAAAAACGTAGTAAATTATGAGTTTGATGATAACGGCAAGCTCAAACTGTTTACTTATGCTAGTTATCTAAAGAACGCCGACGGCACAATCAAGGCGCACTATCACACATGGACGCCTAGCGAGTGGAAAATCACCGATAGCGACAATAAAGTAGTAGGTAAAGGCGATCATAACATCGGCCGCATTCCTATCGTTCAATGGTTCGGTAGAGCGGCACGCAAGCGTGATATTCTTCCACCGCCAGAGTATTTAAGTATCGCAAAAACAAATGCTCATGTATATAACCTATGCTCACTACTCTCTCAAATTCTATACAATCAAACATTTAGTATCTTAACTATGCCAGTCGATAACAACGGCTTGCAGGATGTAACTATCGGCACCGATAACTTGCTCGCATATCCAGCAGAGGCAAGCAAGGCACCGAGCTTTATTGCGCCAGATAAAGGCCCAGCCGAGGTACTTATGGCTCAAATCGATAAGCTCATCAATGAAATGTATCGCATGAGCGGCATTGATAGCGTTATCGGTGTACAGCAAGCTAAGAGTGGCGTGGCTAAACAATGGGATTTTGAGCGTACTAATCAAAATCTGGCAGCCTTTGCAGTACGTTGCGAGAATGCGGAGTATGACATTATCGAACTCTATAAGCTATGGAGTGGCGACAATATCGAGTATCTATGCGACTATCCTCGTGATTTCAAAGTGAATGATGTAACAGAAAGCCTTACACAGGCACAGCAAGCGAAAGACCTCGATTTTAAATCTGATACTTTTGATAATGAAATATTAAAGAAAGTAATTGACGCATACATGCCTAACCTTGAAATCGATACTAAAGATATGATCGTTAAAGAGGCGCAAGAGGCAGCCGATGAGGTAGCTCAAAACAAAGCCTATAGCGATGAGGGCCTAGATGATGAAACAGACGAGCCAAACGCTTGATGATATTCTCGAGAAATTCGAGAGCATGGTGCGTGAATTAGTAGCGCTTGGATATTCAGCCGATAAGGCCGTTCAAATCGCTTATAAGACTTATCCTATTATGGAAATGCTAGAGGCCCCTCTCACGGCTGATATGGTGGAAAATTTCAATAAGGCCTATCATAGTGTACTTACACCGCTCTCGGTGGCAGGTCATAGGCCTTTTAATTACACTACTCAATCAATTAGTGAGGCCATGGTGGCAGCTTGGGCGAGCGACGGCTTAAAGCTATCAAAACGCTTGCATAGAAACGCTCATAAAGTACAGCGTGAGACGGCTGAGGTTATAAAGCAATCTCTGAAACGTGGCAAAAGCATTCGTGAGATAGCTCGCTCTATATTCGAGGGCTATGGCAAGGGTGGCATTATCGCTACTAATAAACTGCCTAAGCATATTGAACGAATAAGAGCATTAAAACCGCCTCAATCGTTAAATGATGAGGAGCTTGCTCGATTTAAGCGTGTAATTAGACGCACAGAGCGGCAAGTACAGCAGAACACGACGCCGAGCCTACGAGCTGCCTATTCTGAACTCATTCAGGCAGTAGACGAGGGCAACGCTATAGACCTTTCGAGGGCTGTTACTGTAGCGGTGCAAGAAAAGGCACGATACAACGCCGAGCGAATTGCTCGTACAGAAACAGCTCGAGCATACGCCGACGGCCAAATGCTGCGCTATAAAGACGATGAGGATGTAGTTGCTCTTAAATGGGTGCTATCAAGTAGACATCCTCGGTATGATATATGCGACTTTTACGCTAATGCTGATTTATACGGCTTAGGTAAGGGCGTATATCCTAAAGATAAATTTCCTACGCTGCCAGCTCATCCGCATTGTATGTGTAGAGTATCGCCTGTATTTGATTTTGAGGTAGATATTAGCAAAGCAAAAGACAATACAGACGAGGGCGGTAAGCAATATATAGAGTCTATTTCTCGTGATCATAGAGAGAAATTGCTCGGCATAAGCGGCAGTAAAGAGGTTAAAAGCGGCAAAGCTAACTGGAAAGACTACGCAAGGGGCTGGAATGGGGAAACATTCGAGCCTAGAGAACCAAAGAAAAATACATAATTTAGACCTACAGGCCTGCGCAAGTGAATGCGTAGGCCTTTTATATTGCTATTGATTAGGGGAGCCGAAAGATAGCGAAATTCATGACGAAAGGGAGAAAGACTCATGACTTTAGCAGAATTGTACACAAAACTTGAAAATCTCGAGGGCGGTAAGGAACTTATCGACGGCTTTAAAAGCGAAATCTCTCGCATTAACGAGGGAGCCAAAGCCGACAGACTCAAATTCGAGAAACAAATTACCGAATTAACATCAGCACGTGATGAGTTAAAAGGTAAGGTTGACGAATACGAGGCACACAAAGGCGAAAAAAGCCCAGAAATCTTGGCTCTTGAAAAACAAATTAAAGGCCTTACAGATAAGTACGAGCAAGCAGAGCAAGCTCGCCAAGCAGAGATTGAAAAGCGTACCAATTCCGAAATCAGCGCTCAAACGATTGCAGCGCTAACAAAAGCTAATTGTACAGACGCCGAAACATTCAGCAAGCTCATTGCTGGACAAATTACAGTACAGCAAGACGGCACCTATGGCTGGACAAAAGAGGACGGCACAATCGGCACTATCGAGGAATGTGCAACAGCATTTCTCTCAGATAAGCCTTACGCCGTTAAAACCACGCAAAATGGCGGCAGCGGTGCAGGTGCAGGAAATGCGAATGACGGCAATAGTCAACTAGCAGAAATGTTCAAAATCGCAGGTGTAAAACCACCTAGCGAGGGCTAATTATTTGATTATGAAAAGAGGTATTAATCAATGGCAATTAACACTTTAACAATGGCTCAAAATTTCCAAACAGTACTCGACCAACAAATGTTGGTAGGTGCTACATCTGGCTTTATGGAAGTAAACGCTGGCGAGGTTAAATACAACGGCGGCGATACTGTTAAAATTCCTACTCTTTCCGTTGACGGCTTGGCTAATTATGATCGTGATAACGGCTACAACCGAGGCGCTGTATCTTTGACTTACGAAGATTTTAAACTCACTCAAGACCGTGGCCGTAAATTCAATCTTGACGCTATGGAAGTAGATGAAAGCAACTTCTTGGCAACAGGTACAAATGTTATGTCTACATTCCAAGTAGAGCAAGTTATCCCAGAGGTTGACGCTTACCGCTACTCTAAAATTGCTGCTTATGCTAAGCAAGGCAACCGCAAAACAGACGCTTTCACACCAAGTGCAGCTAACATCATCGACCAATTAAACAAAGAAATCGTAGAAATCGAGGACTTAGTAGGTGAAACAGGCGACTTGGTAATCGTTATGAGCACTCGTGTTCAATCTGTATTGAATAGCGCAGCAGGTGCTAAAGGCATGCTCGATGTAGCTGACTTTGAACATGGCGCTTATAACACTCGTGTTCGCACTTATAACGGCATCCCTATTATTGCTGTACCTAGTGCTCGCATGAAATCTCAATACACATTTAATGACGGCAAAACAGCAGGCCAAGAAAAAGGTGGCTTTAAAGCTGACACAGCAGCTAAAGCTATCAACTGGATCATCATGTCTCGTCGTGCAGCTATTGCAGTATCTAAAACAGATACAATGCGCATTTTCGACCCAACAATCAACCAACAAGCGAACGCTTGGGGCATTGATTACAGAAAGTTCCATGATGTATGGGTTCCAAAAAATCGCTTGGCTACTGTATGGGCTAACTTTGGCGCTTAATTAGGGGGTAACGCATGGGGAAATATAGACTTATCCGACTGAATGAGGTTCGCTATACAGATGATGAGTATACTCTCGAGCTATGGCTCGATGAGGGCTTTGTATTAGAGCCTGCAATCGACAAAGACAGCGAGGCGGCTGCTGCTAAACCTAAGAAAAAGGCGACTAAAGCAGCCGAAGAATAACCATGAATGCTAGAGAGGTATTTGAAAATCGGTTACGGCAAGCAATTAGAGCCAGCGCTCGAGAGGTGCAGGAAGAGGCACAACGTACTCACAGGTTTACCTCTCGAACAGGCCAATTAGAAAGAGCCATAGACGTGCGCATGATTGGCGATAAGACAGCAGAGGTATATATCGACAATAACGCAGCACCTTATGGGCCTTTCGTGCATGAGGGAACACGAGCACATGAGATATTCCCAAAAGGGAAACAAGTGCTTCGCTGGGTTCCTAATGGTGGTAATGGCTTTGTATTCGCTAAACGTGTATTTCATAGAGGCACTAAGCCAGACCAATTTTTATATGAGGCTCTCGATAATAGCCGTGAGGCTGTTCATGATATATTCTCGAAAGCTGTCAGTGTATCGCTTGGCGAGATTGCTCGAAGTGTAGAGCTAGGAACCAAGCGAACAGAGTTACACATTAAACTGTAAGGGGTTACATAAATGTTATACGAATTTCAAGATATGGTATTCGATGATGAGCTACTAGGCCCCAACGTGCTAGAAACCACTTTAAAGAAAGCGGAAAGTTGGCTGTATGTATTAGCCAAAAAGTTAGGCGTGCAAGAGGGCGATGTTATCCGCTCTTTTGTTGCAGATGAATTGGTTACATTGTACTGTTACCGAGAAACCTGCATGAACAAAGCCGCCTCTCTGATTGGCCAATATAGCCGTAATGGTTCCGATGATGATTACTACTCTAAGAAACTAAAGTATATCAACGATAGAATAGTGGTTTTAGAAAACCAAATCACAGCGGAACAGCTCACAGGGCAGCCAGCAAAGTATGCAGGGTATAGAAATATACCTTTATATCGAGGTGGCTAATATGTGGCTCGAATTATTGAATAAAATTAAATACGCATTAGAGAAAGCCGAGTTTAATGGACAAATTAAGCTCGGTTTTTTAGCGCCTCAAACGGCTGGAGTAGACTCTCTCGGAATGGTAATGCTAGGACGAGGTGAGGCAACGCCTGCCGATGATAACGTGCACAATATGCTCAAACAAGAGTTTTATATTGAATGCTGGACTAAATCAGATAGTCATGAGTTCGATATAGCTTATGAGCAGATTGCCGCATTAGAGAGCCAAGTCGAGAAAGTAATTATTGCTTTTCGTGAGGCTTGCGGCGCACTTAATGAGGAATATTGCGTATTACAAGAAAGCGGCTATCAGATTATAGATATTCGCTGCACAAATAAAACAGACGATCACGACAGCATGAGGCCCTTTATTGGTACACAATACCGATTTGAGGCTAAAATGTACGATTTAAAAGAAAACCTAAATACTAAAGGGGGTATTTATTAATGGCAGAAACAAAATTATATAAACCTGCGGCGGTAGATATGCCAACAGCTGGTAAAAACTACCTTTTATATTTGAATACTGGCACAGATGAAAAAGCAGGCGCTAAATGGTTGCTATTAGGCGGCCAACGTTCTGGCGACCTCTCTCGTAAAGCCGACTCTATCGACGCAAGCCATAAAGGCTCTGGTGGTTGGAAATCTACTATTGCAGGCCTTAAAGAATGGAGTTTTTCTCTTGAAACTTTGCTTATGCCTAAAGAGGAAAGCCTTAAATTGTTAGAAAAAGCATTCTTGGACGGCGACAACGTACACATTAAATTTGAATATCCAGATAAAACATTTTTCACAGGCATTGCAAGCGTTACAGAGCTCTCTATTCAAACACCGCATGACGGCGTAGCGACTTATAAAGGCTCTTTAAATGGCGTTGGCCCATTATCTGAATTACAAGCTGCACCTGCTGGCATTGGTGGCTAATAGGTAGCCTTATATACCTGTAACATTCCTAAATTAGCGCTAAAATAAGGAGTTTTTGAATTATGAAAAAAGTAGAATGTAATTTCTTTAAAAATGGCGAATATTTAATGTTCAATATGCAGCGCCTCATGGAGTTTGAGGCTGCTGTAGGGCAACCGATTGGGGAGCTCTTGCAAATGAGCATTTGGCCTATTAATAGCATTATCACAGGCTATGCAATCGGCATGAAACAGCATAAACGCAACCCTCAACAGTATTATGAATTGTTTGACGAGTTGCTTGCTGATAAAACCAAAGACATGAGCCTATTATCATTACAAGCGCCACTTATGCAAGCGATCATTGCAAGCGGTGCTTTGGGTTCCAAAATGTACTATCAAATGTACCCAAACGAGCTCACGCCAGATGATAAGGTAGCAATCGAAAACGAGGCCGAACAAACAAAAAACTAGAGGGGGGCCAAAGTGCCCCCTCTTTTTCTCTTTGGTTACGAAATGCTGAGGAAATGGCGTATAGCGTGCTAGGGCTACGGCCTTGGGAGTTCATGAAATTACAGCCGATAGAGTTTAAAAAGCTCGTGAGAGGCTATGAACGTAAGCAAAAAATAGATGATATGAACCGAGCTTTTTGGGTGGCTAATATCATGAATACGCAATTATCCGAGCCAATCGAGCCAAAGAAATTTATAGATATTCTATATCCGCCAACAGCAGCCGAAAAGCGGCAAGCAGAGGCGGACTTTATCCGTGAATTTAGAGAGGCAGGGGGTGAGATATAGAAAATGGCAGATAGTAATATTAATGTTCGCATTAGTGCTGACAGTTCAGAGGCTACGGCGGCCGTCAATAAGGTGGCCAATACGATAAGCTCTGAACTACCCAAAAGCGTGGCAGAGGCGAGCAACCGAGTAGCCAAAGAGGCGGCTGGCATTCGTGCAGAGATAAAATCTATCGTATCTCAAATGAATAAGGGGCTGCAATTCGCTGGCGCTGTTACTGGCATAGGCTTTGCTGCTGATAAAATCAAGGATGTGGCAGTCGCTGCTACACAAACAGCCGACGAATTGACGAGTATTCGCTCTCGTATCAACTTAATCAATGACGGCTCACAAACTACAGCCGAGATCATGAATAAAGTATATGACGCAGCGCAACGTTCTCGAGGTAGCTATATAGATATGGCCGACAGCGAGGCAAAGCTCAATATGCTAGCAAAAGACGCATTCAGCTCGAACGATGAGGCAATCGCCTTTGTTGAGCAGCTTAATAAGCAATTTAAAATTTCTGGCGCCAGCGTACAAGAGGCGAGCGCTGCGATGTACCAATTAACGCAAGCAATGGCAGCAGGCAAGCTACAAGGCGACGAGTTCCACTCTATCATGGAAAATGCGCCGTTATTGGCTCAATCTATTGCCAATGAAATGGGCTTAACTGTAGGGCAATTAAAGGAAATGAGCTCGCAAGGCTTAATTACCTCGGACATTATCAAAGAGGCTCTATTTAATAGCGCAGAGGAAACAAACGCAAAATTCGCCGAAATTCCGATGACATTCGCAGAGGTAGGGCAATCTATTCAGAATGAACTAATACAAGCCTTTCAGCCTGTGCTTGAACAGATTTCAAGCATTCCACAAAGTGGCGAGTTCCAAGCGTTAAGCGAGGTCGTAGTGGTAGCAATCAGAGGCATGGCGGTAGCTGCACAGGGTTCAATAGGGCTTATTCAAGCAGCATTCGCAGGCTTACGAATTGCTATATCGACGATCACCCAGACAGTAGCGAGCTTTGGCTCTTTGTTTATAACTACTATGCCGAGAGTATCGGCAGCAGTATTGGCCGTAGTGGTAGCATTTACCACTTATAGGGCGGCAGTTGCTTTATGTAATGCTCAAACTGCGGCTTTGACTGTTAAAGTAGTAGCGTTACGAGTGGCAGAGGTAGCCTCGGCTACGGCTACGAAAGTACATGCGGCTGCTATGGCAGTATTAAGAGCTGCAATGGCTGGCACATCAATAGTAACGGCAGCACTAACAGCTATATTGTTTGGCGTAAGAGGTGCTTATATTGCTGTTCGCAGCGGTGCACTAGCAGCAGCGGCAGCGCAGCAAGTTGTAAATGTAGTGATGAGAGCTAACCCTGTAGGGTTATTAATTTCTGTACTTGTAACGCTGGTTACAGTATTCGCTACAGCGGCGGCAGCTGGCAATGGCTTTGGGGCTACATTGAGCTCGGTATTCTCTACAATCGTACATACGGCTGTATGGGGCGTGAATAAGATTATCGACGCATTGAACTGGCTCATCGCTAAACTTAACAGCGTAGGCGATAAAGTGGCCAAATTCTTTGGCGGTACGTTCACAGCTATAGCACAAGTTGACACTATTTCAGCTGATACAGCGCAGGACATTGTAAACACTGCTGGCGATATGGCCTCACAAGTGTTTAGCGGTTTATCCGCTGGCGGTGGTGATAGCGGCCTAGACGTTGGCGGCGGCGGCGGTGGCGACTATGACACAGGCGGCGGCAAAGGTAAAGGCAAAGGCGGCAAAGGTGGCGGCGGTAAGGGTAGCAAAGGCAAAGACCTCGAAAAAGAGGCTAAGCAAGTGCACGAAAAAATCTTGCAATCGTACCTTGAAATGCTCGGCAATAAGCAAGAGTTACTCGAATTAGAGTATAAGAAAGAGCTTGACGAGCTAGAAAAATCAAAAGCAGCCAATGCTAACTATCAACAAGACCTTGAATTACTAAACGCCGTGTATGCAGAGAAACGCATTAAAGCCAAACAGGAAGAAATGGCGAAAATGCGAGAAATCGAGAATAATATTCGAGATATGCGTAAAGACCTCGAATTAAGCCTAGCGGTTAAAGACAGCACAGGGCAAGCCTCGCCTATGGTGCAGTTCACCAAAGAATACACAGACGCAATAGACGCTATCGGCGATAAATGGGATAAATACAGCGATGATTTTGTACAAATGGACAAAATGCAGCAACAGCATTTCATTGATACGCTGAAAGAGCGAGGCATTCTGTTTGAAATGACAGAGGACGGCCGAGTTGATTTTGAAAAGCAAAAGACTGAGGAATTGCTCGCAGTTCATCGTGATTACAATGATAAATACCTAGAGTTACAGCGCACAATGGCCGAGGAAAAATGGAACATTGACGAGGCTATGCGCACACAGAACTTTGAGGCGTTGCAGTCAGCTCTTGACGCTGAATATGTAGCTACTCAACAGAGCTATGATCTACGCAAGGAATTGTTAAGCGAATACCAGCAAGCCGTAATGGATAGCCACTTGAACACGCAACAATTATTATGGGATACAGCAAGCGCTGGCATTGATAAATTGCAAGAGGGTATATCTGGCCTCTTACAAGGCACAATGACAATAACGCAGGCTTTCCAAAATATGGGTAAGGCTATTCTTAAAACAATAGCCGATAGTGTGGCTCAATGGATAGCGGCTCAAATCAAGCAAGCTGTGCTCGGCAGAATGCTGCAGTCGCAACAAACAGCGGCAAGCGTAGCAGCAGCACAGGCTCAATTACCTGCTTGGAGCTCACTCGCTCAACAAGTATCTATGGCGACATTCGGCGCTAGTGCGGCGGCTGGTTTAGCAGCATGGAGTAGTAGCACAGCGGCAGGCGTGGCGCAAGCTACGGCGCTCGGTGCAGTTGGCAACTTTGGCGGCAGTTTTGGCGCTGCGTTTAGTGCCAAGAGTATGCCAGCACTCGCAGAGGGTGGCCTTGCATATGGCACCACAATAGCCCAAATCGGTGAGGGTAAATATCAAGAGGCTGTATTGCCTCTATCTGATACAGTATTCGACCGATTAGGCGAGGGCATTAACCGCTCTAATGGTGGCATGGGCGCAGGCGGTGGCATTACGCTCAACGTAAGCGCTATAGACGCCGAGAGCTTTGGCTCATTTCTCGAAACACGAGGCGGCAGGGCGTTGCGTCAATTCCTTGTAAATCAAGACAGAGAATTTATCGGAACAGAGGGGACATGGTAATATGGCCGAAATAATGAAATTTCCTACTATCATTTCTTTGGCTTGGAAATCAACAAAGGCCCAGAAATGGGACACCAAGACAAAGACCTCTGGCTCTGGTAAGGTGCGTACCATGACAAACTGGAAATATCCACAATACACCATTTCCACAGAGTTTGAGGTGCTAACACCTGCGCAATATAAGGAGCTTATGGGCTTTTATTCTAAGACTAAAGGCGGAACAGTTCCTTTTTTGTGGTTAGATCCAGAGGATAACGCCGAGAAAGGCATACAGCTCGGAACTGGCTCAATGGGTTCATGGCAAGCCGTTCGAAAGTTCGGTGATTTCCTAGAGCCTGTATATCACATTGAAAACCTTACATTATACGCTAATGGCTCACCTATTCGAGCTGTTAGCGATAAAGGCGTAATTAAACTGGCAGCAGGCCAGACAGTTGCACCGAATGCCGTAATTACAGCCGATTATACCTATTATTGGCTGGTAAGGTTCAGCGGTGATATGACAGCCGAGTATATCTTTACAAACGTATATAAATCTAAGTCATTTAAGTTAGTATCGACTCGATAGGGGGGGCGCAATATGAAAGAGGTAAACGAGGTACTACGGCAGCACCTCAACAATGATAAATATTTCATGAGTTGCGACCTTTACGAGCTGCGCTTGCGTAGTGGTGTAACGTACTACTGGGCCGACTCAGACGCCGATGTATCATATAACGGCCAAATCTATAAGTCAGACGGCCCTATTATCGTAAGGGATAAGATAGCCACTAATAGCACTGTAAGCGTTGATAAAATGACGATTAGCATATCCACGAATGAGCAGGATAAAATAGGCGGCGTTCCTATTATGGCTGTAGCTCATAATGGTGGCTTTGACGGCGCTCAAATGACGCTCAAACGAGCGTTTTTTGATGATAACTATACTATTATCGACGCTGTAGGGTTATTTACTGGCTTATGCGAGGTTAGTCAAGGCGGTGGCCTTACCTTAAAGCTAAATGTTAAATCAATCGTGCAAAAGCTCAATATTGAATACCCAAATCGGCGGTATTATCCACAATGCCCTTTTAGCGTGTATTCAAAAGAGTGCGGCGTTGATATTAGCAAGTTTAGAAAAAGCGGTAAGGTTACAGCTTTAGGCTCTGGCCCTAATTCCATACGAATTGACTTGCAATTTACAAATGGCTATTACACAGCTGGCGGCATTGATTGGATCACTGGCCCATTAGCAGGGCAATCTACTCAGATATTACAAAGCAATGACGGCGTAATTCTATATATGAGCGCTCTCGAGGTAAGCCCAAGAGTCGGCGACCAATTCTATATATACGCTGGCTGCAATAAGACGCCTACAGAATGTAAAAACAAATTCAATAACTGGAATAGAAACAGGGCTACGCCTTATGTACCACTAAAGGAGAGCATACGATGAATACTTTAACTACTGGCGAAAAGATAGCAAAAGCTGCTACTGCATGGCTAGGCACACCATACGCCAATAATTCAATGGTAAAAGGCGCTGGCGTCGATTGCTCTTATTTGTTGGTGGCGGCATTAATCGATAGCGGCCTTATGAAAGCCGATAGACTACAGATAGAAAACTACTCAAATGAATGGCATTTACACCACTCAGAGGAGAAATATCTCAAATATGTGCAACAGGTAGCCGACGAGGTGAAAGAGGGCGCACCGCTTGAAATTGGCGATTTTATGCTATATCAATATGGCCGATGTATCTCACACGGCGCTATATATATCGGCAAAGGGCTAGTAATTCACTCTTTCGTAGATTATGGCGTGATTATTTCTAAGCTCGATGATGTACTTTTTTATGATAAAAAAGGCCGCTCACGTTTGAGGGCTGTATATAGATATAGAGAGGGGCGTGAATAATGGGCTTTTTATTCCATAGAGGCAAAAATACAACTAGCCGAGCCGATATGATCGCAGATTTTCAAATCAATACAGCCTCATATGGCGAGGTGGTTCCAGAGATACTGGGTACAACTCGAGTAAGTGGCAATATCATCGACTATGAAGATTTCACGGCTCATGAACATAAAACCACCACACGCACAGGCAAAGGTGGCGGCTCAAAGCATACAGATATAAGCTACACTTACACAGTAGCGGCAGCTATTGCGTTATGTGAGGGGCCTATCGCTGGTATTGGTAAGGTGTGGAAAGATAAAGAGGTATATCAATACCCAAATGAAAACATTCAGCTCACCTTATTTAATGGCGCAGTAGCCCAAGCGCCATGGCCTTATATGAGCTCTAAGCACCCAGATAAGGCTTTACCTTATAGTGGACTTGCTTATATGGCTGGTGTGGTTGATTTAGGCGACAGAGGGAGCCTGCCTCAATATAATTTCGAGGTATACGGAAAACTACGAGATACAGGCGACGGCGTCGATGTAAACCCAGCCGACTATATCGAGCATGTACTGCAATCAGTCGGCGCCGATGTACAAATCGAGGGCATTGAAAACTTTAGAGCCTACTGTAAGGCTGCTGATATATTAATCAGTACACCGCCTGCTCAAAAGAGCGCTAAGGCTCAACAGATTATCAATGACATAGCTGAGATTACTAATAGCCTTGTATTCTGGAGTACTGACAGGCTTAAAATCGTACCTTTAGCCGATAAGCCAATAGGTACATGGACGCCAGCGAACCAAATTCAATATGACCTCACGGCAGATGATTTTATCGCAGGCACAGACGGCCAACTTATTTTATATAAGCGAAAAGATACAAGCGAGGCCTATAACGAGGCTACAGTCGAATTTATTAATCGTGCCAATAGCTACGAGAAAGAAACAGTATCTTTCGAGGTGGTGGCCGATGTACAACGCAACGGCTTAAAACCAGCCTCTAAAAAGAGCGCTCACTACCTTTATACAAAGGCTAGGGCTCAATACTATGCTGAACAGCTCGCTATGAAACGGCTATATGCTAAAACTCAATACACTTTTCGATTAGATTGGGCTTTCTGTACGCTCGAGGTAGGCGATTTAGTAACGCTTACCGATGAGGCCTGCCAATTAAATAAGCAGATTGTAGTTATTACAGCAGTAAACGAGGCAGCCGACGGCCAGCTTGAATTTACAGCTGAGGGCAAGCCTGCTGGTACTTATGCGCCAGCTCGCTATGATGTGCATGAGAACGAGCGGCCTTTCATTGATTACAACCAAGAGGCGCCAAGCGTCAACGATGTGGCTATATTCCAAACTGTAGGCGATGTAGGCGGTAATCAAGTATTTATAGGCGTCAATGCACCGAGCGGCTGGGGTGGTTGCTCTGTGTGGTTATCTGATAACGGCGAAAACTACAGCCGTATAGGTTCCATTACGCAACAGGCTAGAATGGGCCGCACTCGATTGGCATTCAATGAAACAGCGAACGCCTGCGAGGTTACTCTTAATCAAGGCGTGCTTAAAGGTGGCACACACATAGACGCAGAGCGAGCGAATACGCTTTGCTGGGTAAATGGTGAGGCTCTAAGTTATGAGGGCGCTAACATGGCCCCTAATAATCAATTTTCATTGACTGGCCTCGTGCGTGGACAATATGGCACTAATGCAATTAGTCATAACGCTGGCGAGCGGTTTATTCGTGTAGATGAGGCTTTATTTAGATACCCATATCGCAAAGAGGATATAGGTAAAACAATATACCTCAAATTTACCTCAATGAACCTATTCGGCAGCAACGAGCAAGAGCTCGATGAGGTACAGGCTTATCAATACACCTTAACGCCGTACTTTATTCCAGAGGTTACAGGCCTCACTTTATACACTAAATACTACGAGATCACTAATAGGGTTAAATCATTCGATGTGGTGGCAGAGTTTAATGTGCCACACATCAACAGCCTTGATACAGTCGAGGTATGGTATAGAGAGCCAAGTGGCCAATGGAAATATGGCGGCGCAGGTGAGGGGCAAGTCGTTATAAGCGGCTGCGAATTAGGCCATACATACGAGGTTAAAGCCGTTGTAAAAGATACACACGTAAACACCTCGCAAGGCGTATCTAAGAGCATTACTGTAGAGCTAAAGAGTGAAATTCCGAATAAACCTCTCGGCTTTTCTATTTCATTCAGCGATATGGCGCATTTTAACTGGTTAGAGGTTAGAAATGCCGATGTAGATTATTACGAGCTACGGCTAGACCTCAACGCAGGGCAAAATGACGGCTTAATTGGCCGCAGTAATAACACTACCTATAGTGGCATGCTGCGCAATCGTACTGGTAAGGTTTACTTGTACGCTCATAACCCAGCCAAAGGCTATGGGGCACCGGCTGAGCTTACCTATAACGTGCCAATTCCACCTAAGCCTACGAATGTCAAATTAACTGGTACCATAAGCGGAATTGGTGTTGTATTTGAAAGCATTCCAACAGGTTGCAAAGGTGCTAACGTATACGTTGATAATACTGTATATTTCACATCTACTAATGCGATGAGCATTCCTATTGAGTCCGGTGTTTACTCCGTTAAAGTTGCTTATGTCGATATCTTTGGTGAGGGGCCAAGAACCGATGCAACGAATGTGGCAGTAAAGGCTAAAATAGACAGTAAATTGCTAGATATGGAAGAACTTGGCATATCTGATATGGATAAGGCAGTAAAGGCTTTAAAAAATGAAGTCGGAACAGTTAAAACTAGCGTTGACGGTTTTCAAAGCAAACTCATCGACCAAGCCAATGCGTTCCAACATAGCATTAGTGATCTAAACACTAATTTAGGTACACAAATAACTCAAATTTCAAACGGCATTGAGTTAAAAGTAAGTAATGCAATCAATAGCCTTGACGGTGCTGCACTTGTAAGCCGTATCAATCTAAGCCCAGCAGGCACCAGAATAGACGGCAAGCTCTTGCACGTTACAGGGGCTGCATTATTTGATAATAATATCATTACAAAGGGTATGCTACAGGCTGGCTCAGTTACTGCCGATAAAATGCAGGTGGATAGCCTAAGCACTATCACAGCGAACATAGGCGACTTAAACGGCGGTTCTATCACAGGCGGCACCTTTAAGAATGCGAATGGCTCATTTAAAATTGACCCAAACGGCAATATTATAGGGGCTAACATTACAGCCTCACGCATTGACGCAAGTTCTATATTCCAATCTGGCTATAAGATTAAAAATATAGACATTCAAGTATATAAAGTTAGACATGGCGACTGGTGCCCTATTCCTAATGGCTTTACAGAGGAACAATGTACATTCGTTCCAGTTGGATATATTCAAACAGAGAGCTATTGCCGCTCTAGTAATCACAGCCCTTATATTCCTAGAATATCAGATGATGGGCTCGCACCAGTTGGAAAAAGTATTAGCAACAGCGAATATAATCAACAAAAAGCTCGTTGGGTAGGTAGTTGTGATCTATACTTTAGAACTAACCGCTCTAAAAAGGTAAATATCGGCATTAAAGGTAAACGGCAAGCGATTGCTGAAAGCCGTTATTTAGATATGTCTACCTCTGGCAGCGACGGCTCAAATCAAGGGTTTAAAGATGTAGAGTGTTATTCCTATGGCGAACTATTTGTATTAGTAATTGCCAAACAATAAGGGGGTGGCTTATGGTAAAACACGATTTCACGCTACACGCTGGACATGATTTTAATTTCACTTATCAAGTGCCGGAAGGTAGCGACAGAGTACTCACAGGGTTTACAGGTGTTTGTAAAATTAGAAAGCGAGCAGATGAGGGTGTTATATTCGAGTTAGCCGCAGAGGTTGGCGAGAAATATGTAACATTCTCATTGAGCGGCGCTACATCAGCAGCCAAGAAAGTAAATGGCAGAGATTTTGTATATGACGCTTTTATTTATAATGATAGCGAGCATATCAAGCTAGGCTATGGCAAAATTACATTTATTCAAGATATTTCAATGCATGATTAAAAGGGGGCTTAAATTATGGCAGATAACACTTTAACACTAAAAATAGATAAAGATACTGTTTTTCCTTTACTCGAGGGTTTAAGAGGCCCTAAAGGTGAAAAGGGCGAGGACGGCCAACGTGGTGAGCGTGGCGAAAAAGGCGAGCAAGGCCTAAGAGGCCCAAAAGGCGAGGCAGGTAGTGCCGAACAGTCAGCTCGATTTTTAAGAGAGCACGGTATATGGCTCGAGAATGATAACGTCGATACTGTAATTAAGAAAGTTATTGAGTTATCAAACTGTTACAATAATTTCGTGCCTAAAGATTTGAGCTTTGTACAACCTGCTGCTGGGGCTACTTACATTGACTTTACAGGGGAGCCGCATTTCAAGCTATCCATTAACGGCGGAGAAAAACGAAAGTTTGTATCTAATAATATGCGAGTTCCGATTGATAGCACTATGAAAGGTACTATCACAGTTGACTACTACGGCATAGTGGATGATTTAGTAAGCACTCAACAAATTACACTAAAAGAGGCTAATGGTGATATTGCCTATGACATGGGTGCGTTATCTAGCATTCAAGAATTAACAGGGCATGAGGATAATTTCACCAAGTTGGCCGGTAAAGTTGCTATGTACAAAAAAGGTGTAAAATTCACACCTACGGCATTATCGCAAAAAGATACAGATGGTCAAATGCCTATTATGGCATTGGGTATGCTATTAGAAGAATATAACCCAACTTCTGCAATGGAGTATTATGAAATAGATTTGTCGAAACTACCTAGCAATAATATTGCATTACCTAATGAGGTACCTGTAAACATAGTGAGAAATTATAGAAATGTAATAATCAAGGTTAGAAAAGCCAATGTAATTGGAAATAGCGAAACGATTAAACTTAGAGGCGAAGATTATCAATCAATCAAAATCAACGGTTCCGATTTGGTCGAAACTCATCGAGGCTCTAACTATACATATTCATTCACAACAGATACTATTACAGCAGATTAATTAGTAGTAAAGGGGACACATGGGAGAAATTACAAATTTTCTATGCGAGGCATGGCGAACACTGACAGACTCATTCGCAATCAAGGCATTGTTGGCGGTAATAGCAGAAGTCGGCATTTACATGTTAGGTCTTAAACATGTACAGGTTTTAGGTATATTCATATTGCTTGTCTTTTTAGATCTAATCACTAGATGGTCTGCCATTAGTTACCAAATGCTTATTGATTTAGGGGCTAACCCAGAGACTATAAGTGGCTATGATAAATATATCGCCATTCCTGCCGCATGGGGTAAAGGTTTAATCAATTCAAAGCATATGAGAAAGCCATTCGTAACAAAAGTACTTACTTACTGCCTAGCAACTGCTGGGGCGTGGTGCTTTGATTTCATGGCTGGACAATATGCTTTTGCTGTCAATATTGTATGGCTATATCTTGGCTCGGTTGAGTTTTTGAGTATTCTCGAGAACATGAGAGACGGCGGAAACAGTACAATCGCTGGGCTGCTTGATGTAGTACATAGCAAAATTGACATGATTTTAAAAAAATAAAGGGTTATGGCTGCATTCGCAAAGGGTGCAGCCTTTTAATTTGGGGGTAAATATAATGAAAATTGGCGAATATTTCGATGATTACGAATTTTCTTGCAACTGTGAACGGCATGAGGTGGACGAAAACGGCCATAATGTGCTAGATCATATCATCGACAAAAGACTCGTGGACTTATTGGACGCTATCCGTGAACGCTTAGGCGTTCCTGTTACTATTAATAGTGGCTATCGTTGCGAGCCTCACAACGAGGAAGTTGGCGGCGTTCGCAACTCTTACCATACGCAAGGCTTGGCGGCTGATATTACTTACGACGGCATTGATGTAGATTATCTCGCTCAAATCGCCGAGGAATGTGGCGCCGACGGCATAGGTAAGTATTACTATCAAGATTTTGTTCACGTTGACGTGCGAGGATATGAGGCTCGCTGGAGTGATATGGACTAAATAAGGGGGCTAGATATGTATGAGAAATGTAAGACATACCTCGAAACGCTTAAATCGTATATTACTATTAAGCGGCTTATTATTGGCGCTTTGTGTGTGCTTTTCCTCTATGGCGTTGGCAGCCTCGCAAGTGGATATTTCACAGCCAGAGCCAACTATCAGCGTGCCATTGAGCGATTGGAAAGCACTCAAAGAGCACTTGATGACAGCCGACGCCTCAATAGAGAGCTCAACAAAATCATTGGAACAAGCCAACAGCTTAACAATGACGCAGGCGACCGAATTAAAAGAATTGAGAATTATCAACAGCGAGAGGGCGAAAGCCTTAACCGAATTGAGGGAAATCAACGAGAAACAGGGGCAAGAATTAGCGAAAGCCTCGAACAAAATAACAGAGCAAGAGCAGAGATTAAATCAAGCCTCGAGCTCATTAACGGAATTGAAAAACGAAATCAAGAACAATAGACGAACAGAGCAACGCTTGCGGCGTCAACGTGATACATGGGCCGCTGGTGGTGTGATTGGTTTTCTAATTGGTGCAGCTGGCGCTATTCGATGAAATCGAGGTGATCCATAATCTACCTACTATGTGAGGGTGGACACATAGGCAACCTGTTTTCTTGATAATAAAATAGACCTATCGTGGTTAGTAGATACTAGCACGATAGGCCTTATTTTTTTGTTTATAGAGCTTTTCTTTATATGGAATACATTGTATTATAATTAATATATCTTATATAATACATTATATACTTTAAAAGCCGAAAGGTACTATTAAAGTAATAGGGTAGGCGGTAGAATTTATATAAAAGTGGTTCGCTTTATTGTATAAGTTGCCCACCAATTATGTTGATATCTACCGTCCTTGAGAATTCAAGGGCGGTTATTTTTATATGTAATCTATTTATTTCTTAGATACAATCGTCATTACTAAAATGGATAGTAGATGATACTCTAGAGTATTCATCGTCTGATTTATGAGTTTCCTAAGAGATAAATAGGAAATAGAGGAATTATGGAACCTAGACCTATGATGGATCGCTTAGAGGCGGTGTTTTCGATTGTGCCAAAGGCTCATGCAATAGCTGATATAGGTACTGATCATGGATATTTAGCAGTAGAACTTATCAACCGTAATCGTGCTGACTTTGTTATAGCCGGTGATGTACATAAAGGACCTTTAGAGTCTGCAAAGGAATATGTTCAATCTTGTGGATTAAGCTCTAAAATTGATTGTCGTTTAGGAGATGGTCTCAAGGTTACGGAGAAGGGCGAATTAAATGGTGCCATTTGCTGTGGTATGGGGGGCTTCTTGATGCGCGATATCGTAGATGCCGGGCCTGAACCGTTGGAATTCTATGTATTACAACCACAAAATGGGCAAAAAGAATTGCGTCAGTATATGGTGCAAAAAGGGTATGTTATTGTTCTTGAAATTATTGTTGAAGATACCGGTAAATTATATACTGCGTTTTTAGCGATTCGCGAGGATTGCCTGGAAAACTATACGGGCACAGCAAATCATGAAAATGTGTATGCCGCATTGCCTGAAGAATCCTTGTTATGGTCTGTAGGCGCTCTTTTAGAACAAGAACGTCCACCTCTTTGGAATAATTATATTGAATATTTAATATATCAACGACAATGTGCCTTAGATGGTATGACAGAGAAATTGAGCCATACTGATAAATATCGGGATTTAGAGCGCGAAGTCGAATTTCTCCGTAGTCTTTTAGAAAATAGATAGAAAGAAGTGAGTTTTATGACAACTGTTCAACAAGTCATTACCTTAATGGAACAATTAGCACCTCGATCCTATGCGGAATCTTGGGATAATGTAGGCCTAATGGTAGGCGACAGAAACGCTATGGTTACAGGTGTATTAACTACATTAGATGTAACAGAGGAAACTATTTCGTATGCTATTGAACATGACTGTAATTTAATCATTAGTCATCACCCGTTAATTTTTAAAGGATTAAAACAATTATCTTGTGATACGACTCAAGGTCGCATGATTAATAAATTGATTCAACATAAGATTGCCGTATACAGTGCCCATACGAATCTTGATATTGCACCTGGTGGCTTAAACGATATGTTGGCAGAACGCTTAGGTCTTATAGATGTTAAGGGTTTTATCAAAACTGGTGAAGATGCACTATATAAAATAACTACATTTGTGCCTGAAAATGCAGCTGATGCGGTTCGTCATGCAATGGGATCTGCTGGTGCTGGCAAAATTGGTAACTATGAGCATTGTAGCTTTAGTATTCATGGTGAAGGTCGCTTCATTGGTAACGAAGACTCTAATCCTGTTATCGGTGAAGCCGGTGCTTTAACGGTCGCAACTGAGGTACAAGTGAATGCTGTCGTTGATGGTACACATTTAAGCCAAGTTGTAGAGGCGATGAAAGAGACCCATCCTTATGAAGAGGTGGCTTATGAAGTGGTGTCCTTGGCTGAGCCAAAAGGTTCAATTCAATATTTAGGTCGTATTGGTCGTTTGCCAAATGCACTCAATTTAGATACATTCCGTGAATGGGTTCAGGAAGCATTGCCAGACGCTAATATTCGTTTTGCTGGAGTAGCTCCTCAAGAAATACAATCTATAGCACTCTGCTCTGGTGCTGGCGCGGAATTTATTAAGGATGCAGCTCGTATACATGTGGATGCATATATTACAGGTGATGTGAAATATCATGATGCACAATTAGCTAAAGAGCTAGGATTGCTCGTAGTTGATGCAGGGCATTTTGGCACAGAATCTATTGTTGCGAGAGGCTTATGTGATTATTTACTTAGTAAAGATGTACCTGTTCCTGTGAAAGCTTTTACAGAACAAAATGATTTCTTTTTCTTATAATATTGCATTTTCTTGCAACAAATAGGCTAGCTATGATAAACTGAATTGAAGCAAGTATGAAAGACGGTTGCGAGTCCATTGGACTCGAGGAAAGTCCGAGCTCCATAGGGCAGGATGCCAGATAACGTCTGGCGAG
>OGKO01000296.1_pt1 | contig 41377 bp, 69 predicted proteins | sample 1572451 | NCBI WGS metagenome assembly OGKO01 (sample SAMEA2582089, study PRJEB24529) | metagenome | biome: Human gut stool | place: China | collected 2011 | reverse complement strand
GGACAGCTCACAGGTCGGCAAGATGTTGGACAGCTCACAGGTCGGCAAGATGTGGGACAGCTCACAGGTCGGCAAGATGCGGGGCAGCTCACAGGTCGGCAAGATGTTTGACAGCTCACAGGTCGGCGAGATGTGGGACAGCTCACAGGTCGGCGAGATGTGGGGCAGCTCAACAGCACGAGATTTTAAAAACTATCCGTTTATAAAAATCATGATTCCGGATAATGGAAGATTTGAAATGGTTGTACACAAAAACAAAGACGAGGAATAACATGGAGAAGCAAAAGAGAACAGGCTGGGGCGAATTTGAGGAGTTGTTTGCGAACGAAGTTATCGCACAGGCACAGAGAAACGCAAGAAAATGGTTTACGGCATGGGCTGTTACAGCAGTAGCCCTTGTTGTGAGCAATGTTTTGTGGGCGGTAAGATAAGGAGGTGAAGAAATGACAAAGCTTACATTTGTGCAGGCTGAGCATCCACGTATGCTCAGTTACATCGCCTGCCAGAGCGTCCGGGAGGAAGAACAGGAGAAAGAACCGGTTGACCTTGATGATTTGGTAGGCAAGGCATATTTCTGGATCTGCATGATCTGCATGGTTTTTATGGCCTTTATGACTGGCGCGCTGGTGGTTTTGCTGTAAAGGAGGATGCCGGACATGAGCAGAAGAGCAAATGGCACGAACCGTGCCGCCGGGTTATGTGGTGGCAGCAGATATACAGGTTATGCCAAACCAAGAAAAAAGACCGCCAGCTTGGCAGAGCTGAACGGTCGCTTAGTAAAAAAATTACAGTTACAGTTTAACAGAATTGGAGGAGGAAAGCAAGATGCCTGAGGAAAAGATGATTGAAATCCCGTATGAGGATTTTGTGGAGCTTACAATCATGAAAGGGCGTGTTGAAACCACGCTTGACTGGTTGAAAATCAAGAGCGGAACGTTTACGGAGGATGATGTAATCGTTTGTCTGCTGACAGGAAAAAATGAATAGCCGGTGTGATGGCTGCGGCGCGGAGGAAGAAGATTGCCGCGAATGCAGAACGATGTCAAAAAGAAGAAAAGACCGTCAGAAAGAAAGAGAGGAAATCGAAAATGAATTTATATCAGATTAATGCCGAAATTATGAAAGCATTCGACGATGCTGTGGATCCGGAGACAGGAGAGATCGTCAATGAAGAGGCCTTTGCAGCGCTCGATGAATTGAGCGTGGAACGTGATACGAAAGTCGAAAACATTTTGCTCTGGATCAAGAATCTTTTGTCAGATGCCGAGCAGCTCAAAGCCGAAAAAATGGCATTCGATGAGCGAAAAAAGAAAGTGGAGAAAAAGGCCGAGAGCCTTATCTGTTATATCTCCAGCGCGTTGGATGGACAGAAATTTGAAACAACAAAGGTAACTGCGTCATGGAGAAAGTCTGAAGTAGCTGTTTTTGATGGAGATATTGAAACTTTGCCAGATGAGTTTAAGCGGTATGTGAAGCCGGAGGTTAATAAGACGGAGCTGAAAAAGGCATTAAAAGCCGGTGTCGTGATTGCCGGTGCGCATTTGGAAAAGAAGAACAATTTGCAGATCAAGTAGGAGATGCAATATGGCAGAAAAGAAAAACGTCTATGAAACGATCACTGCTGTAATGGCAGAGATCGGATCTGTTGGAAAAGAAAGTAGAAATTCGCAGCAGGGGTTTATGTACCGCGGAATAGATGCGGTTATGAATGCTTTAAATCCGGCCCTTGTAAAGCATAAGCTTTTCGTTGTACCGGAGATTTTGGACCAGAGAAGAGAGGAACGCCAGACGGCGAAAGGCGGAAACCTTATTTATTCCATCTGTACCATTAAATATACCTTTTACGCGGAAGATGGTTCCAACATTTCAGCAACTGTTATAGGCGAGGGTATGGATAGTGGAGACAAAGCCACGAACAAGGCAATGAGTATAGCATTTAAGTATGCGTGCTTCCAAGTGTTCTGCATTCCAACTGAAGAAATGAAAGATCCAGATTCCGAAACGATGCCGCCAAGCAAGCCAGTGTATGCAACAAAAGAACAGAAACAGGAGTTTGTTGATGAATGTCACCGAATCGGTAAGCCGAAGAGTGCAATCCTTAAAGCCATTGGTGCAAAATCTTTAGAAGAGCTTACAGTGCAGCAATATGATATAGCGATGGATAACTTTAAGAAAACACCTTCTGCTGCGCTGGATAATCCGAAAGAGAATACCACACCGCCAGATGATGCAGGTGATGGTCTCCCTTGGAACAAACCGGAGAAGTAACCTATGGAGTGTAAATGCACATTAACCGATGTCACCCTGGACTGGAGCACTGGTAAGTTCCGGGTGACCTTTGAGGCGGAGGATGATATATCCGGCCAGATTGACGGTATGCGAGATAAAACGCTCCGGCTGACTGCAAAGCAGTGGAGAGACAAGCGCAGTCTGGACAGCAATGCTTATTACTGGGTACTTCTTTCAAAGCTGGCCGAGTCCATCAAGATATCAAAACCGCGGGCACACAACCTCATGCTCCGGGAGTATGGACAGGTGGAGCTTTTTGACGGGTCGCGATATTATGCGCGGATCCCGGACACAGAGGAAGCTGCAAACGATGTGCTGGAAAGAACGACTTTTCACCTCCGGCCAACATCACAGGTGGTTGAGGGCAACGACGGTATCTGGTATCGGACCTACGTTTTGCTGAAAGGGTCCAGCAACTACGATACAGCGGAAATGACGCACCTGTTGGACGGTCTGATCAGCGAATGTAAGACGTTGGGTATTGAGACCGCCACACCAGAGGAGCTGGAGCGCATGAAACAGCTTTACGAACAGAACCGATGAAAGCATGAAAAGACTGTATAGTGTTTTGACGGATGATCTGGAGCATTGCATTGTCACCGGATCCTGTAACGTGGCTATCCATCATGTGTTTAACGGGGCAAACCGGAAGCTGTCGGAGAAGTATGGGTTTCTGGTTCCGCTTCGACCAGACTGGCACAACATGACACCGTACAGCGTCCACATGGACCAGCGGTTTGACGAGAGCCTAAAACGTAAGGCTCAGCAGTATTATGAGACTCACTACGGGAGCCGGGAAGACTTCCGCCGGGAGTTTGGCAAATCATATTTATGATGTAAATGCCGCAAGGCTTTACATATAGCTCATGGCTTTGATTAATGTGTCACAACAGTATATTGATGCCATTGATATTGCCCCGCACGCTGATATCTGCCTTGCGGGGCAGAAAGGAGGGCTATGGGAGACTATAAAGCATCTCCTGAAGAAATAGCCATTGTGCACAACGCAATAGGCATTGGGAGAGAAAATGCGACAACAAGACATGATTTATGCAGCATGACGGGTCTCGATGATCGGGTTGTAAGAGATGCGATTCAGAGAATCAGAAAAGATTATGCGGTTTTTATAGGAGCTACAGGTAAAGGATATTATATTCCCCGTGTTACTCGCGAGGAACGGAAAACGGCAGAGCGTTGGATATTATCACAAGAAAGACGTGCCGCCAGCATAAAAGAATCAGAACGCGGCGCAAAGATTTTTATGAAAAAATGTGACCAGCAAGTAGAGGGGCAGTTATCGTTGTTTGGAGGTTGCGATGGGTAAAGCACAGAGAGAAAAGGGCAAGCGTGGAGAACTCGAGCTTGCCGGGATACTCCGGGAGGAGGGATACGACACCAGAAGAGGGCAGCAGTATTGCGGTGCAGCGGGAAACGCTGACGTGATCGGTCTCCCTGGAATCCACATTGAGTGCAAGCGGGTCGAGAAGCTGAATCTTCTGGATGCAGTAGCACAGGCGGTGCATGACGCACTGCCCGGCCTGCTTCCAGCGGTATTCCATCGGCGTGACCGCTGCGAATGGTTGGTAACCATGCGGCTTACCGACTGGATTCAGATTTACAGAGAGTGGGAGGCCGGAAGAGATGAGAGATAGCTTCATTTTTTACGCCAGCTTCGCAAAAGCTATCAAGCGCAGACCGGAAACGGAACAGCTTAAGGCGCTGTGGGCCATCATTGATTACGGTCTGTATGGAATAGAACCGGAGGATGACGGAAGTGACGCGGCGTATATGTCCATTTTTGAGATGGCACAGCCCCAGATTGATGCCAACATCAAGCGCAAGGCTGATGGGGCGAAAGGTGGGCGTCCGGCGAAACAAACCTACACGGAAGAAACCAGTGGTAATGAAGATGGAAAACCAGTGGTTAAGAAGAAAAAGAAAGAAGAAAAGCCGGAAGACAACAGTCCTGTTGTTGGATACATACCTTTGGTTGACGGAACTGAGTATGCTGTTACAGAAAACGCGCTTGCAGAGTGGCAAAAGCTTTACCCGGCCATAGACGCTAAACAGGAGTTAAGGTCACTTATTGGATGGAATAAAGCAAATCCGACCCATAAAAAAACTCGGACTGGAATTAACAGGCACATTAATACTTGGTTCTCCAGAGCGCAGAATAGTGCCAAAAAGGGCGGGCAGCAGAAAAAACAGAACGCATTCTGCAACTTCGAGGACCGCGGGACCGACTACGATGATTTGGTAAACAACAGCGTAAAGGAATGGATTGGAGGGGACGCATGATAAAGCTTTTAAAAGGTTTTGATATCCGTGTAAGAATCATGAGCGCAGAACATAAGCATCACAGATTCTGCGGTACCGTGATTGGCAGCTATGGCGGTGTGTATGGCGTTTTGCTGGACACCGGGGAGTACATGGATATCGCATCTGATATGGTGCAGGTAATTATGGTAAAGGAGGGGTAGCATGGCAAGAAATCTCTATGCGGGTCGCTGCTATTGCTGCGGCGCATATGCCCCGGTCGGATACGGACACTTTGAGCGATTTTATAATCCAGATCCGAAAGGTGCTAGATGGAGACACATGCTGCAGTGCAGGATTATTTTCAATGCCTGGATGCCGTTGCCGGATTCGTACAAATCGGAGGGCTAGAAATGTTTTACTTGTTTATTGGATGCGTATGTGTGGGAACTTGTTTTTTCATTGATGATGATCCCAACTTTTTAATAGCAGCAGCAATGTTCTTTATTTTGTTTGAGATTACGAATTAGAATCGGAGTGACGATATGGAGTGGACAAAAACATCAGATTTGCTGCCGCAAGAATATGTCATTGTGGAAACAAAGATTAAGGGTAAAGAAGTTGCTCTTATTGCGGCTGAACAGGAGAAAGAAAAGGCTACTATTGTAGCAGAGCAGAAAAAGATCCAGGCAGAAGGTGAAGCAGAAGCGATGAGAATCAAAGCAGAGGCCAACGCAAAAGTAGTAGCATCCTTAACTGGTGAGCTGATTGAGAAGCAGAAGGTTGAGAAATGGAATGGTTCTGTGCCGACCGTACAGGGCAATGCCACTCCGATTATCGACATGAGAAAATAAGTGAGGAAATAAAATGGGATTCATTTTAAGATTGGAGTGATGAAATGAAAGACTATGAAAAAGATTTTGAAGCGAAAAGAGATGCTATGGACAAGATACTGACAAGAACGTATGACTTGGGTCAGATTCATGCGTTAGATACGCTGATCCGTGCAGTAGATAGTGGCACCTGGCAGGAGATGTCATACGAAAATGTCGTATCACTGAGAGATAAGCTGATGCAGGTGATGGAGGACGATAATTAAGGTTCGGAGGAGGTGCAGGATGACAGCGAAAGAGTTGGCAAATAGACTTAATGGAATGCAGTATGGAGCCGGTTTTGATGATGTGTTAGAAGAAGCAAAGAAGAGTGGTTTGGTCATCGTAACTGGTGAATCTGATGATCTCATGGAGTTTGATGGAGCAATCTATGATGATGGAGGATGCTTTGGCGGAGGAAGAGTGTACTTCGACAGAGATGGCGTGGATCAGGAGGGAGAAGAGCGCGCTAATTGCATACAGGCAGTATGGAGCAATGGTGTTAATCGAAATGGAGTACCGGCAACGTGGATTTATAAGACGGGTATTCCGTGCGAACGATTTGATGTTTTTGAGGGTGATGCTCTTTATTGCGAGGGTCTGGTTTTTTTGGTAGAGGATTTAAAGTAAATTAAGATTTGGAGGTGGAGATGATGATTGTAACTTTTGTATCCGGTGATGTAAAAGAAGAATTTGAATACCCGGATGACACGCCAGATGAAGATATTGATTACGATTACCAGTGCTGGAATGTTAATCAGGGAAATGGATGGAACAAAGAAAACTGAAATTTAACTCAATTTAACTCGTTTTAATTCAACTGCGAGTTGAGTTAACACAAGATTTTAAACAAGACGAGTTGAAATTTAGGAGGTGAGGCAGACGGCGGTAACAATTTACAGCGTTAAGAAAAATGAGCAGTTTGTTGGAATGCACACTGCAAAAGAGATTGCAAACCTGCTTAAATGCAAAGAGGGAACTGTTGGCGTATATGCCAGGAATGGCTTACGGCTTTACGGCGAGTATGAATTTAAGGCAGTAGACAGCAAGCCGTTGGCAAAAGAAATGCGCAGGTTATCTTTGGAATATGAAAAGGTGAGGACTCAGTTACTTAACAGCCGGTATGATTTGAGTAGAATCAAGATCATACCAGAAATGGAGCCAGAGGATGAGAACAAGGGAAGCAAAGATGATTGATTATGACGTACCCAAAGAGGACGAATCCCAGCTTGACACTTACTGTCGCAGCCCGGATCCTGAGATAAAGCTTATCCTTTTCGGATGCGCAATATCAAAGGCTCCCGGCATGGAGATAGTAATATATGAGAGCTTGACGGCAAAGGATCCGAAAGAAGCCGGGTATTACAGTCTTTTACGAAAAGGCCGGGACATTCCGGCCAAGACCGATGATTTTTACGGCTATCGAAGAAAAGTCAAAGCAGAGTTTTATCACAGGCTGAAGCTGTTCGGCTTGTGGGACTATAAACATAAGGGGATTTAGGATTATGGCACATTAAAACAAGTGGTGGACACCCGCCAAGATGATTCCACCACTTACCTAATCTGCTTAGGTCCATTGTATCAGACCTTTGCAGATTCTGCAAGAGGGAGGATTACTATGGGCCAGAATATCAAAAGAGAAATCATTGACAACATTGTTGTCGCCATGTCGATTTACATTTTAGATCAGGATACGATTGCTATTCTGGATAGCGTGATATCCAGCGAGCTTACAAAAGTTAATTTACAGGAGATTTGCTCACTTCCGGCGGAGTGGAAAACTGACACAGAGCAGCGAAACGCATATCTCATTGAGCTTTTTAAGATTAAGAAGCGTGCGCTTAAGAAAGCCACACTTGACGGATATGTACGATCGGTAAAGCATTTCGCAGAGATGATCGGAAAGCCGCTTGATAAGGCAGATACCTTTGATGTTGAGTGGTATCTCGCACAGTATGAAAAGAGGCCTGGTACAAAAGGTCCTAGAGTGCAAAACACCACATACAACAATGAGCGCCGCTTCCTGTCTGCGTTTTACACTTGGATGCGGAAAGCAAAGATCATTGATGAGAACCCGGTGGAAGCCACAGAGCCGAAAAAGGTTTCGCTGAAGCCTATAGACTATTTCAGCCGAGCCGAGATTATCCATATGTGGGATGCGTGCAAGAACGTTCGAGAGCGTGCCATCATTGAAGTATTTCGCAGCACCGGCGCGCGTGTAGGTGAGATATCCGAGATCAGAATTGAACAGGTTAATCTTGATACAGGAGACATCCTGATAGAGGGTGAAAAGGGAGGCAGATACCGCACGCTGTATCTGGATGATGATGCACGGTACTACTACGGCATGTATCTTGAGAGCCGGACGGATGCCAGCCCATTCATGTTCCCCCAGTCCAGAAATCCATACGGTCAGATGAGCGTGTGCGGATTCCGCACGATCATTAAAAATATTGGAGCGCGGGCGGATGTGAAAAGCGCCGTGTATCCACATAAGATGCGCAAAACGTTAGGAATGAATTTGAAGAATAGGAAAGTGGACATTGGTATCATACAGGAAATTCTTGGACATGCCAGTCCGGCGGTGACAAGCATGTATTATGCCCAATCAACGCCAAAAACGCTGAGAGATGTCCGGGAAATGGTACAGATTTAAGGAGCAATAATGGAAGAGAACACAATAACGACAGTGGAGTGCCGGAAACTGCGGGAACTCATCCGTGATATCACAAGCTGGCGTATTCTTACCCGTGATGAATACAACCAGATTTGTAGCATAATCATGGGAGCAATGCAAAGATATGTGTGGGAGAGTGACAAAAATGAGAATACGACCGATTCTGTTTAACGGAGACATGGTGCGGGCAATCCTGGACGGAAGAAAGACTTGCACACGGCGAGTAATAAAGCCACAGTGGGAAGAATGCCCACATTGCAAGTATGCGCATAATGAGTACATATACGACAAGATGGCAGAAAATGTATACTGTGCAAGATGTGGTTATCCGTTGGAGCCGGAAAGAAGATCGCCATATCAGCTGGAAGATATACTGTATGTTCGGGAAACATGGTGTGGATGGTACTTACCACTTGTAGGTATGCACTATTGCTACAGAGCAACAGAACCGGATGGAAATAAAAGGCCAACATCACCAGAATATGACTGTGATGTGGAGAAAATATCGTGGCACCCATCCATCCACATGCCGAAAGAAGCAGCACGAATTTGGCTACAGGTGACCGATGTATGGGTGGAGCGGTTGCAGGATATTGCGCCGAAGGACGCTAAAAACGAAGGCGTCGGAAATCTTTTTTATGAGGATATCGGATACAGTGGCAAAGATTATGGAACAGAGATAGATTCAGAGTACGGAATTGCTAAGGAACAATTTGCTTGGCTTTGGGATTCCACCATTAAGAAAGCGGATCTTGACTGTTATGGTTGGAATGCGAACCCGTGGGTTTGGGTAATCGAGTTTGAACGTTGCGAGAACCCGGAGGAAATGAAGAAATAAATGGCTAAGATTACATATAACAAAGTCCTGGATAAAATGTATTACAGCAGTGGCGGGGACTATCAGAAGTTTATCGAAAAACAAATCCCAAAGAAAATCGTATATCAAAAGAGTCGGTACGGTTCGCCCTGGCTGTGCCCGGAGTGCGAAGCTGATCAGGCCGAGACAAAGTTTTTCAGCGTACAAGGAGAGGTGAAAGAAAAATATACATTTTGCTGGAATTGCGGGCAAAAGTTGGACTGGGACATCGAAGAATATAGAGAAGGAGAACACTTAAATGAATATTGATAAATCAAAATTAAAATAATATCACGGTAATCAGCAAGGCGTATCATCACAAAAACGGTGATACGCCTTGCTTTGCATTAAAATAAAATGAAAATAGGGTGATAGTATGAACCTTAACCAGATACAAAGAAAGCTGCAAAGAGCGTTGCTCACAAAGCGGTTTGTAACAAAGATAGGCACAAGCCAGTTTTACAGCGCAGACCAGAACCGAATGATAACCATGTACAGCGTGAGCACACCTACACTGCAATATGTGCGGGAAGAGTGGAAGGCAAAGGACTATGAGATCATTCGGACGGCATCACAGGTGGACGTGGTAATGGTACTGAAAGAGATGTGGGAAGCGCTGGAGGACTGGAAGTAATGACAGGATGGTGAGTAGATGGCTGAGCTTACGCCGAAGCAGAAAGCATTTGCGGACAACTACATAGCAAACGGCGGGAATGCGACTGATGCGGCGAGGAAGGCGGGATACAAGAAACCAGAGGTACAAGGATGCGAGAACCTAAGGAAACCTAACATCTTAGCCTATATAGCGGAAAAACAGGCAGAGCTTGACAGGCGCAACGGTACCGACACTATGTCTCTTGCGGATATCCAGAAGCGGCGGGCCATGATAGCGAGGGGCGAGGTGAAGGATTCCTTCGGATTCACCCCGGCGTTTTCCGAACAGCTTAAGGCCATGTCTGACCTGGAAAAGGCTATCACCATCAAGGAGCAGAAAGAAGCGCAGCAGAGGGCAGCGGAAGTCGCTAGAGCAGCAGGTGAGTACCATCTTGACCTTGATATCATAGCCGATGTGTTCCACCCTATGGTGCGTGACATCCGGAGCGGACAGCACACGGAATATGTTTTGCCCGGCGGACGCGGTAGTACGAAGTCTTCCGGGATTTCGTGCATTATCATAGAGCTACTGAAAAACCACTCAGATATGCACGCCCTTGTGCTACGTAAGGTTGGAAACACTATCAAGGATTCCGTGTATGCGCAGATTAAGTGGGCTATATCGAAGATGGGGCTGGAGGAAGAATTTAGGTTCAAGACTTCTCCATTTGAGATAACCTACAAGCCGACCGGGCAGAAGATATACTTTCGTGGCGCGGACGATCCGCTTAAGATTAAGTCCATCAAGCCGGAGTTTGGCTACATCGGTATCGTGTGGTTTGAGGAGCTGGATCAGTTCGCAGGGCCGGAAGAGGTCAGAAACATACAGCAGTCAGCTATCCGTGGCGGTGACAAGGCGTATAGGTTTAAGTCTTTCAACCCGCCAAGAAGTAAAAACAACTGGGCGAATGAGTACACCACGGAAGCAGAGTTCAAGGATGCTGCTGCAAAGGTGGTCCGAAGCACATACAAGGATGTTCCGGCAGAATGGTTGGGTGAACAGTTCATCAATGATGCCGAGCATCTGAAAGAAGTCAATCCTGCTGCCTACGAAAACGAGTACATGGGCGAAGCCAACGGAAACGGCGGCAACGTATTTGAGTTTATCGAGGAGCGGACCATAACTGATGAAGAAATCAGCCAGATGGACCGCATCTATCAGGGCGTTGACTGGGGATGGTATCCAGACCCGTATGCGTTTGTGCGCATATATTACGATTCAGCACGTGAAACCATATTCTTTATTGACGAAATTCGCGAGAATAAAAAGAAAAACAGCTGGACATCTGCGGAGATAAAGCGGCGCGGATATGATGACTACGTTATAACTTGCGACAGCGCAGAGCCTAAATCTGTGACAGATTACAGAGACGATGGTTTGCCAGCAAGAGCGGCGAAGAAAGGCCCCGGAAGCGTTGAATATTCCATGAAGTGGCTACAGGGAAAGAAACTGGTTATGGACCCGAACCGAACACCAGAATCCTGCAAAGAATTTAAGAAATACGAATACGACCGGGACAAGGACGGCAATATCATAAGCGGCTATCCAGACCGGGACAATCATTTAATTGATGCGACCCGTTACGCTACGGAATCGCTGTGGGAGAGACGGGGGAATAGTGCATAATGGGAATCTTATCAACGATAAAAAGGTGGTTTAGCATGATTTTTAAACGGCAGGCAGAGAACGACTTTGATGTGGAATCCATCGTATCTCCAGAGATGGAAAAAGCTATAGACCAGTGTGCGAAGATATACCACGGTCAGCCGGAGTGGCTGGATGATGATGAGGGCATTAAGACCATCAACTTTGCAAAAGCCCTTTGCTCAGAGACAGCCCGCCTGGTGACTCTGGGTATCGGAATACATCTGGAGGGCAGCACCCGGGCAGAGTGGTTGCAGCAGAAGATAGATTTAATCTATCCAAAGCTGCGCGACTGGGTGGAGTACGGATGTGCTTATGGCACGATGTTTTTAAAACCAAACGGTACAACTCTGGACGTGTTTACTCCGGCAGATGTTTTACTGGTGGATTGTGACAACCTTGGAGTGAGGGGGATTATCTTTAAAGACTCCTATCAGTCAGGCAAAAAGTGGTACACCCGTTTGGAGTATCATCGTTTTGTCGAGACAGTGCAGGACGGCGTGACGCTTTACCCATACTACATAAGTAACCGGGCGTATGTATCCAAGTCTGATCAGAGCATTGGTGACCCGATACCATTAACGCAGACCAAATGGGCTGACATGGTAGCAGACACGCCGCCGATTCTCAAAGCATCCGGTGAGCCGCTGGACAAGCCGATGTTTGGCATCTTCCGCACTCCGCAGGCTAATAACGTAGATATATCGTCCCCACTTGGTCTGCCAATATTCCGCGAGGCATTGAAAGAGCTGGAAGATTTGGATATAGCATATAGCCGCAATGCGGGAGAAATCAAGGACAGCCAGAAAATCATACTGGTGGATGATCGTCTTGCGTATGAGAGTGGCAAGAGCATTGAACACAGAGGACCGGCAGATTCTATAGGGTTGCCACATTATGTGAGAAATGTATTTGGTAATGATCAGAAAGAGTTCTATCAAGAAATTAACCCGCAGCTCAATACAGATGTCAGAATCAAGGGCATCAACAACCTGTTAAGCCAGATAGGCTATAAAGCCGGATTCGCAAACGGATACTTTGTATTTAATGAGTCTTCCGGCATCCAGACGGCTACAGGCGTGGAAGCGGATCAGCAGCGCACCGTGCAGTTTGTCAAAGATGTACGAGACAAGTTGGAGTCATGTCTTGATGATACCATATATGCCCTCAATGTGTATGCGGATCTGTACGGCCTGTCACCTGTCGGACCATATGATGTTACATATGACTTTGGCGATATCCTTTATGACCGGGAAGCAGACCGTAGCCGTTGGTGGCAGTATGTAATGCAAGGCAAAGTCCCGGCGTGGTTTTATTTTGTAAAATTTGAGGGCATGACCGAGGAGGATGCAAAGGCAATAGTAGATGAGGCACAACCGGATGAAAAACGGCTGTTTGCGGAAGAATAGGAGGCGTAGTAGCGATGATAAGTAACTGTGGACATGATGAACGAGGGAAGTATTCCGGTGGGAAAGCTGGAGACCAGACAGGCAGCGAATGGGCGGTGATCCCGTGGTATAGCCGACCGTGGGGTGTTATGCTGCGCCACCCAAACGCGGCGATCGGAAGAAAGATTGCAGAGCTTGCGGAATCAGCGGCAAAGAACGACCATGTTGGATATGATCAGGGAGACCGTTATACATTCTGGCAGCAGCTGAAAGCATCCGGTTACGATCCGGCAAAGATTGCGATTGACTGCGAAGCGGACTGTAGCTCCGGCGTTGCGGCTATCGTAAAGGCTGTTGGGTATCTGATGCAGGATAAAAAGCTCCAGTCGGTGAGCATTTACAGTTACACGGGCAACACCCGGGCAGCTCTGGTAAAGGCAGGGTTTAATGCATATACGGATAAAGAGTATCTCAACGGGGACTCATATTTGCGACCGGGGGATGTGCTGCTGCTGGAAGGGCACCATGTAGCGGTTAATCTGACCGAAGGAAAGAATGCAACCATAGGAACGCTTTTAACGGGATGGAGAAAAACATCTGATGGTAAATATATGTATTTCTCCGGCGGCAAAGCCTTAAAAAACCGCTGGGAACTTATCAACCATCACTGGTACCTGTTTGGCGCAGACGGCTATATGCTGACCGGGTGGCACAGATGGGACGGACACAACGTAGATCCAGAGGGGAACACCGGGGACTGGTACTATCTGGATGAGACTGCCGGGGGTGTGCTGGAGGGCGCTTGTTGGCACAGTTGGGACAATGGCAGCATGGAAATATGGTATGTTGAGTAGGTGATATCATGTTGACACCGGAGTATCTCAAACGTGTTGCAGAGGGCAGCGAGGACATAGCATCTTCGCTGCATAGCTATATTATAGGTCGGATAATCGAAGCTATCATGATCCGATTGGGGCGCGGGGAAAAGTATATACTCACATCATCCGACCGATGGCGCATCCAGATACTACAGGATGCCGGGTATATGTTGCAGGATATCACGCAGGAGATAGCCCGCTGCACAAAGTTACAGCGCGAAGAGGTAGCCGCCGCAATGGAAGAAGCCGGAGTAAAGGCTATGGCTTACGATAAGGCTGTATACGAAGCTGCCGGAATTGCCACGGAAACCATAGAACAGTCTCCGACACTGGTGCGTATACTCCAGAGGGATTACGAAGCCACTATGGGCGAGTGGTCAAATATGACAAGAACCACCGCAGAAGCCGCACAGAGCCTATTTATCAGTGAGTGCGACAATGCGTACCATAAGGTCATAAGCGGGGCTGTATCGTACACACAGGCCGTCAGAGAAGCCGTTGACGTTATCGCTCAGGATGGCGTAATTGTGAAATATCCAACGGGCCATAAAGACACCATTGAGACGGCAACGGCACGAGCGGTGCGCACTGGGATATCTCAGGCATCGGGTGATATCTCTATGGAGCGCATGAAGGAACAGGAGTGGGACATAATCCTTGTGTCTGCGCACATCGGGGCACGAACGGGAGACGAAGGGCAGAATCCGGGCAATCATCTGTGGTGGCAGGGGCAGTTTTACAGCCGGACGGGAAAAGATAAGCGATTCCCTCCTTTTTCCTTAACCGGATACGGCACTGGTGAAGGTCTGGGCGGTTGGAACTGTCGGCACAGCTTTGGTCCCGGTGACGGAATCAATAACCCGTATAAGGACATAGAGACCGCCGACAATGTGCGCATGGAGAAGCTGGAGCAGCGGCAGCGTGCCCTGGAGCGCCGGATTCGCAAGACAAAGCAAGAGGTCATGGCGTTGCAGACTGCTGTTGATAATTGCAAGGATGATGCGCTGCGTCTGGAACTGCAAGCCGAGCTGGACAGAAAGTCCTATTTGCTTCAGAAGCAGAACAAGGCGTACAATGAGTATTGCAAGACAAATGATCTGCGCCCGCTTGCGGACCGGCTCAAAATCGCAAAATGGGGCCGTGAACAGGCAGCAAAGGCGCGTGGAGCTGCAAAACGTTATGAGCATTTGAAAGGGTGATGACCATGTACGATGTTGAATGGGAGTATTATAACCCCAACCCCGCCGGAAAACGGGTCGGGGACTGCGTTATTAGGGCTATTTGCAAGGCAACAGGGCAGGACTGGGAGACGGTATTTTCTGGCATCATGGTAAAAGCCTGTATGTTGTCGGATATGCCAAGTGCAAATTATGTGTGGGGCGCGTATCTCAAAGATAGAGGGTATCAGCGGTATCTGATAGATGATCACAGCCAGAGTATCTATACAGTGTTTGATTTTTGCTGCGAGCATCCGCATGGGACTTACATATTGTGCATTGACGGCCATGTTGTTTGTGTGCAGGACGGGCACATATTTGACACCTGGGACAGCGGCGGCGAGATCCCAGTATACTACTGGGAGAAAAGCAATGAGTAGATGGGTAGATAAATTGCCGAACGGAGAACTCCGCGAAGAAATAGCAGATATTAATGGATGCAGACATATGTATAACCAAATATGCTGCAATCCAAACAGCGAGTTTTGCACTTGTGATACCGGCGAGGATGATTGCCGAAGTTGTATATTTTTTGAACCAGAGGAGACAACAGATGATTGACTTAGAGTTTGTGCGTACTATCGTATCAATTTGCAGCGGCATTGGCACCATCGGAGCCGCCGCCGGGGTGCTTTATACGGTCTATTCCCATGCGAAGAAACCGCAGCAGGATATAGAGAAGCGCGTGGGCGCTATTGAGACGGATATAAAGGACATCAAGGAGAAGCTGGACAACGATTATTCTAACATCAAGCAGAACCGGGAAGATACTCAACTGCTTATGAGGAGCATGTTTAATTTGATTGAAAACAAGATAACCGGAAACAACGTGGAGGGTTTAAAAAAAACCCGGGACGATTTGCTGGAAGCCTTAACGAAGAATTAAGAGGTCTGATATTGAAAGTGTATGATTTTACAGTACCGGAATTAAATAGGTTCCGGGCGCTTGCGAATTTTACACCCGATGAAAGAACTTTATTTGAGTACCGGGCCGCTGGCGTTCCGATGGAGATATGCGCTGAAAACATGAATGTCAGCCTTGCCACCGCGAAGCGGATCAGCCGCCGGGTAAACTCAAAGATCATTCGCATATGTGGAACTTTATAGATACTTTATTGAGCCTTTGACGAACTGTCAGGGGCTTATTTTTTATGCCAAAATATAAGCATGGAGCAGATGTTTTCCGATGACTATGAGGTAGAGATACCTATAAAAACCGATTACCGATTACCACGATATTTTGATCTTTTTGGAAGAATTGGAGGAAATCGAACATGGCAGCATATCCGAACATGTATCAGCCATACCAGCCGTATCAAGACCGTATGGCGCAGATAAACCAATACCAGCCCGTCCCGCAGCCGATGGCAGCGCCGACAAATAACCAGGGAATACTCTGGGTCCAGGGCGAGACCGGGGCGAAGTCTTACCTTGTTGCGCCTGGATCATGTGTACTGCTGATGGATAGTGAAGCGGAGCGTTTTTACATCAAATCAACGGATGTTTCCGGTATGCCTCAGCCACTCCGTGTATTTGAGTACCATGAAATAAACAGCAGAATGCCGCATAAGCAGCCTGAAGCCGTCATGAATGATATGTATGTTACGCGTAAAGAGTACCAGGATCTTTTTGATAAATACAACGAGATTCTGGACAAGATAAATTCATTTCCAGCAAGTGGCGGCTCTACTGCCAAACCAGAGAGCCGGAGACCAAAGGGAGGTGCGGCAGCAGATGAGTAACCCGTTATTCCAGATGTTTGGCGGCGGCATGCCGATTGGTGGCAACGGCCCTATGCAGATGATACAGCAGTTTATGCAGTTTAAGCAGAGCTTCAAAGGAGACCCAAAAGAAGAGGTGCAAAAGATGCTACAATCTGGTCGCATTTCGCAGGCACAGCTTAACCAGGCACAGCAAATGGCGCATCAGTTTCAAAGCATGCTGCGCGGAATGAAATAGTACATTATCCCGGCCGGGAATGTAAATAAATCAAAGGAGATATCAAAATGGATGGAACTTACAGCTTAGCCGATATTGCGGCAGCTACCGGATCAAACCACAACAATGACGGTATGTGGGGTGGAGACGGTGCATGGTGGATTATTATCCTGTTCCTGTTCGTGTTCTGCGGGTGGGGCGGCAACGGCTGGGGAAACGGCGGTGGAGGAGCCGGAAACGCTTATACCGACTCTGCAATCCAGCGCGGTTTTGACAACCAGGCAGTGATCAGCAAGTTGGACGGCATCTCTAACGGCCTGTGTGATGGATTTTATGCCATGAATAACAGCATGCTTACCGGATTTAATGGCATTAACACGAACGTCATGCAGACTGGTTTCGGCATCCAGCAGGCTATTAACGCTGACACTGTAGCGAATATGCAGAATACCAATGCACTCCAGGCGCAGCTTGCAAACTGCTGCTGCGAAACCAGAGAAGCAATCCAGGGCGTGAATTACAACATGGCTCAGAATACCTGCGCACTCCAGAACACCATGAACAACAACACTAGAGACATTATCGACAGCCAGAATGCCGGAACAAGGGCAATCCTTGATTACCTGTGCAACGAGAAGATATCCAATCTCCAGGCTGAAAACAATGACCTCAGACGCGCTGCATCTCAGGATCGTCAGAGTGCATTACTTACCACCGCTATGGCAGCACAGACCCAGCAGCTCATTAATGCGATCAATCCGGCACCGATTCCGGCTTACCAGGTGCCGAACCCGAACGTATACTATGGCTGTAACACTGGATGCAACTGCTGACAACCTCATATCTGTATCTTCTGATGTTTTGTTTACCTCAACAAGACATTGGATGTTCGGCCAAGAGCCGGTATTACGCAAATCGGCAGGCTCAGTCCTGCCTTTTTGCGATATGAAAAAGGAGAAAACAATATGGCTGAATATGTAGCTGTTGCCGCTCAGGATGTGGCAGCGAATGGAAATGTAGTATATACCAACACAGCGGTAAAAGGGACCGCATGTGTTCAGCACCGGGAGGGCAGCGGAATAGTTACTCTCAGAGGAATGACGAACCAGTGTAAGGCCCGCTATTTTGTGGCCTTTTCTGCAAATATTGCCGTTCCGACCGGAGGGACAGCAGAAGCAATCTCCCTTGCAATCGCGATCGGCGGCGAACCGGTCTTATCATCTCAGATGATATCCACTCCTGCGGTGGTGGAAGCGTTTAACAACGTATCCGCAGGTATCTTTATTGATGTGCCGCGTGGGTGCTGCTCAAATATTGCAGTGGAGAACACCAGCACGCAGGCTATAACCGTAGCAAACGCAAATCTTGTGGTAACACGGGTAGCATAAGGAGGTGGGATGATGAGAGATATTAAAGATCTGTGCGCACGAATTGAAGATGAAATATCCAATATCGCAGAAAAAGGCCTCACCTCTGGCAATCTGGACACCGCCTTTAAGTTGATTGATATGTATAAGGATATCAAAAACACAGAGTACTGGGATAAAAAGGGCGAGTATTATATGACCGTGCTGGATCAGATGCGTGACGGTGTAGGTGATTACAGTGAACGGCGCGGACGGGATAGCATGGGCCGCTACAGCGCTTCGGATGGACGGATGATGCCGGACTATGACCGCGGATCATCTTACATGCGCCGCGGGGAACATTATGTGCGAGGGCATTACAGCCGCAATGATGGACGGGATGCTTACGATGATTACATGGCACAAAAACAGAGTTACCGATCCGGCAAATCTGAAGACTGTAAGCGCAAGATGCTGGCCGCACTGGAAGAGCATCTTGATGGTCTTACGGCAGAGATTGGGGACATGTCAAAGGACGCGGAGTGCCGAGAAGAACGTGACCTTGTGAAGCGATATGTTGATAAACTTAGAGATATGTTATAAACGTGTGGATAGCTTACATACGGATAAATGTTACATTATAAGTGCAGCAAAGATTAACCTCCTGTGAATCTTTTCTAGCCAATTTACACCCCCAACGCACGCCCTTAATATAAACGGGTTATCCCGGAGGTTAAAAGCGGGCGAAATTCCCGGCGTGCGTATTTGCCATACCAATGGCACGGATTTTTGTTTTTGGCAAAATCCTCCTTTCCCCTCATAGCCGATAGGCTGTTAAGGCGGCTTACGACCGCCGTGAGGGTTCTTGCTGTTCACCCCTAGCCAATGCAGCAAGACTTTTTCACATCGACTTCTTTCTTAAAACACCGGCTACATATTGCAACCGGTGTTTTAGGACCGTTAGCTCAGCGGTGAGAGCGCCCGGCTCATAACCGGGTGGTCCGGGGTTCGAATCCCTGACGGTCCATTACCCCGCCCGTGGTCTATCGGGCTTAATCCATTACCTGCGGCGGCAGGTCAATAAACACGACCAAGGAGGATAATATGCAGAAACTCATTGAAACACTCAAATCATTTGGTATTGACATCCCGGAAGATAAGCAGGCAGATGTAAAAAAGGCATTGTCTGAGCATTACAAGAATGCCGGAGAAGTCTCTAAAAAACTGTCAAATGCCGAAAGTGAGCGTGATAACTGGAAGAGCCGTGCAGAAACGGCAGAAGCTACACTCAAAAAATTTGACGGCATCGACCCGGAGAATATCAAAACGGAGCTTGATACGTGGAAACAGAAGGCAGCAGATGCGGAGAAAGATTTTAACGACAAAATCTACGAAAGAGATTTTGCGGATGCACTCAAATCTGCGCTGGAGGAAGTTAAATTTTCATCTGAGGCTGCTAAAAAGGCTGTTATGGCAGACATCAAAGCAGCTGGTCTTAAGCTTAAGGACGGAAAGATTCTTGGCCTTAATGACCTGCTTGATCAGATGAAGGAAGACGACGCATCTGCGTTTGTTGACGATGACCAGCAGACGGCTATGCAGAATCAGGCGAGATTTACTACGGGAATAACCCATAACAACAAGCCGGGCAAGATGACAAAGGCAGATATCATGAATATCAAGGATGCCGGAGAACGCCAGGCTGCCATTGCAAGCAACATGTCACTGTTTGAGTGATCCAATTACCGGCCATGCGTATTGAGCGTGGTCGCTGACCTACACACCTTTTAACAGCTATAGGTAGAAAGGATTTTTTTATGGCAAAAACTAACCTTACTAAACAGGAAGACATCCAGGTTCGCGCTCGCGAAGTGGATTTTGTCACCCGGTTCGAAAGAAACTGGGAGCACCTGCGTGAAATTCTTGGCGTGCTGAGAATGATTAAGAAAGACCCGGGGTCTACTCTTAAATCTAAGTACGCACAGGGCAAACTTGAAAGTGGCCTTGTTGGAGAGGGCGAGGAAATCCCGTACTCCAAATTCGAGGTCAAGGAAAAGAGCTACGCAGAGATCACCGTAGAGAAGTATGCAAAAGCGGTGTCTATCGAAGCTATCAAGACTTACGGCTACGATGTTGCCGTGGAGCTGACTGACGATGAGTTTCTTTTCGAACTCCAGACCGATGTTACCGGACGGTTTTACACCTATCTTAAGACCGGAAGCCTTACCTCTACTGAGAGTACCTTCCAGATGGCTCTTGCTATGGCGAAAGGCCGTGTCGAGGATAAGTTCAAGCAGATGCACAGATCTATCCCGAACGGAATCGTTGGCTTTGTGAACGGTCTGGATGTGTATGAGTACATCGGCGCGGCAAACATTACCGTGCAGAATCAGTTCGGCTTCCAGTATGTAAAGGACTTCATGGGATTCAACACTATATTCCTGCTGTCTGAGAGCGAGATTCCGCGCGGCAAAGTCATTGCTACCCCGGTAGATAACATCGTGCTGTACTATGTTGACCCGAGTGATTCCGACTTTGCAAAGGCCGGACTGGTTTACACCGTGGCGGGCGAGACCCCGTTGATTGGTTTCCATACCCAGGGCAACTACCACACAGCAGTTTCTGAAGCATTTGCCATCATGGGCATGGTACTGTTTGCAGAGTACCTGGACGGCATCTCCGTTATCAGCTTCGGCGGCTCTGAAACCCTTGGTGATCTGACTGTGGCTTCCGCAGCAGGCACCGATAGCGGAACCACTAAGCTGACCGTTACCCCGGCAAAAGGGAATGAGGGCAATGTATACAAATACAAGGTTGCATCCAGTCAGACAACCGTGGAGTATGGCCAGAATGTAAAGAACTGGAGCGCATGGGACGGCAAGTCCGATATTACCGCTGCAACCGGGCAGGTTATCACGGTAGTTGAGTGCGACAGCACCTATAAGGCACTGAGCGCAGGACATGCGACAGTAACCGCAAAGGAGTAAGGAGGGTTCCGGCATGGCATATGCAGACTATGAGTTTTACAAAACATCATTTTTCGGCAATGTCGTGCCGGAATCTGATTTTATGCGATTCGCTGAACGGGCGAGTGACTTTATCGACACGCTGACCTTTGACCGACTGGCAGACGGTCTGCCTGTGGATGAACGGCAGCAGAAGCGTATTAAGAAAGCTGTCTGCGCAGCGGCCGATATCCTGTATCAGATTGATATTGCGGAGCAGAACGCGGCAGCGGCGGCAACTGGCACGGCTACCACCTTACCGGGTGGCGGCACGGCCACAGGAATGGTAACCTCTGTATCATCCGGCAGCGAATCCAGATCATACGCAACCCCGCAGCAGATTGGAGCGAGTGCAAAGGAATGGAGTGCGGTATATGCCGCCGCCGGAGATGTGCGGAAAACGAATGACTTACTCTTAAATACAGCTTTGCCACTTCTGATGGGAGTAAGGACGGATGAAGGGATACCAATTTTATATGCAGGACTTTAAAGTGAATATTTTAGGCTCTGAATGGAGCGTGGTGTTTGGAACTGAGAAAGAATATCAAAACTTATCAGAGATGGACGGATACGCCGATTTCTCAACCCATCAGATCGTGATTGACACAATGGAAAAATCTGACGGTCAGATTGGATCTAAGGGAGATATGACCGAGTATAAAAAGCAGGTGATTCGTCACGAGATCATCCACGCTTTCTTATATGAGTCTGGCCTGGAAGCGTGTTCAACCACTTCTAACAACTGGGCGGTTAACGAAGAAATGGTTGATTGGTTTGCTATTCAGTCTCCAAAGATTTTCAAAGTGTTTTATGAATGGAAGTTGATTTGAGGTAACGTGACAAATAATGTGATACCAGTTTTGTATGCAGGAGTGTGAATATGAAGTTTAGAAAAAAGCCTGTTATCATTGAAGCATTTAAGTATGATGGTGATCTGAAAGACCGGAATGGCTTGTTTTATGTTCCATTTTGGGCGCAAGAAGCTTATAAGAAAGGCACTATGTATTACGGCGCATAAACTTGTGATTTACCTCCGTGTGAGCTGTATATCGAAACATTAGAGGGAACACATCATGTTTCTGTTGGAGACTATGTTATCCAGGGTGTAAACGGAGAGCTTTATCCGTGCAAGCCGGATATTTTTGAAAAAACTTATGAGGAGGTGAAAGAGTAATGGAAGCATTATTCGCAAACATGACCGTGATTCTGGCAGTGATCGGGATTCTGGCTTTTTGCGTATCGGTCATCACCCAGGTATTTAAGGGTGTAGGTGTCCTGTCAAGGATTCCGACCGATGCGCTGGTGTTCGTTCTTTCCATCGGTATTACTGTAGCCGCTTTTGTGTCATACATGCAGTATATCCAGATGCAGATATTATGGTACATGATTCTGGCAGCTATCATGGCAGGCTTTATCGTTGCCTTTGTAGCTATGTATGGCTGGGAAAAGCTCACGGAGCTGTGGAAAAGAATGAGTAATAATGGAAAAGACTGGAGTAAGTAATGGGAAACATACCGTTCCGGCAGACAAGATTCTGGGAAAACTGCGAGAAAAGAATATATGAGGGCGTGGGGAAGTACGATATCCCGGAAATACAGGGAATGTATGACGTTGATGATATATCAGACTTCATCGGATGGAACTACGCTCTGAAAGAAAAACACCCGGAAGATAAAGCGGTACATTTCTTTGTCGATGATTACCAGTTTAACCGCCTGTGGACGAACCCAGATGCGTATTTGGAGAGGCTGAAACGGTTCCAGTATGTTTTTACACCGGATTTCTCCCCATATGCAGACTTCCCAAAAGCTGTGCAGGTGTTTAACCACTTCCGCAAGCACTGGATCGGCGCATACCTGCAAGAGAATGGCGTGCGTGTTATCCCTACAGTCACATGGAGTTATCCGCCGTCATACGATTTCTGTTTTGACGGTGAGCCGAAAAACTCTGTGGTTGCTATCAGCAGTGTAGGTTGCATGAAAAGCAAACGTAACAAGCAGATGCTCATTGATGGTTATAACGAGATGGTTAAGCGATTGGAACCATCCTGCATCATCTTTTATGGCATGGTGCCGGACGAATGCAAAGGGAACATCATTCGCGTGAAGCCGTTCCAGAACAAGTTTAAAAAGGCGGTGTGTGGCTGATGTATGACAAGACGGTAACGGTATTTAACTTCTACAGCTCCAAAACCGCAGGCTTATCATACTGGTATCCGCACATCCTTTCTTGCGTTGACTTGATAACCGATCACGGCGCAATGCTGAAAAAGTATGGCCCAGACAGTACCGACAATGCCGCACTGCATATTGCTTACACCCCAGACGGGGACAAGGTGACGGTGCAGCGGTCAGACGGTGCAGCGGTGCCGTGGCTGCCCCCGAAAGCATGGGCGGCGCAGGTCAATGATGATCTTCCGGGCAGTATCACCTTCGGGCCAGAGGACTTTTTCTGGCAGGGTGAATGGACTGGCGGCATGGTTGTGGATGATGATTACCGCAATGGTTTTTACCAGTACATGAACAGCAACCGCGACAATGTTTACAAGATAACCAGTGTAGGTGGACCGTATACGGTTATCCCACATTTTGAAATCTTAGGAAAGTAGGTAGTTATGGCAAAAGGTGAGAGCGGATTCACAAAAGCAGGTAAAGGCCAGAATAACGGTTATGCGCCGGGAGATTCGCCATATCAAGCTATGTCTCGCGAAGCTGGACAAGTCATACGAGATTTGGGATATGATCCGATGATGCCTATATCCATGCAAATTCCGTGGGACGAGGAATTTTCTTCTTTGTCCGATCGACATTATACGGCTATTTATAATTCCATATCAGACGGACAATCACCCACAAGTCGCTTTTCTAAGGCTACTGGTGAAGAAATATTAAAGCGCGTGGAAAGAAACAAGGTTTATGTAGCAGACAGAGCTAGGCATAAAGGAATATCTGATGCTAAAGGAAACATTGACGAAGCCGCTACAGTAAGAAACTATAGGGATGAAATGAAAAAGTTATCCGCTATTGAAGAATATGTCAAAAAGAAGTTGAAAAGGAAGTAATCATGGCAAAAGGCGAGAGCGGTTTTAAAAAGACTGCTGCTAATAGCAGAATAGAAAGCTTGCAGTCTTTGTCTGATAAGATCAAAAGCATAGATAAGAAAATCCAGAAATTACAAGATGAATCTGCGCAGGTCTTAAGATTGCGGGAAAATTCATGGGATCCTGCGCCGCCAAGATACCACGAAATATCGCAAGAAATCCGTGAGCTTAAAAACAAACAGACTGATTTGCGGTATGAGCGGGAAAAACTGAGAACAAAAGACGAACCTAAAACAACTAAGACATTTGTGAACAGTTTCGGCGAAGCTACCAAGCGAGAAATAACCAGTGCGTCATATGAACGGGCGCAGCGGCGGCTTGATAAGCAAATCTGGAGCAGGTTTAAGGGGCGGTAATATGGCAAGGAGAAGCAAGCGCTTTTATCTTAAAAATCTGTCATACAATGCTGGCAGCATTCATCTGAAACTCGACATGTCCCGCTTTGAACGGCAGTTTCAGCAGGCACAATACTATCTGGACGGCGCTGTCATGAACAGTATGGTGCCGTATATGCCGATGGTAACGGGCAGCTTTATCAATACCACCCGTGCTGCCAGTGCGGCGGTACAGGGAAGCGGCTTTGTGTATGCCGGATATGGCCCACAAGGGCTCTATCTGTACGAGGGTAAGGTTATGGTTGATGAACTGACCGGATCACCCTGGGCGCGGCGTGGAGCACGTAAGGTGCTTGTGAGTGAGTACACAGGCAAGACCAACGCACGAGAAAACATCACTTACACGCACCAGGCACACCCAAAAGCACAGGATCACTGGTTTGAAGCGGCGAAGCAGGCAGACGGAAAGACATGGATCAAAGGCGTAAAGCGCATAGCTGGAGGTGGTAAGCATGGATAAGGTTATAGGGCGGGACGCAAGCGGGTTTGATATTCTCACCCGCGCGGTGAAATCCCTGTTAAATCAATATCCTGGTCTGGAAGATGGCGAGGTCATTAAGTTTGAGGAGCTTGGGAAAGAATCCGGAATAGCCTTTTCGGCTGACAATGGGGCGCTGGTGTACGCAGAATCGGAAGATGTCTGCGGCGGCATCCATCAGCAATGCCAGTATCCGTTTTACGTGGTATACCGCACAGCAGCCACAAAAGAACGGCTTAAACTGAATGTACAAGACTTCCTTGACACCCTCGGCAAGTGGATATGTCGGGAGCCGGTTGTAATAAACGGTACTCAGACGCGTCTTGCGGCTTTTCCGGCGTTGTCTGAAGGTCGGATAATAAAACGTATTACCCGCGATAACTCATACGGTCTGGAACCGAATGCAGACGCGGTGCAGGACTGGGTACTGCCTGTTACGGTGCAGTACACCAATGACATAGAATATGAAGCGTAGTAGCGCAGAAAGGACGAATTTATGAAGCTTACCAGAGGTGCATATAGAACCTTTCTTGATTCAACTTTTGGTGGAACTGGTACACCTAAATGGTGGCGTATCGGTAAATACAACGACAGCATGAGCGTAGCTCTGAACCCGGATGTGTCCACGAGTAAGAACATTTGGGATGAGACTTATGTAGAAGACAACGGATATGAACCTTCTGTTGAGGACATAACATATTACGCGGACCCTACTGATACAATCTATCCGATGATCCGCGATATAGCTATGAACAGACTGCGTGGTGATGAATGTAAGACTACCATTTTGGAGGTTATCATTGAGGACACCGAGAAAACCAACCACCATGCATGGACCGAAGATGTTGTTATCAAAACAAGCGAATATGGAGGCGGTACTGATGGTTTTACCATCCCGTTTTCCATATACTTCGATGGCAACAGAAAAAAAGGTTATGTAACCATTGAATCTGGAACTCCAGCCTTTAAAGAGGGCGAGATTCCGCTTACCTAAGAGGAGGGTGTGAGTTATGGGAAATATAATAACCATTGATGATGGCAGCGAGGTCTTTGACATAGTAAATCAGCGTGGCGAGCATCTGGGTCAGTTTACTTTTATTCCATCGGATTTTGACATAATCAACAGATATGATGAGACAGTGAAAACATTCGAGGAATTACAGGGCGAGCTTGAAAGAGGGGAAAATACTGATCTCAATGAGATCAGTCGGAAAATGTGTGAAAAGATAGATTACCTTTTCGCGGCTCCTGTGTCAGAGAAGTTTTTCTCGATAACATCCCCATTTACATTTCTTAATTCTGGCCAGTTTTTCGTTGAAAATGTTATCAATGCCATCAAAACTGTTATCGAGCAGAAGCGTGGAATCCGGCTCCAGGCCGTGCAGAACCGTGTAAAAGAATATACGCAGAAATACAAGGCAGCTCCTGGGGGAAGATATCTTTCCCCACTTAAATGATGCACTCATGGGACTTACCATTAACCCTTACGGTTGGTGGTAAGTCTTATGGTATACGGACAGATTTTAGACCATGCCTGGACATTATGACAGCATTTAATGATGCAAATCTTGACGATGCAGGAAAGTATCAGGTCATGGTGGATATCCTTTATGAAGAAAGTATTCCAGAAGATGATATTCCAGAAGCAATAGAACAGGCTTTATGGTTCCTGGACTGTGGGAAACCGGCAGATAATATACCGCGCCCGCGTGTTATGGATTGGGAACAGGATGCACCAATTGTTTTTTCTGCAATTAACAAGATATCTGGTCGTGAGGTTCGCGATCCGAACCAATATATGCACTGGTGGACCTTCATCGGGTACTTTGATGAAATCGGAGATGGAACATTTTCCCAGGTTCTTGCAATTCGGCAAAAACGGGCAAAAGGCGAGAAACTGGAGAAATGGGAATTAGAATTTTTTAAAAACAACAGGTCTATGGTGGAATTAAAACAGGCAATGTCCAACGAAGAAAAAGAACAGTGGCGCATTGAGCAAGAAGCTGTGGACGCTCTGTTCGACACGTAACGTAAGGCGGTGATATATTGACGGCAGATGGATCAATAGTAATCGACACAGAGATAAACACCAAGGGCATGAAGCCAGGAACAGAAGAGGTAGAAGCCGCCGTAAGAAGAATGGCAAATGGGATTGATGATCTTGGGAAAAAATCAGAAATCGCAGTCCAGAAGCAGGTCACCGCTTTTGCGAAACTGAATAGTCTGTATGCCGCACAGGAACGGAAGGTTGAAAAGCTACGTGAAGCATTGGAAGCGTATGCCGAAACGAAGATACCTACACAGGCATACGCTGAGATTCGGAATCAGATAGAAAAGACAGAACAGAAATTAACAGCTCTACTTGAACGCCAGCAAAAGTTTTTGGACACTGGAGGCAGAACCAACAGTAGCACCTATAAAAAAATGCAGTATGACATAGAGCAGCTGAATAATTCGTTAAAATATGCAAAAGGTGAATTGAAAGATCTGGAAGATTCTGGAGGAGCCTTTACACTTGGAAAAGATACAGATAAGTTTTCCCAGATGTACGACAAGTATGCAACAGAAGCTAAAAAGCTCAAGCAGATGAATGAATCTCTAGGAATATCGTATAACCGAGTGAAAAACGAATTTGAGGAGTATAAAAAACGGCTCCTTGGTATTGACGGTGCCAGCAAAAAAGCCACAAACTCAACAAAAAAACTTGGGATTCAGATGAAAAAGAGTCAAAAACCAACCAAGAAGTATGGAGAGGCATTGAGTGGCGTGGTACGGCGCTTGGTTATGTTTCGGCTTTTGCGTTCTACTATATCTCTTGCATTTAGATCGGCCCGTGAGGGAATGGAGAACCTTGCTCAGTATTCTCCAGAGACAAACAAGGCCATATCGAATGTGCTTTCGTCACTTACGCAGCTGAAAAATTCATTTGCTACTGCGTTTTCTCCGGTCGCAGAATATGCGTCTCCTGTACTGGTAGAATTCATCTCATTGCTTTCGGAAGCTGTTACATGGACTTCCCAGTTTTTTGCGGCTCTTACCGGAAAGGACACATATAGCAAAGCAACAAAGGTAGAGGAAGACTATGGCGCTGCTTTAAAAGAGAGCAACAAGCAGATAAAGGAACAGGAAAAGGCGAATAAAAAGCTGACGTATTCGTTTGATGAGCTTATCCAGGCCGGGAACAAATCAGATCAGGACAAGACCGGATATGTCGGACCTACACCAGATCAGATGTTTACCACGGAAGAGGTATCAAACGACATAAAGGCCCGTGCTGATGCAGTGAAAAAGATATTCTCCGGCCTGTTTGCTCCGCTGAAAGAATCGTGGCTTGATAATGGGCCGGAAGTGATGCAGTCACTCACGAATCTGTTTGTATCCGCAAAACAGCTTGCAAAAGATGTTGGAGCATCGTTCATGCAGGTCTGGAATGTGGAGGGTTACGGAAAGGCAATAACGGACAATTTGCTTATAACGTTTGCCAATTTGGTACAAACTGTTGCAAACCTTATAACGCAGTTTGATAAAGCATGGGCTTCAGGTGATACCGGAACGAACATACTGCGGCATCTTGGAGATATTCTTGTTACATTATCTGGATTCTTCCGTGATGCGTCTGAAAGCATTAAGGATTGGTCAGCCAATTTAGATTTTTCCCCGCTCCTGGAATCTTTTGATAATGTGCTTGTATCAGCGAATCCGGTTGTACGGGCTATTGGTAATTTGCTTTTATGGTTTTTAAATAATGTTTTGCTTCCAATAACAAAATGGGGTCTTGAGCAGGTATTACCGGAGGTTTTCGAACTTATAGCAGCATCTCTCGATCTTTTATATTCGGTTATCGAAACATTGGCACCTACCGCTGAATGGTTTTGGAACACTTTTTTACAGCCGTTTGGTGAATGGAGTGGCAAAGTTATTATTGCAGCGTTAAAAAAACTGGTTAATGCATTGCTTAAGTTTTCTGATTGGATTTATGAAAATCAGTCACTTGTAGAATCAGCAACTGTAGCTGTCCTTGCGTTTTTTGCCGCATGGAAATTTCTTGCGTTTTTAAATGGAGTATCACAAATCATAGCCAAATCAGGTGAGCTTATTGTTATGTTTTTAAAAATGATTGATGCAATCGACCCAGTTGCTTTATCCATAAGCGGAATAATAAGTTTGGTTGCAGTACTGGCAAGAAACTGGGATAAAATGACTCCGAAAGAAAGAATGATAAGTGGCCTTCTGGCAGCAGCCTCTGCGGTTGGTGTTCTTGCTGTTGCTCTTGGTGCACTTTCTGGTGGCGTAGGTGCGGCGGTTGTGGCGGCATCTCTTGCGGCAGGAATAGCGGCTGCAACGATTGCGATTAATGCAGGCAAACGGCAGACACAGTCTATCTACAGAAATGCTGGTGGTGGAAGATCTGCAAAATACGCTTCTGCGGCTGCAACGTACAATATGCCACGCCTTGCTACTGGGACTGTAGTACCGCCACGTGCCGGAGAGTTTGCCGCAATCCTTGGAGATAACAAGCGCGAGACAGAGGTTGTTTCCCCGTTAAGCACGATGAAACAGGCATTGAAAGAAGCTCTGGCAGAAAGCGGAGGTAGTCGGGACATAACGGTTATCATGGAAGTGGACGGTCGGCGCTTTGGACAGGCCGTGTACAAGGCAAACAATGAAGAAAAACAGCGTGTAGGTGTAAGGATGGTGACAGTATGATAAACGGTGTTTTTACTATTGATGGCTTAGATCTGCGCATCCAGGTTACAGACCTGGAACGCAGCTTTGCTGTTACCGATAGCGATAATTCCGGGCGTGTGCAATCCCGTAGGATGTACAGGGATATTATAGGTACATTCTATAATTACACACTCACTGTAGACCCGGATAAAAGCAACAGGGCAGATTATGATACGTTTTATGATATCATTTCGGCTCCGGTTGAGTCCCACACGATGTCTTTTCCTTACGGTCAGGAAACGCTTGAATTTGAAGCCTATGTCACAAACGGTAAAGACAAGCTAAAAAAAGAAAAAGACAAAGACGGGAACGACATAAATAAATGGAGCGGATTATCTATTGATTTTATCGCAATGGAGCCGCAGAGGACATGATATGAAAGAAAAAGTGAGATCAAAAACAACCGGGACAGGACTAAAAATAGTATATGATGATGTGGCTCCATATGCAAAAGATAACAGTTTTCCCAAAATCATGGATACTGGTTTACGACCACATAAAGGTTTATATCCAAAAACTGGTTTATACCCAAATGCAACAACGACAAGAAGAGAATTTCCGGATCTCCGGCGGGATGATCTGACTTATCCCGGATATGCACTATGCTATCCGGGATTTTCCCTTTTGAATGGTCAGTACATAAATATCCCAGAAGATCATGAAGATTATGGATATATCAGTGACGAGTGGTCAAACGAAGACGGCATATTCGGCTACTCTATAAAAACTTCTGGCCTTATGCCACAAATTGGCCTTTATCCACGTGTGTTCCTGTATCCGTCTGGCGGACGGGAGATAATGATGAATCAGCCGACCCTTACCATAACGTTTAACGGCAAGTTCTCCAGTGTAGGTATCCTGCTTACGTTCAATCTTCTCTCTGGAGATTATGCAACCGGATTAAATATCAAATGGTACGAGGACGGTCATTTGCTTTCATCTAAGGATTTCTCACCGGACAGTAGCCGCTATTTTTGCAATAACTACGTTCAAAATTATAACATGATCGCAATAACATTTAAAAAGACTTCAAAGCCGTACAGGCCGGTGTTCCTTACAAGAATAGATTACGGCATCTACAGAGATTTCCTGTCCGATGAGCTGGTTACTACTGATTGTATACAAGAGATCAATGCAATATCTGAGAATATCAGTATAAATACCTTGTCTTTCACTGTGCGCACTAAAAGCAATATCCCGTTCGATCTCCAGAAAAAGCAGAAATTGGCAGTTTTTTTTGATAATGACCTGATTGGAAACTTTTACCTTAAAAATGGAGCGAGGAAAAATGTTTTTGATTATTACATGAATGCGCACGATGCGCTAGGGGTCCTTGACGGAAATGAGTATGTCGGCGGGATATATTCTGGAGATTTGGTAAAAGATGTAGTTGCTGATATTTTTTCTGGAGAGGACTTTACCTGTACCATAGATCCGTCCTTGTCAGATCAGGCGCTTTACGGATACATACCATATACAACAAAGCGGAATGCGCTGGTACAGATTGCGTTTGCAATAGGAGCTATAGTTGACACATCGAACGTAGATGGAGTAGCAATGTATCCGCAACAGAATGATGTAACAGGAACATTTCCGGCATCAGATACGTTTGACGGCGTAACCCTGGAACGTTCTGATATCGTGACCGGAATAAGGCTTACAACACATACATATCAGCCGTCAGCTGAAACACAGGAAATCTATAACGAGACACTTTCTGGAACGGCTGAGATAGTTTTTTCAGAGCCTTACCACGATCTCTCTGTTGCTGGTGGTACCGTAGTAAAAAGCGGCGCAAACTATGTGGTGGTATCTGGAGCAGGTGCAAAAGTTACAATAGTTGGTAAGAAATATATCCATAATACAAGCCAGATTTTAAAAGAAAATCCAGATATTGTATTTAACAAAAACATTAAAGAAGTTACTGATGCTACGCTTATAAATGCACAAAATGCAGATCAGGCCATAGACCGGATCTATCGGTACTATATGCGCGCCGAAAGCGTTACCGGAGATGTTTTACTAAAAGATAAAGTTGTCGGTCAGCGAGTCGAAATCGACACCGGATATGATGGAAAAAAGTCAGGTGTAATTGAAAGCGTAGACTACAGTTTTGGAAATGCAATAAAAGCAAAGGTGACGATTCATGAGTGACATTTTGAATGGGCTTATATTTGATCGGACTCAGGCCGATATTGATTCTCTTACTAAGAAAGCTTATATAGACTATCAGGATTTAAACCGTGTAGAAACGGCAGTAAAATGGGTGTCTTATTTTTTAAATCGGTGTGGGTACAAAAACACTACGCGGAACAAAACGAACTGGAGCATGAATGATTTTCGAACAGAAAAAGATATGGAACGTCTTAGATCAAATATAAATTCTATTCGATCTGCATTTTATGCTCCGGCCAGCACACCGTTAACTCCTGCAAAAATAACGTATACATCAATCTGGCAGGCAAATGCCATAGAACAAATCATTTACGATATCGGCGTGATTGCAGAAAAAATTGAGCCGGGGCTGAATCATCTGAGTTTTAACCTTGGATCTCGCGGCTTTGGAAACAGGAGAGTTAATATATGAGCTTAAAAACTAATTATAAAGATGACATTTTTTCCGGCAAGCGGCGCTATCGAATGATCCAGAACGATGATGGAACGGTATCATTTGATGATGTCACTGATTACACACAGGATGGTGATATTTACAGTGCCGGGGACGTTAATGCAACAAATAAGGCGGTTAACCAAAACGCTGGTGACATAGCGGACATGCAAAAGCTGCGGTATGCCATATTTAAGGCCGCTGATTGGTCTCAGTCCGCGCCTTATATTCAACGCGTTGTAGTACCGGGTATGACGGTAAACGATGTGCCTATCATATCTTTACATATTGCAGACGGCACCACATCCGCGGATGCAAAGGCGCAGGGCAAAGCGTATGGGTATGTTGATCGTGCTGTTTCCGGCGGTGGTCAGCTTGTGCTTTATTGCTATAACTCAAAGCCATCATCAGATTTTACCGTGGCTATAAAAGGGGTGTGAGTATGGCAGATGCGATAGTATTGCGCGGCGGGTCTGGTTTTGATGATTCGCAACTTACGGCTACACCAGATAAGGTCAGAAAAGGAAAAACGTTTTATGGATCCGGAAGTGACAGCATACAGACCGGAACTGTTACCGAGATTGTGGCAGAAACAGTAACGCTACCTTTGAATGGGTCTTACACCATACCGCAAGGTATCCATTCTGGAAACGGCAAGGTGGTGCAGAATTTGCCGACAAGCGCAGGCGGTACCATATATCCAACCAGCGAAAAACAGACACTGCAAACTGCGAACAAATACATGACTGACGATGTATATGTGGCACCGCTTACCGGGCTTAAGCCTGAGAACATCAAAAAGGGTGTAACAATACTCGGAGTTATTGGAACTTATGAGGGGTACAGCTAATGGGAGAATGTGTTATTAAGCGTCAGGGTGGCGCGGTAGATGCTTCAGATCTTACGGCCATACCAGCGGACGTTGTGGCAGGTGAAACGTTTTATGGATCCGGAACAGACGAGATTCAGACTGGAACCCAGAAAAACAGTGGGAAAATCAGCAAAGTGCTTGCGGCTAATGAAACGTATGTTATTCCACCTGGATATGTCGATGCAGGATCTGCGGTAACTCAAAACATTGCTACGCAGGGATCTATGACGGTTAATCCGGTCGCAAACGGCTCATTACTCAATGTATCTGGTAAGTATATGACTGGGGACATAACGGTAAATGGTGTGGAGAATCTTAAGCCAGAGAATATAAGAGCAGGAGCATCTATAGGGACTGTGCCTGGAGAATGGCAAGGTTATGTAAATAATGATGAGCTTTGTCCGTATTGGTTCGGAATATTTGGACCAGGTCAAGTAGGAGTTGTAAGAGATTATAGTTATGCTTACCACGGAAACGGAAGTGACAAATTTATAACATGGGCCGATAACGATGAAGCATACACAAAAGACCCGAACCACGACATTTCTTTTAGACTTATATCATACAGAAGTGCAAGCGGTGGTTATGCTTTTTTTGGAGTTTTCTTTACAACTCCTATAGAAATGCAAGGAGCAAAAACGGTAACAATATTATACCGAACCATCAATTGGTATTACAGTGATAGAAACAGAATTTTTTTAATGGAAAATCTGGATTCTCCTTATGATGAAAACTGGAATGTAAATACTGCGGAAATTGGTTATAGTGAATCTTTTGTTCTTCCGGTTTCGGAAGGATCATATACCGAGCAAACATTTAATTTAACCGATCCATCAAAATTGAAATACGTTTGCGTTGGCATAGGCATACCGCCAGCAAGTGGAACTGGACGAGGTATAGGCGTTATATCTATAAAAATAAGTAAATAAAGGAGATTATTATGAGTGAAGAAAACGTATCTTTACCTGTAGCACAAGCACTTGCATCTGCGTTTGAAAAAATAGAAGCATATGTCCCCACCGAGTATGTTGACAACTCAGAACCAGACATTGACGCTGAACACCTTAATCACGCGGAACGAGGAATAATGAGAGTGACAAACCTGTTAAATGCTGCTGTCGATGTTATACAAGGTCAGGAAAGCCGCCTTGCGGATGCTGAAACGAAGATAGGTACAGCTGCGCTGACCGGCGGCATGACTGATTTGTCCAGTGGCGTTAACTCGTTATATAGTAATTTAGGATATTTAGGGGAAATACGAGAAGCGTATTTATCAACTGCAATTACGCCTCAAAGCGGACAAACGTATACCATAGGCTCTCTTTCATTAGAAACTGGAAAATGGCTACTCTTTGGAGCAACCCTCGCAGGTGGGGATTTAATAATTGATGGAAATATTATATCTCGTTTGAATGGACGAAACGCAAACATCAATTCATGGTATGAAAGTTCTATATATGCCTTTGCTGTTTCAAATGGCGGTATTGTCAACTTGAAATTATCATCAAACGGATTTGGGACACTTCATGCTGATAAAACATATTGTGGTTTAACTGCCGTAAGAATTGGCTGATTTATTTATGTGTAAATTTTAATAAAATTTGAACAGAACGTCCTATCCAGTTTGTGTTGCCAACGTCTATGATTATATAACAACCGTTGGTTTTCATATCAATGCTTATTACCGTTTGATTTCCATCTCCAATGACATCAAAACGTGTACAGCTTACCGTGTAATTTTTCACTGTATACATGGATAATGGGATCATCGCACAGAGTTTACCTTGATAATCAAGACCTAATGTAGTCCAATAGTAGTTGTCTACTGGTTTTTCTAAATTACTATTTAGGGGCTGATGGATCAAACGGAAAGTATATTAAGGGCTTCTGGGTGTCGAAAAGACGATAAAATTTTTCTTTCATTTGGAGGTGAGAACAACGATTCATATAACAATTGGATATGATTGTGGAGATTCCTGCTATTGTGACAAAGCAAAAATTTGTAAACATCGTGGCAGATATAAATTCCACAATTTTTCAGTTAGCTTGCACACGTTCTTTGAATACAGACTACATATTAAACTTCCATATTTAATTTATATAGGACAAAAATGGGAAAGATTGAGTGGAACTGACAAATGTCCTTATCATAAAAGTAGAAATTATACTTGCCATGATTGTAAATTTGTTGGTGGAGAATTACTTAGGGATTGTTATTGTACAGAAAGGACGAATACAAATTATAAGGATTTGAAGCCTGATATTGAGACAAAAGATTGGGGCAAGCAATGCGCTTATTTTGAAAAATGTGAATGGGCAGATGACTATTTACGGTGATATTCAAAATGTGAAAAAGCATTACTATGTATATATCAATATCTTACAGAAAGAAAGGAAACATCTTATGGAAAAAGAAATGAACATCCAGGAACCTTTACACCGCGACTGTGCACCTCATGATGCAGCACACTGTGATATCAACGATCATCATAACAACGCGAAAAACGGCTTTGATGCTGAGGCTGATGACTGCGGCCATACTGTGCAGTCCGGCCCTGGAGTTGGAATTCCGAAAGGTGCAGGCCATCCGGTTAATGGAACTGTTGTAGCTGGATTTACTCCAACCAGCGCTAAGGGGAATAAAGATAAAGATCAGAAGCACGGGCCTGGTTCAAAATAACGCGAATATTCTGAGGTCGGAAATGGTTCCTGACACACTCCGTGTTGAGTACCTGAGATGATGGATACACCGCCCATCCAGAATAATTCGTGTTGCATTTCGTGTTGCATAGTATTTAAAGATGTATCATTTTTGATATATTTATGCGACAAGTGATAAATACTTATAACACCAAAAGCCGCATAAAACCTAAGCTCTAGGTTCTATGCGGCTTTTGGTGATTTTGGACCCACAGGTTCAAGTCCTGTTGCCCGCATTCAAAAAATGGCTTAAAATCAACATTTCTGAGAGGGCTTGTTGCATTTCGTGTTGCATAGCTCCGAAAAGTAGTCATTCGCTTTGCGGTTCATAGTTTCTTCCTGACTCTCCATTACGTGTCTGTATATCTGTTTTAATACCCCGTCATTCCCCCAGCCGCCACGCTGCATGATGTATGCGTCCGGTATGCCTATAGCGTGCTGGATGCTGGCACAGTAATGCCGCAGGTCGTGGAATCGGAAGTGAGGGATTCCTGCGGCTTCCAGAATGCCAGCAAACCGGTCGGATATCTGGTAGGGCAGTAGACCCACCATATTTTTCCCGGATCTTTGATTTAATTTTTGTATAACAAAATCTGGAAATGTAATGTAGCGATCCCCCGCATAGCTTTTGGTCCGTTTATACACCCACTTGTGGCTGTCATTCAAAACCATCGCAAACTCCACGTATACTGTGTTGCCTATAACGTGATCTGATGCAAGCGCACATATTTCACTGCGGCGCATCGGGCCAAACGCAGCCAGAAGAACAGGTAATTCCATATCTGTATCTTTCACGGCCTCCATGAGCCGCTTCACGTCATCGTCAGACGGCACATAGAGCTTTGGACGGACCTTTGCCGGAAGCTTTGTCTTTACTGCAAAATCCGGCCTGTAAACAGATAATACGGATGTCAGTAGGCCGTGCATGTTCCTGACGCTCTTTGGAGCGTGTGTCAGAGCTTCTTTGTTGATCTCAGCCTGTATATCTTCCTGCGTCATAGCGTAAATGTCTTTACTCATAAGGCCCTGGAGGTCTTTTTTTCTTGATCGTTTGTATTCCCGGATCGTTGACGGGGATAATACTGATGATCTCAGAGATATGTAGTTATCCATAGCTTGACCAAGCGTTATTTTTTCTTTTCCTGGCCCATTTGTTTTAATAATGTCTTTACTGGCGGCCCATGCCGCAGCTTCTCTTTCGATCTCCCTTTTCCCCTTTGGGGTAGGGTCATCCGTCGTGAACGACTTATAAATCCGCTTTTTCTTCGGCTTACCTGATGCGTCCAGAACCGGGAAGCCATCCTTTCCGATCACTGGCTCAAAGTGGTCAAACACCTGCACTCTCCATGATCCAGAGGGTAATTTTTTTGCTTTTGCCATAGTATCACACTCCTTTTTTGGGTATAAAAAATACAGCCACCAGATTTTGATAATTTATCTTGCGTGACTGCTGCCGGATGTGATATTATATCAGTGTAGGTTTGTGATTATTTATCGCATCCGCAAAACGTCTGGTGTTGGTAGCGCCGGGCGTTTTTTATTTGTATTGTTCCATATCATCTTCATGCTCCAGATATGCATTGCACATTAAGCCGTACTGTAATGCCTGTTCGTCTGACATTTCTGGTTTTCTTACTGGTGTAGGTTTTGGCTTTTCTTCTGACTTCTGTCGAACTTCTTTAACCGCTATAGGGTTTACGGTTTCTTCCGGTACCATATCCGGTTGTGGAATACATAAAGTTATAGGCTTCGGCCTGTATTGTTCATTTGCTTCTTGTCCTTCACATTCTTCTGCGTATAGGTCTTCCATATCAGTGCCGCAAGTACGCCGAGAATGTATTTTTTGCATTAATCCGAGAATCATACTAGCTATGATTATGAAAACGGCCAGAACGGCAAATATGAACGCCATAGCAACAAGGAAAGCTCCGGCCATTATTAAAAATCCTATAAGCACCGCTACAGCAGCTATCCATATAACAATACGAGTTTGTTGTATCAAATACAGTATAGGTTCGAGCCACCAGCCGAGTACCAACCAGTATAAACACCCTTTTTTCATACTACAAGCTCCCGAATATCATTCCAAGCCGATTTGTACTTTCTGATATAGCTTGCCGTCCATAAAGTATAACTCTGCGTTTGCGCCGCTATATTCATTGGCATACCACATATATGCTGTCATGTTTGTATCTATTATTTCGGACTCAGCAAGTGGAGTTCCAGCAGATCCAATTATTTTCTCACATTGCTCATATGTCATTCCAATTTCACACAGGTTAAACGCTTCCAACGTAATTTTTTTGTCGTGCATAATGGAAGACATATTATTCATGTAGAAAAAGAATGAACCCAGCAGAATGATGAAGGCAGACATCCAGCATAATGCTTTTTTTCTTCCGGGCATGTAATTATATGCAGATCGGCAATCAATTCTTTCATACTGTTCGTTCAGTTTCACATCTGGGTAGCCAATTTGGACGGTATCTAAAAATTCTGAAACCTGTTCGTTTCTCTTCTTCCGAAACAAGAATGTTTCAACTGAACCATTCTTTTCGCGAAATCTCAGATATCCGTAATTTCCATGATCCCCATAATTATATGTTATTTCTTTCAGCTTTTTAAATGGGAATGTCTGAAACGGCATAAGCATCTCAGATACTAAAACGCTTTTTTCAGAATATAAAAGTTCTTGTCGGATTCCTTTTATCGTGGTACTCATCGAAAACCTCAAATTTTCTTAAATTTCAAAAAACATTCGGCATATCCAGTCAATGCGGATAGCTGGTTAATCGTAAATCCCGGATGTTCCAGCACAACGCTGTCCGGCACAAGCAGCTCTGCAGCAAAGGTGTGTGCTTCAATCTCTGCCCGATTTCGGTATGCGGTGTCACTCATCCAGTTAAAAAAGAAGTAGTCTTCCCGGTGCATCACGGCGTGGCCCAGTTCATGAGCCGCTACCATCTTCTGTGTAGGCGTATCCAGATCGCTGTTGATATATATAAAGCGTTGCCCCGCTATGGTTAAACAGCATCCGAATATTTTCCCCAAAGGTCCAACCTGTGTATATACCCCCAGTTGCTCCGCAATCTCAAACGGATCATTTGTATGGTACATTGCTGATAGCTCAACGGCTGCCTTTTTTGCATCTGTCATGGTCTACCTCTCCTATTTTTTGCGCTTGCGTTCAAGCAGCGCAACGGAAATCTTGATCTGATCGAGCAATAAATTTATGCTCTCTTGATCTGCGGGCTGTCCGTCAAAGTACAACGGTGCATTCTCTCCGCTTTTTAATAGTTTCTCCAGGCGGTTAAACTCCGCCTTTAAATCTACAGGTTTTTCTTCTGCAACGGCATCTTCCTCCTTCCCTGTTATTAGATAGTCAACAGATACGCCCAAAAAATCGGCAATCTTTTTGAGCTTATCCTGTTTCGGCGTATATCTTCCGGCTTTCCAGTTGCTGAGAGTCGATGTGGAAATTCCGGTTCCCTTACACACGCGGTAGGGTGTTACACCTTTTTCAGAGCATAACTTTTCAAATAAACTATACATAGTTCACACCTCAAAAATAAGTTTGAAAAATTAGCTAAAATCTGTTGACAAACTTTGAAATCAATGCTATACTCTGGACATAGCTTTGAAAGCAAAGCTACAGACAAAGATAATAGCTTCGATTTCTGATATAACTTTGTTCGACGACTTCATTATATTAGAAATCTTAGCTAATGTCAATAGATATTTGAGAAAGGATGGTGAAAATGTACAGTAAATATGCAGAATTAAGAGATAAAGCAGGCATTACTGACTATGAGGTCGCAAAAAAGACCGGTGTTTCCACATCGACTCTTAGTAACTGGAAAGCTGGCAGATATACGCCGAAAGCTGACAAAATCCAGAAAATCGCTACATATTTCGGTGTCGGAATCGAAACACTGCTGGAAGGCTGTGAGAAAGAAAAGTGAGAATAAGAAAATTCATTCACTGGTATTTCTGCGAACCAAGAAAGACGCTTCTGGAATGGTTCATGGCAAAATTCCCAAACTTTCCAGTATATGCACCAGTAATATCTTTGCTGTTGATAATGCTTCGTCCAGAAGTGGAATCTTGTATACATCATATCCAGCAAATAGTGCAACGACTGATATTGCTGTTGGGATTATGAATCGAATTCGTTCTTTGCGTTTGACGCGGAAATACATTTTTCCAAATCTGTTTACTGTATAAACTCCATGCACACGATCAAGGAGACCAAGTCTCAAAAGATAATCAAGAATATTTTGATCGTACAGGCGGTTGGAACGAAAAAACAGTAAAAGATGTAGTGTTATTTTCTCTTTAAGAGATAGCTCAATGTTTGAAAAATCGATATGGTTCATAACTTCTCCTTTGAAATGAATTATATCACATAAGGAGTAAATAACCATAGGTTTTGCAATTTAAAAACCATAGGTTATGTAATCAGAAAACCTAATGTAAAGGTAAATGTTAATGTAAATGAAAATGTAAAGGTAAATGTAAATAGCTATATGCCCGGAGCTGGCAGGAGCCTCTCCGGCCCGTAAGTAGGCGCAACACGGTAGCAGGGCTACGCGTTTAGATTGGATGCTTACAGGTTTTTACTTATCTTCGGATTTTTGTTTACAGGAGCGGAGGTAGTATGGCGCTTAGAAAAAAGACATACGCCGAGGAGAAGGGGGAAAACCTCCAGATACTCCTTGACGTTATCAAATCCCGCAAGCGCTATGACGATAATCGCATGGCTAAAATGGCGGGAATGAAACTGTCAACTTACCGGCTGAGAAAGCAGGATCCCGGCTCTATGCGGCTGCGGGAACTGTGGGCCATATTAAAGGCTGCCGGGATAACGGATGACGAGAAAAAAGATGTGCTTTGATGGAGGTGGATTGCATGGCACTGTTTGGCGGTGGCTTTATCTGCGGGGCATTTGTGACGTTTGTCGCAATGGTAGTAGCGGCACTGAGAGCCAACAAGGAGAAAGATGAGGACGGAGGAGAAAACGATGTGTAGATTCAAAAGTGGCATTATCTTGAAAGACAAAGTTGTAATTGCACCAGAAGATAATGACAGCCATTCAGATTTGCTGGAAAGTCTTGGAATTGAAGATAGTTACATAGGTGCATCAAAAACGTTTGTGCGTGCGGAATTGGTGCCCAAAAAAGACAGCGAATGGTGGATTGATCCGTCAGAGAACCCTGAGAAGTGGATGTTTGTTGTTGATCAAGACATAACTCCTGATTGGTTTGATAAAGAAACTCATGAGAAAGAGTTCCGCGAATCAGTATGCGACTGGTGGAGAACACATGTACTTGTTGACAAAAAACTGGAAGAGTTGAGAACTGGTTTTTACCGGCTTAAACGCTGCGAAGTAAAAAAGTTGCTTAATGATGTGCGTGTGATGTTGGACAGCTCACAGGTCGGCAAGATGTTGGACAGCTCACAGGTCGGCAAGATGTGG
>OGKO01000282.1_pt1 | contig 42430 bp, 23 predicted proteins | sample 1572451 | NCBI WGS metagenome assembly OGKO01 (sample SAMEA2582089, study PRJEB24529) | metagenome | biome: Human gut stool | place: China | collected 2011 | reverse complement strand
GGGATCATTAGCCTTTTTATTTTAATACACTATATAGAATCGCGGAGACGCTTACCGAGTGTGAAGGATGAATATTTCTATATTTTGCGTTTCCTTTCACCATAAATATCTGGTCTATAACTATTCAACTAACGGTGAAACTGATGAACCTTTATTAAAAACTATTAGAGAATTACATAAGTTCGATATTAATAAATGCAACCGCCGTTACTGTAACGGCGATTTCTTTAATGAAAAACAACACAATATACAATGGGTGGAAGTCTTATCAAAAGAAGCCCTACAAGATTAAAACATAAAACTAAATCCTTTATTGTGAGAAGCTTTATATTTTTGAATTTCCAAAGACAGTGTTTTTTTCAACTGCACTGCCATGAAATCCAAAAAAGGCTGGTTGGTTTCATCATCTTGCGCCTGTTGTAAAGAAAGGATATAATCTGCCCTATCCTCCTTAAAAATCTTAGCGGGGAAAAGATGATAGCAGAATTGAATATAGTTCATCAATAAGCGAGCTGCTCTCCCATTACCATCCACCCAAGGATGAATAGTCACTAAATTGAGGTGAGCATTAAAACTTAATTCGTATTGTTCACGGAACGTTTCCACATTCTTTTGCCGTTCCTGCAACAAGAAACAAAGTTCTTCTACTTTAACAGGTACTTTTTGATAACCCATATAAGAACGCCCACCTACACCAGCCATAACGCCACACAAACGGAACTCACCTCTGGAAGAATCGAAAGAGCCGCCTATTGTATTATGCCTTCCCCCTGTTGTCCGCATCAAAGTAGCGTTTAACTTCCGCAAGAAAGCAGGAGTTATAACAGTATTGCGTTGCGCTTCCTTTTTAGCAAGCTCGTATGCTTTCTTCAAATCCTCATTCATCAGATGATATACCAACGGCTTTCCTTTAGCTGTTACACCTTCATCGAAAAGAAGCTGTGCATCCATTTCGGTTAGTGTAGAACCTTCAATGGCTGTAGAATGGGTAATAAGAGAATAGAGGTAGTACTTCTCATAGTCCACCGACTGACTGATACCGAGTTGCTGAAACTCCTTATACAGTTCCTCTATTTCCAGCCAAATACCTTTTTCCATAATAGGTTACCTTAATTGTTATTTTTCCCAAAATTACTTCTGATACAACACTTTACCAAGCGAAACGACTACTTTCTTACTATTTTTTTGCAAATGCTGGGAAAATTAGGCAATAAAAAAACGCTAAGTCGATTTGTTGCAATCACTTAGCGTTTTCCGAGTACCCAGACTCTCTGTCATCTCCTTAAAAAAATATCTAACCAAACATCTACCTATTTCAACTCAAATGGTACAGTACCTTTAATATCCCTGGATGAACTACCGATCATTGCCTCAAACTTGCCCGGTTCGGCCACCCATTCGTGTTTAGCATCATCAAAGAAGCTCAATGCTTTCTTATCAATCGTCAGCGTTACCGTTTTCTCTTCTCCCGGAGCCAGTTTCACTTTCTGGAAACCTTTCAACTCTTTGATCGGACGAGGGAGAGAGGATTTCTTATCGCTGATATAAAGCTGAACAACTTCTTGCCCCTCACGGGTTCCTGTATTCTTCACATTGACCGTGAAAGAGATAGTATCATCTACTGTCATTGTTTTCTTATCAGCCGAAGGCTTTCCATAAGCGAAAGTAGTGTAGCTCAATCCGTGTCCGAACGGGAACAGCGGTTTGATTTTTTCTTTATCCGCCCAACGGTAACCTACAAAAATATCTTCCCGATAGATTTCATTAATCGTATCTCCTCTATGTTTAGACTGTGCCAGTTCTTCCTTATTGCCCGGATATTCGCCCAATTTATGAGCCCCTACATCTTCCAGTTTTGCCGGGAAGGTGAAAGGAAGTTTTCCCGAAGGATTGGCGTCTCCTATCAATACGGAAGCAAGAGCAGTTCCAGCTTCCGAACCCAGGAACCAGCCCTGTACAATAGCCAGCACTTCATTTACCCAAGGCATGGCCACAGCATTGCCGGAGATATTGACCACAATCAGGTTTTTATTCACCTTTGCGAGTTCACTAATCACTCTATCCTGTGCGTATGGCAAACCTAAAGAAGCACGGTCCGAATCTTCACAATCCTGATGATTACTCTTGTTCAAGCCACCGAAGAAGATGACATAATCGGCATCTTTAGCCACTTGAAAAGCCTCTGCAAGCAGCTCATCTTCCGAACGGTTGTCTTTCAAGTCCTGACCGGTTTTCACACCGTTATACTCTCCTGTCGGATCGCCTACATATCCACGGGCATATACCACTTCTGCTTTTGAGCCCACACGACTTTTCAGTCCATCCAACGGAGAAATCTCATATTTCACTTTCAAAGAAGAACTACCACCGCCCACAGTCATCATCTTAATAGCATTTTCACCGATAACGGCTATTTTCTTAGCTTTATTCAAATCGATAGGCAGTATGTTATCCTTGTTTTGCAACAATACAACACCTTCTTCACCAATCTTACGTCCGGCTTGCCCGTGTTCGGGAGAACCTAAAGAGCCAAATGGTTTGTGCGGGTCCATTGAAGTACGGAAAATCAGACGAAGGACATTACTAACCTTTTCATCCAGTTCCTTTGTTCCTACTTTACCTTCCTTGATTAATTTCAGGTAAGGGAAAGCAAGGAAATAATTATCATAGGCATTTCTCGTTCCGGCAGACAGTCCGTTCGTCCATGAACCAAACTCGAGATCCATGCCATTGTGAATCGCCTGCTCGGTATTGTGCACACCTCCCCAGTCGGACACTACGACACCGTCAAAGCCCCATTCATTACGAAGAATATCTTTAAGCAGGCGTTTGTTATGACAGGCGTGCTCTCCCTGATAGAGATTATAGGAGCCCATAATCGACCATGTGCCACCTTCCTGAACAGCTGCCTTAAAAGCAGGCAGGTATATCTCATAAAGGGCACGATCACTTAATTGTACATTGGTGGTATGACGGTTGAATTCCTGATTGTTCAATGCATAATGCTTCACGCAAGCAGCCACTCCATTCTCTTGCACACCTTTGATGTAAGGAACCACCATTGTGGCAGAGAGGTACGGATCTTCTCCCATATATTCGAAGTTACGTCCGTTCAAGGGTGTACGGTAGATATTCACACCGGGGCCCAACAGAATGTCTTTTTTGCGATAACGCGCCTCTTCACCGATACTTTTCCCGTAAAGATGAGACATTTCGGGATTCCATGTAGCAGCAAGGCACGTTAGTGCCGGATAGGCAATACAGGAATCGTTTGTCCATCCTGCCTGATCCCATTCATCCCATAAGACTTCCGGACGGATACCGTGAGGACCATCAGTAGCCCATACTTCCGGGATACCAAGACGGGGAACGCCTGCCGAACTAAATTTAGACTGTGCATGAATCATCTTTACCTTTTCTTCAAGGGTCATCCGGTTCAACGCATCTTTCACTCGCTCTTCAATAGGCTTACCTGTGTCCAAGTACACCGGTTTCTGCGCAAAAGCAGGCAGTGCAGTCATCACAGACAGGCCAAGTAACATTGCTTTGAATTTCATGTTCATTTATGATATAAGAAATAAGTTAATACTTTATTTATATAGACTCCCAAACAGGGAATATTTCCTAGTTGCGGACGGGTTTATTAATGTTTTTTACATTATCCCAGCCTAAGATGAATCCTGAAAGGGTACAAATCATTATACCCTTTCAGGATAGTTTCAATAAAAATCCGGTATCAATTTTCAGATCAATTTATTTTCTCAACCTTCAGATCAGCATTTGCATTACCATTCGTTACATCAATGGTAAACCGATAGACACCTCCTTCTTCAAATGCTTTATTATCCTGCATTTCCAAATTTCCGGAATCTGCAAGTTTAAGCTGTTCCACTAAAATAGAGCTTGCATAATTGCCGAATTCTCCTCCCCAATCATTTTGATGGAAGAACTTAAAACTAATCACTTCCGGGTCGCCACTAGTCTTCAGTGTTTCCCCGGCTTTCAAGGTTAGCTGATACTTTTTAGGAGCAACTTGCGCCAGACAGAGCGCTTTACCTGGCTCCCAACCTACTTCGGAAGACGCAACAGAAGGCTTACCGATTCCTTTCCCGATAGCCCAGATTGCACCCGTTCCGTCATCTTGCAATTTGGCCGGTTTACCATCTTTCAAAGCCATTACGGAAAAATACTTCAAAACAGCATTAGCTGTCACCCGATAATCTCCGTTAATCGGCAGGAATTTCAATGCACCATCACTTTGTTTCTCAAAGAAGTCAGGATCAATCCACCATTCATTCAAATTATCAATACCTGTGACAGTTATCATTTGTCCTTGTGTAAACGCCTGATCCGACTTATATATATCAGTATCTGTCACCTCCATCTTATCATTACCAAAGAAAATATCCGGTGCAGGTAAATCTACCTTCCCTACTTTCTCCACTGTCAACACAGCCTTGGTATTGCCTTTCGTCACATCAACTGTAAACCTGTAAATGCCTCCTCTTTCGAACTTCTGACCTTCTTCCAGTCCCAGATTACCGTCCGATGAGATTTTAACCAGTTCACTCGTTGTAGAAATAGCATCCCCTTTAAACTCACCATTGTCCCATTTATTGATATGGAAGAATTTAAAGTTTATATCATCCACTTTCATGGTAACTCCAGCTATAAATGTCAGTTGATACTTCTTCGCAGTAAGTTGTGGCATACACAAACCGTTTTCCGGCGTCCACCCTACTTCAGAAAGTGCCACCGACGGTTTACCGATTCCTGTTCCAATAGCCCAGATAGCTCCTGTTCCGTCATCTTGCAACTTGGCAGCCTCACCATTCTTTAAAGCAATGACAGAAAAATACTTCAGTTTACCATTAGCTGTTATCTTGTAACTTCCGTCAATCGGAAGGAATTTCAATGTTCCATCTTCCTGTTTCTCAAAATAATCCTGGTCTATCCACCAATTATCATAATCAGGTACCCCTTCAAACGCTAGAATGTCATTCTTCTTCAAAGTCAGCTTGATTGCATAGATATCATTCTCTACCAACTCCATATCTTCACCGTTCACCTTTAACTTGGCAAATGGTTCTGCCTCGTAAGTCAACGTATTAAACTTGATAGCATAATTTCCCGGTTCCGTATTAGAAAATGAAATAGAATTAGTAGAACCAGCTTCAATCGTTCCATTCTCCCAACCAAAAGTCAATTCGTTACCATTCTCTCCCACTTTCGGAGTCTTGATATACGCCTTCATTTTTTGTGAGAAGTCTCCTGTCACACTATACTCATACATGGATTGACGGTCCATTCGGTACTCTTTTCCCTCCTCATCCACTAATGTCAGATAGGGGAAATCCGGTCGTGCCAGAGCGAGTTCTTTCGTCATTTCCGTGGTAGTAAAATGAATGTTCTGAAGAATATATCTCAAAGTTGCCTTTCCATTAGGAATATTAGCATAATAAGGAACAAAGATTTTACCAGTATAGTCATTTCCGCTTGTCTTTGTACGGATGACCGTTTCGGACACTTGCTCTTCTCCATAAAAAAGCTGTGCTTTCAACGTAGAAAGAGGCACATCCACATCCGAGGCTTTAATCGTAAACGGAAGACTGTCACCAAAAAGAGCATCTGCATTCTCTGCTTTGATTTCCATACTCGGATTACCGGGCAAGAATTCGTCATCATTACAGGAATTCATGGATAACATTCCTGCTAGAGCCAATATAATATAACTGTTTTTTTTCATTGTCTTGATTATTTTAAGGTTCTTATTCCGACTTTGCCCAACGATAGGAAATTACAGATTTGCCCGGAACATCATAAGCAAAATGACGCTTACCATCACTTAAGGTTATCTTTTTAGTTTTTTCATTATTATTCATCAGAACAAAAGCATAAGTTCCATCCGGATTCTCGAAAGCAGAATACATAATATTGCTATCAGCATAGCCGGATGCACCGATACGTACCGCTCCCGGTTTCACTACACTTGAAAGATGAGCGATGATATAATAATGTGAGTTGCGGATAATTGTCTTATAGTCACTATTACTAATATCCACCGCTCCGTAGCAGGTCTGGCAACCGCCTTCACGGTTAGGAGCACGGTCATTATCAAGCATCAGGTTCCACACTATCACTCCCCTACACCAGTTGTTGATCGTACCCAATGCTACTTCTTTCATATCTTCCAGCAATCGTTTCGACAAATCACGTCCGCTATTCCATGTTCCGATAGAAGTCTCCGTGAAAAGAAGTTCCTTTTCAGGATAGGCTTTATGTATATTTAAAAGCTCTTCGCGATTCCCGCCATAGTTGTGATAAGCTGCTCCGGCCAGGTATTGGGAAGCTGCTGCGTCTTCATACATCTTGCCGGGGTAGTTCTTTTCCGTTTCAATATCACTATAATCATAGTTATGATCGTATGCATAAATCTTCGTAGCCAGTCCGGCTGTTTTAAATTTAGGTCCGAGTGCTGTTTTCACAAAGTCTCTCTGTTCTTCCCAACTCATATAAAGTGAAGCAGAATTACCACGGTTCAACGGTTCGTTCTGGGGAGTCACAGCATAAATATCAATACCTTCAGCCTTAAATGCTTGTACCCATTTCACAAAATAAGTAGCATAATCCTGATAATAGACCGGATTCAGCTGACCGTTTGTCCATGAATCCAGCGGAGTAAGGTCTGTGAGACTCTTTACTTTCATCCATTTTGGACAAGTCCAAGGAGCGGCAATAACTTTAATAGAAGGATTAATGTTCAGAATCTCTTTCAGAATCGGAAGAATATAGTCTTTCTCTTCACTCTGCAAAGCAAAATGTTCAATACCTTTTGTATCGCAACAAGTATATTCGCTCAATGAAAAATCCGAGCAGCCGATGGAAATACGGATATAGCTAAATCCGAATCCTTTGTCGTCAGAGAACGTTTCCGTAAGGAAAGCATGACGATCTTCCGGTTTCATTTGCAGAAGGTTAAAACAAGTAGCACCAGTGATGGCTACTCCGAAGCCATCCATTGTCTGATATTGTTCAGCCGGATTCAATGTGATTGAAGTAGGTGCCAAATTATCTTTCAAGCTGAAATTAACGGCATCACGAGTCAAATCGCGAGTCAGGCTGCTAGTGGTCGCATAAATGGTCACATCTCCGGTTGGAACAGGTGCAACCGGTTTTTCCGCATCGTCACTGTTGCTGCATGCAGCTAATATGGTGAAGCATCCAAGAAAAGTTAATGCTATATTTCTCATGTCTATCATAATCTTAAGTTTTCTATGTTTTTAGTTGAATTAATAACCCGGATTTTGGTGAATCTTATCATTCGCGTCAATTACCGACTGCGGGATTGGCAAACGATAGGAGTTCTTATCAAAAGTGTAAATCTGCGCCTTACGACCTGAATCCTTAGAATACACTACATTCATCACCTCTTCTACCTTGTCCAGACGGACCAAATCAAACCATCGTTGCCCTTCAAAAGCCAGTTCTAACCGACGTTCCTTAAGCAAGGCATTCAGCAGGAGGTTCTTATTTGAACGGACGGTGGTGGGAAGTGCTCCCAACTTGGCACGTTCGCGAACTTCATCTATTATATCGGCTGCTCCTTCCAAATCCGGGGTATCTTGCATAATCAACGCTTCTGCTTTCAGCAACAGAACATCGGCATAACGATACTTGATGATACTGCTGTTGGCAGAACGGCATTTATACATGAACGGATAATTATCAGACGGATAATAGTTGCTCCAATTACAATCGTAATAGACTATTGATTCTTTGAAACGGACTTCATCCCCTTCCTGTTTGAAAGCGCTAATCAAGTCACGTGATGGAGTCACCCATTTCGCCCACGTGAAGTTGTTATTCCAGTTCACGAGATCACGCCCAAACATCCATGTACACCAGTTACCTGCTCCGGAAGTAAATTGTGCTTCAAGAATCGACTCTTTCGTATTACGCATCCTCGCATCTGTTCCTGCAGCATTCATTCCAAACAAATCACTGAAATCATCCACCAGATCAAAACCGTCAGCTTTCACCTCATCACAATATTGGATAACTTTCGTATAATCCCGTAAAGGTTTCTCGGCATAAATTTTAGCCAGTAAGGTACGAGCCACAGACTTGGTAAACAACGTCTTATTCCCCGGAGTATTATCCGGAGCATACAGCACTGCATCCAACAAATCTCTTTCAATCTGTTGATAAGCTTCAAGTTCCGTATTTTGTTTGGGGAAATATTGCGGATATACCTCATCAATGTTTTCAGAAGTAATATCATCAGCTACCGTTGTAATCACCGGAAAATCTCCCCACAGACGTACCATGTCAAACATTACCATGGCACGGAATATCTTCGCTTCTGCTTTGTATTGTGCCCGTTCGGCAGTAGTCAACGAATTATCTGTCACCAGGTCAATGTTACAAATGAGTTTATTAGCACGGGCCACATCTTCCAGATAACGGTTCCAGTCACGTTCCAACACAGAATTGGAACCTTCAATCGAATTATTCTCAAACGGAACAACTTCCGCTCCGGTAGTACCGGCATAAGCATTATCCGAATGGGAGTCTGAAATCAAAAGTAAATCCACATACCAATGTTCCTGACGGTCACGCATCTGATTATAAAGCGTTGTCAGATGGCTTTCGACTGCAGCTTTATCCTTGAATACGATCTTTGTACCATCACTTGTCACTCCTTCCGTCACATCCGAATAGGTGTCTAATGGCTCATAATTCAGCGAGCAGGAAGAAAGTCCCAATAGCAAACCGGAGGTTAATCCGTAAAATATAGTTCTTAGTTTCATAATCTTTCCTTTCATTAGAATTCAACATTAATACCAAACACATATGATCTGCAATGCGGATAAGTACCCCAATCGATACCTTGTACCGTACCACTGTTACCCCATTGGTTTACTTCCGGATCCATTCCCGAATAGCTGGTCCATGTCAGCAGGTTAGTAGCCGTGAAGTAAGGTTGCAAACGGGTGATCCCCCATTTCTTCAACAGTTTACCTTTAAAGTTGTAGGACAAGGAAACATCTTTCAATCTTAGATAACTGCCATCTTCTACAAAATAGGTAGAATTGAGCAATTTGAAATTAGCCTTAGGCACATCTGTTATCTGTCCGGGAATTTTCCAGCGGTTCAATACACGATCCGATTGATTCTTACCATCATACATACCTTCCGTTTCGATACGTGAAGCGTTATAAATATCATTTCCATAAGAGCCTTGGATAAAGATGCTCAAATTAAAGCCTTTCCAAGAGAATGTATTGGTCATACCATAAGTGAAGTCCGGATTCGGATCGCCGATATAGGTACGGTCGGAAGATGAGATCTTACCATCGTTATTCAAATCACGATACATCAATTCGCCGGTTTCAGGGTCTACCCCATCACTTATGTAGCCGTAGAAACCTCCCAAAGCACGTCCCGGTTCATTACGCACCACATAGTCATTCACTACATCCGCTGTTTTAGCATCGTAATAAACTTTCTGTAATTCCAGTTTTGTCAATTTATTCCGATTAAAAGAAATATTGAAATCTGTATCCCATGTAAATGCTTCTCCACGGAGATTTTTCGAACTAATAGAAAGCTCAAAACCCTTATTTACCATTTCACCCTCGTTACGGGCAATAGACGTAGCTGCTGCCGCACCGGCTGGTAATGACACATTCATCAACATGTTTTTGGTCTTCTTATAATAATAGTCGGCATTAAACGTCAACCGTCCATTCAATATAGTCAGATCCAGACCTATATTGGTCTGTGTCGTGGTTTCCCATGTTAAATCAGATGTACGTAAGTTTGCCTGGCTAATGGTAGGAACAGCATTTGCGTAATCAGTCGAATCACCTTCGCCACCTTTCTTAAACCATTCAATACGACCGATATTGTAACGCTGCAAATATGCATAGTCACCAATACCCGACTGGTTACCGGTTTGTCCCCAGCCACCACGCAATTTTAAATCGTCAATCCATGTCAGGTTCTCCATGAACTTTTCCGAAGAAATACGCCAGGCAGCAGAGAATGAGGGAAATATGCCCCAACGATGATCGGGATGTAATTTAGAAGAGCCATCGGCACGAAGATTAGCTGTTACCAGGTATTTACTGTCGAAGTTATAAGCTACACGTCCGAAAAATGACATAATTCCCCATTGAGACGCACCTGTACCTGTATTATCCCAAGATATTTTATTGGCAGCATTCAGTGTTTGAATCAGATCGCTACGATAGTGAGAGCCGTTGATCCAGCTATTGGAATAGTCTGAATCCGTCCATGACGAACCGGCCATTACTTCCAAGCCATGTTTCTTGAAGTTTTTATTATAAGTCAGCACATTATCAAATGTCAGAACCGTGTTCATATTTCGATTGTCCGAAGCCTCACCGTACTGATTGCGTCCCCAAGCAGTAGAAATCGGATCAAGAAAAGTAGTATTAACGGCATTACGACGGTCAAGAGTAAGAGTAGACTTGAACTTCAGTTCCGGGAGTGGAGTCAGCAATATATTACCCGATGCCAACAAGCGGTTTTCTTTGTCTTTATTATTTTTCGCGCGGGCCATATTCTCTAATGGATTTGTGATATTACCCACTCCATAGAAGTTATTATAATACTGATTAGGGTTCAAAGCATCCCACACCGGCGCATAGGTCGGTGTATTGATAACAGCCAGAATAACACCACCACGATTCGAACCTGTTCCCATTGCCCCACCTCCATTGCTTGTATAGTCTGAATATGAGATATTAGCACTTACTGTCAGCCATTTACGAACCTGGTTTTCCAGATTTACCCGGAAATTGTAACGCTTGTAATAAGAGATGTCCAACACTCCCTGTTCTTTGAGGTAACCCGCAGAGAAATAATATTTCATCTTCTCATTACCATTGGATACAGCTACCTGATAATTTTGAGTCTTTCCTGTTGTATACGTTTCATCAAACCAGTCAGTACGATCGGGTAATCCGTCTGGTAAAGACACTAGCCCGATTTCATCCTGCAACTCTTTATATTGTGCTGCATTCAAGGATTCTACTTTATCGGCTACTTTGTTCAGACCGAATTGGGCTGTCAAAGATACTTTGGCATTACCGGCTGCACCAGCCTTCGTAGTAATCAGAATGACTCCGTTAGCGGCACGTGAACCGTAGATAGATGCCGATGAAGCGTCTTTCAATATCTGCATACTCTCAATATCATTCGGAGAAAGGAACTTGATATTGTCTACAGGTACTCCGTCCACTACATACAACGGATCATTACTACCATTCATTGAAGTAGTACCACGTACACGGATAGACATTTCACCGCCCGGCGTACCATTAGGCTGAATCACCGAGACACCGGCCGCTTTACCTTGAATGGCCTGTCCTGCCGAAACGATAGGCCGCATATCCAAATCCTTGGTAGATACGGAGGAGATAGCGGTAGTCACATCTTTCCGTTTCACCGAACCATAACCGATGACCACCACTTCATCAAGTACTTCATTATCTTCCTGAAGTGTGATCTTCATCTGGTGGGCTGCCTTTACCTCCTGCGACTTATAACCCACATAAGAGAATATCAAAATGGCGTTTTGCTGAACGTTTAATGTGAAGTTGCCATCCAAATCGGTAATTGCTCCATTAGACGTACCTTTCTCTTGTACACTAACACCGATTAGCGGTTCTTTTTGAGCATCCAGGACCTGACCGGATGCAGTAATTTGCTGTGCAGATGCACTCAAAGATAAAAACATTGCCAAGATAGCAAAGAAAATCTTGCGACTCCCCGAAAGGATTTTTCGCCTGTTTTTTTTCATGCGTACTAAGTTTTAAAGTTAATAATAAGACGCTTGTCAGCAATGAGCTACTCTCATTACTTTCGAAGCACAGGTCAAAAGTATAAAGAAATTAAAGTGAGCTAACAAGGAGGGGACAATAAGTGGATTACACAAAACAACAATCCACTTATTATCAACTATTTACATTCGTTACACATATCTAAAAAAGTGGTTAGTTTACAGTCTGAATTAGCGAATTTTTCGTACTAAATCTTCAAAATCTTCTCTCGAACCACGGGCTTTATTTCTTACTTTCGCCCGATAATTATAAATTGTATTCACCGAATAACGAAGAAACTCTGCAATTTGTGAACTGTCTTCAATACCCAGACGTATCAAAGCAAAGATTCGCAGTTCAGTATTCAATAACTCGCCTTTCTTCGGCAAAATCTGTTCATTCTCCTGTAATAAGTCATTGAATTTCCCCACAAAGTTAGGGAAGAGATGCAAGAAGGCTGTATCAAAGTTTGCATATAATTCTTCCAGTTCTTCGTCAAGAGCATCCTGCGAACGCGTTATCTTTAATAACTCTGCAATCTGTCCGGCAGATACTTTCTTATTCACCATACGCCGGTAAGCATCCAGCCGATTGATATAGGTAGAACATAACTTTATAAAACGGGCGATATACTCTTCTTTAATCTGATTGGACTCCGAAAGTTCTATATTGGTAGAAGACAGGCAACTATTCATTTGCCTCAATTCTTCATTCAATCCGTTTAGCTGCTTGTTAGCTACCTGAAGATGATTTCTTGCATCTGCCAGTTTTTTCATCTGACGGTAGATATAACCTAAAGCTACGATCAATAGCACCAGTAATGCGGTGATAAGCAGCAGATTCTGTTGCAAACGGTCATTCTGCTTTTCAATCATAGCCTGATAGGTCTTATCAATCAATGAAAGTACATCGGCACTCTGCCAGCTACGCAGGCGGGCATTATAGAATTTCGTCGCATTCCAGGAAAAGCGCATATATTGGTACGCACGTTCCATATCACCATCTTCGTAAAGTAGCTGGGCAAGCATCCACAACGAGGCATGGTCTTTAATGGCAGAACGGATATCCGATATAGCAGAAAGGCAAAGATTCCGTTTCTCTCCCAAGCTATCATTACTGTACTTGTAAATCAAAGAACGATAGTAAGTGACCAATGCATACTGTGGAGTGTTCGCTTCTATCTCTGCCAGCCGGAGGTCATTCACTTTCAGGGCTTCCTTATATTGGCGTTGATCGCGAAGTGATGCTTCATACATCAGTAGGTATTCTTCCGATTCTGGAGGCAATATGGCATATAAAGAATCTCTATATGCCTGCGAGATACTCCAGTAATGTCCTGAAAGAGTTTTATCCTGGGTATAAACGCTCAATTCGCCATACACATGGTCAAAGCAAGTGTAATAATCAGCTATTAAACGGGATACGACTTTCTGCCGGTCTACCGATTCTAAAACATCAATAGACTCCGTGTACATTCCCGTTGAAGATAATAATAATGAAAGCTGCAACTGACTTTCTATCTTCCGGTCTATATCATGCAAGCGCTCCGCAATCCGTATATTTTCATTCAAATAATGGATTGCAGAGTCGCAAATAAAGGCTTTATATTCTTTGTATATCTGACTGTTCAGGTTATAATGTTCCACAGAATTAACTTCTATTCCGTGTGTCAGTTCTTTAAGATGTCTGATACGTGATTCACGTTGAACCACATAAGTCTCATGCTCCCGAATCGTCAAATCAAGTACATTCAACAGCGAGTCCAGGGTCTTATCAGCCCAGGTATATAGTGGAAAAGAGAGAAGTAGAAGAAACAACAGGTACTTTTTTTTCATCGGAGTATTAAACTTTAATAGAAGATTACAAGACTAATAAAGACAAATGTAGAGAAAATCTTCGTATTTTAAAGAATAAAACAGATAGAAATTAAAAGTACATCTATTATACTATTCCACTAATTACTGTAAATAACAGCTGGTTACACTTTGCTTATCCCTATAAAAAAGTTTTGCTTTTACAACAGCAGACTGACAGGTTACAGGGGCCTCCCATAGCATCGAATCAATCGTCGGTTCAGTTCCATCCGTCGTATAACGTATCTGTGCTCCTTCGATAGGAGTATTCGCATACAGAAGTCCGCCTCTGACGAAGAGTCCCGGATGAGGTAAACGGAAGTTTACCCCTATCCGGCTCCAATAAGGCATTTCCTTTACACTGATTTTCTCATAAAATAGTGCCAGATCCCGGTCAAAAGCCTGTTGCTCTGCTGCTCCGGAGAGGACTTCCCAATCCGGATGCGCATTCCAGCCACGTTCTACCAGTCCCATCACTTTAGGGAACATATAATATTCTACCCATTGAAATCCTCGAATTGTTTCGGCAAACAGTTGGGCCTGTACACCTTTTATCTGTTTCCTGCCGGATGCAGTCAATGCCGTTTTTCCTTTTCCTGCGGAACTGATCTCAACCGGATTACCCGCCATATCCGTACGGGAGGAACGATAGACATCGAACGGAAGCATGGAAAATGCTTTGGATTCATCCACGTATCCACCCCAGAAATGTCCCGGTTCATCGGGATGGGCATCATAAGCCAAATCCAGATAGAAGTTATTCACATTGCAGAGAATAACCGGATAACCGTTGTTGGCTATCTGATAAGGAATTTCATCCTCTTTCCATTCAGGAACAGTCTTCCACGAATTGATACCGGCTGCGTGTTGAGACAAATAAGTATGAGTATCTTTCTTATGCCCCAAAGCTACTTCTTGCCAACCATTAAAAGATAAATTATGCTGTTGTAAACAATCAACCACCCGGGTAATGAAATATTCGGCCAAATCATGTGCCTTTTCCATTCCCTGTTCTTCCATGAGCGTTCTGCATAAGGGTGATCCTATCCATGCCCCTTTAGCCACCTCATCACCGCCTAAATGAATGGTGGTCAGTGGTGCATCCGCTTCCTTATACATGCTCACTATTTCCTGAATCACCTTCTCCATAAAACGGTAAGTAGAAGGTAAGGCTACATTCATAACATTATCCGTATAGGCCTGTGCGGAAACATATCGGGAAGTATCCTGCAAATCACTCAAAAGATATTCCTTCGCCTTCTCCGGGTCTGTATCGATGTATTTCTGATAACGTGCATTCATTGCTACAATCGCCGCACGCGCATGGCCGGGAGATTCTATTTCCGGAATTACCTGCACATGTCTTTCGGTTGCATATCGCAATAAATCAATGAATTCCTCCCGGGTATAATAACCATTTCCCGATGTAGCGGCACACGGATCATATCCACCATCATAAGCCGGATACAACCTATCTTTTTCATCGGTAGTATGTCCCCGTCGTGATCCGATGGCAGTCAGTTCTTCTAAGCCCGGAATTTCCAGTCGCCAACCTTCATCATCCGAAAAATGGAACTGAAGCACATTCAGTTTGTAAGAAGATAGAATATCAATCAGTTTCTTCAAGTGATCCACCGTTGTATAATTCCGGGCAATATCCAACATCTGTCCCCGATATAATAAATCCGGATAATCCTTTATAGACATTGCTTCCAACCGGAACGGGCTTTCCTGCCCTTTCAGTAACCCCAACAGGGTCTGCGTTCCGTTAAAAATGCCATGTGGAGTAGTAGCGCTAATCCTTATCTGCTGACTGTCGATACTCAACTCATAATATTCCTCATTAACTGCTTTCTTCTTGTCAGAAAGGTAATTCAGAGTAATGGTTACCGGAGCTTCCGGCACTACTTCCAAGCCATACCATCCGGAAAGTTTCTCTTTTAGCAGTTTTCCCTCATTGGCAAAATCCTCATGGAAAGTCAAAGCTAGTTGTTTTTCTAATAAGATATTACCTACGGTAGTAACCACCTTTTTTATGGAAGGTATTATATCCGTTGAATGAAACTCCGGAGTAACTGCATTGTTCAAACGAAGGTTTGTTTCATACGTTTTCCGGGCAATCGTTCTTTGCCATTCCGTCATAGGTAATGGTATGTTATTCAATGTTACAGGAAGTGGCTTACCTTTCGATGCTCCCGACTGGCTCACCCAGTAGCTTCCTTCGGGCGCATGCGAATTCTTTGGCACTTCCCCATCACACTGGAAAATCACTTTCAATGAATCTCCCGGAGCTAATGAGATAAATCCCTCTCCCGGATACATTTTAAAAAGGGTTGCATTCACTTGCTCCACTCTAACCGGTGACGAAGCATCCTGCCGGATAGTACGGGGAAACTGCGAATAATAAATCTCCCATTCTTTTCCTACAGGAGTATCTGATATATTCTTCAGTACAAATGAATTTTCATAATATTTACCATTCTCATCGTAGTTTCCCATCTCCCAAGTTAAAGAAACCGGAGCTCCCGAATCATTCGTCGATTTACAACCGCCTGCAAAGAATAGGATGCACAGCCACCCTACTGTCCATAAAGAAAATTTTATATCATTCATAAATTTAGTCTTAGTAATTAGTCATGCCATCCTTTACTTCTCAAATAATTGAGCATAAAAGCCGGACTATCTGTTTGAAGGATTCGTGCTCCCAACTTGTTTATCAGATACCCATAACTAGCATCCGGATCTTTCTTTGCAGCCTCATCATCATGCCCGCCTGCCAGAGAGGCCCACAAAGTATTATACCAGATCAGACTTTTCCCTGCCAGCCTGCGTTCCATTTTGGCTGGTACCAGGCTAGAAGCATTTCTGTAACAAAGCTCAAAAGCAACCGGATGCAACTGTTCCATATAATCCTCAACAACCTTCATCGATTTTTCCTCATCAATCGTTACGACAGGCATATAGATCACCTTATCCAGATAAGAGCCGAACTCCCGCTTCACCGTCTCCACCGGTTGAGCACCTTTCATTATAACTAAATCAGCAGTATCGGTTTTTCTCAATATAATATATACATCATCAAAAATAGGATAGGCCTTATCCAGATTAACCATAATCTGACCTTTGGCTGCCAACAATGCTTCTTCCAAAGTAGGAACAGTATATTCCGTTAACTGACCATCCTTGTCTTTCAGCCGGAGTTGCTTTATTTCAGCCAACGTTTTATCTTTTACTTTTCCTGTACCATTAGTAGTACGATCTACCGTATCGTCATGCATGAGAACCAGCTCACCGTCTTTCGTCTTACGGATATCTATCTCTACAATATCCACTTTCATCTGAATAGCACTATCGATAGCCGCCAAAGAGTTTTCGGGGGCAATACTCCAATTTCCGCGATGCGCCACCACTAAAACCTTATCTAAGTGTGGATTCAACACATCTTTGCGAATGAGTTCCGCCCGTTGTGCAGCCAGGAAACCTGGCTGCAGACAGAGCAGTAACAAAAGCACTATAACCTTGCTTTTCTTCATATCTTTCATTTGTTATTTAATCTTCTTACTTCATTCAATACCTACTATATTTTGGCCACAGTTACAACCCTGCATCATAAGCACCAGCCTGCATCTTGTTGACATTACGGGTTGCTCCACGCTGGTCTACTCCAAAGCCGGCTTCACCAACCCAGTCTACAAATTGCTGTCCCACAGTTGCATCAAAGGATTTCACTGCATTAATCACAGCCTGCCTGGTTGCAAATTCGTCAATAACACCGGTCACAGTCCATTGATAAACGCCATCCGTTAAAGTAGCAGCAGGAAGAGTTTGAGATGAATAATCCGTATCCGTAGCAACTGCTCCCCAACCGGCATCTGCCGCCTGATATACATTGTATCCACCGGAAGTGATATTACCTGCATAAATAGTTCTGTTTCCGGCTCCTTTGGCAAATAAAGAGTTGACCACAAGAGAAGCATTTTTCCCTGCACGGAAGACACCATTCGGATTGCCCGAATTTCCAACAATCGTAGTATTGGCAAGCATAAAGTAGGCATCTCCGTTGACAGTGATACTATTTCCTCCTGTAGCTGCCGTGCCAAGTACAGTTACATTATTCATGCAGACATATCCATTTCCGGCATGAATACTAGTTCCCCAAGCGGTTGGTGCATAATTCTCATGCAACAAGCAATTATTCATAAACAGGAAGCTGTTTGCTGCGGTAGTAGTGATGGCTCCTCCACGCCCTGTCGCTTTATTGCTCACCATCTCCACCTGATTTAACAAGACTCTTCCTTTTGATACTTTAACGGCTGCTCCACCATCGCTTCCACCATCGCTTCCGCGATTGAAATTCTTTATGACACAATTATTCAGTTGCAGGGTTGCGTCACCTCCACCTGCCGCAACAAACACGGCACGAACACTTCCTGCATCACTCAATCCATATTGTCCATTGAAAGTACAGCCATCGAAAATAATATTTGTCTGATTACCCAATACTAATAAAGAGTTGGACGTCGCAGATGCTCCACTACTGGTATTTCTGACGAAAGCAGTCGTGTATTTAGCAACGTCACGTTTCGTTAAATCCGTTCCCGTGCTTAAAGGATTATATCCGCCTTCAATCGTTATTTCCACTTGCTTACTATAACCGCTATATTCCATCTTCACTCCGGAGTTTTCTTTCGCAATCTCATAAGAGCCCGCAGCTACATAAATCTTTTTACCATCTAGTTTGGCTGCATTAGCATTGGAAATTTCACTGTTACTATTCGTTTGCAATAAGTTGCGTAATGCATCTACTCCCATTGCATTATCCCAATCCATACCGGTTGCATTTCCGGCAGGTTGCTCTTTCACATAGTAAGCGGCCAGTTGCAGTTCTTCCGCATCTCCGCCCGGCAAAGTACCGCTATCCCACGGAGAAACAATCGGTTCACTGATAGTTATGATCGAGCCTTCCACTTTTAATGTGAATTCATAACACTTTCCAGATTTCAGTTCCGGTATACCGGGCAGCACCAGATCTTCGCCCAAATAGTTTAAGGAAACAAAGGTAGCAGTTGTCCCGGCTTTTCCGGGAGCCACAATGGCAGTATACGTACAACCATCCTGTCCTGCCTTACCACCTTCGGGAACTGTAATGAAAGGGGATATTAAAGAAGTACCCGATACCACTTCCCCGTTTGTATATCCCTGATAGGAACCAATCTTTACTCCCTGAACCTTAGCTTGTCCGCCTACATCTGCAAGCGTCATAATCACTTTTGCCATTTTCCGGTTCATACCCAAACGAAGAATACGGGATCCGTCGTCTATTGCATTCTCTACGGTACACGTCATATAATCGGCCTTAGCCAGGTTTTCCAAACGTTGCTGGTTTGTGGGAAGTGTAAAATTAGCCGTACTGGCTCCGTTCACTACCGGATAGAAAGCCGAATAAGTTACCGGTTCCTCCCCCCATCTTAAATAATAATTATCAGTCGGCACCCATTTTCCTTCCGAAAGTACATAATTCAGATATCCATCCTCACAACTTAACTGAATTTCATCACCCTCATTAAATTGTTTCTGCTGATCTCCCGTTGCACCGGGATTACTACGTGTAAAGACGGTATTAATAGCAGCTTCAATCTGAATAGCACCGGAATCTTCACTGTACACAGCTATATCCTTATCCGTATCACAAGCCGCCATACCCATCAACAAATAGGCAGCCAATATCAGTTTTGTAATCTTCATAGTTTATCTCCTCCTTCTTTAATTCCGGTTGATAAGTTGTCCGGTTGCCCAATTTCTGGCCATCTTACCAGCCAATCGGACAGTTGTGTTTACATTCAGAGTCAAAGTATGTTCCACTCCTTTTTCCAATTCAATGGCTTCCTTTGCAGTCCAGATATACAGTTTTCCGTCATAGCTGAAGTTCACAGAGAAGCCCTCTGCTATTTTTTGCGGAGGCAGAATACATTCGCAAGACTCCACCCCTTTATAGGGAGCCACAGTAGCGACCACCGCATCTGGCGCAGGAACAACCATCGGAACCGTTGCCGACAAATCACAAATGCCATTAACAACAGCCCCATTGATAGACATATCCCCTAACTTATTCATTGCAGCATCTGCCGTTCCATTGACTGTGATTTTTATAATCAGCTTGCTCATGGCATGACTCAAAGAGATTTTCAGCTTTCCATCCGCAGTTAAATCCTGCTCCGGGTCGACTGTTGCTTTCATTAACAAAAAATCGGAAGACTTCACGTTCTCTTCAGTAGCCTGATTGGTAAGAGCATTGACTGCCAAAGAGGCATCCGGAGCGGCTTCATTCATATAAGGCGCATACGCTATCATCGTCACCGGCGTTCTTTCCGCATCCCAAAGCATCTGCTGACCGTCGGACGTACTCCAGGCACTTCCGGAACCAACCATTTGTTTATGATAGTTATAAGCAGCATTCTCGCTATTCCGGATCATCAATCCGAAACGTTCCAGATTCGTTGCATCATACCCTGCACGCGACAAAGGTTCATTTACTTCTGTAATGATACGGATTACATGGTCTTCTGGGAAACTACCCGTTGACAATAATTCATCCTCATTATTTGAGCATCCGGCTAGTCCGACGCCCAAGGCTATTATATAAAATATCTTCTTCATGTTACAGTCGTTTTAGGGTTTAATTGGTCAGAACAGCATCATAAGCACCGGCCTGCATCTTATTCACATTACGAGTCACTCCCCGCTGGTCTATTCCGAAAGCATCTTCACCGATCCATTCCACAAACACTTCTCCCAAATTAGTAATAGGCGAAGCCACCGGGTTAAAGCTTTTCGCAACTTCTATCACCGCCTGTCTGGTAGCATATCCTTTTACCGAACCAATCTGATTGAGATCCCACACATACACTCCCTCCTCATTCAGCGCACCGTTCACCTGATTAGGATAAGCCGTATCGGATGCACTCATCGTTATTCCCGTCACACGCTGATACACATTATATCCCTTCGAGAAAGCCTCAAAGTTACTACCATTCAGATTAAAACTCGGAGCCGAAGGATTTTCAGAAATCAACAGATTATTAATAAACTTCGTATCACCGCCAACTCCCGTCTCACAGCGTACAGCCCCATGACTATCATTCGCATTTCCAATGATTGTGTTATTAGTCAGCAGTATGCTACCTCCTCCGTTCAAGGCGGCACCTGTCCCCATATTCTCTATCAGCGTGGTATTGTTTATACAAATATGTCCTTCCGACATCTGAATACCATTTCCCCACGAACCGTTATGAGAATTACCTTTCAGCAGACAGCCATTCATAAATACCACCGCCGTCTTGCTACTACAACGAACAGCTCCTCCACGACCTGCAGCCGTATTGTCCAACAAGCTTACCTTATTCAATTGTACCTGTCCCGACAAGACAAAAACAGCCGGGCCACCCTGCTTGGCAGAAGTCGTTACTCCCGACTTACAATCTCTAATCACGCAATCGGTCAACTCAATAGAAGTATCACTGGCACTGCCACTCACATAAATTCCACTACCACATTCGGTAGCACTGGCATCTGCTTCAGATACATATCCATACTGAAAAGTAACCCCTTCAATAGCTATATGCCCCTTCTTGACAAGCAACAAACCACAATCACCGGCATCCGCCTGCTTATTTCCGTTCACATCACCACTGATGACTGTCACATACGCATCTATATCACGTGCCGAAACATCCGTTCCTTCACTAAACTGGCTATATCCGCCCTTAATCGCTTTGACATCCTTGCGAACGATTACACCAAGCCCACTCTCTTCGGACATTATATATTTTCCCTGACTCATATAAATCGTACTCTTGGAGAGATCGATTGAACCGCTCAACAACTTACGAAAGCCAGCCGCATCCAGCGCCTGTTCCCAAGAGCTGCCATCCATCTCACCTTCACCGAATTGAGTCACAAAGTAACTCTCCAATCCTTTCTGCATAATCACTTCTTCGTCCAGATCGTCATCGTAATCCGTCATCATAGGCGGGTCTATCATCTCATAATCTTCCTGGCATCCCTGTGCCAACAGAATCATGAAAGCCAGCATACATAGTTTCGATATTATGAATAATCTATTTTTCATTTTCTTTCTTTTTTAACTTGTACATTAGATAAGAATAATCACAAATTCACCGATTTCACCGGGAAATATCCGGATAACCGGGATTCTGTTTCAGAAATTCATTCTGTTCCAGTTGCGTCTGCGACAAGGGGAACAACTCATAATGATCGTCTGCATCCCGTGATTTATCCCACCATGCTTCCTGATACCTGTCAAAGCGGATCAGATCTGTACGCCGACGACTTTCCGCCAGAAATTCCCGTCCCCACTCATCCAACATTTCTTTCAGATCGAGCACAACGTTACCTTCCGGCTGATAAGCGATATTCGCTGTAAAGTTTTCGTAGTTGCGTTTACGCACGCTGTTCAGCAACTTGCCGGCCTCACCCGCTTGTCCGAGACGGAGAAGACATTCAGCCTGCGAATAAATAATCTCGGCCAAACGAATCTCCGTGTAGTCAGACTCGATATAATAACCTCCGGTAAACGGATAGAAAGGATACTTCACACAGTAAAGTCCTGAATTGAAATCACCATTGCCTAACTTGGATTCCTTATAAGCCGGATTAGAGATATAACCAGACTCTGCATTTCCCTCAAATCGTCCGACTTGGTCACGCAAATAAATCACATATTGATTATCCGGATTCTTGGCATATCCTCCACTGACAGCAGAGTTGGCAATCTTACCTTCAAGAAAGAACATACCTTCGCGTGTGTTATTACCCGTGTTTATATATTGCTTATATCGTATATCTCCCTGATATTTAGCAAACTTCCGGGTAACCATTCCCAAGCTATAATCAAACAGTTCTCGTGGTTACTGGTTGTCATAACTTGGTGAAAGCGCATATTTTGGATTCCGTTCACCATTTCCTTCTATCTTCAGGTAATACGCACTGCCATAAGGCAAACCACGGCCGTAAACCGTTCTTCTGTCATTTTGCAAATGCCAGCTGGTCAGTCCATAAGAACCGGGGAAACCAAAGATTACCTCATTGCACATTTCATTATTCCAATCGAAAGGTTCATACCAATTATCAGCAATCGTATAATATCCGAACTCTCCCCCAGTGATACGTTTACACATATCGATACATTCCTGCCATTTGGCCTGGCCGATCCATACTTCTGCATTCAGATAGAGGCGTACCAATAAAGATGCCGCAGCAGCTTTGGTAAACTGTCCCTGCTGGCTGCCATTGCCGGATTGTCCACTCTTGGAGGGTAAAGCTGTCAGACAGTAGTCTTTCAATTCACTTTCGATGAAATCGAACATCACCTGCGGAGAAACTTGTTTCCGGTTCTCCGGTAGTTCGTTCACTGCCTGATCCGATGTGGTTGTTAGAATACAGTTGCGATGTGTATTCAACAAACGGAGATACCCCCAGGCACGCATACAACGCAGCTGCGCTTTAAAACTTTCAAATTCACTGTCGCTTAAACCAAAATTAGACGGGTTCAACTGTGCCAAGTCATCCAATACCATATTGCATTGACCAATGCCTACATAAAAGTTGTCCCATTCACTCAACCAGTCCCCTTGATTGATATCATCATATTGATGACGATGATACATTTCCCACAGTCCTCCATCGTACCACCAAGTACCACGAGTAGGAGTAATCAGTTGGTCCGCCGGTAGTTCTTCATTCTCATGACGTATCCAGATACAGCAGTACATGTGTTCAAAAGGACGGAAGACAGCGTTGATAACATCCTGTTTCGTGTTATAATAGTTCTTGGACATTACCTGGTCATACACCGTTTCCGACAGATCAGTACAAGACGGTAGGCCTAACACTGTACCTGCCATCATACCCAATCCTATAATATATTTTGTTATTCTCATAATTGTTTTTCTTTTAAAAACTTACTTGTAAACCTAAAATAAACTGGAAAGCAGATGGATAATAGTTGTATCCTCCTCCGAAAGTACCCGGTGTCAGTCCATTCACTTCGTATGTAGAAGGATCTACACCCGTAAATTTCGTAAACGTATAAAGATTGTTAGCTGTACCGAACAGGCGTATCTTTTCGATGTACTTCTTATTCAGGTTCATCGTATATCCTAAAGTAATGTTGTCTATCTTCAGGTAATCACCCGGTTCGATGAAATAGTCGGTAATCACATTCTTACCTGTTGTAATATGTGCATTCTTCGAATAAGCGGTGGTCAACTGATTGGTACTCATACTCTGTAATCCGAAATAGAAATCGTGCACGTTAAAGATGTCAAATCCGGCAGCACCGCGGAGAGCAACAGTCAAATCGAAGTTCTTATAAGTGAAGTTGTGCGTCATAGAACCGGTGAATTTCGGCAAACCGTTTCCGGTCACTGCTTTGTCTTCTTCCGTACCTTGGGATACAGGGATTACATTTCCCTTCTTGTCATAAATCAACCAGTCACCCTTTTTATCCACTCCCGCATAACGGTATGTGAAGTAGTTACCGATACGCTCTCCCTCTTCAATCCGCTGCAAATATCCCGGATTATTGGGGTTTGCCATATTACAGGTAGAGTAATATTTCTGTCCCTTGTACACATCATTGGAGAAGCTGACAAACTTATTATTATTAGTAGCACCTACTAATGTGAAACTATAAGTAAAGTCTTTTGTCCGAACAGCATTAACAGTTATATCAAGCTCGAAACCGGTATTGCGCAATGTACCTACATTGGCATAGATTGTAGAGAACAAATTAGGTGGAACCGATACGGAATAGCTACCGAGCAAGTCGCTTTGCTTACGGTGAAAATAGTTAAATGAACCGGTCACCTTGTGTTTAAAAAGCGAGAAGTCCAAACCGATATTCTGGTTGTGTCCCTTCTCCCAACGAAGTTCCGAATTGACATTCTTACTCGGCCCCCATACATGGAAGTTGTTGCCCCCATACTGATACCAGCCATAAGCCTTATAAGTAGCCAAAGACTGGTAGTTACCTATTTCCTGATTACCGGTTACACCATAGTCATAACGCACTTTCAAGTCATCAATCCATGAAAATCCTTTCATAAACTTCTCATCCGAAATACGCCAGCCGACAGACACAGCCGGGAAATTACCCCATTTATGATTCTCACCGAAACGGGAAGAGCCCTCGTGACGTAAAGAGAAAGTAAACAGATAGCGCTCTTTCCAGTCATAATTGACACGTCCGAAGAAACTGATTAGCTTATGGTCATTCTTATAAGAACTCATCATGGTCTTTCCCTCTTTGGCTGCTTCCAGACCGGAGCCCAGATTATTATACGTCAATCCGTCGGAAGAGAAATCCCAGTTTTCGGCTCCCATACCCGAACTTACACCGTAATTATAACTATAACCTACCATTGCACGGATTTGGTGATCCTTAATACGTGTAGAGAAGTTGGTCACCCATTCCAGATTGTTATTGGTGTTTTTATCAAAGTCTCGGCTCGCTTTTCCGGCAACGCCCGAATTCACATTAGGACCGTAAGTAGATGGTATGAACCATCCGTTGAACTTATCCACCTGATACTGTGAAACAGTAACCTGTGATTTCAAGACCATATTCGGGTTTGTTGGATTAAACAACGGCAGCAAATTAACGGTAGCAGTAGCATTCCATTCCAGCAATTTAATCTCCGTACCATTTTCTTCCTCGTTCAATTGCTCAACAATATTCGAGCTATCTCCTCCGGACGGAAAACGATAGTACCCATTAGCTGATTCGGAATCATAAACCGGCATCGTCGGATTATTCTTAATAACGCTGCCATACACACTGGCTGACTTGTTCCGGTCGATGACGCGGGGAGTCATATTGGCTGCGAACGTAAACAGGCCATCTTTCGTTGTGTGGCTGATGGTGGCACGTGCACCATATTCCCGACGGTCGGAACGCAAGTCGATTCCCTGCGCTTTACGATAATCGGCTGTTACGCGATAATTGGTCCTCGCATTACCTCCGGAGAAGGTTAACGTGTGCATGTGTGTCACTCCCAAACGGGTAACGGCATCAAACCAGTCTGTACTGGCTCCCATATCGGAAAGTGGATTAGACACCGTACGATAAGCACGATATTCCTCCGCATTCATAATGTCCAGCTCTTTCTTTGCTTTATTGAAAGTGACGGCAGCACTGTAAGTAGTATGCACTTCTCCGTCACGGGTTCCTTTTTTCAGATTAACAAGGATAACACCGTTACTACCCCGTGTACCATAAATAGCGGAAGCAGCACCATCCTTCAACACATCGATAGATTCAATATCCGCAGGATTAATATTCGTCATATCACCTCCCGGCACTCCATCTACAACAATCAACGGACCCAATCCGGCATTACGTGATGATATACCACGAATCTGAATACTTCCCGTACTATTCGGATCGGCCAAAGCCGTATTGGAAACAGAGACACTGGATACCTTTCCCTGCAACAACATGGAAGCATCAAGACTAGATATTTGATTCAGGTCTTTCGCACCGACATGCGAAATAGCCGAAGTCATTTCTTTCCGTTTCATCGTACCATACCCCACCACTACCACTTCATTCAAAGCAGTGGATTCTTCTTTCAACACAATTTTTAGTAATTGCCGGTCCTTGATAGCCACTTCTTGTGTTTCATAACCGATATAAGAGATTTTTAAATGTCCGTTCTGCGGAGCACTCACCTGAAATTTACCGTCCATATTGGTAATGCTACCTTGCTTTGTCTCTACAACCACCACCGAAGCTCCGATGACAGGTTCCCCCTTTTCATCGATCACCGTACCGGATATTTTACGTTCCTGCTGCACTTCCCAGGAAGCTCCTCTTGCCTGGATGCCGGAAAACAGCATCAGCAATATACCTAACAGACAGGTACATGTTCTACAATAAATATTTCTCATAAATAGATGATTTTTATATTAGATGATAAAGTTAACGAAGCCCTCTTGCCTGTAATGCCGGAATCAACAAGTCCGGTAAATCCGTTTGTATCATACATACCATCGGATAGATTTGCAAGAGTTCATCCAGATAAGTCTCGTTCAACGTCCATTCGGACACACTACTGCCACTGGCAGGAAGCATATTCACCGTAGCAAGCATTCCATCATTGATTGAACTTCCCAAAGGAGTGCTTTTCCCATTCGTCAGGTAGCTGTATTGCACGAAGTAGTTGCCCGGTAATCCTATCATCGGTTTATGACTTCCTGTCCATGTATACACATGTGCCTTGGGAGTAATGCCCAATACTTCTTCCGCTTTCTGCGCACTGTTACAGTAGAAGAATACAGATTCCATCATATCCAGTTTCATCACGATATCCACCACTTGTTGCGAAGTAGCTGTACGCGGAGAGTAGTCGAGATTGTAATAGATTCTACCGCGTCCTGCTTTCAGAAACTCTTCCAAAGTAGGCATCTTTTCGTCGGTTACCCGACCATTCCGGTCTTTCAGGTTGTAGTTTTGTAATTCCGCATAGGTCATTTTCGTGATGTCGCCTGTGCCGTTCGTAGTAGCATTGATCGTCTGGTCATGGCATACCACTACCACTCCGTCACTTGTCACATGAGTATCACACTCAATCACTTCAGCTCCTGAATCAATGGCATCCTCTACGGAAGAGACTGAATTCTCGGGAACAGTTCTGTCGGACGTATGTGCCCGGTGTGTCATGACCCATACTTTTTTGTTATTCGGCTCTCTGAATTGCTTCATCGCCTCCGTCAGCGCCAACAGATTATAGATGCGGATTCTCTTCTGCACCTCATACTGACCTGCCGTAACGTGTAGTGTATAGTCACCACTCTGGGTATAGGCATAAGTGATAGGGGTGGCAGCTTTCCCCTCCTTAACCGTCCCGTCACCAAAATCGACAGTAATATCGGTATTTCCATCAATGTTGTTGAATTTGACCTCTACCACCTCTTTCAGCATGGCACGAGTACTCACTTGCAGGTAAGGATTCTTTTTCACAGGATCGTCGTCAGAGCAAGCGTTGCAAACTATTCCCAGTAGAATAGCCCAACAGCAGATCCAGCTTATAGGCTGGCGCTTTGTTCTTCTTCCTTTTTCCGGAACAAAAAAATGCAGTAATACCCCAGTTCGGGATAACCGAGTGTCTTATACAATATAAATGCAGCGTGAATACGCCTCCTCCCCATGCCATTAGGAGTGGGTAATAACAGAAAGCTGAAAGAAGTTGTTTTGCCCTTAGAATAGTGACAGCTGTTTGGTGTCTTCGATGCAGTATCCCTGCAATGCCTTTGGCTTATTGTCGAAGAAGCAATATGCTCCCAATGCTGAAATAAGGTTCATGATAAAGTTGCTTACAGATCTATGGCGTGAGTGTACAATCTGTGCAGTATTCTTCAGCATGTCGTTAATGGTTTCGATAATGTATCTCTTGCGCAGCATCATTCTGTCATAGAACGGCATCAGCTTGTTTTTCATGTTTACGCGCAACCCTGTCACCAGCTGTATTCCATCCTCAAAGAGGAAGTCAAACAGCTTCTGCGAAATATAGCCTTTGTCAGCGAACAGCTTGCCATACAAACGTTTAGCGAGAACCTTGAACACATTCGGATCCTTGTCGCTGACATTTGCGCCTGTAAGGACAAAGGCTATTATCTCGCCTCTGTCATTGCACGCAAGGTGGAGCTTAAAGCCATGGCACCAACCCATTGTTCCTTTTCCGTCAGTAGCAATTCCCTTGAATACCTTATTGGCATATCTCCTGAGATTATGGCATACGGGTATCATCGTGGAATCAACGAATGTTATGCCGGTACATCTTCCGAAAGCTCCCAGATTAAGGAAGAACATGAGCTGGAAGAACACGCGGCTTTCCAACTCCACAAAGCGGTTGTACGACACGGCTTTCGGAAAATAAGACTTCATCGTACCCTTAATGAAGAACAGGTAGTAGTGCTTGAAATTGCGGAATGTACCAAAATGAAAATACAACAGAATGGTCATGATTTCACTGTCGGACAACGACGCTTGGCGACGTCTACGCTTGACTCCGCTATTGTCTTCAAGTAGATTTCCTGCATTTTCTGCAAAAAAAATGTTTGCAAAACTCGTCTATTATACAAAATAATTCTGTAACTTTGTAATCGGTAGTCATATTAAATATGTTTGTAACTGTTTAATTTTCAGTTATAAAGGTACAAAATATTTATGAGACTACCAACTTTTTTATGAACTATTTCTTATCCCGAACTGGGGTAATTTTTAATTTGTCCCAGTTTTAATGGGACACTAGTGTAATTTACTATTATGATAATTATGAACAAAAAAAGTCTGTTTTTCCTAATTTCCGTCTGGCTGTTGTCTACACTTCTGCCAGCGCAAAATGTTTCCATATCCACTCCCCATACACAGTTGCTCCTCTCGGCACCAAACGGCGGTACACCGGAACAACTGTATTACGGCTCACGCACCTCCGATGCGGATATCCGAAGCATTTGCGAAACAGCACGCGGGAGAAATGCTTATCCCGCCTACGGAATCGGATATCCATGCGAAACGGCATTATCCATCCGCCATGCCGACGGCAACCTGACACTTCAAATGGCAGTCATAGGCGTAAAAGAAACACGCCTTACAGAAGAAAATGCCATTTTGACGGTGATAGAACTGAAAGACAAAGTGTATCCTTTCTTCGTCAACATCTGCTACAAAGCATGGCAGGATGCGGATGTCATCGAGACATGGACTGAAATCCGTCACGAAGAGAAGAAGCCTGTCCAACTTCAGCAGTTTGCTTCCGCCTACCTGCCTGTCCGCCGTGGCAATGTCTGGCTGGCACATCTTTCCGGTGCTTGGGCAAACGAAGGACAACTCTGCCAGGAAGCGTTGCAACCGGGTATGAAAGTCATCAAAAACACGGACGGGGTACGCAACTCCCAATCGGCACATGCAGAAGTGATGTTCTCGCTCGACGGCAAACCGCAGGAGAACACGGGACGCGTCATCGGTGCAGCACTTTGCTACAGCGGCAACTACAAACTGCGTATTGACACGCAAGAAGACGACTGGCACCATTTCCTCGCCGGCATCAACGAAGAAAACTCCTGGTACAATCTGAAAAAAGAAGAAGTGTTCCGCACCCCCACATTGGCACTGACCTACAGCGACGAAGGGATGAGCGGATGCAGCCGGAAATTCCATCAATGGGCACGCCTGCATAAACTCGCCAACGGGAACACTCCCCGCAAAATTCTGCTGAACAGTTGGGAAGGCGTCTATTTCGACATCAACGAACAGGGCATGGACCAGATGATGGGTGATATCGCTGCCATGGGAGGCGAATTGTTTGTAATGGACGACGGTTGGTTCGGCGACAAATATCCACGCAAAAACGACTCTTATGCTTTGGGCGACTGGACCGTAGACAAGACCAAACTCCCTGGCGGCCTGCAATCATTACTTGACAACGCCCGGAAACATGGCATACGGTTCGGCATCTGGCTGGAACCGGAAATGGCTAATACCAAAAGCGAACTGTACGAAAAGCACCCCGAATGGATTATCAAGGCACCCGAGCGGGAAGTGGTATGCGCCCGCGGCGGCACACAAGTCGTGCTCGACCTTTCCAACCCGCAAGTGCAGGATTTTATCGTACAGACGGTGGACGAGTTGATGAACTCCTATCCCGACATTGACTATATCAAGTGGGACGCCAATATGTCCATCATCACCCAAGGTTCGCAATACCTGACCAAAGACAACCAAAGCCACCTGAACATCGAATACCACCGGGGCTTTGAGAACGTGTGCCGACGCATCCGCACCAACCATCCGCAACTGACGATGCAGGCATGCGCCAGCGGCGGAGGACGTGTCAACTACGGCGTACTACCCTACTTCGATGAATTCTGGACAAGCGACAATACAGATGCACTTCAGCGTATCTACATCCAATGGGGCACTTCCTATTTCTTCCCCGCCATCGGCATGGGGGCACATATCAGCGCAAGCCCTAACCATCAGACATCGCGTTCCGTTCCGTTGAAGTTCCGTATTGATGTAGCGATGAGCGGACGCTTAGGTATGGAAATACAGCCCAAGAATATGACGGAAGAGGAAAAGGCATTGTGCAGAAACGCCATTGCCGAATACAAAACAATACGCCCCGTCGTACAGTTCGGAGATATTTACCGTTTACTTTCTCCGTATGACAAACAGGGCGTAGCTTCGCTGATGTATGTATCACCGGAAAAGGACAAAGCCGTATTCTACTGGTGGAAAACGGAACATTTCTGCAACCAGCACTTGCCACAGGTGAAGATGGCAGGACTTGATCCGGACAAATATTATAAGGTACATGAGCTGAACCGCATCGACACCGAACCTTTAAAATTTGAAGGTAAAAGTTTCAGCGGTGCATATCTGAATGACAACGGACTGGAAATTCCCTCTACCCACAGAGTGGAACCTTCGAAACAAAACGAATATGCCAGCCGCGTACTTTATCTGGAAGAAGTAACTTCCTCATTTTCCGACAACCGGATAGAACAACGCCCTCCGTTACGTGTTCTTTGCTTAGGCAACTCTATCACCCGCCACGAATATAAAGCGGACATCGAATGGTTCTCCGAATGGGGCATGGCAGCATCCAAAGAAGAAAACGACTATTGCCATCAATTGGAGAAGATGCTCTCGCAAAACCGTCCCGGCACAGTGCTTACCCCGCTGAACATCGCCTATTGGGAACGTAACTTGAATTGCAGTATCGACTCACTGATTGGCGCTCACACTACAGACAAGGATGTGATCGTTATCCGCCTGGGAGAAAACGTACAAGATAAGGAAGCATTCAAATCAGGTATCCTCCGATTGGTAGAATATTGCAAGCGGAAAGCAGACAAAGTAGTCATCACCGGCTGTTTCTGGAAGGATGATGAAAAAGAACGTGCCATCATCAACGCTGCGCATATGCATGGACTCACTTATATTCCGATTGACTGGATAGACCGCTTGTATGATTCACGTCCGAAAGTCGGAGACACTCTTTATAACATACACGGAAAACCATATACTGTAACCAAAGATTTCATCATCGCCCATCCCGATGACGAAGGCATGAAGAAGATAGCAGAAGCAATATATAGAGTTCTCTAATGGTCCCCCGTTTTTTCGTACTTCCATTATTTACAACTGTAGTTTACAAACAATGAGAAACTACAGTTGTTTATATTAAATATGACTGTTTTACACAAAATAAGACAGTTACGCTTCATGAAGAACAAAGTTTCATCCAAGTAAGCCTTTCAAAGATTAAGAAAGAAACGAAATACTTGTTTAGCTCAAATCGACATAAAGCGTAAAGTTACGTTAAAAATAAACAGCACACCGGTTTCTTACACCCTGAATGGAAACAAAATCGTGCTAACCATAAAAAAAACACTCAGCAAAAATCATCTATTAAAATCGTAGAAGGGGCAATCACCGACCCAAACGGTGAGCCTGTCATCAGAGCCATTGTCAAAGAAGAAGGCACCAATAACGAAATGATTTCCGAGCTTGACGGAAAATTTTCCATCAAGGTGTACCCCAGTGCTCATCTAAGCGTTTCATATGTTGGAATGATCACCAAGACGATTTCTGTAAAAGGAAAATCGTTCTTGAATATCACCTTAACAAAAACACTCGAAGAAGTGGTTGTAGTAGGATATGGCACACAGAAGTGGGTCAACTTGACCGGTGTCATCTCTACCGTTTCCAGCAAAGAGTTCATTGACCGTTCAGCATCCACTGCTACACACATGTTGTAAGGCAAAGCGTCAGGACTAAATATCACAACCTCTTCTGGTAATCCGGGCAATGGTGCCAGCATTAACATTCGTGGAACCAACTCCATCAATGGCAGTAGTCCGTTAGTGCTGATTAACGGAGTGGAAGGAGACCTATATCGTGTGAATCCAGCCAACATCGAATCCATTTCTATCATCAAAGACGCTTTTTCAACGTAAGCGGTTGAGCAACTCCATCTTGCATATTTGGATTTTGGGGATTTTTGGCTCACACATAACCAACGTAAGATGCTGGTTGGGTCTAATCAGTTGTGTGCAACTTATCGTGTTTCAGAAGAGACAGCGTAGTGGATTGTCTACGGATTTTCCGTGGATTTTCCATGGACAGTCCATGGACTTGTCCTATGCAGATGTCCACCTGTTTGGAAGTAACTCCCGGAGATCCCTGTTCGATTTAGGTTCGAGATAATATGGTAGTTTGGTAATGACATGGTTCAACCATTCGCGTGGATTGACTCCACATTCCTTGCACGAGCCGAGTAACGAACATATAACCGCCGTATTCTCGGCAGCTTCCTGATTTCCACAGAACAGCATGTTTTTTCTGGTCAGCACTATTGGTCTTAGTGCATTCTCCGCTCTATTGTTATCTATAAAAATCCGTCCGTCATACAGATAATGCCTCATTCGTGGCATGAGGGGATATGCATAAGCTATGGCCTTTCCCATAAGACTGCGTTTAAGAACCTTGGGATACGTGTTCTCAAGCCATAGTTCGAAGCTGTCAAGCACGGGTTTAGACAGCCGTTGACGTAATTTTGCACGTTCTTCATAGGATAGTTGCTGTTCATCGGCCATATGCTCCACGTTATACAGGTCCTGTATGAGTTTAAGTCCCTGCATGGCATATTCCCGATTTTCTTCTTTTCCAGATTCTATATGACGACGTACGTGCGCAAGGCAGGCACACAGATGCACGTCTTCCTTCTCCTCAAAAATATCATAAACGGAGTAGCCGTCGCATTGAAGGTATCCCTTGAACGGCTTCAGAAGTTCTACCGCCACTTTCTGTGCGCGTGAACCGTTGTCATAATGGAAAAAGAGCAGGTGCGGCATGGCCGCTCGGACCATCCAGATATATTCCTTCGCCGCTTTGTGTTTGTCATGGTTTATAACCGGAAGTGTGGTTTCATCGACCTGTACATAGTCGGAAGACAACACTTCCTTTTTAAGTTCCATGTAAAGTGGTTTCAGCAGTTCGCAGACAGGCTTGAACCAGCCGCTCAGGGTTTTCCTTGACAGTTTCACCCCCAGATGTTCCAGTTGTTTCACCTGCCGATAGAACGGGACATGATACACGTACTTCTGCAGGAGCATCTCCGTGAGCATGGACGCGCCGGGCATTCCCTTGTATATGGGCATTAACGGCATGGGAGCGGTTATCACGGCTTTCTCTCCGTTCTCTATCGCTTGTGTGTCATCCTTGAGCGCATACGTGGGCCGTACCGTATCTTTCACGTAAAGATACCCCGGCTTCATTTCCAGCGTTCTGGTATGTTCCTCGTCTATCTTGACGTATTTTTCAGGATCAAGGCCTTCCGGTTCGATTATGACAGTAACCACGGGCAGGTCATCCATCATCACCCGGTTACGGCGGGATGTCTTTTCGGCGACCTGGACTTTCGGGACGATAATCTGCGCAGCCGCTTTACCTCGGGCTTCTTCGATTTCCGCCTCGATCTGTTCCAGACCGCCGTATTCAAAAGAGAGCATGGGGTCCCCGTTATTGATGGGCTTGCATTTTTCACTCATCTTCCCGAACACTTTCCTCTTCAGCCATGCCAGTGAAGCGTTCAGATCAACTATCGTACTACGGAGTTCCTCGATTGTTCTGGCTTGCGAGACAATCGTTTCATTCTGCTTGCGGTTGGTCTCCGCCATCGCGGAAAGCTGTTCCTTCAAGGACTCTATCAGTTGTAGTAATGTGTCTTCCCTTGTCATTTCCCGATTTATTTATGACATAAAGATAATGAAAAAACATGGGATAAGCAAACATGCAAACGGTTTATTTTCAGTATTTTTCGAAGTATCACCATCTGCTTTTCAGATCCCGCAGACGCCTCTGGCGGTTTTTCTTGTCCTCACTTATACCTTCAACCATCATCACCAGATCGCTCCAGGTCATGGGATATGACTTCGTTCCGGGATCGTAATCGGGCAGTTTAAAAGTGCCCTCTTCAAGCAGCTTCTCGTACAGAACCAAGCCGCCGGTTTCCGCATGAAGTAATTTCAAACGGTTTTTGGCGCGGTTCACGAACAGGTAGACATCACCGTTTCTCACATCACCACCCATCTTATCATGAACAAGGCCGCTGAGACCGAAAATTCTTTTGCGCATGTCAGTATAGCCACCGCACAGGAAGTAACGCATATTATCATTTAGGCAGAACATTGGCATTATATATTTTTGAGATAAAATTTAGGGCGGACTTGCAACCGTACTGACCTTTAAATTTCAGTTTCATTCCGTTGGGAAGTTCAAGGGAGATCTCGGAGTTGTCTACTACCTTGCAAGGTTGTTTCACTGGCTTGTAAGGTTCTATGGCAGGAGATGGTGCCGGAACGGTATGGGAAACTGGTAAAGCTGTCTGGTCCTCGATTATGATGGGACTAAAACCTACCATTTCCTCCATGGGAGAACAAGCAAGCTCTTCATCTGTGATCTTAAAACGCAGTCTCCATTCGTAGAACTTGGAGCGATGAAAGCCCTCATTGTGACAAAAATCTGTTACATTCAGATTACTGGCCTTTTGACGGCGAAGAATCTTGACAAATTCCTCGCGCGTCATGTACTTCTTCTTCTGTATCATAATGGAAAACGATATGATTAATTAGGGATACAAAAGTAGCAAAGGAAAAGGCTTAGAAAAAGATGGATTTATTCAGACGCTTACTTATAAAGGCTTTAGAGGAATATTAGACCGTTACAACAATAAGAGAATCAAATTTAGGTTAAAAGAAAAAGAGTCTGGTGCAATACCAAACTCTTTCACGATAAGTTAATAATTTACTGTCCATTTTTTTAGGATACAATTCATTTTTCGAACACCCTCATTGATTTTTACTTAAGAGTGATGTTGACCGATTTAGTGTCGCGGCTGTTGGGACCGATCATCAGTTCAAAATCACCAGGTTCGCACACATACTTCAAGCTACTATTGTAGAACTTAAGAAGGTCAGCAGTGATTTCAAATTCCACCACTTGGCTTTCGCCTTTCTTGAGGTCAATGCGCTTGAATCCTTTAAGTTCCTTCACTGGGCGAGAGATGCTTGCAAAGACATCGCGGATGTAAAGTTGTACAACTTCAGCACCATCATAATTACCAGTATTAGCAACCCTTACACTGACTTTGATTTTTCCGATTTCAGTCATTTCATTTGTGTCAAGCACTATGTCGCCATATTCAAAAGTGGTATATGACAAACCGTAGCCAAATGGATAGAGTGGCTCATTGTCAATATCCATGTAACTGCATGTATAAAGTTGAAACCACTTTTTTGTAGCAGGGCGTCCTGTATTCAAATGATTGTAGTATAGTGGAATTTGACCTTCACTCTTTGGGAATGTAGTAACAAGGTGTCCACTTGGAGACTTGTTGCCAAACACAACGTCACAAATAGCATCACCAGCTTTGCTACCACCAAACCACACATTGAGAATGGCATTGAGGTTGGCGTCCTCCCAATTGAGAATAGTGCTTCGTCCAGAGAAGTTGAGCATTACAATGGGTTTACCAAGTTTTTTGAGCTCAATAAGGAGATTGTGCTGGGCATCGTAGGTTTCAAGACTTGAACGCGAACTGCTTTCACCCGAGCTTTCCGATGCTTCACCACCAGCAAAGAGTATTACGTCGGCCTTCTTGGCAATTTCAAGTGCCTTGTGGAGCATTTCTTTTTCACTACGATTATCACGAATGGAATGACCATAACGGCAGATGATAGCTTCTTGTTCGGCGTTGTGTACGAAGTTGCAGCCTTTTGTATATAGCAGTTTTGCTCCGGTACCTTTAAGTGCCTTAGTCATTGATTCTTTCAGGGTCTCGTGGCGTTCGTGAACAGCTGCCACGCTCCACATGCCTGCCATGTGGGTGCGTGTATCAGCCATTGGACCCACAAGAGCGATAGTGCCTTTCTTTGCCAATGGTAGAACGCCGTCATTTTTAAGTAGGACAAAAGTTTTGGCAGCCATTTCGCGTGCAGCAGCAAGATGTTTCTCGTTATAAACATCCTTATTAAAGCGGTTGAGGTCGCAGTAGCGGTATGGATCTTCGAAAAGACCCAGTTTCCATTTTGCTTCAAGCATGCGACGGCAAGCTTTGTTAATTTCTTCCTCGGTTACTAGTCCTTCGTCAAGAGCCTCCTTAAGGTGGCAAATAAACGACTCTGCACCCATGTCAAAATCGGTACCAGCCTTGAGCGCTAACGCTCCAGATGTTTTTAGGTTGCCAATGCCGTGGGCTGTCATCTCAAAAATTGATGCATAGTCGGTAACAATAAAACCACCGAACTTCCACTCATTGCGAAGAAGAGAGGTGAGGAGCCATTTGTTGGCAGTAGCAGGGACACCATCAACGACATTGAATGATGACATTACCGAACCGGCACCGGCTTCTATTGCCGCCTTGTAAGGAGGAAGGAAGTAGTTGTACATATTCACACGACTCATATCCACTGTGTTGTAGTCACGACCAGCTTCTGATGCACCATAAAGGGCAAAGTGCTTCACGCAAGCCATCATCGTGGTATGGTCGGTAAGGTCAGTGCCTTGGTATCCTTCAACCAAAGCTTTGGCCATTGCACTGCCAAGAAATGGGTCTTCACCATAACCTTCTGCCATACGTCCCCAACGAGGATCGCGACAAATGTCAACCATTGGGCTGTAGGTCCACATTTGTCCGTCGGCAGTTGCCTCAATAGCATTGATGCGTGCACTAGCCTTTACTGCAACTGTATCCCAAGAGCATGCTTGAGCTAGGGGAATAGGGAAAATAGTCTCAAACCCGTGAATAACATCCATACCCACAATCATGGGAATGCGCAATCGGTGATTCTCAATATTGAGTCGTTGGAGTTCGAGAACATTTTTTACGCCTTTGCAGTTGAGCACACCACCCACTTCTCCTTTGCGAATTTTATCTATAAAATCGTCGGTTTGTTTTGTTCCTGTTACAATCTCGGTGGGAGCAGGGAGCAAGTTAAGCTGACCAATTTTTTCTTCAATGCTCATCTGCGACATTAATTTGTCGATGAACGTATTCATTTTAGTATCTTTGCTTTGTGCAATTGGCATCATTACCAGTGATACCATTGCAATAAGGGAGAGTTTCATAATATTCATCTCTTATATTGTTGTCTATTATTATCTACGAGGTTGGAAGCGAACTTCGATGGGTCTTGGAAGCCATACGCGATAGCGTCCATTGAAGTTCCAATCATTACATGCTGAAGCAAAATCGCAAAGGTGGATAGTACGTGTGGGCATCTGACCGTCGTTGTTATAGGTACCTACAGGTACTACAATTTCATAGGCCATCCACATATTTTCTGGTATTGCACTTTTGCGTAGTTCCACCTTGCCATTCTTGTTGGTAGGTATAATACAAGCTTCGTCCACAAATCCATCACTGAAGCGACTATCACGAGCAAGAGTGATTGGGCCGCGAATAATTGCCTGATGATTGTTAAGCATAACCAATTGAGGTGTCATTTCAAAGTTGATAGTCACTTTATCGCCATTATTCCAAGTGCGGTCGATTACAGCATATTCACCGGCAACTACACCATTGATTGAATTGCCGTTCACTTGAATATAGACATCTTCTGCCCATTTAGGGATGCGCACACGTATTGCAAATGCTAGTTTCTTCTTGCATTTTACAGTGATTTCCGAATTGCCCTTTTGGGGATAATCAGTAGTCATTGTGAGTTTTACCACATTTTTGCCCACCTTCACTTCAGCAGAAGATGGTGTGAACAAGTTTACATCAACGGCACCATCTTGAACCCGATAAGCATAGCGTGGAATCATTGCGAAAGCGCGAGGAGCATTGGCATTGCAACAGTGTAATGGCATATCACACTGTCCGTCAGCACCCATACGGAATCCCTCAAGCGGGAGATACTTTACAATTTCAGTGCCATCACACTTCATGCTTGCAAGGAGTGCATTGAATATGCTTTTTTCGATGTTTTCAGCATAAACGGGCTTTCCGGTAATTTCGAGTAGGCGCTTGTTAAGTTGCATCCAAGTAAAAGTGACACAAGTCTCCATTGCATCGATGTTAGGCTCAGTCTGACGTTGCTTACCGCCAAACCAGCATTCCGATGCTGCACCCGAGCCACAGATGTTGATTTCTTCATCCATGATACGCTTCACTACCTTTTCCACAGCGTCAAGGTAGCGAGTTTCACCAGTCACCTTATACAACTCAAGGAACCCTACATAGCACGACATCATCTCATAGGCCTTCTGACCATTATCGTTGCTCCACCAGTCGGATTCATCCACTGGGAAACGACGATCGAGACGGGTGTCAGCAAGTGTGATGAGTTGTGGACCGCCCACTTCGTCAAGGCTATAAGCCAAATACTCGGCAAAATTGAGATATTTCTTATTCTTAGTGACGTTGTAAAGCATTACCACGGGCTCTAGTATTGAACCGGAAGCCATGCCCTTGTAGCAACCTGTAGTGTAAACAGGTGTAGCACTCGGACCAAGCTGAGTGATTGTATAGTCAATCAATCTGCAAGCAGCATCAAGAGCTTTCTTGTCGCCAGTGAGGTCATACCACTTGAGGAAGCCAAGCGTGGTGTACTTGCGACCCCACACGTCCCATCCTTGGAGTTGGTGCTCCTTATCATAATTGCCTATGTAACCATTGGGCAACTGCAATGCAATCATCAATGTCACCGATTTCTCGATTTTTTCATACAAGGTGTCATCGACGTGATATCGATAGGAAGCAATAGCGCCTTGCACCCATTTGCCCCAGAATTCACATTGCCATCGGTTTTGGGTTTCATCTTGTGTACGGAATGGTTGCACCAAGAGGTCGATATCTACAGGCATAGTGATGTTAGCAATACTATTGTTGATGCGATTGCCCACATAACCATCAATTCTCACATTTTGAATCCCTAGTGTCGTTTTTTTTTCTTCAGCCATCATGGTAGAAGACATCGCTCCGATAACCAAGGCTGAGCATATCCAAAATCTAAACTTCATCTTATTAGTTTTTAGTATCCGAGGTCTTTGTAAGGACTCCGAATATTATACTCTCAAAATAATTCTTTACATCAGTCCAACGATAATATGGACCATCAACGGTTGCAATGGGTAACGTCGCCTCATGCTCGTTATATACCATATAACCTATATAGCTAAATATTAATGTAGCATTTTGAGGAACTTTGATTGTAAACTTGCCATCAGAATTGGTGGCAACACCGTTAGTGCGGGCGTTCTTTTGTACGACAGAAACTCCAATGAGGGGTTCCTTCTCAGAATCCATAACGGTACCGGTTACAGTGATGGTTTGTGCTATTGCCCATGGAAAGCACAACATCGCCATAAGAAAGACCATGATGGTTCGTGATAAACCTAAATTTTCTTTCATAAGTGTACTTATTGAATTAATTGATTTTTAATCGTTTATCAATGCTTTGATAATTTTTTACCGAAACTTTAAAATTAAACACTAGAACTGACAAAAACTAGTTCGATAATACTAATATAGGAGAAGTATACCCACGAACACAAATGTTTTCACCTGCTCAGATGTTATTTTATTTTGCTTGGAAACTTTTTGTTTGTACATCACGGGAGTTCGGTCCTACCATAACATCAAATTCTCCGGGTTCGTAAACATAATGTAATTCGGAATTATAGAATTTCAAGTCATCTTCCGTAATAACAAACTTAACATCACGGCTTTCCCCGCTCTTCAGGAAGACGCGTTCAAAACCTTTCAGCTCTTTCACCGGACGGGCGATCTCCGCATAAATATCACGAAGATACAGTTGTACCGTTTCGTAACCATCGTAGTTCCCCTTGTTTGTTACAGTGACAGACACAGTCAACTCACCATTTTTAGGCAAGGTTTCCGAGCTAATCTGCAACTCACCATAAACAAAGTCCGTATAACTCAAACCATATCCGAACGGATACAGAGGTTCATTGCTCTCATCCAGATAATTGCTGGCATAGCGGTTGAACATACGACTGTCGGGATCAGGACGACCCGTATTCAAATGATTGTAGAATAACGGCAGCTGTCCCACTGAACGCGGGAAGGTAGTTGTCAGTTTGCCACTTGGAGTGATCTTGCCAAACAATACATCGGCAACCGCGTCCCCTGTTTCGCTACCGCCAAACCAGACATTCAATATGGAATGAACATTCGCATCCTCCCAGTTTAAGACTAAAGGACGTCCCGTGAACAGAAGAAGTACGACAGGTTTGCCCGTCTTCACTAAAGCCTTCAATAAATCCTGTTGTGCATCGGGTATCTCAAGACTGGTGCGTGAAGCCGATTCACCGCTCATTTCCGCACATTCACCCAAAGCGGCAACAATGATGTCTGAACGGGAAGCCACGCGTAAAGCCTCGTCCAACAGTTCCCGGTTGTCTCCACGTTCCAGCGGGCGAATGCCCGTAGCAGCTTTTTCTGTTTCCGCATCATAATATATGTTGCTCCCTTTCGCATACAGAATTTCAGCCTTGTCACCCGCTGCCGCACGGATTCCTTCCAACAATGTTCCATGGTGGGACGGCGTACATGTCATGCTCCACATACCGCACATATTATTACGTGCGTCCGCCATCGGACCGATCAGGGCAATTCTGCCTTTTTGCTTAAGTGGAAGCAGGTTGTTATCATTCTTCAACAGAACAAATGTTTCAGCTGCAATCGCACGTGCGACAGAGCGGTGTTCAGGCGTATAAAGTTTCTCTTTGGCACGCAGGGCATCGCAATATTTATACGGATTGGAGAACAGTCCCAGTTTATATTTGGCTTCCAATACACGGCGACAAGCCATATTAATCTGCTCTTCCGTTACCTTCGCTTCTTTCAGGGATTCCTCCAATGTATTGAGGAACCCGCATGAAACCATATCCATATCCGTTCCTGCCTGTAAAGCGCGAATGGAGGCTTCCTTCAGAGGGGCGACACCATGGGAGGACATTTCGGCTATCGAATTGTAATCTGTTACCAATAGTCCTCCGAAGCCCCATTCATTCCGGAGCAGGTCGGTCAGTAACCATTTGTTGGCTGTGGCTGGAATACCGTCAACGATGTTAAAAGAACTCATAACGCTGCCTACACCAGCATCAACGGCAGCTTTATAAGGAGCCAGGTATTCGTTATACATACGCAAACGGCTCATATCCACTGTATTGTAATCACGCCCCGACTCGGACGCTCCGTAAAGTGCGAAATGTTTCACACAGGCAAGGATTTCATCGTTTCCCTGCAGGTTGTTTCCCTGATAGCCACGCACATACGCTTTAGCCATCAAAGAACCCAGGTAAGGATCTTCCCCGCTTCCTTCCGCAATACGCCCCCAACGGGCATCCCGGCAAATGTCAACCATCGGGCTGAATGTCCAGTTGATGCCATCCGCACTGGCTTCAACGGCGGAGATACGTGCCATACGTTCGACAGCCAGCGTGTCCCAACTACAGGAAAGTGCCAGTGGAATCGGGAAAATGGTTTCATAGCCGTGAATAACATCTGCCCCTACCAACAAAGGAATCCCCAAACGGGTCGAATCGATAGCTATACGCTGCAAAGTTACTACAAAAAAGTGAAATGCGGAAAGATATAGTGATAGAATTGAGTT